>BNJU01000224.1_pt1 | contig 27041 bp, 41 predicted proteins | sample 8539281 | NCBI WGS metagenome assembly BNJU01 (sample SAMD00202456, study PRJDB9452) | human saliva metagenome | isolation source: human saliva | place: Japan
GTTGGGTTGTAGTAGTTTACTACTTGAGCCGCAGTGTTTTCGATATCTACACCACCAGGTACATCAGCTTTCACTGTTGTTGGGATGTCGAACTGTAGTAACGTCCAAAAGGCGAACTTAGTTGTATCGATAACTTGTGTGTTGTCTGCGTCGCCAAGTGACTTAGTGAAGCCATCTTTAAGGGTTGCAGTGATCACACCGTTGTTCACAGTGATATCGAATTTATCTGTTACTTCGTCGCCTGTTACTGAATCGTAAGCTTTTGATCTTAGTAGAATCAAGTTCCAACTTAGTTTCATCGTAGTCATCTGAGATTCCTACTGATTGGATGTTGTCCTTGTTAGTTTGCGTCAAATTTAGTTGTATCCAAGCCATACTTGGTAAACCAACTTGTCGCCACGTTTCACAGTCTTAGTGTTCATGTTTTCTGTTTTCGTTGTTTTGATGTCATCGTCCGCATATGGGTCCGCATTGGTATTCAGTGTACTTTGTCTGCTAACTCTTTATCATCATCAACGAGCTTGTCACCAGTGATATCGTATTTCTCTTTAGAAACAATATTTCTCTGGTTGGAACTTAGGTTCTGTCTGGTAGTGACTACTGTTGTTGAATTCTTTATCAGCTGGTTCTGTCACAGTTTGTGATTAAGGCTTTAGCTGTACCATCATGAGAAACAGTAACAGTTACAACAGCAGCCATTGTGTCGTAATCGACAGTTGCGTCTGTACCCTTAACCTCTGTTTCAGTGTACTTGTAAGTACCTTCTGACCCTTCTTGTATTTAGGGCAGTAACCGTTTCACCAGCTTTATTTGTGTAATCTACTGAGCAAACTTGATCTTTACCAGCTGCATCGTTGGTTGCAGTTTGCAATCACTAACATTGTCGCTGTCTTTCAACTCGAAGTGAATTCGCCAGCTTTCAGATCACGACCTTCCAATTTCTTAGTGAAGTTGAATTCTACTGAGATTGGAACACTGTTGACACGTTTTTCAGTTGGTTTGTTTGGGTTTTTCAACGTCTTGCTTACTGTTGGGTTGTAGTAGTTAACAACTTGAGCTGCCTTGTTTTCGATATCTGCACCAGCTACAACATCGTCTTTCACTGTTGTTGGGATATCAAATTTATAGTAACGTCCGAATTCGAACTTAGTTGTGTCGATGACTTGTGTGTTTTCTGCATCGCCAAGTGACTTCGTGAAGCCAGCTTTCAGGGTTGCAGTGATCACACCGTTGTTGACAGTGATATCGAATTTATCAGTTACTTCTGCGCCTGTTACAGAGTCGTAAGCTTTAATGTCAGCCGCATTAAGATTCAATTTAGCTTCATCATAGTTATCTGAGATACCAACTGTTTGGATGTTGTCCTTTGTTAGCTGTCATCAAATTTAGTTGTATCCAACCATACTTGGTAAACCAATTTAGAACCACGTTTCAACAGTCTTGGTGTTCAAGTTTTTCTGCTTCGTTGTTTGATGCATCGTCCGCATATGGGTTCGCATTTGTATCTGCGTACTTGTTTGCCAACTCTTTATCGTCATCAACGAGCTTATCACCAGTGATATCGAATTTCTCTTCAGAAACAACGTATTTCTCTGGTTGGAACTTAGGTTCTGTTGGAGGGTTACTGTGTTGTTGAACTCTTTGTCAGCTGGTTCAGTTACGTTAGCAATCAATGCTTTTGCTGTACCGTCGTGAGATACTGTTACAGTTACTTCTGCCTTCATAGTATCGTAAGTGACAGTTGCGTCTGTACCTTTCACTCTGTTACAGAGTAAGTGTATGTACCTTCTGACCCTTCTTGTATTTAAGGGCAGTGACAGTTTCGCCAGCTTTATTTGTGTAAGACACTGGAGCAAAATGAGATCTTACCAGCTGCATCGTTTGTTGCAGTTGCAATCACAACATTGTCGCTGTCTTTCAACTCGAATGCTGAATTCGTCAGCTTTTAAGTTCACGACCTTCCAAACGTTTTCGTGAAATTGAATTCTACAGTGATTGGTACACTGTTAACACGTTTTTGAGTTGGTTTTTCTGGAGTTTCTACAGATTTGCTTACTGGGTTGTAAACGTGAACGATTTGGTTGGCTTTGTTTTCGATGTCTACTCCACCAGCAACGAATCTTTAACAGTTGCTGGGATATCAAATTTGTAGTAGCGACCAAATGCAAATTTAGTTGTGTCGATAACTTGAGTATTATCAGCATCACCTAAAGATTTGTTCATTGAAGCTTTTAGATGTAGCTGTAATTACACCATTTTCAACTTTAATGTCAAATTTAGATGTTACATCTCTCCTGTAACGCTATCATATGCTTTAATATCAGCTGCGTTAACAGTTAATTTATCTGCATCATAAGTATCAGAGATCCCAACAGATTGGATGTTGTTTCTTTTCAGTGAAGTTCTTAGTATCCAACCATACTTGGTAAACTAATTTTATCACCGCGTTCAACAGTCTTGGTATTGATGTTTTCTGCTTCGTTGTTGGTATCTTTATCAGCATATGGGTTTGCATTTGTATCTGCATACTCATCTGTCAACTCATCATCGTCGTCAACGAGTTTTTGTACCAGTGATGTCAAATTTTTTTCTTTGTTAAGAACGAATTTTTTTCTGGTTGGAACTCAGGAGTCTCTGGAGGAGTAATCTTGTTGTTGAACTCTTTATCCGCTGTTCCATCAGTAGCGTTACCATTCGCATCTACCCCACCTATTGATGATACGTTGGTTACAGTTGTAAGAGCATGACCGTTCTTAGCAACTTCTACAGTAATTGTAGCTTTCATAGTATCATATACCATTCCAGCTTCTTTTCGACTGCAGGGATTACTTCTTCTACTGTATAAGTGTGAGTACCAACTTTAGAGTTGTCGAATGATAATTCTGTGAAATGTTACCGTACCATCAGCTTTTGTTGGTAACAGTTTCAACTTCTTGTCCGTTTGCATCTTTAAGAACGAATTTGAATTCTCCGTCTTTAAGTTCACGTCCAGCTAATTTCTTAGTGAAGTCGAAATTTAGTTTTAACAGGTGCTACAACGTAGTTGTTGAAGATTTTATCATCAGCACTTGATTTGAATCCACCTTCAGCACTGTATTTAACTGTAGCTTGTAATTCACCTTTTGAGCATTTTCAGTTACATTAACGGTCATAGTAACTGTCATTTCATCGTAATCAACATTTGCATCTGAACCTGGTGTTTCAGTGATTGTGTAAGTGTAAGTACCAACTTTGTTAAATGTTAATTTGCTGAATGTAGCTTTACCGTCAGCTTTGTTCGTTACAGTTTCTTCATAAGCTTGGATTGATTTGTTTGGTTGTACTTCTTTAAGTTTGAATGTAAACTCACCGTTTGCTAGTACACGTCCATCCAATTCTTTTTCAACTTCTGGAGTAACTTCAACTGGTTCTTGTTTGACGTAGTAGTAAATAGGTTGTTTGTATGGTGTCAAGGTGTTGAGCAAGTCAACGTTGGTACCGATACCTCCTACTCCACGTTCAAGCTGTGAGTTAGCTGAACTGTGTCCAATTCCATCACCCAAGAATGGTACGAAGACAGTTTTGATACGGAGTATAGTTAGCAACCTTTTTTGAAGTCAAATGGAACTTCTTTACCATTTGGATATTGAGTTTTGTGCTCCTGTTTTTTTGGATCTGTTACAGTATGTGCAATCGTATAAAGAGGTGATTTCTTAACAACTAGTTCTTGCGTATTAGCTTCACCTGGTTTAATTGGTTTAGTTTCAGCAATCAACATGTAGCCATCTGTACTTAGAGAGCCGTCAGAACGTTTGCTTTGTTGTTTTGGATCTAGTAAGTAAACACGAATAACTACTGACCCGTCTTCTCCAACTACTTCTTTAATACGTTTAATACCATAACGGTCAGCATCCATGAATTTGAGTACCAACTTTGTAAGGACGGCTGACATAACCAGATTTGTCATTTGCGTCAGCTGTTTGGTAAAGTTTATAACCATCAAATTGACGCTCACCAGATGCTGTGAAACTTTGCCCTTCCATAGCTTTAGTTGTATATTTAGCTAAATCTACTTCATTGCCGTTTTCTTTATAATCTTGAACAGTTTTATCTGTTTTATTGGCATTAAATGTTGGGTTATTTTTATCAACTACTTTATAGTAAGTTGTTTTTGTTAATTGTTTCTGGGATTTTGCTGTTTGAGTCAGTAATTGTACGACCATTATATGCTGGTTCAACAACATTTAGAATATCTGTTGTAGTACGAGCATTATAAACAGCAGTAAAAAGTGCTTGCTCAGCTGGTGTAAGTTGGTGTCCAGCAGCTACTAAATCTGTGATGCTCTTTTCCAACTTCATAACCATTTTTGAATAAATGGTTGAGCTGCTTTTACCTTTTTTTCACCAGTACCTGCTTTATAATCAACTTGGAAAGTTAATTCACTATTAGATGCAGATGTAGTAGTAGTGAATTTTTGAACACCACTAGATGAAGTAACCGTTCTTGTTTCTACTACATTACCAGTTGTTTTATCGATTAATTCAACAGTTGTATCTGTTGATTCATCAAATCTCTTATACGCACGTGCATAGTATTTTTTGTACCATAACGATTGTTAAATTCAGTTAAATCCCAAATAGCGTATGTATACCAATCTCCTCTTTTGCTAGAGTAACCAGATGGTACAGGTTGAGAACTAACTGTTGCACCGTTAGCATCTTTGATTTCTGGAGTTACTTTTTCCCCATCTTTTAAGTAAGTAGTTACAGAGATTGGGTTAGAGTTGTGGTCGCCAGTTACAGCTTCATCAGTAATAGCACGACGGTTACGACGACGGCTACGACTTGTTTCAAAGCTCCCCTGCCGTCGCTGTTTCTGTTGAAGCAGCTGAAAGGGTTGTCGCAGAGGTAGTCGCTGTAGAATCCGCAACTGGTTTGTTCGCTGATGCATTTAAGGGTTGCACGGCTGGATTGGCTGCAAGAGAAGTTGTTTCTGTCTCAGCCGCTTCAGAGGAAGAGGTTGCTTCAGTATTTGCTTCCGAAGTTGCAGAGGTAGTCGCTTTTTCAGCCTTCGCCTCTGTTGAAGACTTCTTATTCTCAGATTTCTTATCTTCAGACTTCTTATCTTCAGATTTTTTATCCTCAGTTTTCTTTTCTTCTTTTGACGCTTCTTCTGTCTTCTTTTCTTCTTCAGAAGCTTTGGATGTTTCGGTAGTTGCCTCAGCCTTTTCACTGGAAGCCGTCGTAACTGGCTCAGAGGTTGCTACTAGCGCTGCAGGAGCTTCATAGCTTGAGCTCTCAGTAGTTGTTGTTTCAGTCGCTACTTCTGTCGATGATGCTGTTTCTGTTGCTGCTGTTTCTGTAGAAGATTCAGGCGTCGCTGTTACTTCCTCAGCAGATGCAGATGGAGCACCCGCAACAAAAAGTGCAGTCCCTAGTAAAACTGAACAGACACCCACACTATACTTGCGCAAAGAAAAGCGCTGTCGTCTATTAAATATATCTTTCACTTATATCATTCTCCTTATTCATTTCATGGCAAAACCATACAGAATTATAGTATCAAAAAGGTAAAAAAAGCTGTCAAACTAATAAACCAAAAGATTCCATAACCTTCGTCTTTTGCACAAATTAGCTAGTATTCCTGAAAATCCTTCAGCCTAAATATCATATTTTTTCCCCAATCGTGCAATTTCTCAATCTAGAAAGCAACACTGTCCTGACGGGGAATGGAATAGCTTGTAGACTTTTTACAAATGTACCTGTTGAATCCATCCAGTATCCACATCATAAACTGCCCCTGAAATCACTACGTCATTTGGAATCAGTGGAGACCTTTTTAGGAGCAACATATCTTCACGGACACTCTCTTCAACATCTTGAAAAAGGTAGGAAATCTTGATCCCCAACATCAACACCAAGTTCCTTCTTTAAATGCTGTCGAAAGGCTTCGTTTTCAAAGGTTTGAGCGCCACAATCTGTGTGGTGTAAGACTACGATTTCTCGGGTTCCCATCTGTTGCTGAGAGATGACCAGGGACCGGATCATATCCTCCGTTACGCGTCACCAGCATTCCGTAAAATATGGGCATCTCCAAGAGCGAGACCAAGAGCTGGGGCAACGTGAAGACGAGAATCCATACAAGTCACAATCGCCACTTGCGTTTTCGGCTTGATAGGAAGATGAAGATCCCCGTGTAGTTCAACATAAGCTTGATTAGCTTTTAAAAAATTCTCAAAGTAGGACATGGCCACTTCCTTTCTGGAAAACAAAATATTTTGAATTCCAAATTATTTATACCCTATCTTACCATCTTTCCGTTAGCTTGTCAGCTGATTCTAATCTGCCTAGCCAAAAACCTTCTTCAAGACTTCACCAATGGTCGTCACCCCAATTACCTGAATCCCAGCTGGCGGGGTAATCCCCGTCAGAGAATTTTTCGGAACATAAATCTTGGTAAAACCAAGTTTAGCAGCTTCATTGATCCGTTGCTCGATCCGGTTGACCCGGCGGACTTCTCCAGTCAAGCCTAGCTCTCCGACAAAACATTCCTGCGGGTTTGTTGGCTTGTCCTTGTAGCTGGAGGCAATGGCTACAGCCACGGCTAGGTCGATAGCTGGCTCATCCAATTTGACGCCACCTGCAGACTTAAGATAGGCATCCTGATTTTGGAGCAAGAGGCCTGCGCGTTTTTCTAACACCGCCATGATGAGACTGGCCCGATTGAAATCAAGCCCAGTTGTCGTCCGCTTGGCATTTCCAAACATGGTTGGCGTCACCAAGGCCTGCACTTCGGCTAGAATTGGACGTGTTCCTCCATAGTAACTACGATAGAGGATCCAGTCGCGCCATCTAAACGCTCTTCTAGAAAGACCTGACTAGGATTGAGGACCTCGACCAGGCCACCTGATTGCATCTCAAAGATTCCGATCTCATTGGTCGAGCCAAAGCGGTTTTTGACGGCTCTCAGGATTCGGAAGGTGTGGTGGCGTTCGCCTTCAAAGTAGAGCACCGTATCCACCATGTGTTCCAGCATCCGAGGCCCTGCCAAAGGTTCCTTCCTTGGTCACATGACCGACGATAAAGATGGCAATGTTATTAGTCTTAGCCAGCTGCATGAGCTCAGCTGTTACCTCTCGCACCTGAGAGACTGACCCCTGCACCCCTGAAATTTCAGGAGACATAATGGTCTGGATAGAGTCGATGATGAGAAAATCTGGCTGGATGCGCTCCACTTCTGCTCGCACGCTCTGCATATTGGTCTCAGCATAGAGGTAAAACTCACTGTCGATATCCCCTAAGCGCTCTGCTCGGAGTTTGATCTGCTGGGCCGACTCCTCCCCACTGACATAGAGAACCGTTCCTACTTGAGACAACTGGGTCGACACTTGGAGGAGCAGGGTCGATTTCCCAATCCCAGGATCCCCACCGATGAGGACGAGACTTCCTGGTACCACACCGCCACCAAGCACTCGGTTAAACTCCTCCATCTCCGTCTTAGTCCGATGCACATTGATGGAGGTCACATCCGCCAATTTCATGGGTTTGGTCTTTTCACCCGTCAAAGACACTCGTGCATTCTTGACCTCTGTGACCTCAACCTCCTCGACAAAAGAAGACCAAGATCCACAGTTGGGACAGCGCCCTAAGTATTTGGGTGAATTATAGGCACAATTTTGACAAATAAAAGTCGTTTTTTTCTTAGCGATGATAAACCTCTTTCTAAATCTCTATCTCACACTCAATCACTTGGCAAAAATCAATCTTCTCATTTGGCACAAACTGGCGCATGAGCATACGATGGGTAACCACTACAAGCTTCTGATAGTCTCGGTACTTGGCCAAACTTTCAATAAAGCGAGCTCTCATATCCTCAGCGGTTTCATACTGAATTGGGCTATCCGGAAGGAGCTTCCCATTATTTTCTAGAAACAGAGTCCGAGCTGTTTCAAAATTCTCTATACCACTTTCGTATACCTGCCATTCGTGCAATAAGGGTTCTACTTTCAAAGGTAGGCCCGTAGCACAAGCCAGATAAGAAGCTGTTTCTAAAGCTCGCGTTACTGCTGAAGCTACTAGCAGATCAGCTGATTGGAACAAGGGGTTTTGGCAAAGATCCTGAGCCTGTTTCCTTCCCTTCTCAGATAAGGGAGCTAGATCCATTCCAAATCCGGAATAAGCACGCTCTTCTAACACACGATAATCTGGCTCCCCATGACGGACAAAGATAATCTTCATCTTAGTACCCTGTTGACCCAAATCCACCCGTCCGCACGCCGTCTGCTTCATCCCCATCTGCGATTAAAAATGGTGCAAAGACAGCCTGAACCACACGTTCCCCAACTTCAAGGACGACTTCTTGATCGGTGATGTTTTTCATCTGAGCAAAGATATGGCCTTCATTTCCTGGATTGCCATAGTAGTCTCCATCAATGACCCCAACAGAGTTAATCAAGACCAATCCCTTTTTACGAGGGTTAGAGGAACGATCATAGAGATAGAGTACTTCAGTCGGTTGCATATAGGCCTTGACCCCAGTTGGGACGAGGACGATTTCCCCAGGAGCAATCACCGTGCGTTCTGCCACTTTTAAGTCATAGCCGGCCGCATGCGCTGTCTCCCGCTTTGGCAGCAAATCCAGATTAGTATAGCTTGATACAAGTTCAAATCCACGAATTTTTGTCATCTTCATTTCCTTTCTTTCCACTAGAAAACTTAAAATAGCTCGCCTCCTATTATACTACATCTGTAAGCAAAAAATACTGTAGTCTCACTTATATTATTCGCAAGACAGTCGGAAAATGTTTAATTCCAATTTTTGGGGTCATCCTTTTACTCTGCCTGTAGATAATGGCGTGTTCCTGAGACCGAACCTTGCTTATCATGCTATTTTATGCTTGTTATTTTAAAAGAGAGGCTGGGACAAAAAGTCCTAGCCTCTCAATTATTTTTGGATTGTCGAGCAAGACGCAGTGGTTGAGTGGGCTCTACTACGCTGATTTCATCAACTTTTACAGCCCTACTCAACTGTGCGGAGGTGGGACGACGAAATCGAATTCTAACGAATTACCGATTTCTGTCCCACTCTCTCCTTAATAATTGCATAGTACCCTTCAACCGAAATTTCGGTTGGGCGATCAATTATTCATTTTCATCTCTTTTGCGTTTTGCAAGACCTGCCAAACCTACTAAACCAAGTGCAGCACCTAGCAGAGTCGCTGAGCTTGCATCAGTCATACCTGTTTCTGGTAAAGCTGGTGCTTTTGGAGCATCAGGTGTTGCTGGTTTTGTTGGCTCTGGCTTCACTGGTTCTGGTTTAACCGGATTTGGCTTCACTGGTTCTGGTTTAACTGGATCTGGTTTAACCGGATCTGGTTTCACTGGTTCTGGTTGAGGAGTTGGGACAGCTTTCTTTCTATACAAGACAGTTGTCACAAAATCTTTGCTTTCAGCTTTTAAACCAGTGATGGCATCCACCACCAGTGGACTTGCTTCATAACCTTCAATAACAGGAGATGTTACTGCATCAAAAGTTGTGTCTCCATTATCTGCAACCCAAGAAGTAGCACTAAGGACTTCATTGGTTGCTGGATTTACCATCACCACACGACGGAAAGTTACTTGGTCTGTATGATCTGGAGCCAGAGTTTCTCCCGTAATAGCATCTTTATAGTGAATAGTTTCGTTAACTACTTTGGTCTCTTGACGAGGGACAGCTTGAAGTTCCAAAAGAATGGTGGTGTTGCGACCAATCGCATCTGGATCTGTAGGATTATTCGGATCTACAGTTCCTGCAGTTGCATCGTACCCATAGACTGTTTGGCCTTCTTTGATCTTGTAACCAGCTGGAATTGCAGGAAGTGCTGTAGGAGCTGCCTTTGTTGCATCTGTTTCGTTGTTCTTATAGATTGTTTCCGCCAAGACATTTCCATTTTGGTCTACCAACTGAATATTACCAAGCTTGAATAATTGAATTTTTTTAGCAAAATTCTTATCAACTTCTACGGAACCATAACCATCCTCCGGTATATACAGAATCGCATCAACCTCTTTCACCTTTGTGTAGGCTCCTGGAGTTACAGGCGTAGGAACTTTAATAAATGTATAGCTACCACTTGAAGGCACCTCTGGGGCATCTGCTAAGGCACGACGTGAGCGAGTTCGCGGTGCTAGCTCTTGCCAAACTTGCTACTTCTGTATGAGATACAGGAGCGTCTGCCAAGGAACGACGTGAGCGAGTTCGTGGAGTGTTGGCTCATTATCTGAAATTGGAGTCGCACTAACAAACTTCCATGCCTGAGGTGTCATTTCTCCAGTTACCAAATTGACAAGGACAATCCGCTCGAAGACCACTCGTTCACGGACCGGTTTCGGTACGATAATGCCTTCTTCTTTAGTAAAGTAACTTACAGTACGTGTCGCAGTGGCACGACGATTTAAGATCTTATCAACGTTCTTCGGCCAATTTGGTGTGTTTGGATCTGTTGGATCGTATGGGGTATCAGGAGTTGGATTTGGATCCTCTGGCCCCACTGGTACCACACGTTCACGTACAACTACCGTGAATTCTTGATCTACTGATGCATCAAAGTCGAAAGTTCTTGTTTGAAGCACTTGTGAAACCATCACTTACCAATTCGTAACCTTTACGATGGAGTTCGTTAATCTTATCTGTAGTGCTGTAGGCAATCACTTCACCCGATTTACCATTAACAGTATCACGAGCTCACCTCAACATTGCCTTTTTTTCATTGACATACTTGATGATCGCTTTTTGTGCATCTTTAACGTAGGTTACAACTTCTACAGTATCTGCAGCTCCGGCTTGTACACCTGACACAGCTGGCATCATCAATTTATCTGCTGTGTAACCTTTAATCACTGGTGATGTAACAGCATCAAAGGTGTCATCTGTTGTTGTCCAAGGACGGTAATCAATGTGACCTGTTACCAAGTTGACATAAGCGAAAGCGTTTGAAAGTGAAAGTGTTTCAGTAACATCTTCTTTCGCTTTTTGAGCCATCTTCGTAGACATATTTCACAGTACGAGTGACATCATCTTTGTTAACAATGTCTTTGACTGGATCTGGCCATTTTGGTGTATCTGGATCATTTGGATCAACTGGTTTGTCTGGGGTTGGGGTTGGTTTATCTGGATCGATTGGTTCGATACGTTCACGAAGCGTTACGACAAATTCTTGATCCACTGATGCATCAAAGTCAAAGTTCTTATTGACAGAATTTGTGAAACCATCATTCACCAATTCGTAACCTTGACGTTTGTATGATGAAATCTTAGCTGCTGTGCTGTAGTCAATTGCTTCACCGGATTTACCAGCAACTGCATCACGACTCAACTCAACATTGCCTTTTTCATTAACATACTTGATGATCGCTTTTTGTGCATCTTTAACGTAGGTGACAACTTCTACAGTATCTGCAGCTCCAGCTTGTACACCTGACACAGCTGGCACAACCAATTTATCTGCTGTGTAACCTTTAATCACTGGTGATGTAACAGCATCGAAGGTGTCATCTGTTGTTGTCCAAGGACGGTAATCAATGTGGCCTGTTACCAAGTTGACATAAGCGAAGCGTTTGAAGTGAAGTGTTTCTGACACATCTTCTTTCGCTTTTGAGCCATCTTCGTAGACATATTTCACAGTACGAGTGACATCATCTTTGTTAACAACGTCTTTGACTGGATCTGGCCATTTTGGTGTATCTGGATCTTTTGGATCGACCGGCTGATCTGGAGTTGGAGTTGGTTTGTCTGGATCGATTGGTTCGATACGTTCACGAAGAACGACAGTAAATTCTTGATCCACTGATGCATCGAAGTCGAAGTTCTTATTAGCTGCATCATAGAAACCATCGCTTACTAATTCAAAACCACGACGACGATAGGAGCTCACTTTTTCATTTGTGCTATAATCAATCGCTTCACCGGATTTACCGACTACTTCATCACGGCTCAATTCTACATTGCCATTTTCGTTCACATATTTGATGATCGCTTTTTGAGCTTGTTTTACAATGACAATTTTTGTATCTCTACCGATCGCATCTAAGTCATCTTTTTGGTTTGGATTCACCGTTTGGCGCGCCGCATCATAACCATACACATTTTGACCCGGTTTCACTTCCCAGCCAGTTGGGGCAGTAGGAACTTTTGTAAACCAGGCACGAGTTGGATCTGATGGATCATTCTCATATTGTTTGTGTGCTGCATCAGCCTGGTTTGTAGCAATTTCTCCCGTCGGGGTGATATAGTTTCCTTGCTCATCAACCAATACAACTGATCCGAGTTTCTTGTACCATACTGCGAAGTTGAAATCTTCCAAATGATCTGGATCGACTACTAGGGCCTCAATACTGGCTTTATCTGCATAAAATCCAGGAAGGATTGGTGTCATGACCTTCTTAAACTCATAATCTGGATTTTCTGACGTTCCAGCCCCCGCTTCACGGAAGCTACTACGTCTATTGTAGTTACGACGTCTTGCAATGTACGCTTCCAATGAAGAACGATATTGTTCTTGAGCTTCTTTTTGAAAAATGCAATATTAAAAACCGCCGTCAGGATTTTTCTGTAGCATTCTTAAGATCAAGACCAGGAACTTTTTTTATCTACATCCAATTGCTCTTTCTTAAGATCAACTGGTTTATCTTCTGATTTTTTATCGGTAGAATCTGCTTTTTTCTCAGCTTCCTTCACTTCTGATTCTTCAGATTTCACTTCAGTTTCAGGTGCTTTTACTTCTGATACTGTTTCTTCCGTTTTCGCTTCGTTCTTGCTATCCTTGGCATTTTCTTTCACTTCTGCCTGAGAAGCTTGTTCTTTAGCAGGTGTTTCTGTTTTTGCTTCTACCTTTGGTGCTTCCGCTTTTTCAGTAGATACCAAAGCCGCATTAGCAGAATAAGTAGGTGCTTCTTGCGTAGATGCTTCTTGAGCAGAAACTGCCGACACCTTTGGTGCTTCTTGAGTCGAAGTCACAGGTGCTTTTTGAGGCATCATCAATTTTTCACTTCTGTATCTGCTGAAGCAATAGTTGTCCCTGCTAAAACTGATCCAATCAAAACAGAAGCAACACCTATAGAGTATTTCCGAATTGAAAATCGTTGTTTCCTATCAAAATTCATTTTTTTCTCCTTTTTTCAAATTGAGTATTGGCTGTGCTAGCTTTTTAAAACTGCACAACCAATCCTCCTTGATGTTTCCTAAACTTTTGGTGGACGACGCGAGCTTCTGCCACGTGTCAACACTGGTTTCGCAACATAAACATGCTTGTTCGCAGTAACAGGTGCCTTACGAGACGGACCAACCACTGTCCGTTTTTCAACAGCTGGTGATTCACTTGGTACAAGTGGTGCTGGACTCTCAACAGCTTTTGTCTCTGTCGGCTTCACAACTGTAGTCGGAGTCGGTGAAACAACCTTCGGACTAACACTTGCTTTTTCAGGCGCTGGAGTAGCTACAACCTCTGAAACTTCTAGTTTTGAAGCGGTAGGTGCGCTTGAAGGTGCTACAGAATGAGCATTAGCTTTCAAACTTCTTACACTTGGTTTAGGTGCAACCGCATGAGGGCGAGATACTTCAGACGAAGAGTTCCCAACAGGTTGAACCGGCCCCTCCTCATTCACAACTTTACCAATACGCCAATTAGAGTAATCGATATGTCCTGTCACTAAGTTGACATAAGCTGTTCTTTCGAATGTCACCTTGCGAATAATCGTCTTAAAGACTTCTTTTCCACTCTCTTCTTCTCTGAAGCGGATTGTTTGCGTTGCTGTACGTTCCAGCTCCTTCATATCCTTGACTTCTTTTGGCCAACTAGCTGGATCCTCTGGAGTTACTGGAATACCTGGAACTGGTTTTCGGATCTTGTGGTGTTACCGGTTCAATCCGTTCTTCAAGAGTAACGACAAATTCTTGGTCAACAGACACATTTGTATCATAATGCTTGTCCGCAGCATTCGTAAAAAGCCATCTTCAAGCAGTCGATAACCTGCTTTCTTATAAGCAGTAATTCTATCAGCAGTACTGTACTCAATCAGAGCTCCACCACGGCCTTCCATCTCATCTTTTGCAAGTTCGATATTTGAAGTGACGTTAACATATTTAACACTTGCTTTTTGCTTATCTTGCTTATAAACGACAACTGTCTCATAATTCGTCAATTGGACATTGTCTACAATGTTCCGCCAATATGTTTCTGAGACTGTGCGACGACCACCTTGAGTCACAACAACATCATCTTTAATATTTGCAGGATTAAATGTCACCGTTACACGGCTAGCTTTCGTTCCCACTGCCAAACCTGGTACGTTCGTAGATAGAATTTCAGCTTTATAGCCTTCAACTTCAGGCGAGACAACAGTATCATAGGTTGCTTTACTATTTGTAGTACCCGCAAGTTGCCAGCCAGTGTCTCCAATGCCATCCCCATCAATATCACGGACGATATATTCTGTCTTACCGTAGGCAGCTAAGAATTCATCTCCATTCGCTACGCTGGAACTCTTCAGCACCTTCTTGAATTGATCTTGATCAATTGCCACTTCCAATAGACGTTTCCAATCCGATGTTTGAACAACAACTTTTGGTTTTCCATTTGCATCTAAAACAGGCGAACCATCTTCGTAAACGTAACGAATCGTATTTGTATGGGTTGCATGTGGATTAATACTTGTTCCATTTGATACCCAGATATTTTGGCGGTTTGCTGTGACTGGATCAATTCCATATGTCTTATCCGTTGCAAGAACCCCACCTGAAGAAGAACCTGTTTGAACAGAGGTGGATGAGCTAGGATTGATTTCTGGTTTTTCCACCAGGTTTAAAAGCCGGCAATACTCATTGCCCCACCTTGGATATCTGTCCAAACTGAACTCATCCTGTTTTTTTGCTCACAACATCTCGACCATCACGGTTCAGTGAGTATACTGTATAAGTACCAGCACCACGGTTTACACGAGTACCAGTTGGTCCATTGAAATTCAATATGGTTACCAGATTCTCTTGAACCATTGGAAATATAAAGAATATTACCATGACCAATTTGTTCTGGATTGTTTCCTTGGGCAATTCAAATGGAAGCTTACCTGTAATTTCTCCAGCCGAGCGTCCTTCAGAATTTGTGTAACGCATAAAGGAAACATAGAGTGGATTATTGAATTGGAAGACTACATTCGTACTTGCACCAAGTGGCACCGAAATGAGCTCTGCATAATAGTCCGTATTATCATCGCGAACGTCAACAATTGAACCTTTATTTCGCTTGGAATAACGGCTGATCTTTCCGACCATGTTTTGAATCCAAGTTGATGACATCATCCCAAGGATTGGCTCCACGATTATCCATTTGAACACGGAAAGTTGCATAATCATCTACTAAAAATAGAGCCATTTTTCATTCAAACCAATATAGTTGTAGGCATTGTAACTTCCTGAAGGTCCTCCACCACTCTTAGGACCTTTTTCCTACAGAGTGGAAGGTATTCGTTGATTTCTTACCAAATACAACACGTGAGTTGTCTCCAAAATCAATAGCTGTTCCACGTCCCTTGTTTTTCAAAACGAACGCGTGAGTTCTCTCCAGTTGTGAAGGTTGCGTTATTTCCAAAAAAACCAATCCATCACGACCAGTGAAATTGAAGCTTGCATGTTCTCCAATGGTAAGGCTACTCTTTCCATTTCGACGGAAGGCATTTCCTGTTCCGTAGCCTCCCCAACGGTCTAGGTGGGTTAACCCATCTGCTGGACGTCCCATTCCAAGTGAGATAGCCTGACCAATGCTTGTATTTAGAGTAAGTTTCGAATCTTTACCAGTTACGACCGTTCCTCCATGTTCCATGAAGATACCAGCATTATGGTAACGAGCACTTTCCGTTCCATTGTTCGTATTCATGTTAATAGTGAGGCTTGCTCCATCATTCACACGAACAGTTGAACCACCTGCAAGGTTGATACCGTCCCCTTGTGAAGAACGATTCAAGGTCAAACTCGCTCCGTCAGCAACTGTGACAGATTTAGCATCGTGAATATTTGCTTCACGTCGCAATACTGAGTGCCCAGCAGATCCAACATTCCGTTGCACATACTGAGTCTGACCGTTTGCAGAACGGTAGCTATCACTAACAGTCGAACTTGTTTCCCCTTTTACAATGACGTCGGTATTCCCGCCACCACCATAAAGGGAAGAACCTTGACTTTTTACATTTTCAAATGTAACGGTATTGGCACCTGTTGTTGAAGAAAGATCAACAGCACCTTTTGAGTTACCTGTAGCAAGTTGAAGATTCTTGAAGACCAAATTCCATGCACTTGAACCTGTAAACTTCAAGCTATTTGATAGTAGATCCAAGCTTGCTTGATCATTTCGACCTTGGATAACTACATTACGGCCTTGTGAGTTGATCGCAACTGTACGGTCAACCGAATTCACACGACCATTATCAGTATTACCATTGTCTCCAGTCGCTACGACGTTTCCTGAAATGGTGATATTCTGAATAGAATTATCATTCAATGCAGAAACAAAACCATTCCAGTTTGAAACCACACGTGAAGTTACTTCACCACTATTACGAAAACCACTTGTACCTGTAGCTTCACGAGATACAGTTTCAGTTGGCTCAGCTGTAGCTTCCTTCCCTGCTTCTTTATCACCCTCATGTTGCGAATCAGTAGCTACAGAAGGTTGCACAACTGCTGCAACATTGTACGAAGTTGGTGCAGACGATTCCCCTGTGACCGGTTTTTGAAAGAGCAATCTCTTTGTCCGATGTCGCTTCACTAGAAATTACATCTGAAGACGAGTCAGCAGGATTTTCAACTTCATCAGCCAAAACCGTCTGAGTACCAGCTGCAAACAAGGCCGTTCCCAACAATACGGAACAAACGCCAACAGAATATTTCCGAAGGGAAAACCTTTGGCGTCGATTGAATATATCCTTCATGTCCATAAAACTCCTTTTTCATTTTGAAATTTAAGTATTTAAACCTCAAACTAATTCTAGCATAAATATCATGATATAATTCTATGTGTGACAACTTCTGTCAAAATCATATGGTTTTGACCATTTTTTTCTAAAAATTTGTTTAAAAAAATATAAAGTAAAAAAACCGAATGTTTTTTAAAAAAATTATAATTTTTTTAAGAACTATTGGTTCACTTTTTTTAAACATGTATTTTTATACTGTCATAGATCTTTATTTTTTTATTCCTACTATTTTTTTAATCCTCCTTCCATTTGCATTTCCATCTCCTCTACATTCGCTTTTTTTACCCATATCTTATAAGAACTTTTCGACGATTATTTTAAACTTTCTACATTATTAGAAAATCAGATGAGAGATAAAACGATATCATTTTCCCCCATTTTCTTCAGGAAAACTCTCCCTTTGGTCTATTTTCACTACATAGTAATTTTCGAACATTCTAAACAAAATTTTCAAAAACGATCTTTTTTCCACCAATTTATTGTGTGCCATTTTTTCACATATAAACCACAGTATTTCATTAGATCCTTTCTCATCTTGTAATGAGCAGTGAATCATTTCTATCAAACTATGAGGAGAGTACTCATCTTTTGATAGCCTACAAAAATGCAACAACGGCCTTGTCCCTCTTAAAACGAGGAACAAGGCCGTTGCTCAATCTTTTATACATTCATTTTCTACTTGATAAAAGGTCCTTCCGTTATAGAACTTCGTGTGCGCATTACAATTCCTGTAATAAATAACGGAAGAGTTCTAAATTCCCTTCTTCTTCATTGACCAAGTATTCTGGATGCCATTGTAATCCCATAATCCGATGACCGTCTACTGCTTCAATGGCTTCGATGGTGTGATCACGCGGATCAAAGGCAGTTGCACGGAAATTTGGTGCAAGATCCTTGATACTTTGACGGTGCACAGAATTGATTCGACTAGCCCGACCAAAGAGCTGCTCCACCACACTGCCTTTTTTAGTCTCGATAGAATGGAAAGTCCCAAATGGAAGACCTTGCCAATGACCTTCGATCTCTTGGTTGAGTGTTCCTCCAAAAGCCACATTGATCAACTGAACCCCACGGCAGATTCCTAGAACCGGTTTGTTTTGGCGTACTGCTTCCTTCAGTAGGGCAAGCTCAAATTGATCCCGTTCGATATTGTAATCATCGCTCTCGATGGTTTTTTCTTCGCCATAGAGACTAGGATCGACATTTTTGGCCTCCACTTAAGATCAATTTGTCAATCGTTTCAACATAGTCCTTAACCAAGGAAGGATCTCCCATCGGGATGACCATTGGAAGCCCACCCGCTTGACGGATCCCTTCCGCAAATTGACTAGACACGGAGGAATGAAGGTTTTTCCCTTCCGGGTCAACCGGACAGAGATTAGCGGATACTCCAACAATTGTTCTACACATATTCATTCCTCCTTCATTTTAACTACTACTTATCTTACCACCCATTAGTGATAGTGTCTAATATGTATTTTTTTTAAAACCGTGATAAATTTTTATTTATCACCCTCACCTTCCTCACAAAAACAATTGATGATCATACAAGTTTTTTTACCTATATTATGTTAAAATAGAGAGGAAAAATAGAATCGTCCTTCAAGGCACACATTAGGCCGTTTCGAAGGCGCAAGCGCTAGATTCCTAGCCTTGTTGAAAAATAGACATAGAAATGGAAGATACAATGGAAAAACAAACCGTTGCAGTATTGGGTCCTGGTTCATGGGGAACAGCCCTTTCACAAGTCCTCAATGATAACGGCCATGAAGTCCGTCTCTGGGGAAATATCCAAGAACAAATCGATGAAATCAATACCGCTCATACCAATCAACGCTATTTTAAAGACATCGTTATTAGCGATCAAATTACCGCTACGACTGATCTGAAAGCTGCCTTGGACGGAGTAGACGCTATCCTTTTTGTAGTTCCTACAAAGGTGACCCGCTTGGTCGCAAAACAAGTCGCTGAAACACTAGATCACCCTGTAACAGTGATGCACGCTTCTAAAAGGGCTAGAACCTGGTACACACGATCGGATTTCTCAAATCCTTGAAGAAGAAATTCCTGCTTCTCTTCGCAGTGAGGTGGTGGTCGTCTCTGGACCGAGTCATGCAGAGGAGACCATCGTACGGGATATCACCCTCATTACAGCAGCTTCAAAAGATTTAGAGGCTGCACGCTATGTTCAAGAACTCTTTAGCAATCACTACTTCCGCCTGTATACCAATACAGATGTCATCGGAGTGGAAACTGCTGGAGCCTTGAAAAATATCATCGCTGTCGGAGCTGGGGCCCTGCACGGTCTTGGTTATGGTGACAATGCCAAAGCAGCCATCATCACGCGCGGTCTCGCTGAAATCACGCGCCTTGGCGTTAAACTCGGAGCTAGCCCATTGACTTATAGCGGTTTATCTGGGGTCGGTGACTTGATCGTAACCGGAACTTCTGTTCACTCCCGTAACTGGCGAGCTGGGGATGCTCTCGGACGTGGGGGAAAATTAGAAGATATCGAAGCCAACATGGGCATGATTATTGAAGGGATCTCTACGACAAAAGTCGCCTATGAGCTGGCGCAAGAATTGGATGTCTATATGCCGATTACACAAGCTATTTACCAAGTCATCTATGAAGGAAAAGATATCCGCGAAGCCATTCACCACATGATGAGCAATGAATTTAAAGAAGAAAACGAGTGGAAATAAGTCAACCACCCTAACATCAATCCTACCTTTTAGAAAGGAAACTATATGACTAAAGTTAGAAAAGCAGTCATTCCTGCGGCTGGTTTGGGGACACGCTTCCTCCCGGCTACTAAAGCCTTGGCCAAGGAAATGTTGCCAATCGTTGACAAACCTACGATCCAATTTATCGTAGAAGAGGCTCTGAAATCTGGGATTGAGGAAATCCTTGTCGTAACAGGGAAGGCTAAACGTTCGATCGAAGACCATTTCGATTCTAACTTCGAATTAGAATACAATCTCGAGCAAAAAGGCAAGACTGACTTACTCAAGTTGGTCAATGATACAACAGCGATCAATCTTCACTTCATCCGCCAAAGTCACCCTCGAGGTTTAGGAGACGCGGTTCTTCAAGCGAAGGCCTTTGTTGGAAACGAGCCTTTTGTCGTCATGCTGGGAGATGACCTCATGGACATCACTAATGATGATGCCTTGCCACTTACCAAACAATTGATGAACGACTACGATGAAACCCATGCGTCAACTATCGCTGTGATGGAAGTCCCTCACGAAGAGGTTTCTTCTTACGGTGTGATCGCACCTCAAGGCGAAGGGATTAACGGTCTTTATAGCGTTGAAACTTTTGTCGAAAAACCAAACCCAGAGGATGCGCCAAGTAATCTCGCTATCATTGGACGCTACCTCTTAACTCCTGAGATCTTTGCGATCCTTGAAAATCAAGAACCAGGCGCTGGAAATGAAATTCAATTGACGGATGCGATTGACACGCTCAATAAAACACAGCGCGTCTTTGCTCGTGAATTCACTGGAGATCGCTATGACGTCGGTGATAAATTCGGCTTTATGAAAACTTCGATCGACTATGCCTTGAAACACCCTCAAGTCAAAGATGATCTCAAACAATATATTATCGAACTCGGAAAAGAATTAGAAGCGTCTGAAAAAACTGCAGACTAATCATTCACAAATCCAAAGAATACTAAAGAGACTGGCCAACAGATGTAAGGGTCTTGCTACCTTACAAACAGCCAATCTCTTTTTTGTTATAAAAAAGAAGCCGGACTTTTCGCCCAGCCTCTTCCATTAATAGGACTTCGTCTATTTAATTTTTCTAATCCTTATTTTTAAGGATGTACATTATATGAGTAGTTTGTATTTTGGAATGTACCAGCACTTGCTACATCATAAGAAGAACCAAAACGATTATTTTTCATTGCCACCATTACCTGCAGATACAGCTTTCAGTGGATCCGATCTTGAACCTTTTCTTCAGGTTTCACAAATGTTTCAACTCTTGTAGAAACATAAGATTCCTTATCTTTTGTAGCTGCATAACCAAAGCGGTTATTTGGATTGCCTTCCGCATTGACTTTTGTTTGAATTGGAAGTGGTTTTTTAGGTTCTACTACCGGATTGTTTGGATTCACTTCTGGTTTTTGTTCCAGGATCCGGTTTTTTTCTGGTGTCACAGGATTTTTCTGGATCTTTGTAATTATCTGGCAATGATGCACGATATGGGTCATCCTTGCGTCCAGCTTCAACTAAACGAGCATGCATGTCTGCTTCATAAGATTTGAAGTGTTCAAACATCTTCTTAGATAGTGCAAGAGCATTTGCTGTAACTTCATCTTCTACTGCTTTAGCAGCTTCTGGATTGTCTTTCAGAGCTTTATATTTCGCATCACTAGCTTCTTGTTCAATAATCAATTGTTTTTCCAATGCTTTCCAGTGATCTTGAACAGTTTTACCAAAGATATCTTGATTATTGATCGCCATGTTGTCAATATGCCATACTGTCCAATACCATGAATTCGGATCATAGGTAGCAGTTTGAGGTTTAAAAGCCTTATAGGTATCTTTTACATTTCCATAGAATGGAACATACGGAGTGTTCCGAGATGGTCCCATACCAAGCCATAAAGTACCACCAAATGATTTTGGAAGGTTTGGATTGATTTGGTAGACATGGGCATCGATGACGTTTTCATTTCCTAAAGCATACTTGTATTGGTCTTTCCGAACAGTATCGTTACTACCATTGTCTCCTTGTTTCTTGACACCAATTTGATCATCTGGTACAAAACGACCATTCAAATGTTCAAAACGGTTCCGTTGGAAAGCAAAAGCATCTTCCAAAGTAAATTTCTTGTTAGGATCTGTTGGTGAGCGGAAGAGTTCATACTCATCATCTTCATAGGTCACTTTTGATTTTGGATCCAAAAGGGTGATTCCTGCATAAGTACGTGAACGGTCCCCTTCAGCATATTTATCTGGTCCATAAGATTTTGCAATATGGAAGTTGCCATCTTTGTCTGTCTTGTAGTTACCAGATTCTTTGGCTACTTTTTCGACATCTTTCGAAGCAATCACATTTTCCTTGTCATTTAAATCAACATGACCAAGGTAATAGGTATTTGCAAAGACTGCGTATTTGTCTTCTGGGACTTTAACAGCTACATATTGGTGACCAGAAAGAATTTCCATATACCAAGTTTCTTTTTGGTCTGCAAAAACGACAACATTCCCTTCTGCTGATCCTTTTTCTTCAATGACTTTAGCTAGGAATTCAACCCCTTCACGAGCAGACTTAACGCGCGGTAAAACCACGTCCAACATAGCAGCTTCTGGAATTCCGTTTTCTGTCAATGGGTCGGTCTTCAAGACTTTTTTGTTTGGAATTGCTGTAACAGTTGATGTCATAGAGACGCCGGCTTCGTTAAATCCGTGTTCACCAAAGGCACCGTTACTACCATCTCCACGAGCAGAGTCATAAGTCGCTGTGTATTTCATTTCACTAGCAGCATGTGGATAGGTAAAACCATTGGATTCGTCTTCCAGTTGATCCCCTTCCTTATAGTTCTTCGCATCAACAACCACAAAGTTTTTGTTGTGCTTTCCACCATTTGGATAGTAAGGGTAGTCTTCTGTCCGACCAAAGAGAGTGGTCCCATCCTTGGTCAATTGGCGACCAATGATAAAACCACAACAGGCTTGAACAGCTTGAATTGGTAGGAGTAAGAGTGTCATCGCTACCAATGAGAGTTTTAACAACCATTTTTTCATGGCAAATCTCCTTCATTTTTTGTACTCTTCTTAACATAAGAGTACATTTTTGATTTTTATACCTCCAGTCTACACCTTTTTTCAAGTTATTGCAAGCGCTTTCTAAAGTGAATTTTTATACCTATCTTAGGACTGACAAGCCATATACTCCCAAACTAACTCACTATTTATTTGAATTTCTTAATTATGTTATTATAAAAACATAGAATTTATTATAATTCAATCAATTTTCTGTCAGTTTACAGTTTGACTACATTTTTTAGTAAAAAAAGGAGGCTGGGACAAAAGTCCTAGCCTCTCAATTATTTTTGGATTGTCGAGCAAGACGCAGTGGTTGAGTGGGCTCTACTACGCTGATTTCATCAGCTTTTACAGCCCTACTCAACTGTGCGGAGGTGGGACGACGAAATCGAATTCTAATGAATTACCGATTTCTGTCCCACTCTCTCTTAAAATAGATTCAAGATTTTACCTAAGAAATATAGTAAAAGCAAGAGATAAGATAGGGCCGCACTAATCTGATAGGTTCGGTTCATAAAACGAGCTTCCCCTCTTACTGGAAAGACATAAGCCAACATCAGCCCAGCTACTAATCCACCGATGTGCCCCGCCATACTGATCCCTGGCATGAAGCTAAAGATCAAATTGACGACAATCAAGCTAGTATAGGACTGACTCAAGTGGCGAATATAAGGACTTTGGACAATAAAGCGCAGAGCACCAATAGTCCCAAACAGTCCAAAGAGGGCTGTAGAAGCTCCTGCTGCAATCACATCCGGCGTAAAAATAGCAACAAAGACATTGCCCATCATGCCTGATAAGAGATAAAGAGCTAAGAAAGCCTTCGATCCAAAGAGATCTTCTGCCAAACGTCCCAAGTAATAGAGGGTGATCATATTGAGCACAAAAATGTTCTAGGCCGATATGAACAAATGTAGCTGTCACTATTCGCCATAACTGGCTAGGGATCGACTTTCACAACCTCTCCAATAATACCACCGCTATAGTAAACAGCAGTACCTGTTTGGTAGTCACTTCCAAATCGGATAAACATGGAAAGAAAGACTGCCGTTGTGACGAGCAACAAGAGGCTGGTCACAGGATAACGACGATCAAAGAGTAACTTCATAGACTAGCACCTCCCTGAACTGCCTGATCAAAAGCATCTGGCTGGAACTCCTTCTGCTGGATGGAATAAATCGTACTAACCGTTTTTCCAGCAAAATCTGCTAAATAACGATCATAATAGCCACCACCATAGCCAATTCGGTAGCCTTTTGACTGGAAGACCAAGCCTGGTACATGGATCAGATCAATCTCTGACTGATCCACAAGCTTTCCTTTTTCATTGGGCTCCAGCAAACCAAAGCGTGTCTTTTCCAAAATGTCAGGATCGTATTCCACAAATTCCATCCGCCCTTGTGGATAGGTACGGGGAACACAGACGCGTTTTCCAAGTTGAAGAGCAGCTTGGATCAAGCCAGCTGTGGAAACTTCATGGTCAAAAGACAGATAGGTCGCAAGGGTCTTTGCCTCCTGAAAAGCTGGTAGCTCCAAGAGGCACTGAGTCAGCTGTTCATCTGCTTGAGTTTCTCACAGTTTGCGGCAGTGCTTTCATGGTTGCAATCGTCTGATTTCGTAGTGTTTTCTTCATGCCTACTCCTTTTGTCTAGCTTTTATTGTATCATTTTTTAGGAAAGATCCGAACAGTTTTTTATACGACAAAGAAAAAAATCCAACTCCAGACGGAGTTGAATCTATTCCTTTATTGGTTGGCCTTCATTTTCAAAAAAATTTACCAATGTTTTTCCACAGCAAAGGGAAGGGCTGCTTCATTTGGGCTCATCTTCGGATGGTGCAGGGCATAAAGGGGTATCAATCCCCAACCAGAACATGACCCCAGGGACCTTACTCAAGAGAAAGCCGAAGTCTTCTCCTGTCATCGCAGGCAGAATATCAATCAGGTTCACGTCTTCCTCAGCTGTGAAAAAGGCCATGAGTTCTTTGGCCAATTCTGGTTGGTTTTCCACAGGCAGGTAGCCTCCTTGCTTGAGTTCCAGGTCCAATTTCACATCAAAGGCTGCTGCAACTCCTTCTGCAATGGCTTTGACCCGTTTTTGAGTCAGGAGGTTCATCTCCATGGTCAAGGTCCGAATGGTCCCATGAAGGAAGGCTGTCTCAGCAATCACATTATTGGTTGTTCCTGCATGCATGGAACCAAAGGTCACCACAGCACCTTCAATCGGATCGACATTTCGACTCACGACCGATTGGACTTGGGTAATGAAGTAAGAGGCTGCTACAAGAGCGTCATTGGCCTCATGTGGAAAGGCGGCATGTCCTCCCTTACCTGTAAAGGTAATCTTGACTTCACAGGTACCCGCAAAAAGGGTACCCGTATTGGTCGCAATGTCCCCCACCTTCAAATCAGGGCGCACATGCAGACCATAAAATTCATCAGGGAGCCAGTCGCCAAAAGCATTGTCCTTATACATGAGCATTCCACCAGCCTCATTTTCTTCAGCTGGTTGAAAGAGAAAAAGCAGATTATTTTTTGGTTGTACTTGAACCAGTTGATCCAAAAGCCCAAGAGCTGTCGTCATGTGCATATCATGACCACAAGCATGCATCCGTCCTTCGTGCTTGGAGGCAAAATCAAGGCCCGTTTGTTCCACAATAGGTAAGCCATCGATATCCGTCCGCCAGCCGATCGTTTTTTCAGGTGCAGCCCCATGGAGATAAACCAGGATCCCGGTCCGCCAAGTCCGTTGCTCTACAAAGTCCTTGCCCGCTGTGATCTCTGCGATTCGCTCTAAGAGGTAGGCTTGGGTTTCAAATTCTTCCAAGCCAATTTCAGGGATTTGGTGCAAATCCCGTCTGATTTTGATTAAATCCAATGTCATAGTCGTCTTCTTTCTATTAGAATAGAGGCCTTGCGGCCTCTACCATTCCTATCTTACAAATTACGCAAGGCGTCTTCCAACGCTGTTTTTTGTTGGGTTTTTTCATCGATTTCCTTGATAATGCGAGCTGGGACACCAGCTACGACCACATTTTCAGGAACATCTTGAGTAACGATAGCTCCCAGCGGCAACGACGGATCCGTTCCCTACTTGAACCCCTTCAATCACAACTGCATTGGCACCGACCAAGACATTGTCACCAATCCGAACAGGCTCAGCAGAAGCTGGCTCAATGACACCCTGCGAGAACGGCACCTGCACCGATGTGGCTGTTTTTTTACCAACTGTTGCACGACCACCAGGATAGCCCCCATATCAATCATGGTTCCTGCACCGATTTCAGCACCGATGTTGATGACAGCACCCATCATCACGACAGCATTGTCTTCGATGGTCACTTGGTCACGAATAATAGCACCCGGTTCGATACGCGCATTTAGATAGCGCTTATCCAGCAAAGGGAACAGCTGAATTACGGCCATCTTGTTCTACCACATAATCCTTGTTCTCTGTTAAGTTGGCAAGAAGGGGCTCAATATCTTTCCAGTCACCGAACAAAACATTGCCAAGCTTGGTGACAGAAGCAGGAACAGCCGTTGCCAATTCCCCTTCAAAGGTTACTTTCACATTTGTTTTCTTTTCTGCATTTCCAATAAAAGCGATAATTTCTTGAGCAGACATTTTTTGTGCTGTCATAAGATTCTCCATTCATTTCAATTAAAGGTATTCATATTATACCACAAACCCAAAGAGATGAACACCTTGGCTATCGTTGAAACCGATGGCGATGTAGGCATTCTGAATCGGCTTCCTTTGAATGGACTCAGGGCTCTACTAGTTATCCTTCGCAAATAGACTCGTGTGTTCATTTCGAAATACACTCCATCTTTGTTTCCCATTGTCATTCACTTTCAGTTATTTTAGCACCAGTTTACTTCCCTTTTTCTTCAATTCCATAACTACTTCTGGCTCTCCTGGCATTTGATAAGTCGCTTGAAAACCTTCTCCACCATCTAGAAGCTCGCCCCAAACCAAACGTTGGGGATTTCCTAGTTTCTTAATGAGCTGGGCGAATTCTGTACCTTTTTTTCCTTTTTCAATAATGATTTCTTTCTTACTGGTTGCCTTCTCTTTTGCTTCTAATAAATTCGTCGCATCAACCATCGTTAAGCGATACCCCTGGTCTTTCTCTTGTTCAAACCACAGACTGACATTTTTCTTCTCTTGATCTGTCTGATTGGCTACATAAGTCAAAAACGAGAACCGTTTTTAGAGCTATTGGCTGTTTTAGTGTAACGAACTTTTTTTGAGCCTTTTCCCCATTTAG
>BNJU01002245.1_pt1 | contig 27006 bp, 35 predicted proteins | sample 8539281 | NCBI WGS metagenome assembly BNJU01 (sample SAMD00202456, study PRJDB9452) | human saliva metagenome | isolation source: human saliva | place: Japan
GGTTGATTGTCAACCCACTCTTTTTGAAGGCATTGCATAGTTTTTCTAACAGATTTATAGAATACCCTATATCTGTTTTGTTTAGGTATATTTTTGCACCAACCACAAAAAACCTCGTCCCCAGTTCTTTTTAAGCCATTGCCATTAAAAATTCTGTTTCTAAAATATTTAAAGTTTCGTACGTCATAAGATATTCTTTTCAGCACCTTTTATCTGACCATTTGAAATGTGCCTGTACTTAAGAGAGTTTTAAGATATACTTGTAGTTATTTCTAAATGCGGTTATTCGCTCTGAACTCTTCAATTCCTGAATTTTTCTACCTCACGGAGCCATTCACTAAACAAAGTTCTTTTGCTTTGAATAGAAGTTTTCATCAAGAATATCAACGAATAACTCTTTAATAAAATGTGCTTTTTCTTAAATCTTCTGAATATTCAAGCATTAATTCAAGTGTCAGCTTGGTTATCGTTCGATAGCTTTGCTTTTCTCTTTGTAATTAAGCTCTTACTTCGTTTGTAGTACTTCCTAAGAGAAGGCAACATTCTTTTTTGAATTCTCTTTCGTACATTTTCAAGAGCCCAATAGACTTGTCTGACGAAATGATACCGATCAATAACGATCTTTACATTGGGAAAATATATCCTAGCCAAGTCGATGAAGGTTTTATTCATGTCACAAGAAAAGTATTGGACTTTCATATGTTTAGATTGATCAAGCGATTTAAAATAGTCGACCAGACAAGTTCCTTTTCTAGAATAGAGTACATCAAATACTCTATGTTTTACAGGATTAACCACTATCGTTTGATATTTCTCAGTGCCTACATTCCCCTTAAATTCATCTATGGAAATGGCTTCTCCAAGGTTAGAAGAGGAATGATGAATTGTAGAAAGCACTTGATAAACGGTATGAGATGAAACATTGGCCCTGTTTGCTATCTGTTGAATATTCAGGGTATCGAAAAATGAGCTAGCAATCCATCGAGTAAGTCTGGATGTCCGATGTAGATACTTCGCAATAAAGGGATAAGATTCATAAAAATCTCCATTCCGCGGGCAAAGTGCGGCACAAATAGTAATGAAAGTGTTTTACATCTCAACTCTGTGATTTAAAATATATAACAAGAAGCTATACTACAAAGCACGGGAGGTAAAGTTGTAAAAACTTTCTCTGTTTTAGACAGCATAAAAATCAGTGTAAGTTCTGTCTTTTTCAAGCACAAATAAGTGGTATCATGAATCCGTACACTAAGAATTGTTAAAGCTCTTTGTTTTTATTGTGTGGCAGTTCAGTCAATGGCTTCTTATCTTTTTACGAAAGGAGTTACACTATGAAAGTTACTTATCAAACCTGTTGTGGTGTCGATGTTCACAAATCTTTTCTCGTTGCCACAATCATCAAAAACTACCGCCGGTATTGAACCTTCTTATCAAAAAGAAGCGATTCTCTACCTTCAACAATTCTATTTTAGACTTTTAAATCGTGGCTTCTTGAAAATGAATGCCATGATGTCTGTATGGAATCCACAGGTAAATACTGGGTTCCTGTCTTTAATCTTCTCGAAGATCAAATCAACGTTACCATTGCTAATCCCAAATGGGTTAAAGCTGTTAAGGGTAACAAGGACGATACCAAAAGATTCTAAATGGATTGGAGACTTATTCCGACTGGGACTTGTGAAAAGCGACTACATTCCTTGTAGGTTGATCCGTATTCTTAGAGAATACACAAGATATCGTTACAAGCTTGTTTCTTGCCGTTCAAGTGAAAAAGAATAGATATCAGAATGCTCTTACTGTTTGTAATATCGCATTAGATTCTGTTGTATCCGATATCTTTGGGAAGTCATCCTCATCCATTATCGATTATCTGCTTGAACAATCAGGTACTACGATTAACCATGAAGAAATCGCTTCAAAACTTCTTAAGAGCCTCAAATCCAAAGAAGACGCTGTGATTGAATCTATCGAAGGATATCAGATGACTGATGCCCAGAAATATCGTATGCGCCTAATTCGCGCACATATGGATTATATCACAGTTGAAATCAATGATATAGATAAACAGATTGAATCTTTGATTTCTTCCGATCCTGATTATGATAAAGCTATTCGGTTACTAACTACCATTCCGGGTGTCAAACGTGATAGTGCAATTACTATCATCTCCGAAATTGGTATTGATATGTCTCAGTTTTGTAATTCTAAACGCTTATGTTGTTGGGCAGGTCTTACCCCCAGCAACAATGAATCTGCTGGTAAGAAGAAATCTGTCCGTATTACACGTGCCGGTGTCTACCTCAAACCTGCATTAGTACAGTGTGCTCATGCAGCCGTGAAATCTGACAAGTCTCCTTACTACAAAACGAAATATGAATCCCTTGTTAAACGCCGTGGCAAGAAAAGAGCTGTTATTGCCATTGCCCGTATGATTCTTATAGCCATCTACCGGATGCTGTCTACCGGAGAGGTATGGAATCCAAGCGATCTTTACAAAATCGATATGCCTGCACCTTTAGCTGAAAAACAGAAGGCTAAGGCTATCAAGCAAGCCAAAAAATTTTTACAAAAGGAAGGACTGCTTCCTCCTGATGAACCTTTAGCTTCTTGATCAATCTACTAAATCTATATCCTCAAATAAGTTGCCTACTTAAGACAGCTTATTTAAGTGCGCCGGTTTACGGCTTACCTCTACTTTCTTTCACACTAGTGCTTACCACAATGAGAACAATGATAACGCCTCTTTTTCAAAAATAAAAAATATGATTTACCCTGCAAAGGAATATCTTTCATCTTTTGAATCCTATAGTCATGTACTTTAGAAGTCAATGCGTTGCAGTTAGGACATGAATGAGGCTTGATATCTGTCTGAATATAAAAATGAGATTGCATGATCATTTATAGATTTTTATATTGACTTTTGCTTCATCAATGCCTAAAAATTTTAGCTAGGTCGTTCATATGAACACCTCCTCCAAGTGTAGTTGTGATGAACTGGGGACTTGGAGGTTTTTTTATTTATAATAATAAAAAGGTAGACCAATGAAAATGGTATTAGCATTGACAAAGGTATTAATCATCGTACCACGGCACCCAGGGGCGAACATTAAATATTTTTACAGTCGCAAATGCAAAGATATAGCCTAAAAATACAAAACACCAAAGGTATAAATCATACCACCGGACAGACTAATCAACTTATCCAAAGTCAGGTATTTCAAAAACAGATACAAAAGATGGAAACAGGCATTGCGACATCCATAATTAACTTAGATAAATTACCGCCAAAACTATCATCAAACCATCCTCGTACCTGCAAGAAATATCCCAGAATTATAAGGACTATAATGGGAATAATACTTTCAATTAAAGTCAAAAAAACCATACTCTATACTACTTCCCTAGTACTTTTGGATACCACTTAAGTTCACTGACAGCTTTCTTCATATCGGTTTCTTGACTTTGTGCCAATCCCTGCTCTTGAGCTTTTTTAGCAACCGCTTCCGCTACTTTACTTGAAACTTCTGACACATAAGCAAATGGCGGCAAAACAGGTGCGCCCGGTTTGCCTGAATCAACTATACCGCTCAATGAATGTGCAGCTGCACCAATCATTTCATCTGTCAAGAGCTTAGCTTCTGAAGCAAGCATTCCAAGTCCCAGACCGGGATAGATAAGAGCATTATTAGCCTGACCAATCTGATAAGATACCCCTTTATAATCCACATTGTCGGAAGGTATTCCTGTCGCTACAAAAGCCTTTCCATCAGACCACTCAATCAAGTCTTTAGCACTTGCTTCTGCCAGCTCAGTTGGATTACTCAGCGGGAAAATAATTGGACGCTCAGTGTTTTGACACATAGCCTCAACAACTTCTTTTGTAAAGGTATTAGGTTGTGTTGATGTTCCTACCAAGATTGTCGGTTTAACCGTCTTTACAACTTTAAGCAAGTCTGTTAGCTTGTCAGCATTAGCAAAGTCAGAACGCTTCTTTGCAAATGGACGTTGCTCAGGTGTCAAATCATCCATATCATCAAAAAGAAGACCTTGTTTATCTACCATAAAGAAACGTTTGTAAGCCTCTTCTTCTGAGAGTCCTTCTGTAATCATTTCACTGAGAACACGTGATGCAATTCCTGCACCTGCTGTTCCACCGCCAAAGCAAAGATAGATTTGGTCTGTTAATTTTTCACCACTAATATCTAATGATCCGTAAATACCACCCAGTGTGACAATACCCGTTCCTTGGATATCATCATTGAAAGTAGGAATTTTATCCTTGTACTTGTTGAGAATATTGGCAGCATTTAGACGACCGAAATCTTCCCAGTGTAAGTAGAGCTTAGGGAAAAGTCGTTCAGCTGTTTGTACAAACTGATCAATAAAATCATAATAACGGTCTCCACGTACACGCTCATGGCGGTTCCCAAGATAGTTAGGATTTTCCAGCAATTCTTTACGGTTAGTTCCGGCATCAATGACCAAAGGTAAAACAGTTGCAGGGTCAATACCGGCCGCTCCTGTGTAAACCATAAGCTTTCCAACTGAAATATCCACACCATTGGTTCCCCAGTCACCAATACCTAAAATTGCTTCCGCATCTGTCACAACAATAAGTCTAATATTACGGTCTCCGGCCGCATTCTTAAGGGTAGCTTCTATATTTTCAGGGTGGTTAATGTCTAAATAGCATGCATATTGCGTATCAACAAACAAATCACTGTAATTTTCAATCGTAGTTGCAACCGTTGGATCATAAACAATCGGATTGAATTCGGCAATGTGTTGGCTAAAAAGATAGTAAAACAAGGTGCGATTAGTATTGAAGATTTCCATCAAGAACAAACGTTTTTCCAGGTTTGTTGCTTTTTTAGAAAAATGAGCATAGGTTTGTGCCGCTTGCTCCTCCAAAGTTTGCACATAAGGTGGCAAAACTCCAACTAAGCCAAGTTCTTTACGCTCTTCAAGTGTAAAGGCAGTTCCCTTATTTAAAAAGGGATTATTCAAAATATCATGTGCATTCATAATGCAACCTCCTTTAATTTTGTATGCTTATTATAACACAATTGTATATAGAATATAATATCTCGTATCAGATAAGATTTTTATGCCTTTTTTTAATAAAATTATTATTAATTCCATCTGTAACATGGGAGTTAAGCTTCCATATTAGGATATTATATAATTTCTTTAACAATACAATCTTAATATCTACGTCTATTCTAATATCAACTCTTTTTCCATATTTTTAATAAATATACTCTTGTTTTTCATATAAGAGAAAGAAACTGTTGGACAATTATTTGAGTGGCATTGTGGAGCAGGATATTTATGAAGAAACAGATGTAAGTCTCAAAACAGATTTAAGTAATACAAAGGCTAAGCTGGAGTATTTCCAACAGCAGGCGGATGAAGAAAGTTCACTGCAAAGGAGAAGTGCAGATTTTAAGAAAGCACTGTCTCAAAATGAGGTGCTGGAGGAATTTGACAGAGGTATCTTTGAGAGTATAATTGAAAAGGTAATCGTTGGCGGTTACGATGAAAACGGAGAAAAAGATCCCTATAAAATTACTTTCATATATAAAACAGGATTTACAAATGGAATTGGAAATGCAAAAGAAGCGGTTTGGAAAAATCCGCTGGTGTCGGAGAAAAAGCAAAAAAATGTGTTCCGATGTCAGTGACAAGGTGAAGTATGTGTATTCAATATTAGTGACAACACACGTGGAGACAGTGGCATTATTGTCCAAACTTGATTGATGTCGATAAGGACTCAATGAAGCTATAAAATCAGTTTTAATTTAGGAAGTGATAAATTTAGAATTTGCGGAGGAATTTATGAAGATACTTATTATAAATTGTAGTCCAGTCAGAAATGGTGCGACAGCAGAAATCGTAAATATAGTAAAGGATAATCTTAGTACAGAAAATGAAGTAAGAAGTATATGCATTGATGATTATGAAATTGCTTTCTGTAAAGGTTGTAGAACTTGCCATAAAAACAGCACAATGCTTTCAAAAAGGATGATGTTATAAAGATTATGGAACAGTACGAATGGGCAGATATAATAGTGTCAGTGTCTCCTTCATATTGGGCAGATATTCCAGGACAATTTAAGGTTTTTTTATAGATAAATGTACACCTTGGTGTAATACACATGAGCCACATGCCAAACTATCTGCTGGTAAAAAGGTTATACTATTGCATTGAGAACAGGTTCAAGTATGCCAGAATGTGAAAAGAATTATTAGTAGTATTGAACATTTTTCATGGTCATTTGGAAATTGAATCTTGTGGTAAATTAGGTCTTTGTTCTATTGAGTATAAAGAAGATGTTGCTACAAGAATTGATGAAATAAAAAGAATTTTTGTAATATTATTTTTGAGCTGAAAGATTTAAAGTTGTGGAGGCAGTTTAAATGGATGATAAAGTCAAAGCGTTTTTGGATTAAATTTTTGCAATGAAAAGAAGTTACCTAAAGACATAAAAATATGAATCGTGGAGCTTTTGGAAATACTAAAGAAATGGCTGATGAATTGGCAGAATTAGTTAATTGTAAAAATTAAGACAGCTACGACCTCAGCATATGAATTATATGAAGTTGGAGAGCATATACCCCAGGTAGGAGAGTATAATATTATTCTCAATGGTTCAGAAGAACCAGTGTGTATTACTCAAACAAAGGTAGTGTATATCATGCCTTATCACTTAATTACACCAGAACATGCATGGCATGAAGGTGAAGGTGATAGAAGCTATCGGTATTGGAGAGAAGTTCACGACAGATTCTTTTATGAAGAATATAAATTGGTTGGCAAAATTTTTTATGAACAAGCACCTATGTTATGCGAAGTATTTGAAAAGATTTATTAAACAAATTCCATTTTTATCTAATTGAATAGAACAATTTTAGAAACAGTAAATCACAAAGGTTTGCTGTTTTTTTGTCCGAATATGGATTTTTTTGTTCTTATAAATATTGTAATTTAAGAACGAAAAAGGAGCTTCCTGTATAGTTTAAATGTTGGACGTTGAAAATTGAAGATACCTCAGAGTAAAATAAGACTACTGACTGGCAGGTTGGTAAATCTTATCAAACAGAGAGGTATCTACAATGAAGTCTAACACACAAAATGCAAAAATTAAAGCAATTACAGAAACTACTTTTGGTACTCGGAATCGATGTCGGAAGTGAAACGCATTATGCAAGAGCTTTTTGATTACCGAGGAATCGAGTATTCTAAGAAACCATTCAAGTTTAGTAATGATGAGGCCGGATTCGTGACATTTAAGGCATGGATTCTGGACATCAAAAGAAAAGCATGGTAAGGACAAGGTGGTTTCCGGAATGGAGCCTACCGGCCACTACTGGTTCAATCTTGGTAAGTTCCTTCAGGACAACGAGATGAAGCCAGTTCTTGTGAATCCTCATCATGTAAAGAAATCAAAAGAACTCGACGATAACAATCCGACAAAGAACGATCGTAAGGATCCGAAAGTCATAGCAGGACTAGTTAGAGAGGGACGTTATATGATCCCATATCTGCCGGAGGGTGTTTATGCAGATCTTAGAACTGCATCTAACATGAGATTTCAGCTACAAGCGGAGCTTACAAGAATTCAGAATAGGATCAGTCGTTGGTTCAATATATATTTTCCTGAATACAAAACGGTGTACGGGCAGCCGGATGCTAAAAGCGGAATGCTGATTCTTAAGGTAGCGCCACTTCTGGAAGATATCATGACGTTGGGTATCGATGGGGTGAACCAAATCTGGCGAGATGCGAAGGTGAGAGCAGTTGGGAAAGCGAGGGCAAAGACCCTGATAGAAGCTGCTGAGCACAGTGTTGGAAGCAAAGAAGGTGAAATATCCGCAAGGATGGAAATCCGTATGCTGCTGGAGGATTATGAGTCCAGAAATACTCGTCTTCAGGAAGTAGTAGCTCTGATTGAAGAGCTGGTAAAAAGATTCCAATGGCTGAAAAAGCTGTTGGAAATTAAAGGGAGTAGGAATCAAGACGGTGTCAGGGATTCCTGGCTGAAGTAGGTGATATAAGCCGCTTCAATAACCCAAAAGAACTGCAGAAACTTGCAGGTTTAGCATTGGTTGAGAATAGTTCAGGTAAACATAAGGGTGAGACAACAATAAGCAGACGAGGTCGAAAGAGACTAAGATATCTGCTCTTCGAGGTTGCAATGTCCCTTGTGTCAAAGAATCCGGAATTCAGGGAACTCCACTCATACTATACAACCAGAAAGCTGAATCCCTTAAAGAAGATGCAGTCGTTGATGGCTGTAGCAGCAAAAGTCGCTCCGTGTCTTCTTTGCAATGCTGACCAAGGGCGTGGACTATGATCCCAAAAAGCTGGTTGGTGATATAAAGAGACCGGCAGTATATCTGCAGATAGCATAAGCGTACAATGTAATCAATACGGCGGCCGTCCTATGGGCGGTCACTAAACAAAAGCAGAATGTAGCAGATAACGTCCACTGATCACAGTGCTGGTACAGGAAGCGAGTCAGTAATCAACAATACAAAGAATGAGCCGGTAGTCGGTAGGAATTGTAACCATGGGGCATGACCCCGTAAAGGAGCATAGCTGACACCCTGGTTATGGGCAGGCAGGACAAAGGAAGTTAGGGACCTCTGGAGACAGAGATGATCCTAGTGGATATAGGAGGTTAGCCGCCATAGAGGGATGGGTATACACAAGGCCAGTAAAGCGAAAATCAATGACGTTTTATTTCGTGTACCCTTTTATCGCTATTTCAGTACCAGATAGACCGAAATGTTCATAACTCTGGCTTATTTACTGAGACAGACAAGGTCAAAAAACCTTGAATTTTCAACAAAAAACACTTGATTATATGAGGAGGATAACACAATGGCTAAAAAAATATTACCTTTATGTGAAAGGAAAAGCCGTACCTGTAAGCGAAGAAGTTTACAAAGCCTACTGGAAGATAACAGAGCATGAAAAATATCTCCAAAGAAAAGATTGGAAGCATAATGTTATACCATTTTCGGCAATGGATCATGATGGACACTTTGTAGATAACATCATAGATGAAAAAATAGACTTAGAAAAAACTCTCGAAGTAAAAAAATGCAAATTGAAGAACTTCATAGAGCATTAAATACTCTCACAAAAGAAGAGAGATAGTGTTCTGGAGCGAGATGACAGCTGGGTACATTTGGAAGAAGATGAAAAAGGACTTACTTACAATAAATACTTTGTGGATCACCCGGAAATGGTACTTGGCAAGATGGAAGAAGTTTCAGGACGATTTGGAGATACTCTCGCTTGTCTACCGGAGGACAATGCAGATTTAAAAGAAATGTTGGAACGTGCCGGTAAGCAAATTTCTGCAAGTACAAGATACGAAGAGATAGAACTTCTTGATGATGAGATTAGCTTTATTCCAGCAACAGATGATGTAAAGAACTTTTCCTATACAATTCTTAACAATGAGGTGTATTACAGGAAAAACTCCCTTTTCATCAAGAAAGAGATTCCGGATAAAAATAAGAAAAAGATTAGGGACTATCTCAAATTAAAGGAAGCGTTAAAAAGATGTTATTTACAAAACAAAAGGAAGATTTTAGTGATGCAGAAATCAAGGCTTCTCAAGAAATTTTTAAATGAAGTCTATGACAGGGTTCTCTAAAAAGCATGGCTTTGTTAATAACCTTTCGAATACTAGAGCATTAAGGGAAGACAGTAACTTTCCATTGGTATCCTCTATTGAAGTTCTTGATGAAGAGGAGAATTTTAAGGCGAAGGGAGATATTTTTTCGAAACGTACTATCAGTAAAGCAAAGGTGATAAATCATGTAGATACTTCTCTGGAAGCCTTGTTACTTTCCATTTCCCCAAAAGGCTATGTGGATTTTGACTATATACAGGGGCTTACAGATAAGGATAGAAGCACCATTATTACGGAGCTAAAAGGAGAGATATTCCTAAATATCCGTGAAGAAAACGTAAAGACCAATCAAAAGTTTTCTTTTAATCTTGAAGACGGAGACTTGCCCTTTAGTTGTAGTGATGATAGGAGCACCTTTAAGTATACCTATGTAACAAAGGACGAATATCTGAGTGGAAATATTCGGGAAAAAGATAGGGGCAATCGATAGCTATATCTTTCGAATCAGCCAGGCTAAAAAGAATCTTGTCTGATGATAGGGAAACAGAAAAAAAGAACTACTGGATATGGAACTAAATCGATTGGAATATCAAAAAGCAGAGCTTCAAAAAGTGATGCCAAAAGAACTTGAAGCCAGTGAAATCAATATTCGGCTAGGAGCAACATGGATTCCTGTAAAGGATATAGAACGCTTTATCTTTGAAACTTTAAAGACTCCGGGCTATGCCAGGTGGAATATTCATGTGAAATTCTCTGGTTTTACCAGTGAATGGAACATTGAAGGGAAGAGTCAAGATAGAGGAAATGATTTAGCGGAAATGACCTACGGTACTTCCAGAGTGAGTGCCTATAAACTTGTTGAAGATGCCCTAAATCTAAAAGAAACCAAGGTTTTTGACCAAATAGAAAATCCTGATGGCTCTAAAACTTCTGTACTAAATAAGAAAGAGACCATGCTTGCCGGGCAGAAACAGGAACTTCTCAAAGAAGAGTTTTAGAACTGGATATTTGCAGATCAGGAACGGAGAAACAGACTGGTAAAGACATATAATGAGAGATTCAATTCCATTCGGAATCGTGAATATGATGGCAGTAACCTAAGCTTTGAGGGCATGGGAGAAGGAATTGCACTTTATGAACATCAGAAAAATGCCATTGCAAGAATTCTCTATGGAGGAAATTCACTTCTTGCTCATGTGGTCGGTGCCGGAAAGACTTTTGAAATGATAGCAAGCTCTATGGAAGCAAAAAGACTTGGAATGTGTACAAAATCCCTTTTTGTTGTACCGAATCATTTGACAGGGCAAATCGGGAGAGAGTTTATGCAACTCTATCCTTCAGCCAATATTATGGTGGCAGATAAAAAAGATTTTGAGCCCAAAAACAGAAAACGCTTTATCGGAAAGATTGCAACAGGTGAGTACGATGCAGTTATTATCGGTCATAGCCAGTTTGAAAAAATTCCGATGAGTAAAGAGTATCAAGAGAAGCATATTCAAGACCAGATTGATGAGATAATCAATTATGTGGAGGAATATAAGCATGATAGAAATCAGAACTTTACAGTTAAGGAGTTGCAAAAGACAAGAAAAAAACTGGAAACAAGACTGGAAAAGTTAAATGACGATTTCAAGAAAGATGATGTCATTACCTTTGAAGAACTTGGCGTGGATAAACTGATTGTAGACGAAGCCCATAATTATAAAAACCTTTACCTTTACACAAAGATGAGGAATGTAGCAGGCATTGGACAAACAGAAGCCTTTAAGTCTTCAGATATGTTCATGAAGTGCCGTTATATGGACGAAATGACCAATGGCAAGGGTATTGTCTTTGCTACGGGAACACCAGTAAGCAATTCCATGACGGAACTTTATACCATGCAGAGATACTTACAGTATCAAGAACTAAAGAAAAATGGTTTGGAGCATTTTGACTCCTGGGCTTCAACTTTTGGAGAAACTCAATCTGCCTTTGAATTATCACCTGAAGGAACAGGCTATAGAGTAAAGACGAGATTTTCTAAATTTTATAATCTTCCTGAACTTATGAGTCTGTTTAAAGAAGTGGCAGATATTCAGACGGCTGATATGTTAAATCTTCCAGTTCCAAAAGCTCACTTTGAAGTTGTTAAGACCATGCCCAGTGATGAGCAGAAAGAAATTTTAAAAGGCTTATCGGAGCGAGCAGATAAGGTGAGGAACAGAGCGGTAGAGCCCGACGAAGACAATATGCTAAAAATCACGAATGATGGAAAAAGCTTGCTTTTAGATCAGCGTCTAATCAACCCATTATTGCCGGATAATCTGAACAGTAAGGTAAATGTGTGTGAAGAATGTATTTTTCCATATGGGATAAAACAAAAAGAAGACAGGTCTACGCAACTAATCTTCTCCGATATGTCAACGCCAAAGGGAGATGATAGTTTCAATATCTATGATGATATACAGGGAAAAAGCTTGTGGAATGGGCATTCCGAAAGAAGAGATTGCTTTTATCCATGAAGCCAATTCCGATAAGCAAAAGGATGAGATGTTTGCTAAGGTGAGAAACGGGGAAATCCGAATTTTAATGGGATCTACACAAAAAATGGGAGCAGGTACAAATGTGCAAAAGAAACTCATTGCCCTGCATGACTTAGATGTCCCCTGGAGACCTGCGGACCTGGAGCAAAGAGCTGGAAGAATTATTCGACAGGGAAATGAAAATAAGGACAAAGGTGGTGTATATATCTATCGCTATATTACGGAAAATACCTTTGATGCCTACCTTTGGCAAACTATTGAAAACAAGCAAAAGTTTATTTCCCAGATAATGACCAGTAAGACTCCGGTCAGAGTTGCAGAAGATGTAGACGAAAGTTCTTTGAAATAATGCTACCGCAATCCCACTAGCTTTAGATGGTGGGTTAAGGTAGCAAAAAAATAGATATTTGTGATACAATAACTAGCGTTATGGGAGTATGGAAATCAAAGAATAGACACAAATATTTATTACAGTATCATATTATTTTTGTATGTATGTATAGAAAAAAGCTTTTAGTATCAAAAGAAATATCAGATTATATAAAAACAATTTTTCTTATGAGATATGCACAAAGAGTAATATAATCATAAAATATATGGAAACAGACAAAGACCATATACACTATATGATAGAAACTGAGCCTACAATATCCATAAGTAAAGTGGTTAATCTAATTAAGAGCTATACAACATATCATATATGGAAAAAGCATGAATATCTTAAGAATCATTTTTGGAAAGAACATACATTTTGGACGGATGGATATTTTGCTTGTAGCGTAGGCAATGTTTCTGAAGAAATGTTAAAGCAATATATAGAAAATCAAGGGTAGAAAGGCGGGTAAGCTTAATGTTAAAGGCATATAGATATCGGATTTATCCAAACAAAGAGCAAGAAATACAGTTAGCAAAGACATTTGGCTGTTGTCGTTTTGTATATAATCAAACCCTTGCGTACAGAAAAGATGCTTATGAAAAAGAAAAAAAGTCTGTCAGTAAGACAGATTGTAATAATTATTGCAATAGAGAGCTGAAAAAAGCTTATGAATGGCTAAAAGAAGTAGATAAATTTGCTTTAACAAATGCAATTTATAATATGGACAGTGCTTATCAAAAGTTTTTCAAAGAACATGCAGGTTATCCAAAGTTTAAGAGTAAGCACAGTAATCGTAAATCATATACAACCAATTTTACAAATGGGAATATAACTGTAGATTTTGATAGAGGAAGAATAAAGCTGCCAAAATTAAAAAGGGTAAAAATAAAATTACATAGAAAATTTTCAGGTCGGATAAAAACAGTAACTATATCTAAGGTACCAAGCGGCAAGTACTATGTGTCTGTTCTTGTAGAAACTGAACATAGTCCACTTGTAAAGACAAACGGACAAATAGGATTGGATTTAGGGATAAAAGATTTATGTATCACATCAGATGGGAAGAAATATGAAAATCCGAAGACAATTAAAAAATATGAGAAAAAGCTTACAAAATTACAAAGACAATTAGCAAATAAAACAAAGGGGAGTAGGAACTATCAGAAAAAAAGGAAACAAATAGCACTATGCCATGAGAAAATAGCGAATACAAGAAAAGATTATCTGCATAAGATTTCAAGCGAAATTATAAACGAAAACCAAGTGATAGTTTCGGAAAACTTACAGATAAAAAAATATGGTGAAAAAAATCATAATTTAGCGAAAACTATAAGCGATGTATCGTGGTATGAGCTGACAAGACAACTGGAATATAAGTCAAAATGGAATGGTAGAAATTATATTAAGATAGATACATAGTGTGAAAGAAAGTAGAGGTAAGCCGTAAACCGGCGCACTTAAATAAGCTGTCTTAAGTAGGCAACTTATTTGAGGATATAGATTTAGTAGATTGATCAAGAAGCTAAAGGTTCATCAGGAGGAAGCAGTCCTTCCTTTTGTAAAAGTTTTTTGGCTTGCTTGATAGCCTTAGCCTTCTGTTTTTCAGCTAAAGGTGCAGGCATATCGATTTTGTAAAGATCGCTTGGATTCCATACCTCTCCGGTAGACAGCATCCGGTAGATGGCTATAAGAATCATACGGGCAATGGCAATAACAGCTCTTTTCTTGCCACGGCGTTTAACAAGGGATTCATATTTCGTTTTGTAGTAAGGAGACTTGTCAGATTTCACGGCTGCATGAGCACACTGTACTAATGCAGGTTTGAGGTAGACACCGGCACGTGTAATACGGACAGATTTCTTCTTACCGGCAGATTCATTGTTGCTGGGGGTAAGACCTGCCCAACAACATAAGCGTTTAGAATTACAAAACTGAGACATATCAATACCAATTTCGGAGATGATAGTAATTGCACTATCACGTTTGACACCCGGAATGGTAGTTAGTAACCGGATAGCTTTATCATAATCAGGATCGGAAGAAATCAAAGATTCAATCTGTTTATCTATATCATTGATTTCAGCTGTGATATAATCCATATGTGCGCGAATTAGGCGCATACGATATTTCTGGGCATCAGTCATCTGATATCCTTCGATAGATTCAATCACAGCGTCTTCTTTGGATTTGAGGCTCTTAAGAAGTTTTGAAGCGATTTCTTCATGGTTAATCGTAGTACCTGATTGTTCAAGCAGATAATCGATAATGGATGAGGATGACTTCCCAAAGATATCGGATACAACAGAATCTAATGCGATATTACAAACAGTAAGAGCATTCTGATATCTATTCTTTTTCACTTGAACGGCAAGAAACAAGCTTGTAACGATATCTTGTGTATTCTCTAAGAATACGGATCAACCTACAAGGAATGTAGCTGCTTTTCACAAGTCCCAGTCGGAATAAGTCTCCAATCCATTTAGAATCTTTTGTATCGTCCTTGTTACCCTTAACAGCTTTAACCCATTTGGGATTAGCAATGGTAACGTTGATTTGATCTTCGAGAAGATTAAAGACAGGAACCCAGTATTTACCTGTGGATTCCATACAGACATCATGGCATTCATTTTCAAGAAGCCACGATTTAAAGTCTAAAATAGAATTGTTGAAGGTAGAGAATCGCTTCTTTTGATAAGAAGGTTCAATACCGGCGGTAGTTTTGATGATTGTGGCAACAAGAAAAGATTTGTGAACATCGACACCACAACAGGTTTGATAAGTAACTTTCATAGTGTAACTCCTTTCGCAAAAGATAAGAAGCCATTGACTGAACTGCCACACAATAAAACAAAGAGCTTTAACAATTCTTAGTGTACGGATTCATGATACCACTTATTTGTGCTTGAAAAGACAGAACTTACACTGATTTTTATGCTGTCTAAAACAGAGAAAGTTTTTACAACTTTACCTCCCGTGCTTTGTAGTATAGCTTCTTGTTATATATTTTAAATCACAGAGTTGAGATGTAAAACACTTTCATTACTATTTGTGCCGCGGCTTGCCCGCGGAATGGAGATTTTTATGCAAGTAGCCAGCTATGTTTTTAGTTGTGGATATAAAAAAATACAAATGTAAAAAGATCTAAAAAGTAAGAGATTGGATGTGTCCTTTCTGCAATACAAAACACGATAGAGATATCAATGCGGCAAAAAATATATTGGCAGAAGGATTAAGACAAGTAGTATAAGAAAAAACAATAGGGCAGGGACTGCCCGAATTAACGCCTGTGGAGATAGTAGGTTGCGAGGTCAGTGAAGCAGGAAGCCCATAGGCTTTAGACTATGGGTAGTTCACCTATGCGGAAATCAAGGCTTTGGCTACAGGAGATCCCAAAATCAAGGAGAAAATGGACTTGGATAATGAAGTTACTAAGCTAAAAATGTTAGAAGCAAACTACAAGTCAAATCGCTATAGATTAGAGGACAAAGTGTCGAAAACTTACCCCGAAGAAATCGCAAGAATAGAAAAGCTCATTGAGGCAGTTAAGAGGGACATTGCCCTAGTAGAACCGCAAGGAGAAGGAGAGAACAGATTTACCTCATTAACCATATATGGCGAAAGAATCATGGATAAAAAAAGAAGCTGGAGAGACTGCTGGAAGCAATAAAGAATGTCAAAGTAAATGAAAGTAAAGTTATTGGCCAGTATCGAAATTTAGATTTGGAGGTAAGCTACAATATCTTTACGAATGAGCATACTTTCAGTCTGAATGGAGCATCGAAAACCATTGGGGAACTTGGGGTAAGTGCAGATGGCAATATCACAAGATTAGATAATGCTATCGATAAATTACCTGAAAAATTAAGTTACTTGGAGGAAAAGCTTGTAAGCACCAAAGAACAGCTACAAAATGCCATGGAAGAACTTGAAAAGCCTTTTGAGAAGGCAGAAGAGTTAAAGGCAAAAGTACTAAGACTTGCTGAACTGAATAAGCTGTTGGATATGGGAGAGGTGGAGGAACAAGAAAATACCAACCCTTTACTGGAGGATGTGAAAAAAGCGATTATTGACTTTGTGAATAGGGAATACGGTGAAGAACATGAATACAAGGAATTTGCTTCTTTGTATCCGGATTTAAAGCATGTTGGTATTTCCTATACAGAAACGCTGGACGAAAGGCATGCAATACAATTTGAACTTAACCTCGAGGACTATACATCTTCTCTCCTTGTGGACGGAAAAGAAATAAGCCATAACGACTATCTGCAAGAAATGGGATGTGAAGAAAAGGCTCTACAGGTATTGAAGCTGGAAATGGAGAATGCTGAATTTGATAACTTTGTTTCTATTCCAGAAGAAGATCTAAAAAGAGTTACAGGGCTGGAAATTGATGATGAAGGGAATTTTTATAATCCCTCGTTTCAAGACCTTGATAATGATGGAGTGCTTGATAAGTATGACTACGATATTACAGATAGCGACTATCAGGAATCCACTTATGATGTGGAGGATAACCTGCAAGCAAAGGAAGAAAAAAGCTCGATTTTAGAGCAGATTAAATCCTTTCAGTCTGAGAAGAGAGAGAACTCAAGAGATACACAAGCTAAAGAATATGATGGGAGATAGGAGCTTGATAAAAGCTCCTTTTTTTCATGTAAATGGAAGATGTGAGAACAGGGACAGTTGGAATAACTTTTATAACAGCAACGAAGGAGGTATGCATGATGAACTATAAGGAAATAAGAAGTATGATTGAGGAAATGGCAAAGGAAAACCATGAGGACTTTGTAAAGGCTTTAATTAGCTTCGAAAAGGGGGTAAATGATAAGGAAGCCCTTGGTATGCTTTATGAGCGGTACATGGAGAATGACTCCATGAGCCTATTAAACGATGAATTTGACTATATGATTGATGAGCTTCGTGAGAGTGGGCAAATCCGGGATAATGTAAGTTTTGAGAAGGAAGATAATGACCTAGTGAACATAGTCGGAAATGTTGTCGGAAAAAAATGGAAGTTATCGAAAGAGTAAGTAAGACAGGAGAAGCCTTTGAGGTTGTCAACTTTTCTGTTGTATCCAAGGATGCAGAAGGAAATAAACACTATACCAATTGCTCGGCTTATGGAGACAAGGCGGATATTCCTAAAGGCTTTAAGCCTGGAGATTTTGTAAAGCTCTTTGGGCAGGAGAGAAAATCCATTGATGAGAATGGCAAAGAGCATAGGAATGTGAAAATACTGTCCTCTAAGCTCCTAAAAGCAAAGGAACAAATAAAAGAAAAAGGAGATAAGAATAAGTCAGTTATAGAGACCATTAAGAAGTTTAAAATTGAAGAAAAAGCTAAGCTACATGGACAGATGGGGGCTTCCAAAGGTGTGGAAAGATAATAATTTGTCGGTGCGGTCTTCGGACTGCACCGATTTTTTAATGCCATAATAACGTATGGGAGAGATACTATAAACCTTTAAAATAAATATTTTTCATATTAGACCAACTAGGAAAAATTATGGTTTGTTTTACCGGAAGAATGGACTTTTTTTCTGATCAATGGAAAGCCCCTCCATGAGCCATCGGTACTGCTGAGGGGTTAAAGTATGGGCTTCACTGGTACTGCGCGGCCACTGTAGCTTTCCATCTGTAAATCGTTTATAGCAAAGAAGCCAACCGTCTCCTTCATAGAGGAGAGCTTTTATGCGATCACATCTTCGACCGCAGAACAAAAAGATAGAGTTGGACTCCGTAGGATCAAGCTTGAATTCAGCATTGACTACTGCGATAAGGCCATCAATACCACGTCTAAGGTCTGTGTATCCGGTACAGAGGTAGATGTGTTTGAATCCGGAAGCATCGTTAAGCATTTTTCAAGACCTTTATAACATTTGCCAGTAAATCCATCGGCATGTTTTCGTCAATCCCTAAAACTACTTCATTTACGGACGCTGTTAACTTTGGAGATGGATAGCAGGAGGAAACCTCCACCTGTTGCTGTACTTCCACAAATCCACTCTGCGTAAGGGCCGCTTCCTTTACTTTTCTAAGCCAGTAGAAGTAGGCATTTCTGGAGAGGCCATGCTGCGCACAATAGTTATCTACTTTTAGACCACTCTTCTTACAATCTTTAATAATATCAGCCCATTGCCCTGTTCGCATCCTGCTTGTAGCGAGTTTTGTGTTCATCTTGAATTCCTCCCTGAGATAGTGTGCAAAAGTGGGAAAAAGTTTATAAAGTGGAAAAAGTGCATTCAACTTTTTCACACTTTTTCACGATTATCTCAATTTTTTTATGGATAGAAAAAAAGATGACAGGTTATTTACCATTTACGAAGGTGTTATGCCGGAGGAGGTAGACAGGGCAAAGGAATTGCTTGACAAACTGTCAGAATACAAACCACTTGCAAAAGGTGGATGAAGCGGAAGAGCAGAATTACAATATGATTGATAATGTTCTGAACAATGGTGCTGAAAAAAAGCCAAAAAGGAAGCTGACAGAAAAGAAATGGATAAACCTCGTGGAAGGGTATCCCTAAAGGAACGTCTTGCAGAGAAAAAAAGGCAATCATAGCCAGGGAATGATAAGTCGGCAGATGCACAGGAAAATATCAAGAAAAAAATCAGAGGAGATGTAGATTATGAATACAGTATTTACGGTGGAAGAAAGTAATTTAATCAGCATTTTTGCAAGCAAGAACAGGACAAAGGTAATGAGGGATATAGGCAATGCCATTCCACATTTAGATGATGAGGAAATGATAGATTTGTCCTTGCGGGTGGTAGATAAGCTGAAAGCAATGTCGGATGAGAATTTGTAATGCTTGAAATTGAAGCGACGGAATAAAAGTAGTGGCAGGGTATGGCTCTTGTGGGCTGTATCCTGTGTTTTTTATGCCTGTGAATATCTTGAAAACTAGAAGTAAGATATTGTTTGTAAAATATGTGAAAAGTGTTGTAAAAAAGCTTGTGGAAACTGGCAGAGTATTCCTTAAGGTTAGCTTTTGACAAAGGATAAAATATGTGGTATCTTTGGAGTTAGTCTAAACTAACGAGGTGAGAAATGTGAAGAATAAAGAGTGGTACAGCAGTGAGACAAAAGTGATAGCAGAGCAGGTAAATTACATAAAACTTGATTATGGGTGTACTGGAAAGGGAGAATTGACAATATATGATATCTTTCCAGGAGTGTATTTATACTTTATGGATATGGATACTTCCGATATATTTCCAACCCAAATTTTCACTGAGCAAATGATTAGCATTAGTCATTGTAGAAAAGGACGATATGAATGTCAGTTCCCAAATCAGACATTAGATTGTCTGTCGGAAGGTCAGTTTAGTATTAATGGAACAGAGTATTTACCAGTATGCTTTTCTTTTCCACTTAAAAAGTATGAAGGGCTGTCTATAGTATTAGATATGCAGGCAATACCACAGCAGGTGCAGCAGTTGATGCAGGTGTTTGGAATTGATTTTGGACGATTAATGTGTCTGATGAATGGAGAAAAACACTGGTATGTCAGCCTGCCGTCAAAAGAACTTGCTGATATATTTGAAGCAGTATATCAGGGAAAAAGAGAAGAAAGTACGGATTATTTTAGAATTAAAGTAATGGAGGTACTTCACCATATAGAAAAGACTCAGATTGAAAATCGTTTCGATGGCAGATATTTTTAATAGAGAACAGGTACAGATAACAAAGGGGTAAAAGAGTACTTGATTTCTCATATTGATGAAAAAATATCTGTGGAGAAATTAGCAGTTTCATCAGGAATTAATATAAATATTTTTTTATCAAATATTTATGGAAATATATGGAGAAACTCCCTATGCATACTTAAAAAGATATCGCATGAATGTGGTCGCAGTCCAACTGTTGACGGGAGAACGACGGATTGGTGATATTGCAATGGAATTAGGATATTCCAATGCAAGCAAATTCACTAAGGCTTTTTATTCGGTATATGGAGAATTGCCGAGAGAGTACAGGGAAAAAAAGAAGATAAAAACGGGCTATTTTTCTATAAAACAAAAAGAATGGAGTAGAATTATAGACTTCTTTTGCGTATAATTGTGCTAGTGGTTAGGGAAAAAAACTAACTCTCGCATTTTTTTGTTAAAAAGGAGGATAGGTTATGAAGAAAAAAAGATGATCTAATCCAGAGGCTCTTGGCATTCGCAGGGAAAAAAACGCTGGTTATTAACGGTATCTCATATACTATCTGGAATAAGTGCATTGTTCATTTTAATTCCATATGTATGTGTGTATTTTCTCATAAAAGAGATGGTAGCAGTATTTACTGGGGAGTCCGCTGAATGTGAATGCATTAATGCGCTGGGGAGGTTATGCACTGGCGGCAGAATTAATAGGATTGATAATTTATTTTTGCGTGCTTACTGTGTTCTCATACAGCGACATTCCAAATGGAGAAAAATCTGAAAATGGCGCGTTACAGCATCTTGCTAAAAATGCCGATGGGCTATTTTGATGCAAATCAAGTGGAAAAATTAAGAAAAATTATTGATGAAAAATAGCACACAAGCGGAAAGTTATGTAGGTCATCAGCTTCCAGATTTAGTAGGTGCATATGTAACAATGATTGCAAGCTTAGTCCTGATGCTGTGCTTTGACTGGCGCATTGGACTTCCATTGCTGTTATTGTTTGGAATTGGTTTTTATGCTTCAGTTTATGTTAATGGGGAAAAAGACAGCATGAAATTTATGCAGAACTATCAGGATTCATTAGAGACAATGAATCATGAAGCAGTGGAGTACATACGAGGCATATCAGTTGTGAAAAGTATTTGGACAGACAGTGCAGTCTTTCACAAAGTTTAATAGAGCCATTAAGGATTATAGTGATAATGCGATGGCATTTTACAATGGCATGTCGTACAGGTGTGGTGGCGTTTACGGCAGTAATTAACTCACCATTTCTGGTATTAATACCAGCGACAGTTCTGTCAGGTGTTTTTCAGATAATATGGTTCATTTTACGGAAAATTTTTCTATTTTATCTGATTTTTCACGCCGGCGTGTGGTGTTATGTTAAATAAAATTATGTATATGAGCAACTATAAGATGCAGGCACAGGAATCTATGCGCAGAGTCGATATGATTTTTAAATGCAGAGCGACAGAGTGAAGCAGAGAAACCGAAGCAGAAAACGGGTAATGATATTGTTTTTTTGAGAATGTAACCTTTTCTTATGAAAATGCTCTGAATCCAGCAGTTAAAAATCTTAGTTTTTGTGGTAAAGGAAGGTACAACAACAGCATTGGTGGGACCTTCAGGTTGTGGAAAAAAAGTACAACTGCCAGCCTGATACCACGTTTTTTATGATGTGACAGAAGGAGAGATAAAAAAATTGGTGGTGTTGATGTTAGAGAATTGTCTCAGGCAGATTTGATGAAAAACGTTGCCTTTTGTGTTCCAGAATCCGAAGCTCTTTAAAGAGTCTTTATTAGACAACATCTGTGCAGGGCGGCGGGATGCCAACAGAGAAGAAGCATTACATGCTGCACATCTGGCACAATGTGATGATATTTTAGCAAATTTCCCAGACGGAATTGATGCGGTGGTAGGAAGCAAAGGAGTGTATCTTTCTGGTGGAGAAGTGCGGCGAGTGCAATTGCAAGAGCAATTTTTAAAAGATGCTCCGATTATTGTATTAGATGAGGCGACAGCATTTGCTGACCCGGAGAATGAAGTACAGATTCAGAAAGCACTGACCGAATTGACAGAAGGAAAGACGGTGATTATGATTGCACATCGATTGTCGGCGATTCAGGGGTAGACCAGATTCTTGTAATGAAGGATGGAGAACTTGCAGAGCAGGGAAACCATACAGCATTACTGGAGAAAAGACGGAATTTACGCACATATGTGGAACGATTATATTAAGACAACAAAATGGCATATTGGAAACGAGGTGATGACGTGTTAAAAAGATGTTTGCTTTAAGCGATAAAGGGTGCAAAAAGCTTGAAAGGCGGTATTATAGCGCGACGTTTTATAATCTATGTCTGATGATTCCGGTAGGATTGTTAATGAAGTTGGTACAGGATATGCTTTTTTTCTATCGAGGTGGAGAGCCTGTAATACAGAAGAATATCGTGTTCTATCTGATTGGAGCGGTAGTGTTGTTTGCACTGATTTTTTGCGGCACAATGGGTTCAGTATAACAAGACCTATACGACTGCTTATGAAGAAAGTGCAAATCGTAGAATTGTTTTGGCAGAAAAAAATAGAAAACTACCTTTATCCTTTTTTTGGAAAAAAAGATATTGCGGATCTGACTACAACAATTATGGGAGATTGTACTGCGCTAGAGAGACATTTTTCCAATGCAATGCCAATGCTGTTTGGAACAATTGTGACCTTTATTTTTAATATCAATTGGATTAATTGTGACCGATTATCGTATGGGACTATGCATTCTATTACCTGTTCCGTTGGCAATCCTGGTGCTTTTTTTCTTGCCAGAAAAAGCACAGCAGAAAGCAGAGGCGGAGAATGTGCAGGCAAGAAGAAGTGCTTATGATGGTGTGCAGGAATATCTGGATACAATTCAGGAATTAAAATCTGCATCAAGGGAAGACGAATACTTAAAAAGGGTTGGAAGGAAAAATTGGCTCAGGTAGTTAAGTGTTCTTTTCAGAAACGAACTTATCCAGGTTCAGCTCTTACGTGACCCAGTTTGTGGTACGTTTTGGTCTGGTTGCAGTGCTTTTGCAGGTGGATATTTTTTGTTGCAGAGGGACATTAACGATTCCTATGTTTCTCTTTTTCTGATTGTGCAGGAAGAATATATGATCCGTTTTTCCAGCTGTTTTATGCTTTTTGTCGGAAATTTTTTTCTGCATTAGTTAGTGTGGAACGTATGAAAGAGATGGAAGCAACATCGATTCAGACAGGAAAAAAAGCGTGTGTGCAGAATCAAGGATATGAGATTGAGTTTCGGGATGTTGTATTTTCTTATAAGAAAGAAGAGGATGCAGAAGAAAGTATTATCAGGAATTTCCTTCAGTAGCAAAACAGGGAGAAGTGACAGCGTTAGTTGGTCCTTCCGGAAGTGGAAAGTCTACAGTCTCCAAGCTGGCGGACGTTTTTGGGATATTGACAGTGGAAAAAAATAACATTAGGTGGAGTGGATATTTCCGAAGTGGAGCCTGAGACGTTACTAAAAATTTTGCAATTGTTTTTTCAGGATGTTTTGCTTTTTGATGAATCAGTAATGGAGAATATTCGACTGGGGAGAAAAAGATGCAACGGATGAAGAGGTGAGAAGCGGTGCCAGCGACACAGTGTGAAGAATTTATTGAACGATTGCCAGAAGGATATGATACAAACATTGGTGAAAACGGAAGCTTTCTTTCAGGTGGAGAACGTCAACGTATCTCGATAGCAAGAGCCTTACTTAAAAATCACCAGTGGTACTTTTTAGATGAAGCGACAGCATCTATGGATGCAGAAAGTGAGACATTAGTGCAGGAAGCTCTCTCTACGCTGTTGGCAGGAAAGACGGTGTTAGTAATTGCACATCGTATGCGTACAGTTGCAAATGCAGATAAGATAGTTGTTTTTGGATGGAGGAAAGTAGCAGAACAGAGGGAACTCCAGAGGGATTGTGCGTAATCAGGGAGTGTTTTCACGCCTTTATGCGACACAGGGACTATAAAAAGGAGATTATTGAAAATGGAAAAAAATTAAAAAATTATCAGCAAAGTTTAATTAACACAGGTATTTTTACAGCAATTTATTTTTGTTGTTATGTTCGTATTTACTGCCGTAATATCTTTTGCACCAATTACTTATGTTTTATTACCAGCATTGTTGCAATTCTTTGTGCACCTATTTATATGCTTTTCATTACAAAAGTAAAAACCTTTGGAATGATTACGATCATGGGTGTATTAATTGGTATTTTAATGGTATTTACTACCGGTAATTCGTGGATTATGTTTGTATTTTGTTCATTATTAGGTCTTATCAGTGACTTGATTACAAAAGCGGGTGGATATACAAGCAAGAAGATGAGTCTGATTGGATATTATGTATTTTCCATCTGGCCTGTTGGTTCATTTTTCCCAATCTGGCTTATGAGAGATGCTTATTTTGATGGTGTTGTAGCATCTATGGGAGAAGCATATGCAGAAGGATTAAAAGCAATGACACCTTACTGGATTATACCGGTTATGATTGCTTACACAATTGCTGCTGGTGTTGTGGGCGGATTAGTTGCTGGAAAAATAAATAAGAAACATTTTGAAAAGGCAGGAATTGCATGAAAAATTTAAATCCAATAACAAAGATACTATGCATCCTCGCAATCAATATCACTATTACATTTGGTGTAAATCATGATAATGGAGCTTATGCTATTAAGCTTGTGTAAGTGGATTGTTCATGGCAAATGGTAAGTGGAAAAAATGCATTCGTTATGACCTGATATTTGCGTTTTTGCTGTTTGGAGATAAGTGCATTTTGCCAGCAATAACTGTTCCATGGTTATCTACATTGGCGTGTCTTGTGTTTATTGCATTTCATAAATTTTTTTCTTTTTGTATTATGTCGGCTGATTTCTTTGTTTCAACCACAGAAATCAACGTCATGATTGCTTCGCTGGAAAAAAATAAGAGTTCCATAGTAATTATTATACCTTTGGCTGTGCTGGTGCGATTCTTTCCTACTGTCAGGAGGAATGGAATCACATACGTGCGACTATGCGTATGAAAACATTGGAACAGGAGCAGGGCAGATTTCTTTTCGCATCCGATAAAGTCTATGGGATATATGATTGTTCCACTGTATTTTTCAACAGTAAAGATTGGAGAAGAATTAGCGGCGGCAGTGTAAGAAGACTGGCGTGCACAACAAAAAGAACAAATTTGTGTCGTGTCTCATTGAAAATGGCAGATTATCTTGTGATGGTATGCTCCGTGACTATTGTGGTTTTTCGAGTTATGTGGAGGATATTAAAAATTTATGGAGGCAGTTCGTTTTAGAAAATGTGTCATTTCAGTACGCTGGTGAGAATCGGAAAAAAATGGCATAAAAATATATCAATGAGTGTAAAAAGAAGGGAGTGTGTTCTGTTAACAGGAATCAGTGGATGTGGAAAAACCACGATTCTTCGTGTGATAAATGGACTTGTGCCCTATTTTTACGAAGGAGAAATAACAGGAAAAAAATTGAATTAATGGGAAAAGCAGACGGATGAAATTCCCTTTGCAGAGATATCTAAAATTTGCGGAAGTGTTTCAGAACCCAAGATCTCAATTTTTATATGAATACCTCTAGTGAGATTGCTTTCGGTTGTGAAAATCAGGGGATTCCTACGGAGAAATTGAAGCACGGGTAGCAGATTGTGTGGAACAGTTTCAACTGGAGGTTGCAGAATCGCAATATTATGCAGTTGTCTGGTGGCGAAAAAAACAAAAAGTGCATTTGCAAGTATTTATGCAGGAAGACCGGATGTTATGTGCTGGATGAGCCTTCTGCAAATTTGGATTTTTGATGCGATAAAGGACATTGAAAAGAATATTAAAGACCTTAAAAAGCAGGGTAAGACCATTATTATTGCAGAACACAGACTTTATTACCTGATGGAACTTGCAGACCGTGTCTGCTATATAAAAGACAGAGAAATTGTGCAAGAGTATACGATTGAAGCATTTAAAAAAACTCTCCGGGCAGGAATTAAGAAAAAAAGGACTTCGTTCACTTGATTACCGTATATTGCATGAGGAAGAACTGGGGCAAGAAAAATAGACAGAGATATTAGTGAAAAAGTAAAAGGGAATCTTGGAATACGGCACAATATATCTACATGAAAGAGGTTGCCTGTAGGTACAAAGGGAGAGAAGAGCCGGTATTAAAGATTAAGGGATGTAGAAGCTGTACTACATGATAGCAGTAATTGGTCATAATGGTGCTGGTAAATCCACCTTTATGAATGGTTTTATGTGGGATGAATAAATCGGTAAAAGGAATCTATTGTAAGGAAAATGATATTCTTCCAATAAAGAAGAAACAAAGAAAGCTTTGAAGTATTTCAGAGGTAAACCACCAGCTGTTTACAAATAGTGTGGAAGAAATATCATTGAGGCAGTGAAAAATAAGAACGTTGAGGGAAAGAAATGGACTGATGTCTATGCTGGACTTAACAAATTATGCAATACTCACCCGATGGCATTGTCAGGCGGGCAGAAGCAGAGAGTTGCAATGGCATCTGCACTTTATAGTGATGAAAAGCTGATTTGTTTAGATGAGCCGACGAGTGGGCTAGATTATCATCAGATGGAACGGGTGGCAAAACTGCTGGAACAGAGTACAGCCTAAGCTGGTTGATTGCTGATAATTACACATGACCTGGAATTTATTTTTGAAGACCTGCACATATATTGTGCATATTGAAAAATAAGGGAAATATTGGAACAATATTCATTGGATGAGGAAGGAA
>BNJU01003332.1_pt1 | contig 27000 bp, 50 predicted proteins | sample 8539281 | NCBI WGS metagenome assembly BNJU01 (sample SAMD00202456, study PRJDB9452) | human saliva metagenome | isolation source: human saliva | place: Japan
TTAACTAGTTTAGCTTTTATAATTTCTTAATTTTTTTATTATTTGTTGTCACTTAAAACGATAGTGATGTGACTTGTTCTTTTGTTAATTGAACTTGCAGCACCTTTTGCTCTTGGACGGAATCTTTTAAGAGTTGGTCCTTCATTTGCAAATGCTTGTGATACTACTAAGTCTTCTACATTCATTCCATAGTTGTGTTCAGCGTTAGCAGCAGCTGATTTAATAACTTTAGCTACTGGTAAAGAAGCTGATTTAGTTGTGAATTCTAAAATTCCTAATGCTTCGCCCACTTTTTTCCCACGTACTAAGTCTAATACTAGTCTTACTTTTACGAGGAGCGATGCGGACTGTCTTAGCGATTGCTTTTGACTCCATGAATGTGCCTCCTTGATTTTTACTAATTTCTAAATTATCTTCTTGTTTTTCTGTCGTCTGCAACGTGACCTTTGTAAGTTCTTGTTGGTGCAAACTCACCTAATTTGTGTCCTACCATATCTTCAGTCACATATACAGGTACATGTTTTCTTCCGTCATATACTGCAAAAGTAAGTCCTATGAATGTTGGGAAGATTGTTGAACGACGAGACCAAGTTTTAATTACTTGTTTCTTTTCTTGTTCGTTCATTTTTTCAACTTTTGCTAATAAGTGGTGATCAGCGAATGGTCCTTTTTTTAAACTACGAGCCATTGTGTTATCTCCTTTCCGATACTTTGCATACTTAAGGCTTTGGTAAAGAGCACTTGCTCCTCACCAACTAACCTTTGTTTAAATTTTATTATTTAGTTCTAGCACGTACGATAAATTTGTTTGAACGAGCTTTTTTTAGAACGAGTTTTCTTACCAAAGTAGGTTTACCCCATGGTGACATAGGTGATTTACGTCCGATTGAAGTACGTCCTTCACCACCACCGTGTGGGTGATCGTTCGGGTTCATAACAGATCCACGTACAGTTGGTCTTTTACCTAACCAACGAGTTCTACCGGCTTTACCGATATTTACTAGTCCGTGTTGTTCGTTACCAACTTCACCGATTGTAGCACGGCAAGTTGCTAAGATCATTCTTACTTCTCCTGATTTAAGACGTACTAATACGTATTTACCTTCTTTACCAAGTACTTGAGCACTTGCTCCAGCAGAACGTACTAATTGTCCACCTTTACCAGGTTTAAGTTCGATGTTGTGAATTAATGTCCCTACAGGGATGTTTGCTAGTGGTAATGCATTACCAACTTTAATATCAGCAGTTTCACCAGATACTAAGATTTGTCCTACTTTAAGTTCTTTAGGAGCGATGATGTATCTTTTTTCTCCATCTACATAGTGTAATAGAGCGATGTTCGCTGAACGGTTTTGGATCGTACTCGATAGTAGCAACTTTTTGCTGGTACGTTGTCTTTATTTCTCTTGAAGTCAATAATACGGTATTGTTTCTTGTGTCCTCCACCGTGGTGACGAACAGTGATTTTACCTTGGTTATTTCTTCCCGCTTTTTTCGGTAGCGGCGCTAATAATGACTTTTCTGGTTTGTTAGTTGTAATTTCAGCGAAATCTAATGATGTCATGTTACGACGACCGTTAGTTATAGCTTTATATACTTTAATTGCCATTTGTCATTTTTCCTCCTTAATGGTATTTGTTATTCTTAAGCGAATAATCCTTCGATTGTTTGTCCTTCTGCTAACTTAACGATTGCTTTTTCTACGTTTGTTAGTGTAACCACCGTATCTTCCAACACGACGGAATTTTTGGTTTGTAGTTCATTACGTTTACTTTTCTCAACTTTAACTCCGAAGATTTCTTCGATAGCTTGTTTAATTTGAGTTTTGTGAGCGCGTGTGTCTACTAGGAAAGTGTATTTATTTTTTCTTGCATTAATAAATAACTTTTTTTCAGTTAGTACTGGGCGTTTGATAATATCGCGTGCTTCCATTATGCTAATACCTCCCCAACTTTTTCTACTGCATCTTTAGTGAATACAACTTTGTTGCTTCCTAAGATGTCTAATACGTTAAGACCAGTTGTTTCTACGAATTCAACTCCTGGAATATTTCTTCCTGATAAAACAGTATTTTCTTCTAGTTCAGTAACTACGAATAATACTTTTTTCTCTAGGCTAAGGTTTGATAACATTTCTTTAAAGTTTTTAGTTTTAATTGTATCAAATGATAAGCTTTCTAATGCAAATACTTCGTTAGCTGCTACTTTAGAAGATAAAGCAGAACGTAATGCTAAACGACGCATTTTACGAGGCATTTTGAAGCTGTAGCTACGTGGTGTAGGTCCGAATACAATTCCACCTCCACGCCATTGTGGTGAACGGATAGATCCTTGACGAGCACGACCTGTTCCTTTTTGACGCCATGGTTTGCGACCACCACCTGAAACTTCAGAACGTCCTTTTGTTTTGTGTGTACCTTGACGAAGTGATGCTCTTTGTAAAGTTACAGCTTGGAATAAAACGTGTTGATTTGGTTCAATTCCGAATACTGCTTCATTAGCTTCAACTGCACCAACTTTAGTACCGTCTTGTTTAAATAAATCTAATTGTGGCATTATCTAATTTCCTCCTTCCGTATATTTTCCGATTATTTACCAGATTTAACTGCTGATTGGATTTTTTTACGAAGCTTTTTCTTAGATCCTGGAATACATCCTTTAACTAGGATTAATCCATTTTCTACATCTACGCTTACGATTTCTAAGTTTTGAGTAGTAACTGTAACTCCACCCATTTGACCTGGTAATGCTTTACCTTTGAATACACGGTTAGGTGCTACAGGTCCCATTGACCCAGGACGACGGTGGTAACGAGAACCGTGAGCCATTGGTCCGCGGCTTTGTCCATGACGCTTGATTGCCCCTTGGAATCCTTTACCTTTACTTACTCCTGTTACGTCAACTAAGTCCCCTGCTGCAAAAATATCAACTTGGACTTCTTGACCTACTTCATAATTAGCAACTTCTGCATCTCTGATTTCGCGTACGAAACGTTTTTGGAGCAGTGTTAGCTTTATCTGCGTGACCTTGTTCAGGTTTGTTCGCAACTTTTTACTAAACGGTCTTTACGTTCTTTATCGTGAGGACGTTTATCGTCGAATCTAATTGGATTGCGTTGTATCCTTCAACTTCTTCTGTTTTTCTTTTGTAATACGACGTTACCTTTCGCTTCAACTACTGTTACTGGGATTAATTCTCCATTTTCAGCGAAGATTTGAGTCATACCTACTTTTCTTCCTAAGATACCTTTGGTCATCGAAAGTCACCTCCTATAATTATAATTTTAATTCGATGTCAACACCTGATGGTAAGTTTAAGCTGATTAAAGCGTCAACTGTTTTTTGTGTTGGTTCAATAATATCGATTAGGCGTTTGTGTGTACGTTGTTCGAATTGTTCACGGCTATCTTTGTAAATGTGAACTGAACGTAAGATTGTGTATACTGCTTTTTCCGTTGGTAATGGAATTGGTCCAGAAACTTTTGCTCCAGAACGTTTTGCAGTTTCAACAATTTTCTCTGCACTTTGATCTACTAATCTGTGATCATATCCTTTAAGACGAATACGAATTTTTTGTTTTGCCATCATTTCTCCTCCTATACATTTATTCGCCGCTATCTAGTAGCGACTTCTCCACGAAAGTTCTCCAGCACGCCATGCCATGGCAAAGCGGCCGGGCGTGTCAGTAACCTTTCGCTTCAACGCAAGTCTTTTGCAAGACCAACATTTATTATTATACATGGTTAAAAGCATATAATGCAAGAGTTTTGAAGAAAAAAATTTTCAAAAATTTTATGAATATGTTTTCTATTTTTTATGCTTTTTATTTTTTTACCCAATATAGACTATATTATATAGAAGAAATTTTATTTTTATCTAAAAATTTAAAAAGAACTTAGAGTTTTTCAAACACTAAGTTCTTTTTAAAATCTTATTTTATTTTAACGGTAAAATATTGTATTGAATATCTAAATCAGATGATAATAAATGAGATACTTTACAACGTAGTTTAATATTGTCTAGTACACCTTGTCTATCTCCTGCTGCTAGTTGTTCCTCTGTTCTATCCACATGAACATTAACTACAATTTTTCTATTATCATAATCTACCACCAATTCAGTTTCAATTACTAAATCTACTAATTCGTATGCTCTGAAGAAATATCCTTTTGCACACATACTAACGCATCCATTGTATGCTGTAGCAAATAGATCCATTGACCCATCTTTACTTTCTTCTATAAACATTTTATATTCTCCACCAAGCGGTGTTGTTGCATATGAAGTAAAACCTTCTTTAATTTTTAAATTAGACGTATACATAACAGTCTCCCTTTGTACATTTGATTTTAAGATTTCTCTTAATAAGTTTATTATACTCTTCTGAATAATTTTTGTACACTATTTATTCTCGACAATTTCTTTTAACTGTTTTAACTAAATCTACATCTTTTAAATCTATAGTTTTACACCAGAAAAATCCATATGTTTCGTAATATCATTTGTTTGTAAAATTAGTGTTGCTCCCGATGCTACTGCTCCTAAGGCACCTGGGCGTGAATCCTCTATAGCTATAGAATTGCTTATATCCACACCTAACTTCTCAGCAGCTAACAAATAAATATCTGGAGCAGGGTTTTGGATTACTTACTTCCACTTTTGTTGCAATAACAGAAATATATTTCTCAAAAACCTTTTCTTTGTAGCCCAGTTTTCTATATGTTCTCTTTTTCCATTTGAAGCTACTGCCATTTTTATCCCATGAGTATGCAGATATTCCATAAGTTCCGCAATGCCTGGCAATACAGACGCATTATGATAATTATCTAGAATACGCTTAGTAATTTCCGCTTCAAACTTGTCATAATCCTCACTAGACATTCCATATCTTTCATTATAGTATCTCTTACTTGTTTCTTCATTTGTTCCTGAAACATTTTTTATGTAGTCCATCTTATCTAATTTTTGACCCAATACTTCTTCAGTTAAGTCGCGCATGTTTTCATAGTAAACTTTTTCTGTATCTACTATCGTTCCATCAAAATCAAATATTACCGCCTCTAATTTTTTTCCACTTTATTTCTCCTTTTTCTATTTTTAAACATATATTTACTATTTTTATAATGCATTTACTAAAATTCAAAATTATTTGGACGAAATAAAGAGCAACTTTGAAACTGAAACTTCAATTCCACCTAGTTGCTCCTATTTATATTTTTTCGATATTATAGCAAAAGTACTATTATATTATTCAAATCTTACTAGTTTTTTTCTGCTTTTAACTCTTACAGACGGTCTTCCATCTTTTTTTCTTTTTACCTAGTGCAATTAACATCACAGGCACTAAGTTTTCTCTAACTCAAATAATTCAGCAACTTTATCTCTCATAAATCCACCAATAATATTAGTGTCATACCCTTTAGCATAAGCTATATTAGTAAATTGCATCGTCCATAATCCACAGTCAAAATAAACACCTTCTCTATTTTTATCAACCAGGGATTTTTCTAATTGAGGAACCATACCTTTTTCAAAGCCATCTTTAACTTCTTGAGTCATATAACCTTTTTCTACAGCCTCACCATATATCTCATCAAACTTATTATAATAGTTTAAATCGCCTAGTACGATAATCATCGCAGCAGAAGTTTCATTTTGAATTTTTATTGTAGTTAGCACTGCTAACTTCTCTTTTCCTTCAGGAGTATCCACAACGATATACCTCCAAGGTTGAAGGTTACAAGACGAAGGAGCTATATTCGCTTCATCTAACATCTCGATAATTTCTTCACGTTTAATTTTAACATCAGTATCAAAATACTTAACTGATTTTCTTCCTTTTTATCACTTCAAAAATCTGAGACTTTTCTTACCTAATAGTGCATTAAAAAGTTTCTCACTTATCTTCTCCTTCTATACGTAATTAACTTGATTATTTTTACTACACTTGAGAATTATTATCAAATAAAAAGAGCTCATTAAAACTTTAGACTTTTATTATACATTCAAATTACTATTAATTACCATTTTTAAATCAACAAGTTCCATTATTTCTTTTATATGAAGTATCCACTTTATCTTTCATATCCCCATCTAGCTTATCTCGATATTTTCCACCTTCGATAAAATCCTCTAACACCATAATTTTATAGTCATATAATGGAATTCCATTTATATCTCTACCGTTAAGTTTAGAATAAACTAGTGTTGGATGAGCTTTTACAGTTTTTAACAGTTGTTTTTATCGTTTGTTTTTCAAATGTAACATCCATCAGTAAACCTCTCTCAGGCCACTTATTCTCCATTCTTTCCATACGTTGATTAGAAACAAAATTACCCATAGAATATATAATAAATTTCTTATCTCCATCTTTTTCCACAGTCTCAGCAGGGTTCTATAACATGAGGATGTCCTCCAAATACTACATCAGCACTCCCATTCAATCATTTTGTGATAAAGGACTTTCTGTTCTTCTGTAGGTTCCATCTTATACTCTACCCCCATTTGAGGCATTACTACTGTAACATCAGCTTCCTTCTCAGCCCTCTCTATCTCTTCTTTCATCTTCTCCTCATCAAGATCCGATAAATGATTGTTTCTTTCCTGCATTGTAAGGTTTGCATCCATTCCATTATAACCATACGCATAGGCTAGTATTGCTATTTTGATTCCATTAACTTCTTTTATAAGAATTTTATCTTCTGAACGATTTTTATCTGCATGAACTCCAACAGTTTCTAAATCTCTTTCTTTAAAGACCTTATCCGTATATTTCAATCCATATAAACCTGTATCTAGTATATGATTATGAGCTAAATCGACAACATCATACCCTACATCTTTCATAGTGTCTGCAATTTGCACAGGAGCATTAAATAACGGATACCCTCCTAACGGAGAACGATCACTAATAGTACCTTCGAAATCACCTATCGCCAGGTCAGCTCCTTCTATCCACGGTTTAACATATTCAAAAAACGGATTAAAATCATAACTTCCATCTTCCTTTTTAGCAGTATAATACAAAGCATCGTGAATAAGAATATCTCCATTAGCTACTACTCGTGCAGTTTTTACACTTGAGTCACTATCTTTCTTTAATATTCCTCCTTCTTTATCAGATGCTGTTAAAAAAATAAATACATGAAAAATAATACCGCTAATACTTAGTAATCCCAGCATATAAACTAATATTTTTTCTCAATATCTTATTTCCTCCTTATTAAATATTATATATAGATATAATAACAAGTAGTTAATAATATTTCAATTAACTACTTGTTTTTATATAATTATTTTATATCGCAACAATAATGTGCTCCTCTTACACATTATCAATTTTCCATTATAAAACTTATCATAATTTTCTATTTCCCTAATAATATATCCAAGATCATCTTTGGTTTTAGTTACCATAGAAGATGATCTGACTCCTCTATTTGCGTATAATTCATTCCTATTAACTTAAAATAAGAAAAACTGAAACTTTATTAAATATAGCCCTACTTCTTTTTAATAGTTCTAAATTATCTACCCCCGCATACAAAGATAAATAATCATACTCTGTTTGCGAGTTCGGCCTTACCATATATTCACTACCTTCTTTTATGAGGTTTCTTAAGAATTAACTCCACTAAAAACTCATCCCTCATCTCTTCTACACTAAGTGTCTTTTGATAGATATTCTTCTTTACTAGTGAACTTTATCTCTGGTTCAAAAATATGTTTTTAACACCGATTCAGGAGGTATAGGTTCTAAGCCCTCGATGATGATTAAATTAACTCCATCAAGGTATTCACTAAAAATCTCTAAACCGTTAAGTAAAACGACCGTACCATAAGAAGCAGTTACGATATAACCTCCTCTTTTTACTTGTGTCATTTTGTTTAATAGCACCTGCTCAATTTCTTTTTGATATAGATTTAAAACTCTCTTCAGTAAATTCAATAAAATCAAAGGTTTGGTCTGGCATATTTTTCTAAGACTCTCGCCCAAATATATCTATCCCAACCTAGTGGATTAATAAACAAGATATCTGTCATAGTAATCATCCTTTCAAATATCTATACTAAAATCCTAATTCGTCACCAAAATCCTCTAATTTATTTTACAAGTATCGTCCCCCTCTTTAATGTATTCATTCATTGCATAACTCATCTTATCGCTCAAATTTCCCCAGTAGGCAGAATACATCAGAACCTACATCTAAGGCGAAATCACTGTTCTCTGTGTACCACTCCTTTTGCTGCCTCAGTTGCAAAAGAGCACTAGAAAGACCAGCAACAAAGCCTATTTCGTTCTAAAAACTTATATTTCCTTATAGGCGAAGTTGGAAAATACTCAGATATAATAAGATGGTTTCGTTCTAGCTCCTTATAGAGCTTGTAACTTTGTTCCGGATAAATAATATTGTGCCCATGAGCTATTACACCAATAGTGTATCCTTTACTTTTTAAAGCCCCCTCATGAGCAAGGCTATCAACACCTGTAGCAAGACCACTTACTATCACAAAATTATTCATCGATAAATAGGGCACTATACAATCGAGAGCATCTTTCGAATACGAGGTATTGTTTCTACTACCTACTATAGAAATTTTTCCTCCTAAACAACAGTAGATCTTTTATTACCTCTATAAAAGATGACGTATGGATAATCATAAACCCTAAAAATTCCTTAGGGATAATAAACATCATCACAAAACATATATTTCACTTTATAAAATTCAAAATAACTCTCGAAATCAAACTCCATATTATTATGAAGTTTAGTATAGATTTCCTCAGCATTACTTCAAAATATACAGCTAACTCTGGTACAGATAAATCCAAAATCTTCTCTATACTATTTAAATCATTAAATACCTTATGTAATTTAAGCGTAGTAACCTTCTCAATTGCCACTAATGAAAGTAGTACTCTTTTTCTGTTCTTCTGTAAAATTCCCACTATACTCCCACATAGCTTTATCCTCTTACTTGTCATTTTCTACTAACAAAGCATAATATGCTTTAAATACTTTTAAGAAAAATCTCCCCTTGTTGAATATTATTAATATAAATACTATCTTTAAATTCTATAATATTACTCATTATTCTTATAAGTTCAGAATAACTCTTACCTTCTTTATAAAATCTATACATTAATCCTTGCCAATGAGACAAGCGGTGTTCTAATAAGCACCTGTTCTAACATGTTAACACCAATTACTTCAGGAATATTATTCAACCCCTATATGTTGATTATAAAACATGCTTAAAACTTTATTTTTCACAGTCTTATCGAACTTAATTTGTTCGTAGACATAATTTTTCAACATCCGATGGATATAATTTCGACGTTAAATCTTTGTCCAGTAGTTTCAAATCAAGTGGTACATCAAACTCATCAATACCTAATGAAGTTTTTATACAAACAGCATTTCGTTTTTAGATTATGAGCCCAGATTTGATAGAATTCAAATTTTTTTGTTTATATTATCCCAACCATAGAAGAACACTTTCCCTTGATAATAATTCAGAAATTATCCACAAAGACGGCGAATATCTAATATAACTTATACCATCGCAACTTTTTAATTCTTTTTATAAATTTGTTTTGTATCAATTAACCAAATCAGCTTCAAGCCAGCCCTCATATATCCTTTTTGTTCTAGCTTTAATAAGATCAAAAGGGATAACTGATCTTTGATACTCAAAAAGCAATGCCGTTATCTTTAATAAACACATCTGCTATTTTGAATATCATTATTTTTCCCCTGTTTTAAAAAAATATGTTCGACTTCAACATTACGATATTTCTTTCTAAAATGCTCATAAAGATCTTTCTTCGCTTCTAGATGCTCACTACTCTCCTTCTTATAAGTTTCAAACTCACAAGAGCAATTTTTAGCATAGAGCAAAATGCGATTGAATCTTTACTCCTTTTTGAAAATTACTTTTCCCCACATATTGGACAGTGATACTCTCTATTCTTTTCTATATCCTTATCCAATGCATTAAAAACTTCGTCTTTACTATCGTATGCCACGTACATAATGTTTCTCCTCTTTTTCTGTACTACACTTACAAACTACTTCTAACGCCTCTTATTCAATTGTCAATTTATTTTTAGATACCTGTATTTTTCGATAAACAGAATCATCAACTTCTACTTCTATAAAATTTGTAAGATCCATCCACGTAATCTCATTTTTTCATGATTATCACTGTCTACTAAGTAAATCTTACTACCCTTCTCACATAGATAAAAGTTTTTCTGTCTGTCATACATCCCTTGCATAAAGTCCATATCCTCTTCTAAAGAAAAGTCAAGACATCTTTTATACCAAGGTACCTTTGCATGTTTTCACCTCTACTACATGATCGTATTTACTTGCGTTCATTATATCTCCTCCTTCATAACTTTTTCCCCTTTATCAAACTTATATTACCTTTTACAAACTAAAAGCTCCAAATCTATCGTAATTTCTTTTTAGTTTATCTATATCAGCATCTGTGATAACTTTAGAAAACGTTAAAGGTGTCATCTTTAGAAAACTTGCCGCCTGCGTCTGTGTTAATCAAATGTATCACTTACCGTTATCCTCTCTACGATAGTACAATTCTCCTCGATTAGACTCACAGTATCACTATTCAGTATATTCCTTACCACAATCAACTCTCTAATCTCCCTTAGATAATTAGCATTCGGAATAACCTTAATCAAATACCCTTCATCTCCAAGCACTCTGAAAAACTCTTCATAATTCGCCGGTGTTAATATATTCAAGATACACGAAACACTGCCATCTTTGAATGGAAGATTAGCTAAGTTAGCAACCATATATGGATTTAATTTATCCTCTTTGACAGCTAATTCTATGGCATCCTTACTGTTATCTAGACCATAAAAATATTTCTCAGGAAATACTGTCTTTACCTTCTTGATGTAATAACCTTCTCCACACCCGATATCCAGTACAATACCTTTAGCATACTTTTCTACTAAATTTTTGGATATTTTTAAAACATTCTCATAAAATCATTACCAAAAACTTCGCTACGCGCTTTAAACAGCTCTTCACTATATTTTGTAGGTTTATAATTATTTATTAAATGGATATAACCCTTCTTAGAAAAATCATAACGATGATTATTACTACAAACCAAACTAATATTCTCTATACAAGACTCTGATAAACACTTTGGACAAAGGTATATTTTTTCTTGATTGAACTTCTTTATTACATTCTCTATTTTCATTAAAAACGCCTCTATACTTTCTAAGTTTATTGTATCAAATTTCTTTCAATATTGATAGCGAAAAACAGCTAAAATATTATAAAATTTTCATTTTTCAGTTTTCTTCAAAACTTTATTTCTATTAGCTAATTACCGATTTCATTCCACTATTTTAAAACAAAAATGACGACAGCTTCGTACAGAATGTTTTTATCGTCATTATATTTATATATTAATATTTTTATTATTTTTATGTAGGAGTAACTTAGAAATCATAATTTCAGAGAAATTGATTTCATCTAGTCAACTCCGCATATGTCTAAAAAGCCTTCATAAAGCGAATTTAGATATCAATATATCACTGCATCTATGAGTTTTTATAAAGCTTTGACAGAATTTAAGATCTTTGTATTAGCTCTAATATATTAAAACCTTATTTCTTTTTCGCTCTCTAACTCTTTAAAAATTCTTCATCAGTATAGAGCACTCTTCTTCAAGCACCCCAGAGATAATCTTAGCCTGATGATTAAATTTATTCTCACCCACTAAATCAATACAACTACTACAGCAACCATATTTGAGGATCACTCGCACCATAAATAACATTTTCAACTCTAGCTTGAACAATGGCCCCACTGCACATAACACACGGCTCTACAGTAGTATATAAATAACTATTATCAAGTCTCCAAAAACCTTGTTTCTCACAACCTTCTTTAATAACTAGCATCTCCGCATGATTCAATGCCTGTTGGTTTTCTTCACGAGTATTATGAGCCTTCGCAACAATCTTATCATCAATAACCAGCACAGCTCCAATAGGTACTTCACCTTTAGCGTAAGCTCTCCGCGCTTCTTCTAACGCCAACTCCATATAATAAGAATGATCTTTCACACCACATCCTTCCACAAATACTTTTTTTCAATTAATTATATCATATTTAGAAATCAATAGGCTAGCAAGTTCTAAAATTATATAACAATTAGATAAAAAGACTTAACAAAAATTAATTTCAAAAACTAATTTTTGTTAAGTCTATCCTCTTAAATCCTAGTGATTATTAAAGCCAATAATATACATTTAAAAATATAATTATGGCTATAAACAAGAATGTCAGCATCACTAGAACTATAGTGTGTATTTTTCTTTTTGAAATATAGATATCCAATAAATTCTCTAATGAAGGCATTTATTGTAAAATAGAACTTTGTCAGAGCTCCATAACCAATACATCTAAAACCTAAAGTTCTTGCTTGGACTAATGCTCAGTATACATGATAATAATTCGTCACCACAGCGAAACTTTTTATCAGCAGGAATAAATTTCTTTGAAAAATAATATTTTTCTTCGGTAGAAGTTGATTTATCTTCTAAGATTATATCTTTTTCATCAATCCCCCTGCTCAAAGGCATAGTTTTTCATTGCAAAGGCTTCAGATACTACTTCATCAGGACCTTGTCCTCCGACATGATTAGTTTACTTCCAGGATTAGCTTTATAAACATTTATCCCTTTTCTAATTCTACTAGCAGAAGTGGTGTAACCCTCTCACCAATCAATCCTGCACCCAAGACTACCACATAATCAATCCTTCTCGAGTAGAATATTAATGATATTTAGAACACTAGATACTAAGTAAGACATTTGCTATACACAGAAATACAATACTACTAATCCAACATAAGAATAAAGTGCACTCAATATTAGATTACCATAAGTATAGTCAGCAACGCGTGGCCAATATAAAAAATAACCTACTAGAAAAGAAAAACGTAGCTAGACTCAGTAGGTTCCCACCCTTAATCCTTCTCTTCTAATAAGCATAAATGAGTTGTATAAAAACATAATTACTACTACAATTGGCAGTAAAGTGAATATTACCACCGCTATAACAAGTAATACTACACCCAAAGTATAAATAAACTTATTACCTGCTGCATTATTAGTGATAAGTGCCATTACATAAAAAAATAAAACTCAAACCTGTCGCTATAAAAATATTCCTAGAAATAAATTTCTTCTATCGAAATACAAAACAAATAAAAATAGTAACAGAAATACTACAAAAACTATAAACGAACCTATTACCATAAAAACCTCCCTAACCTAATATATGTATAGTATAAATTATATTGTAAGCCTAGATACGTGTCAATTACAACTACAGTTTTTCTCTTCGGTTCAACTCGCAATAAATATAAAAACGAGGAATATTAGATCCGATTTAATCTCCGAATGTTACATTTTTAGTAACCTCTCGATTATAACACGATCTACTATTCCTCATATTATTTATTATTCAGTTCTTAGCGCTTCTACTGGGTCTTTCTTCGCAGCTATTCTCGATGGAATGATACTAGCTATAAGTGTTAGTACTAAACTAGAGCTATTAATCCTATTGAGGCTTTAGCGTTTAATGATGCTGTAAAACTCTCCACTTCTAATCCCTTAGCAGCAGCTCTACTAATAGGAATAGATAGAAGCATAGTCACCACTACACCTACAGCACCGGAAATAAATCCGATTAATCCTGCTTCCGCGATAAAGATTCTTGTAATATCTTTTTCGAGCACCGATTGCACGGAGAATACCTATTTCTTTTCGTTCTTTCCACTACAGATACATACGTTAGTATACCTATCATAATAGATGATACAATTAATGAAATTCCCGCAAATGCCGATAAGATTAACGAAATTGTATTAATCATCTGTGACATAATTGTTGTCATCTGCTTCGCCATATCCGCATATGTGATACTATATTTATGATAATCTGAGCTGTCTGAACCATATTTTCTCAGCCACTTTCTTATTGAAATTATTAATAACCTCAGCTATTTTATCACGATCATTGAAAGATTTTTGGATAAAGCATAATTGCGCTTGGTGTAGATTTTTCCACCTATTGTCGCAAGAATCTGATCTGCCATATCCGCATCAATCTTCTGACGCGTCGCCACATTTTACAGTTTTATCCTTTTTCTTGTACACTTTACAATATCAGATTTAGCCTCTTTTTCCAGCATCTTATTTTTGCAATGATTTTGTATATCCGATTGTCATCTGAGGTCTAGTGAAACTATCTTTAGCTTTTAATATAGCCACTACTTTAACCTTAGTTCCTACATCATCACATCTTAGTATCAACATCACGTGGAACAAAACCATCACCAATTTTTCTATAATAGTTATTATTATCTATAACGCTAAATTCTTTTTCCAATAATATCTTCATAGTAACTTTTTGAATTTTCATCAAAACCTAATGCTTTCAACGTAGCTTTATCGATTTCGTTATTTTTCGCAGTAAATAATACAACTTCATTATCACTAGGGATATTCAAAATTATCTTTAGATGACTTCACCACTTCATATTGATTCATAATCATATTCTTATCTTCTGGCAATACTCCAAAAATACTATCACCTAATGCATCTTGATCTTGTTTACAGCAATTACATCACCTTTTGCATTTTTAGTTAATGCCTGTATTGTATATCCTTGAGTAAATTCAATCGCAGAATAATAATCCTTCGCATTATTTTTGAATATAGTTTATAAATGTTTCTCCATTCCCTAATGCATCCACCGAATACAAGTTTCTATGTACATCACGACTGAGACTTCGGTACTAATTCTGAGCCATTAGAGTCTTTTTCTGAATTGTCATCATCAACACTAAGTCCGAAATTTACCTGATTTGCACTAATCATAATCGGCATCGATGATAAATTTTCGTTTTGCATCGTTTGAATATATTTTATCCATTCCCGATGAAATAGATAATACTAGACCTATACTAATAATCCCTATACTGCTAGCGGCAACCGTCATAAACGTACGAAATTTCTTCGTAAGAAGGTTCTTAAAACTAGATTTAATTGCACTACTAAATGCCATTGCAGTTTTCTTCAAAAGAAAATCCATTGTCAGTAATATCGTTAGTCACATACGGATTTGTATCTTCTGAATCTCTCCATCTTTAACCCCTTACTATTCTATCACTATATTTTTCGCTATTTCTGGATTATGCGTTACCATTATAACCAACTTCGTCTTACTTATCTCTTTTATAAGTTCCATAATCTGAACACTAGTCTTACTATCTAAAAGCTCCTGTAGGCTCATCAGCAAGAATAATCTTTGGATCAGTTACTAATGCACGAGCAATCGCCACCCTCTGCATCTGTCCTCCAGAAAGTTGATTAGGTTTTTTATACAGATGCTCCGCTAATCCAACATCTTCTAATACTTTCTTGGCCTTTTCATGGTTTTCTGAATTAGAATGCCCGAGATAGACAAAGCTAATTTTACATTTTTCAATAACACTTAAGTGAGCTATTAAATTATAGCTTTGAAAGACAAAGCCTATAGTCCCATTTCTATAACTATCCCAATCTCTATCTTTAAACTCTTTAGTAGAACGCCCCATAAGAGCCATATCACCAGATGTATATTTATCTAAACCACCTATAATGTTTAATAGCGTCGTTTTTCACTTCCACTCGCACCTAAAATCGATACAAACTCATTTTTCTCTAAAATGAATATTTACAAACTTTAGTACTGCTACTTGACTACCACCAGTATTATACTTCTTAACTATATTTTTAAGTTCTAACACTCTATGCCCTCCTAATTTATTATTAGACAAACTTAAACTTCTCTTGTATGTAATTATAGCATACAATATATTCCTATTAAAGAATACTCTCTTCTGGCAATACATGTATGCTACTGTATAATCGATTACTACGCTGTATATTTTTTTAACCAAGTAAAAAGGTAAAAACCGTAGAGGCAATTGCGAAATAACTATTAAAACTAATGCTACTGTTGAACTAAAGAATCCACTAATAAATATAGCAACTCCACTAAGGTCATAAGCAATGCATAGGCTCTAATCACTTTTTGCTCATTGACACCTTTTTCTAAACCAAAAAGATTAAAATTGTATTTTCCCCAAAATTCTTTTTAGGCAGATAGTTACCAAGAATAATAAACACTATACCTATAACAAACGCTGTTAATTGTGTAACATTAAAATTATTATCTAAAAGCATATGCTATTAATCCACCTTGAACTAGAACACTTATCAAAGGTACAATTCCTTAATAATTAAGCACCCTTTTTTAGGAGTTTTATCAAGGTCTACAACTAATGAAATTATAACCTGAACTATAGCAAAGAATATAGGAAGTTCGACAATCGCACGAGTTTTACTCACAAAATTATCAGGCTCTCCTTTAGCATTGAAATGTACAGCTATTTGTTCAGGGCAACACATTATAGTAGTACATCCCTATTAATATCGGTAATAAAGCATATAGCAACTCCTAAAACAAACTCTTTTTATCTACTCTCATCGTCTTTTTCCTCCTAAACCATAAATCCACACCAGTACTTCTTCGAATACACTAGCATTCAACTCATAATATATAAAAATTTTTATGCCCTAGTTTCTAATATCAAACCCGCTTTTTCAACTGAGTTAAATGATAAGAGACAGTAGCTCCTGTTAAATGAAATTCGAAGCTAGTTCTCCAGCACTTTTCTTCTCTTCTTTCAACATTTCTAATATATTTCTTCTTACTGGATCAGATATCGCCTTTAAGTTTCACTCATCCCATGTATATCACCTCTTTTTATTGCATATCGTGAACTACAATTCTGTTTAGATATCTTTCTAAATAGATTATAACTCTACCTTATATTAAAGTCAAGAACTATTTAGAAAAATTTCTAAATAGTTCTTCTAATTATTATCCGCCTTTTAAAAATTAACTTTCACTATGATTCCTTCCTGAGACTTACTTTAGAAAGTTATCAATAGTTTTTATAATCTTATATTTTATAAATGCCATTATCTGTAAGTTTTGCATATTCTAAATATTTTTACTTATCCTTTAAATTTCAACTTTTTCTAATTATATATACAAAAATAATTATGAGATAATATTTCTTCTATTTTAAGGTTAATACGTCCCCTTATATTTGACAAATAGCTATAATTTGCTAAAATAAAATTGTAAACAGTTAGTGAATAATTTTATCATTAAAAATATTTTGGTATAATTAATATTATTTTATTTCTTTTCAATTATACTATTTGTTGCATTTGATATTAATTATTACTGAAATATCTATATGTGAATAATTCAAATTAAATAAATTAGCCAATATTTCAAGAGTTGACTATTTTTCCCAAACAATATATGGTATTGTTACATGAGTTAATAGGTAAGAGATATATCTATATATCTCATGCAATCTATTTGATTGTTCTTAAAACTGTGGAAGACTCTTTCGACTTCCATTTTTAACGACTATAATACTATAGTCATATATTTCCTTTCGGTTGTTAAATTTATTTAACAATAAACTTTAATTTAATATCGGAAGCCATTCCGATTAATACTACAAAATAACAATTTACCCTAAATTTTTATTTTTGTGTTCATATAACGAAAAGCGGTCCATTACGGGCCACTTTTTGTTTTTATGATCCTCAACATTCTACTAATCATTTTCTAAATAGTAAAAAGAAGAAATAGGATTACTCCTACTTCTTCTTTTAATTTTTTATATTAGTCGATTACAGAAACTTTTTAAGAAGTTTGTTGTTCCAGCGTTACTTACTGAAGTATTGATACCACCAGTGATTACGATAGCATCTCCCTACTTTAGCATATCCTGAAGATTTAGCAATTCTTGCAGCAGTTAGTAACATTTCGTCTGTAGATTTAGCTTGTTCAGAGATTTGAGCATCAACTCCCCATACTAAAGCTTAATCCACGAGCAACTTTGCACTTGGAGTTACAGCTAAAATAGACGCATTTGGACGGTATTTAGAAATTAATCTAGCTGTTTTTCCTAATTCAGTGTAAGTTACGATTGTGTGTAAGTCTAAGTTTAGAGCTGTGTATCCTACAGATACTCCAATTGCGTTTGTAATATCTTTAGTTACAACTTTTTAGAACGTTCTTTTTAAGATACGAGGTAATCTTGCATTTCTTCAGTACGTTTAGCGATTGTAGCCATTGTACGAACTGATTCGATTGGGTAAGAACCCGCTGCTGATTCTCCTGATAACATGATTGCATCAGTTCCATCGTAAAGTGCGTGCTCACGTCAGATACTTCGGCACGTGTTGGACGTGGGTTTTTGCATTGAGTCTAACATTTGAGTAGCTGTGATTACAAATTTACCAGCTTCATTACATTTTAGCAGTCGATATCTTTTTGCATAATTGGTACTTCTTCTGCTGGCACTTCCAACACCAAAGGTCTCCACGAGCAATCATAATACCATCAGATACTGCGATGATTTTCATCGATATTATCGATAGCTTCTTGACATTCGATTTTTAGGGATGATTTGAACGTGTTCACATCCTTCTTCTTTAAGGGATACGTCTAACTTCTAGTACGTTTTCTTTTTGTACGAACAGAATGAAGCAGCAACGAAAATCAATATCTTGTTTACATCCGAAACGAATATCCTCTTCATCTTTTGGAGTGATACCTGGTAATTTTGTAGATACACCTGGTACGTTAACTCCTTTTTTGGTTTTAAGTACTCCACCATTTTGAATAGTAGTGTAGATTAATCCACCTTCAGCATCAACTTTGTTTACTGTTAATCCGATTAATCCGTCGTCAAAGTAAGATTGTATCTCCAGCTTTAACGTCATGTACTAATTCACCATAAGTGATTGAGAATTTTTTCTGTTGTTCCAAGAACTTCTGTCATAGAAACGATAACATCTTTTCCAGTTTCTAACATGATTGCATCATTTTCCATGTTGTGAGTTCTGATTTCAGGACCTTTAGTATCTAAAAGGATAGCTAAGTTAGTTCCTGTTGCTTCTCTAACTTCTTTGATTGTTTGAATTCTTGCACCGTGCTCTGAGTAGTCACCGTGTGAGAAGTTAAGACGACAAACGTTCATCCCCTAACTCTACCATTTGTGTTAGTGTTTCTTTAGCTTCAGACTTAGGTCCAATAGTACAAATAATTTTTGTTTTTCTGTATCATAATATACCTCTTAAATTTTAATCTTTTATTATTTTAACTTATTTTTCAATTTATTTTTCAAACATTTTCCCTAAAAATAGTTGATTTTAGAAAGAAAACATTTTTCATAATTAACAATTAGATTGAAAGTTGTTTAGACACATCATAGATAGATAAGTCGACATTGTGAACATCACTAAAATACATCTTCAAATTTAGTACTTACAAGTTTATTATTTTTGGATACCTACAGCACGCCCTGATTCACCAGCTAATAATAATTGAACAGCGTAGTTACCTAGTCTTGAAGCTAGTACTCTATCTTGAGCCGATGGGTTCCACCACGTTGAATGTGCCCTAAGATAGTAGCTCTTACTTCTTCACCAGTACGTTCTTTTAATTCTTTAGCTAAGTCTTGACCACTCATAACACCTTCTGCTAAAACTATGATTGAGTGTTTTTTACCACGATCTTCCCCTGCTTTAATACGAGCAACTACTTCATCTATATCTTCTTTTTTTTCAGGGATTAGAAGACTTTCACTTCCTCCAGCGATACCAGCAAATAATGCTAAGTCTCCTGCGTTACGTCCCATAACTTCAATAATAAATGCACGCTCGTGACTTGATGCAGTATCACGAACTTTATCAGTGCGTCTACGATAGTGTTAAGTGCAGTATCAAATCCAATTGTGAAGTCAGTACAGCAGATATCGTTATCGATTGTTCCTGGTACACCGATAGTTTTAATGTTCATTTCATTACTTAAAGCCATAGCTCCACGGTAAGAACCGTCTCCACCGATTACTACTAATCCATCAATTCCTAAAAGCTTCTAAGTTTTTAATAGCACCTTTTCTAACTTCTGGGTTAGCAAATTCTGGTAGACGTGCTGAATAAAGCATCGTACCACCACGGTTAATGATGTTACCAACATCTCCTACTTCAAGTTTTTAATGTTGTTTTTCAACTAATCCTTTATATCCTTGATATACTCCATAAACTTCTAATCCATTATAGATTGCTGTTCTTACAACGGCACGCACAGCTGCGTTCATTCCTGGTGCATCCCCACCACTTGTTAAAACTACGATTTTTCATGTGAGTCTTACCTTCCTCATAATTTTATTAATTATTTTTAAATTTACCTATCAACAATATCATATTTTTGAGATTTTTCTAGTAAAAACAGAATTTTGTTTTATTTTTGTTCGATTATTTTTGTTTTTCTTATATATGTGATTTTGATGCGTTTTTCAGGGAATTTTTCCAAAAATTTCTGAACAAATTCATGTTCGTTATTAATTGTAATTGTCTTCCCTTTTTGCAGAATCATTATCAAACAAGGCTATCACCTTAACTCTTCCAGCATCAACCTTATATTCATAAAAAGCTCTAATATTTCTTTATCAATAATTGTATAGATAGTTTTTATATTAGTTAGGCAGTATTCTCTATAATTTCTTAAACTAGCAATTTTTCTAAAATGTACTGTTCTCTACCATTACAAGTTGTTTTTCAAAGTCATAACAGCGAAACTTCCTGCTTTTTATAAATACATTAGCATACTTGAATACACTTGGAAAAACAGTAACATCATAATCATTTTTCCATCGTTAACTGTTAAAAATGCCATATAATCGCCATTTTTAGTTCGTATCTCTTTTTCTCGTTATGATTTCTACATAACTATCCTTCTTCACCACCAATGTATTGTAGTGGCAAATAAGAATACTTCTCTTTTTCTACTTGGACTGGATGTTTTAGAAGTATGTCCCTGTGACTTCTTTTTCCATTTGGATTTTTCTGTGATTGAGATAGTCTTCTATCTCTTCTACCTTTAATGTTAGTCCACTTTCTGCAGACAACATAACACGTACATTATTTATAAACTGCCTATTATCTGAATAATAATCATTTACCTTTTTCATCAAAGTAGCTCGGTTATAACCAAAAGTATCCATTGCTCCTGCCTTAACCAGTGAAACTGCAGCTTGATAATCAACCTTCTTATTCATGCGTTTTCAAGAAATCATCTATGTCTAGATAAGGTCCAAAATTAATTCTGTCTTGAACTATTTCATAACCACTTCTATAACCAACATTTTTATCGCAGTTAATGCAAAAACAATATCATTTTTAAAAACTCTAAAATTAGCTAAACTTCTATTAACATCAGGGTTTTACTAAATTAATACCTAGATTCATAAGCTCTTGCTTGTATTCATTTATTTTTCTTCTCACTGCTTATTACGTTATTTAATAAAGCTGTCATAAAATACTTAGTATAGTAGACTTTTAAATACGCTAAACGGTAAGCTAGCATACTGTATACTACCGCGTGACTCTTATTAAAACCATAATTCGCAAAGGTAACAATAAGATCAAAAAGATTCCCGGCAACTTTTATGTCATAACCAGCTGCAACACTTTTTCTCTACGAGATTCGTCCATAATACTCTAGGTCTTCTTTTTCTTCTTACTTACCGCCCTTCTCATATTATCCGCTTCATTGAGGCTCATATGGGCGAAGTTCACCACAATCAACATAATCTGTTCTTGATAAACAATTACCCCATAAGTATCCTTTAATATTTTTCTCTAAATGCGGATGTGGATATATCACTTGCTCTTCTTTATTTTTCCTACGTACATAGACTTCTATTTGAGCCATTGGACCCGGTCTATAAAAGAGCATTCATAGCAACAATATCATTAAATTCAGTAGGGTTTTAGTAGATTCAGTTTCTCCTTCATCCCACTCGATTCAAACTGGAAGATACCTTCTGTCTTACCTTTTTGCAAATAATTCATAGACCTTAGGATCTTGATAATTTATCTTTGTTATATCAAATGCTGGATTCTCTTTTTCTAATTTCTTCGACAATACTCGATACCATAGTCAGATATCTAATACCTAGAAATCTATTTTTAATAAACCAACACTCTCTACATCATCCATCGTCCACTGAGTTAAGTACTTCGTCATATTCGATTCGGCTAAAGGTGTATAGTTAACCAATGGTTTCTCATCACTTATTACTATACCGGCTGCGTGTACCGATGGATTTTTCGGTAAATGCTCTAAACTTAGCGCTATACTAAACCAACGCTTATAATATTACTTGTATTAATAAACGTTCTTAATTCTTCTGATATTTCATAACATTCTTTTTAATGTTCTTGTAGAGCTAATATTACTACTAATAAACTTCAGAGTTTGTTCGTCAAACTGCAATATTCTCGCCGATTCTCTAGCTGCACTTTTCGATTGAAATGTTGTAAAAGTAATAATCTGCGCTACCTTATCAGAACCATATTTTTCTTCACATATTTTATGACTTCATCACGTCTAGTGTCTTGAAGTCTATATCTATATCAGGCATAGAAATACGCTCTTTGTTTAAAAATCTTTCAAACAGCAAGTTGTATTCCAATGGATCCGCTTCTGTTATATCTAGTAAAATAACATACTAAACTCCCAGCAGCACTACCACGTCCTGCACCTACTAATATACCATTATCTTTGGCATACTTTTACAAAATCATAAACAATTAGAAATAGTCGTTGAAGCCCATCTCATCGATAATCTTAAGCTCATAACTATAACGCTTTTTGATACTGATATAAATCTTTACCTATTAACTTTTCCTTAACACCTTTTTTTGAACTAAGTAATGCAAGTACTCTTTAGAAGATAACTTTTCGAATATCTCTTCTTTTTCTCCCGTAGATATACTTAGGGCAAATGATATCCCGAAAAATTCAATTCATATTCACAGCTATCTATTATTAATTTTTGATTAGCAAATGATCTTTCAAAAATAGCATATAATTCTTCATCTCCTAGAGCTAAGATTTCTTCAAAATCCTTTTTCTCTGACAAAGTCATCTCCTGAGATAGTCGTAAGTTCCTGTATATTAAGCTTTTTGTTATCGCGAATAGCGACTAACAATGACTTTGCTGATAGTGCTCTTTATTTAGATAGAAACTTGGTTTTAGTATAAACAATATTATCATAATCACTATAAAGACCTACTTGGAAACTCTCATTAAAACCGAAATAAAAATCATACTTACTTAGTAAATTTTTTTAAATAAGAGAATTCCATACTATCCCTAAGTTCATCTACAACAATCAAGACAAAGTCTTCTCTGTAATCGATCATATCATTAGCAAAAATCTTCTACAGTCCACTCTTCTCCATTCATAAACTTCGTCAGAAATTTCTAATAATTTATAAAACATCTTCTCCGTTTTACACAGTAAATTAAATTTTTAAAGCCCTATTCCATAGCCTAAGTTAACTTCTAAACCTTGAATTAAGTTTATTCCTGCTTTTTAGAAAGCTTTATACGCTTTAATAGCACCGTACATATTCGGATCTACGATAACTACCGATTTCTGAGTTATCTTTAGCTAATTTTTGAAAACAGACTCTCATACTTAATTGTACTATTCAATAAGTCATATGCACTATGTACTTGCATATTGTAATACATACTAATATCCTCCTTTCTTCGTTATTTTATATTACCTATAAGATATTATCCACAAAGTGGATTGTACTCATCCTCATCTGATGAACAACCCATATTTTCTCCATGGTTTTTGCTCGCTTCATTGAAGTAACGATATACTCTCTTATTGTCATCACCATAAAATAAATTGGATTGAATTGATATATTTCATATTTCCTTCTTCATCTAGAAGATTTTCTGAAACAACTCTTCGTTTTATAGATGCTACAAAAATTCGTGTATTTTTCCATATTCAGAAGTACTTTCAACTTTACATTCAAGCGATAATATACATTCATCCATAATCGGAGCATCGATATATTTTGCCGGATCATATGTCATATCAGCCATACCAATTTTTATTCTGACCTGAATGGAATCAGCAATCTCCACCTTACTAAGTATTTGTTGACAAAGGTACGTTAACAGTAAACTCACCATATTCTTTTAATATTATCTACAGCGTTACTATCTGTTGTGAGACCAACTGTAATCATATCTCCTAATGAATACGATGAGCTACAAGCTGTCACATTGTACTTCCATTTTTTTATCCTTATAGCTAATTAATATTACAGAAATCCGTAATATAACACTGGTTTTAGTTTCTAATTTCATCTTCGTCTGTCCTTTTTCTTATTTTCCTTTTATATTTAACCTTCCTATTTTTATCTTTTTCGCTATAAAAAGCTAATGTCTTTTTCATCTGAATTCTCTTCGTTATATTCGAAAACCATCAAATTTGATCTGTTTCATTTCATCTACCGAAGAAACTTTATTTTTTACAAGCTCAGTTAAAACTTACCTCTAGCTTTTTCGATATTGTAGAGTGCACTTTTAGCACCCTTCTTTTTCTTCCATAAAAGCTGAGTCTAATAAATCCATCCCTCTGTTTTTTGAAAATACTTCTTCAAATTCACTAGAAAGTAATGACACGACTAATTTTTCACCCTTGATACTCTTATCATAATCTTCACGCCAAAGTTTTTTTCAATGACTGACTTGATATTTTTGATATTTTTGTAAAAAAGTCTAATCTATGCTCTTGAATTAAATCATAAGCACCTATTACACCATATAAAAGATGTTGTAATAAATACATTTTCTTCTATGTATTTTTTTATCAGTCTCATCAAAACCAGCACGATCTATATTTCTATACATTAGACCATTAAATAGCTCCAACGCCTCAAAACTTTTTGCTGTTTTGTTATTTTATTTTTTCCCAACGAGAAAATTCTTCCACAGCCTTCTCATCCTTGATTTTGTAGACCTTCATAAAGTCTTCCACACTTAATTTAGCTATTTCACTTACTATTTCAATACTTTTGTCACTTAGACTTATCTTTTTATGTGGAATAGCCTTCTTATTTAATTCTTTGGCTGTTGGTATTAAAATTTTCATCATTATTCCTCTTCTTCAGGTAATTCTAAGAAACTGTTTTTTCTATTAAACTTTCAACTTCCATTAATACAGTTGTACTCTGTTGCTTCTACAGCTGGATCAATAATTAATGTATTAAAGTAACCTACTACGAAATCACGATTAGCGATTTCTAGTTTGAAACATATATTCACTAATTTCATCAACTAAAAACGCTGTTTCTTTTAAGCACTTTTGTCTTCATAAGTGTTAGCGTAGTGAACTGTTTCTAAAAGTCTGCAGTTTCTAAGTCTGCGTGCTCTTTAGCAAAAACGATCACGAATATGTTTTTGCAAGTTCCTCAGCTTTAAGATTTTCTGTATTAATATTTTCTTTTTAGTACTTCTTTTTCTTCTAATTTTTGCTAATAATGCTGTTAAAGATTGGTGTAATGTATTCATTTAATTTTTCTCTATATTTACAATAAATTTTTAAAACTTCCTCTATATATTTTTATAAGAAAAACATGAAAAACGCTAATAATACGCTACATACATGACTACACTAGATTCAAAGAAATCTATATTATGTACTGTTATTTTATTAGTGTAGTAGAACTGACTAGAACTAAATACTACTAATGAAAATTACAACATAAATAAATACAGTTCTCTCTATATATTGTTTTGACAGCGTTTTCTATAAATGCTATAATATAAAGTAAGATATAGTATATTTTTACTATACATTTAACATTATTATAAAGATGGTTTTGCTATAAAAAATTTATAATCAATATATAAAGAAAAAAATAATTTAAAAATTACGAAATTAATTACGGGGACTTAACTATAAAAATTTAATTTCGGAAATTTTTAAGAGGAGTCTTTATATGAGTAATGACGATAGATTAAAAACAACAATAATAGTATTATTAATAATACTTATTTTGACAATAATTTTTGTACAATAGCTATAATTGAAAAATTAGACTTGGTTCAACACACTCCAAGTCTGGTGAGAATTGTAGGTTAAAGTATGTCTTTAAAGCACTTAAAATCAGGGCGACTCCAAAAATCGTGATTGTAAAAATCGATTTTGCAGTCAACCCTGATTTTATTATATGGTATAATATAAATGAAATAATTATTCGAGGTGAAGCATGATATGTAATGGCAATAGATCAAGGCACTACAAGTTCTAGAGCTATAATATTCAATAAAAAGCAGAAATAATAACAAGTAGCCAAAAAGAATTCCCTCAGATTTTCCCTCAATCAGGTTGGGTTGAACATGATGCTAATGCAATTTGGAATTCAGTGCAATCTGTTATTGCAGAAGCATTTATCGAAAGTGGCATAAAAACCAAATCAAATAGATAGCATTGGAGTACAAACCAACGTGAAACTACTGTCATTTGGGATAAAAGAAACTGGACTTCCTATTTATAATGCAATAGTTTGGCAAAAGTAGACAAAGTGCTGATATAGCTAATAAACTAGTAAATGATGGCTATAAAGATATGATTCATCAGAAAAACTGGTTTAGTCGTAGATGCCTATTTCTGCTACTAAAAATACGTTGGATATTAGATAATGTACCTGGTGCACAACAACGTGCCGAAAATGGCGAATTACTATTTGGAACTATCGATACATGGCTAGTATGGAAGCTTACAGGTGGAAAAACTCACGTTACAGACTACACAAATGCAGCTAGAACAATGCTATTTTAATATTAAAAGACTTAACTTGGGATAAAGAAATTTTAGAAATTCTAAATATACCGAATCCTTATTGCCAGACGTTAAATCCAACTCAAGTATACGGGAAAAACTATAGATTATCATTTCTATGGTGGAGAAGTTACAATA
>BNJU01003550.1_pt1 | contig 26998 bp, 41 predicted proteins | sample 8539281 | NCBI WGS metagenome assembly BNJU01 (sample SAMD00202456, study PRJDB9452) | human saliva metagenome | isolation source: human saliva | place: Japan
CCTGATCGTCGGGGGTCGCGTTGACGAGTTCGACGGCTACGACGTGCGCGTCATGGCTGGCGTACTATCACGCACTGAAGAATGGGCCGGCCTCGGTCGTGGTACCCATTGATAAGCTGTCGATCCTCGTGACGGTTGCCGTGTCAGCCGTGGCGTTTCACGAGCGTTTCACGCCGCGCTACCTGCTCGGCCTCGCCCTCATGTGCGCGGGGACGGTGGCCATGGTGGTGGCGTAATTCGTACCTGCTCTGCGTTTTAGTGGCCTTGTTTTTCTTCTGAGGTGTCGGTGTGGGCCTGTGCGCAAGTTGTTGACGGTTTGTTTATGCGGCTGTTGTCCAGGCCGCTTGGTGTCGTTCGTATTCGATGGGGGATCTGCCGCCGAGGCTGGTGTGGATGCGGCGGCGGTTGTCGAAGTTGTCGATCCAGGTGGTGACTCCGGTGTCGACCTGGTCGCGGGTGGTGAAGGCACGCCGGTAGTAGTACTCGGTTGTGAGTGTGCCCGCAAGGATTCGGCCATGGCGTTATCCCAGCACACTTGGCCCTGTCCCATCGACACGGTTCCTTTCACGGCGCGCGTGTAGGCGGCGAGTTTCTGGGAGGTGACCTGTGTTCCCCGATCAGCATGGGGCACGACCCCTGCGGGGAAGGTGCCACGGGTGGCGGCGGCCATGTCGAGTGCGGTGATGACCAGAGCGCGTGTTGTGCTGCTCGCCCATGGCGTATCCCAGGACACGGCGTGAGTGCGCATCGCGCACGGCGCACAGGTAGACCCAGCCGTGGGCGCAGCGCAGGTAGGTGAAATCCGTGATCCACACCCACTCCAGGCCACCGTGGTCCCACTGGCGGACGCAGTGATCCTCATGGGCCACCGGACCCTCGCCCGCCGCGCATGGCCAGGCGCGGGCGCGCATTCAGGCCTGTGATGCCCAGGCGGCGCATCGACGCGGCAACCGCCCGCACACCCACATCCACACCGCCGAGCATGAGAGCATGGCGGATGCGAGGAGCCCCATACGTGCCACCCGACACCTCGTGTTCCCAGGCCACCGCTTCATCCACACGCCTGCCCGCCAGCGCACGCTCACCCCGTGTGGACGCTCGCCTTTTCCACGCGTCATAGCCTGCGCGCATGCCCCCTCAAACCTGAGCCATCACAGCGATCGAGGAGGAAGCCTTCTGCAAGTTCAGCAGTTCACAGCGCTGGTGTTGTGGTGACGGAGGCGAAGAAGGCGCTGGCTTTTTCCCACAAACTCGTTCTCCTTCTCCAGCTCGCGCACCCGCCGACGCACAGCAGTGATCTCAGCGTCCATCTCGCGTGGATCAGGACGGCCCTCACGCACAGCCTGGCGCCGCTCGCGCTCGAGTGTGACCCACCGGCCCACCACCGATTCACCCAGCCCCACATCCCGGGCCACAGACGCGATCGTAGACCCCGTATCCAACACCAAAGACGCAACATCACGACGATACTCCGGCGTCAAACGACGACGAGAAACCATAACAGGCACCTCACTGGCCGCAGGCACACGCACCCGCTTAACGAAGTGTCAACAACACCAGCCTAAGCCCAGTTGAGATCCCTAAGAAGATGGGCAAGTCGGAGCTCGCCGCCGCCGTCGCGCTGCTTCTGACGTGTGGGGATGGTGAGGAACGCGCCGAAGTGTATGGGTGTGCGGCAGACCGTCAGCAGGCCTCGATTGTGTTTGAGGTCGCGGCTGACATGGTGCGCATGAGCCCAGCCCTGTCCAAACGCGTCAAGATTCTAGCTTCGCAGAAGCGGATCATCTACAAGCCCACTAACTCCTTCTACCAAGTCTTGAGTGCAGAGGCGTATTCGAAGCACGGGTTCAACATCTCCGGTGTCGTCTTTGACGAACTGCATACCCAACCCAACCGTGCCTTGTTCGATGTGATGACGAAAGGCTCAGGTGATGCGCGAACCCAGCCGTTGTACTTCCTCATCACGACAGCGGGTACCGACACGCACAGTATTTGTTATGAGCAGCATGAGAAAGCCGAAGACATCCTCGCAGGCAAAAAGCACGATCCCACGTTCTACCCAGTGATTTACGGGGCCGGCCGTGAAGACGACTGGACCGACGAGGACGTGTGGCATAAGGCTAATCCTGGCCTGGTCTGGTTTTGTGGACCGGGTGTTTTGAGGGTTGTTGGTTGTTATTGGTGGTGTTGTGCCCATTGGCGCGTGCGTACTGGTTGGGTGAGAGCCAGCCCAGCGCGCTGTGGGGGTGCTCTTCATTGTAGCGGCGCGACCAGGCGGCGATGAGCGTGCGGGCGTGGTCGAGGTCCTCGAACATGTTGTCCTCGAGGAGTTCATCACGCATGCGGTTGTGTAAGGACTCCACGAACCCGCCCAGCCAAGGCTGGCCCGGTGGGATGAACGCTTGGAGCGTGTCGTGCTCGCTGGCCCAGCGTGCCTGGGCTGCGGCGATGAATTCAGGCCCGTTATCGGCCCTTAGTACCTGAGGTGCTCCATGGGCCCAGGCAGCCAGGTCAAGCATTTCGATCACGTCGACGGCTCCCATGCGCCGCTCAACACGGAAAGCCAGGTGCTGACGGGTGAACTCATCAATGACGTGACAGACCTTCAAGACACGCCCCTTCCAGTCCGAGTCAAACTGGAAATCAATGGCCCACACCTGCCCAGGAGCGCTAGCCCTGACCAGGCGCTGTAGGGCGCGGCGCGGTGCGCGGCAGGGGCTTTTGCGCGCTCGCACGCGCAGCCCCTCGGTGCGCCCGCAGCGCCGGAACGTATCACGCCCCACGACAATGCCCTCACTCTTGGCCCGCGCCCAGGCACGTTTATAGCCCCACCGTCGATGCGTGGCGGCAAAATCGTTCATCCACTGGCGCACAGGCCCATGATCACGCAGCGTTGTCACCCCGCCCTCCGCGCGGGTGCGGCAATACGCTGACCGCGACAGCCCGGCAACGCGCCCATGCAAGACGCTGAGAAAACCCCCGGCCGATCAGGTGGTTCACAGCGTCGTGCCTACGCGCCGGGCTTAGAAGTTTCCCTCTGCCAACTCTCGCAGCGCCGCCTTCTCGAGCTCTGCTTGGCCTAGCAACTGTTTGAGGCGCGCGTTTTGTTCGCGCAACTCACGCAATTCCTTGGCCTCGTTACGACTCATCGACCCATAACGCTGGCGCCACCGACACAACGTCGCCTCGCTGATACCCAGCACGCGGCAGGCCTGGGCCACACTCATGCCCTCACCTCGCAACGCCTCGGCCCTCTCCAGCTTCACGACAATCTGCTCAGGCGTGTGCTTCTTCGAAAACTTCCTCATGGTCATCCATTCTGCCCGGCCACAAGCAGCCGGGACTACTCAGAACAACCCTCTCAAAACAAACGGTCCGAAAAACCCAGACCCCTCCATGCCCGTAGGTTCGTCCCACGTACGCTGATACTCGTAATACAGCCGCCCAGCCTCATCACGCCCCACCGTCATGCGATTGGGCATCAACGGATACAAACCAATCACTTCATCTTTACCGTTACGCAACACCTGAGCGAAGGCATTACCCCACAACAACAGGTGCGTCATCAACGTTTCTCGGAACACGAAGGACGTCATCTCCGGATTCGGCTCATCATGAAGAAGCCGATACAACGGATGATCCAAGGCCTTCACCTTCGCACCATCACTGCTCTGCTGGTAGACATGCAACGGCAGCCCGGCGATCGCTTCAGCCAAGATGCGCACGCACGAATAGACGGCGGTCATCTGCATCGCTGAGCGTTCCGTCACCGGACGGCCCGAGGTGGTGCCGCCGAAGAAAGAAGCTATAACCAGAGCCGATCGCGTGATCAGTAGCGGCGCGGGTGGTGTCGCCACGCAACCAATTTAGAAACCCCATATTCAATTCTTTCTTGATACAATGGATAAATGACTACAATCATCGATGACTTTCAAGCCGCGTGGGATGATGGCGAACTCGTATTCCCGAAAGACCCACACGCCGAACAAAAACGCTGGTTTGTACGCACCGGAGTGCCGACAACGACACAACGAACAGCCATGGTCATCGGAATGAACCCCTCAACTGCGACTGAGCTGGGGCTCCGACGAGATAGATACAATGGGGATGCGACGACGGACAAGATTCTAAAACGCTTCAGTGCACGACATCTTGACCGCTTGCTAGAGCAAAAAGATGACCCAATCTTCTCAGAGGTAGTCTTCGTTAATCTCATTCCGCACGTCGGAAAACCAGAGTCACTTCCGCAGTGGGGCGATGACACCGCCGAACTTCCGTTGAAAGATTCGCTCCCAATTTCGAAGGAGCTGTGGCGCATCGTTCTTGCATCAGTAACTGATGTAATCCTGATATGGGGCAATCCTGACGACAAGAACTTTCCTTGGAAGAAACCCGTGCTCAATGAAATGAAGCCGTTTCTGAAAGCTATCGCTAATGACAAACGGCTATGGGCTGTGATGTCGCAGCGTGAGCCTCGCTTCCCTATCACCCTCGTTATCCTAAGTGGGCAAGAATTCACCTCGAGCGCATCACAACAGACCTAGAGAACTAAGAGCCCCCGCTCGTCATAAACACTTCCGCTGACGTGCCCGCTGCCGTTTCGGATTGCTCGGTCGAGGGCCATGATGGTGGCGACGAGGCCGTCGATCTTCTCCGTCGACTTTTGTTTGTCGGGTTTGATATTGCCTGCCGGGTCAGTTCGCACGTGAATGTTGCCGACCATCCATGACAGGACTGGATGCCCGCCATGCGCCAAACGCCCCTCAAGTGCCAGCTTCATCAGCTCCTTCGACGGCGGGCTCATGTCCTTAAACCTTTGTCCGAACGGTACAACGGTGAAACCGAGCCCTTCGAGGTTTTGGCTCATTTGAACCGCGCCCCACCGGTCGAACGCATTCTCCCTAATGTCGAAGCGCTGCCCGAGTTGCTCGATGAAGGTTTCGATTGCTCCGTAGTGGACGACGTTGCCCTCGGTGGTTTGCAGGAAGCCTTGCTGTTGCCACAGGTCGTAGGGCACGTGGTCACGGTTAACGCGCAGTTTGAGGTTGTCTTCGGGTATCCAGAACCATGGCGCAATCACATAGGCCTCGTCGCCAGACTCGGGTGGGAAGACGAGCACGAATGCCGTGATATCCGTCGTTGACGCAAGATCCAGCCCGCCGTAACACACCCGCCCCTCCAGATCGGACAGATCAACAGGTGCGTTGTTTTGGTTCCAGACGTGCATGGGCATCCACCGCACAGACTGCTTCACCCACTGATTCAAACGCAACTGTCGGAAAGTGTTTTCTTCAGCAGGGTTCTGCTTCGCGCTCGTGCAGGCTTGGCGGACTTTCTCGATCGGCACGGTGATCCCCAGCGACGGATTGGAGGGGTCTGGGTTTTTCGGACCGTTTGTTTTGAGAGGGTTGTTCTGAGTAGTCCCGGCTGCTTGTGGCCGGGCAGAATGGATGACCATGAGGAAGTTTTCGAAGCACACGCCTGAGCAGATTGTCGTGAAGCTGGAGAGGGCCGAGGCGTTGCGAGGTGAGGGCATGAGTGTGGCCCAGGCCTGCCGCGTGCTGGGTATCAGCGAGGCGACGTTGTGTCGGTGGCGCCAGCGTTATGGGTCGATGAGTCGTAACGAGGCCAAGGAATTGCGTGAGTTGCGCGAACAAAACGCGCGCCTCAAACAGTTGCTAGGCCAAGCAGAGCTCGAGAAGGCGGCGCTGCGAGAGTTGGCAGAGGGAAACTTCTAAGCCCGGCGCGTAGGCACGACGCTGTGAACCACCTGATCGGCCGGGGGTTTTCTCAGCGTCTTGCATGGGCGCGTTGCCGGGCTGTCGCGGTCAGCGTATTGCCGCACCCGCGCGGAGGGCGGGGTGACAACGCTGCGTGATCATGGGCCTGTGCGCCAGTGGATGAACGATTTTGCCGCCACGCATCGACGGTGGGGCTATAAACGTGCCTGGGCGCGGGCCAAGAGTGAGGGCATTGTCGTGGGGCGTGATACGTTCCGGCGCTTGTGGCGCACCGAGGGGCTGCGCGTGCGAGCGCGCAAAGCCCCCATGCCGCGCACCGCGCCGCGCCTACAGCGCCTGGTCAGGGCTAGCGCTCCTGGGCAGGTGTGGGCCATTGATTTCCAGTTTGACTCGGACTGGAAGGGGCGTGTCTTGAAGGTCTGTCACGTCATTGATGAGTTCACCCGTCAGCACCTGGCTTTCCGTGTTGAGCGGCGCATGGGAGCCGTCGACGTGATCGAAATGCTTGACCTGGCTGCCTGGGCCCATGGAGCACCTCAGGTACTAAGGGCCGATAACGGGCCTGAATTCATCGCCGCAGCCCAGGCACGCTGGGCCAGCGAGCACGACACGCTCCAAGCGTTCATCCCACCGGGCCAGCCTTGGCTGGGCGGGTTCGTGGAGTCCTTACACAACCGCATGCGTGATGAACTCCTCGAGGACAACATGTTCGAGGACCTCGACCACGCCCGCGAGGGTGTCAGTCCGTTTGTGTACGGGGACTGATTTACAAGTATGCGGTGAACCTGTCGGGGTAGGCCACGGATAGCTGATTGATTGCCTGCTTCCAGTTGCTGGTCTTGCTGCCTTCGACAAGTCGCTTGGCTGAAGCAGAAGCCTTGGCGCCTTCTTTAGCGCGGCGGGCAGCACGACGGTCCTCGATGTTACAGATCATCAACCACAGCGTCTTCACTGCCGCTGAATCCGATGGGAACTGAACGCGGTTTCGTGTTGCTTTCGAAGCTCGCTGTTCATCGATTCGATGGAATTCGTAGTGTAGATCACCTTCCTTGCCGCTGGCGGGAACTGCAGGAACGGAATGAACCCTGTCCCACGCGTCACGCCAGACTTTCACTGATTGCGGATACTTCTGGCCCAGCTCGCTGGCCTCAAACTCATCGAGTGCACTTCGAGCTTCATCCCTCGTTGACAGCGGTATAGATGCCTCGTAGATGCTTCGAGACCTCTTTCCGGTCGCCGTAGGCTACCCACCTGTTAGCGGCACGAATCAGATGCACCACGCAGGTTTGGACCATGGAGTTCGGCCAGGTTGCCTGATTGCTTCGGGAAAGCCTTTTCAGTCCGTCACAGCAGACAATAAAGACATCGTTGACACCGCGGTTGGCGATTTCGGCGCACACCCTGCGACCAGAATGCTGCACCTTCATTGGTAGCTACCCACAAGCCCAAGATGCTTGATGCCTTCCATGTCCACACCGACAGCCATGTAGACCGCCTTGTTGACGACGCGTCCGTTGTCACGGATTTTTACGTAGGGCATCAAGGAAGATGACTGGATAAAACTCGTCGAGTTGCCCTGGTCTGCCAGGCGGTGACTTCCTCTAAGACCCGCATCGGTGACCGCGCTAATGGTGTCTGGCGACAAGTTCACGCCGATGGTGGTAGCCAGATGATGTTCGATGTCACGCACGGTCATTCCGCCCGCATACAAACTAATGATCATGTCATCGAGGTCGGTAAGTCTGCAGGCTGCCCTCGGGGACCATGCGCGGCATATAGGTGCCTGCTCGATCGCGAGGGACACTGATATCAACTGGTCCGTATGCAGAGTCCACGGTTTTTGGGATAAGAGCCGTTACGACTGTTGGCTTTGGCCGGCAGCTTCCTTAGCAGCCCGGTCGCCATTGACGTAGCCCAGGTGTGCATCCATTTCCGCGTTGAGCCCACTGTTAATCGTGGCCTGCAGCAAGCCACGCACCAGCTCGTTGGCGTCGGCAGTTGATTCACCCAGCTCCTGGATCAGCTTGGCGGTTTCGGGTTCTCCATCAGCCGGCGGCTGATATCGGCGACGCGCTCAGCGTCACTATGCTTCTTCGGGGACACAACAGTCATTGTTGCGCACTCTCCTTCGTGATTGAGGATTGAACCTCATACACAAAGCTTCCGACACCCTCCCTTCTTCACGAAAACGACATCACCCGGCTTCATCTCGTTCGCAAACTGCCACAGAGCGTGAATGTCGTTTTTCTGGGTACCGTTTTCGGGATAGGTCTGGAGCATCTGCGCCTTCAGATCTTCCTTATGTACGTAGGGCAGTCAGATCCCCAATCTCGCCCCACGCCAGTCCCATGATTCCGCGCGAGTAGAACTCGTCCCACATGCAGGCTCCCCGGCCGGGGGCGTAGAGCCAATAGCGCACGGTCTGCACACCATTGTCGCCTAGGGCAGCTGCCTGCATTGTCGCCTCCTTGCCAAGCGCGGCCATAAGTACCGGCTATCCGTCGTCATGGCCACACCCTACCACCAGGTGATCGACGACACGATTCACACTCATACTCACCCAACAGCAAAGCCGGGCCACACCGCGCGCCCCGGCCTCTGCTTCGAAGAAAACGCGGCCCCTCAGTCAAAGTCCACCAACACGCCCACGTCACGCGCAGCCTGGCGCAGGCGCTTATCACGAGTCCACAGCGCCACACCGGGGGTTACGAGAGCACTCGCCAGAAGTGCCACATCGACAGCACTGAGGCCCCTCCCCCACAGCCGCCGCTCCTCGACGAGATGCCGCACGCCCTTGATCATCAACGTTGCGCACGATCATCAAAGCGTTCAAGCGCCTTGAGGAAGACTCGATCGATTCTTGAGGGTTCCCCAACGCGAGCTCGGTGATGACACTCTGATGCACACACACCTGGTCGCGCTCGAGCAGATCGACCAGAACCGGCTCAGTTTGCCGTAGGGTGATCGATCCAGATGTTCGTGTCGACGAGGACTCTCATGCGCGCTGCCGACTCCGAGGCGCAGCCTCCGCCGCAGAATCACTGCCGCCGAGCGCAGCGAGCTGCCGACCGCTCTCAATGCGAACGAGGAGTTCTACCGCATCCCTGATCAAAGCGGATCGTTCTCTGATCCCCGGTCAGCTCCTCGGCGCGCGCAAGCAGGTCATCATCGAGTGTCACAGTGGTTCTCATAGCTACCTCCACATTCAGGATAGCATCGCACACGTCATCATTTGATTCGACTATTGATGCTCACTCACGCTCACGCGTCCCTCTCACCAACAGCAAAGCCGGGCCACGCCCTCGCGCGACCCGGCCACTGCCTCGTCAGAGTCGAGGCGGTTTAGGCGACTTCCACCGTCGCAAGGGGAACGATTCCACTCAACGTATCCCCCAGCCCGTCTTCGGCGCGATCAAGCTCGTAGCGCATCTGCAGGTTCATCCAGAATCCCGGGGTCGTACCGAAGTAACGAGAGAGACGCATCGCGGTATCGGCCGTAATTCCCCGCTTTCCATGGACAATTTCATTGATACGACGGGGCGGAACACCGATCGCGACGGCAAGCTTGTGCTGCGCAATTCCGAAGCCCTCGATGAAGTCTTCCATGAGGACTTCACCTGGGTGAATCGGAGCAATTTTAGTGGTAGTCAACGATCTCAACCCCTTCTGGACCAGCATCGCCCAGGCCGCCACGCATCACGGACGCGTCCGGAGAGATCCCTCCACTGAACGGCACCCCCTGCGGCTCTTTACGACCCCCAATGCTAACATTCTACTAATCGCGTCGGGCTTGGACCGGCGCACTCTACTACGGGGATCCTCGCCATCACGGCGAGGATCCCTTGGTATTCCAAGAGCATCGCACACTTCGTCACGCAGATGGACCTGTTACTCTCGGGTTATAGGACATTTCGTATTTCTGGTAGGGTGACTTTTTGGCTTTCTGGTGCGGGAAAGTCGGTATTTTAGTCGGTTGGGACCAACTATGAGGATGGACAAATCGTGTTGCTGGAAGGTCGACTTTTCAGCGCCGACGGTGCGGTCACCGCACGCAACGAGGGGCGGGATCCTTCGGGGTCCCGCCTCTGTCGTCTCCCCTGGGTCATATAGAGAGCGTCAGGGACGCCTGCGAGTCGTCAGGCCCCACTTCTGTTTCTGTGAGCTCATCCTGCGCACGTGAACCCTTTACCTCGCATGCTAACCCGATAGGTGGTGGCCTGGGCCCGGCGGGTGGCGGCCGGGGCCCCTTCATGCGCACGTTAACCCGTGAGGTGGCTACCTGGGCGGGCTGCCCACCATGCCACCAATGGGGTTTAGCTGCGCATTGAAGGGTTAACACTGCCAGTAGACGGGCCCAGCTACCGTCACGGCCCTCGCACGATCGCTATCACCGCAACACAATCCGTCCTCGCCCGAAGCGCAGCTCCCAGCGCGCTCGCTCACTCGCACGTGGGCCCTATCATCCGCACGTGGGCTGCTCACACGCACGTTCACCCTGATGACCTGCACGCAGGCAACGCCGCCCAGGTGCACATCTAGGGGTTGACGTGCGTATCAAGGGGTTAACGCGCAGGCTCAGAGGTTCGCCTGCGAACAGCACGCCGCGATTGACACCGAATCCGCCAAAGTGCAGACCCATTGCCTCACAAATGACCGATTTTTCGGAGTTTTTACCCAATGGGTCTGCACTTTGGCGAGCACACCGACCCACGTCGCAGCCTCACCACCACCAAACGGGGAAATGGCGTCATTAGAGATCCGACACGCCGGCGACACGCCGACAGCCAGCCTCTAATGCTGCAAAAACCCCCACCACCATCGGCGTGGAGGGTGCCGGAGAGGCCGGAGGGCCTGGCTGCGGGGCCCGTGGGCGGCGGGGCCGGACAACGAGCCAACGCGCCGATCGAAGCGAGCAGCGCGGACGGCCGAAGCGGGCGGCACCCACACCACCGCCAGATAAATTTCGCACGTAATTTATCGCGGTCATTTTTCGAGATGCCCCAAAAACGTTGCAATTCCAACGATGTAAATTCAATGTTTGAATGAGTCATCGAGGAATTACGTGCGAAATTGCTGGTTGACAGCCATAGCTGGGCATCAGGGCAACGCACCGAACAACACCCGCCCCTGAAGGCACCACCGGAGCGGTGGGCACCGGAAGAACTGCAGGGCCCGGCGCCCAGAAAACCCGCGGCGCCACACAGCAACAACCAGCGCTGCACAGCAACACGTAGTGTCCTATAACCCTTACTCTCGCCATAAGCAAGCGACCGGGCCACGCTCACGCGCGACCCGGCCACCGCCTCGTTCAGGAATGATTAAACATTAAACCTGAACTCCACGACGTCACCGTCGTGCATGACGTAGTCCTTGCCTTCCATGCGGACCTTGCCGGCGGCCTTCGCGGCGGCCATGGAGCCGGCCTCGACCAGGTCGTCGTAGGAGACGACCTCGGCCTTGATGAAGCCCTTCTCGAAGTCCGTGTGGATGACGCCGGCGGCCTTGGGGGCGGTGTCGCCCTTGTGGATCGTCCAGGCGCGCGCTTCCTTCTCGCCGGCGGTGAGGTAGGTCTGCAGGCCGAGGGTGTCAAAGCCGACGCGCGCCAGCTTGTCCAGGCCGGACTCGTCCTGGCCGGATTCGGCGAGCATCTCGCGGGCGTCCTCGTCGTCGAGCTCGACCAGCTCGGCCTCGAACTGGGCGTCCAGGAAGATGGCCTCGGCAGGCGCAACCAGGGCGCGCAGCTCGTCCTTCATCTCCTCGTTGTCCATCTCAGCGGCGTCCATGTTGAACACGAAGATGAAGGGCTTGGAGGTCATCAGCTGGAAGGAACGCAGCGCGTCCTGATCCAGCTTGGCGCCCTCGGGGCCGGACAGCAGCTCGCCGCGCTCCAGCAGCTCGAGAGCCTGGCGGGCGGTCTCGAGGACGATCGGCTCAGTCTTCTTGCCGCGCACCTCCTTCTCGAGGCGCGGGATCTGCTTCTCGATCGTCTGCATGTCGGCGAGGATCAGCTCGGTCTTGATGGTCTCGATGTCCGAGGCCGGGTCCACCTTGCCGTCGACATGCACGACGTCGGGGTCCGAGAAGGCGCGCGTGACCTGGCAGATCGCGTCGGCCTCGCGGATGTTGGCGAGGAACTGGTTGCCCAGGCCCTCACCTTCGGAGGCACCACGCACGATGCCGGCAATGTCCACGAAGGACACGGTTGCGGGCAGGATGCGCTGCGAGCCGAAATCTCCGCGAGCTTGTTGAGGCGCGGGTCGGGCAGGGGGACGACGCCGACGTTGGGCTCGATGGTCGCGAAGGGGTAGTTCGCGGCGAGCACGGTCGCGCGGGTCAGGGCGTTGAACAGGGTGGACTTGCCGACGTTGGGCAGTCCAGCGATACCGATAGTAAGAGACACGCCCCCATCCTATCCGAGCAGCCCCGGTGGTGTTGCCCTACTTCGTGTGGTTTGGCCCGGCGACGCGGGGCGCGTGGGGGCGCGCGGGTGCCATGCCGGCCTTCTTGAGGTCGGCGCGCAGGTCGCGGGGCAGCGCGAAGGTCGTCGATTCAGTTTCGGTGCGGGCCACCTCGACGGTGGGAAATCCGTGCTCCTGCAGCCATTCGATGACCTCGCGCACGAGGATCTCGGGCACGGACGCGCCGGAGGTCAGGCCCACGGTACGGGCACCCTCGAACCATGCCTCTTCGAGCTCGTCGGCCTTGTCGACGCGGTAGGCGGCGCCGGCCCCGGCCTCGAGCGCGACCTCAACGAGGCGCACGGAGTTCGAGGAGTTCGCCGAGCCGACGACGACCATGACGTCCACCTGGGGCGCGATGTGCTTGACGGCGCCCTGGCGGTTCTGGGTGGCGTAGCAGATGTCGTCCGACGGCGGGTCGATGAGCTGCGGGAAGCGCTGACGCAGGCGGTCCACCGTCTCGCGGGTCTCGTCGACCGACAGCGTGGTCTGGGAGATCCACACGACGCGCGAGGGATCGCGCACGACCACGTTATCGACCTCGTCGGGGGTTCCGACGACCTGGATATGATCGGGGGCCTCGCCGAAGGTACCCTCGACCTCCTCGTGGCCCTGATGGCCCACCAGGATGATGTCGTAGTCTTCCTTCGCGAAGCGCACGGCCTCGCGGTGTACCTTGGTCACGAGCGGGCAGGTCGCGTCGATCGTGGCGAGGTGGCGGGTGGAGGCGGCCTCGTGGACGGCCGGGGAGACGCCGTGCGCAGAAAACACGACGCGGGCGCCCTCGGGCACCTCGTCAGTCTCCTGGACGAAGATCGCGCCGCGCTTGGTCAGCGACTCGACGACGAACTTGTTGTGGACGATCTCCTTGCGCACGTAGACGGGCGCGCCGTAGAGCTCGAGGGCCTTTTCGACGACGTCGACGGCGCGGTCCACTCCGGCACAGTATCCGCGGGGGCGGCCAAGAGGATACGGCCGTTGCCCTCGCCGCGGGAGGAGGGCAGGGGGACTCGGCGCTGGCGCGCAGGTCGACGTTTTTCATTCATGCGTCCACCCTAGCGCCCACGGCCCGGGGCGTGCGCGCGCTCGTGGCAATCCCACACGCCCCTCATCGACGAGGCCGGGGCTGCCCACAGGGGCGCGGCGCGGCAGCGCAGCGGGGGCGCTCGTGTGGCATGCTGAGGGACGTGACATTGCCTGATACCCCTGCTGCGCCGCTTTCGGGTGGCTCGCCCCAGCCTCGTCCGCCCGCCGCGAAGGCAGCTGATACGACGCGGGATAATCCGTGGCCGCTGCGCAGGCTGACGGAGAATATCAAGGTGTACGTGGACCGTATGAGCCCCCTGTGGGTGGAGGGCCAGGTCGTCGAGTACAAGGTGCGCCCGGGCGCGAAGATGCACTTTTTGACGCTGCGCGACCTTCAGACGGACACATCGATGACGGTGACCGCGTGGGCGGGCGTCATGGATTCCACTGCGCTGACCGAGGGTGCGCGCGTGGTGACGCGCGTGAAGCCGGTGTTCTGGGAGCGCTCGGGCCGACTCAACCTGCAGGCGGCGGAGATTCACCTGCAGGGCGTGGGCGACCTGCTCGCCCAGATTGAGGCACTGCGCGCCCGCCTGGCCGCAGAGGGCCTGTTTGCGGACGCCGGCAAGAAGCCGCTGCCGTTCCTGCCGCGCACGATCGGCCTGATCTGCGGCCGGGGCGCCAAGGCGAAGGACGACGTGGTCGTCAACGCGTCGGATCGCTGGCCGAGCGCACGCTTTGAGATCCGCGAGGTTGCGGTGCAGGGCGACCACTGCGTGCCCGAGGTGGGCCGCGCACTCCTCGAGCTGGACGCCATGGACGAGGTGGACGTCATCGTCATCGCGCGCGGCGGCGGCGCGGTCGAAGACCTCCTCCCCTTCTCCGATGAGCGCCTCGTGCGCGCCGTCGCGGACGCCCGCACGCCCATCGTCTCCGCGATCGGCCACGAGGGCGACTCTCCCCTGCTGGACCTGGTCGCCGACTACCGCGCCTCGACCCCGACGGATGCGGCTCGCCGCATCGTGCCGGACCGCGCCCGCGAGCGCGACGGCATCTCCCAGGCGCTGACCCGCATGCGCGGGGCGCTGGGGGCGCGCCTGGCGACGGAGCGTTCGAACCTGACGCTGATCGCGTCGCGCCCGGTGCTCCAGGGCCCGGAGGCGATCGTCGAGGGGCACCGAACGGCCCTCATGCAGCGCGTCACGGCGATGCGCTCGGCGATTGAGCGCCGGCTCGCCTCGGAGCGCCAGCAGCTGACGCGCTCGCGCGCGACGCTGACAGCCCTGTCCCCGCAGGCGACGCTGGACCGCGGCTACGCGCTCCTGAAGACGCCGTCGGGCGCGCTCATCACCTCCTCGGCGCAGATCAAGAAGGGCGACCTCATCGAAGGCATCCTCGCGTCCGGCCGCATGGTCGCCCAGGTCGTGGGTGCCACGAATCCCGCTCCGCCCGCGGACACGCCCGACACAGGCGCCTGACCGGCAGGGGCCCGCCCCGGCCTCGTCCCCCTGTACCTCCCACCCAAAGGAATACTCTCATGACCACGAACGACCAGCTCCCCGATCCTCAGTCCCTCGGCTACGAGGAGGCGCGCGACGAGCTCGTGCGCATCGTCCAGACCCTCGAGGGCGGGCAGGCACCGCTCGAGGACACTCTCACGATGTGGGAGCGCGGCGAGGCCCTGGCAGCCCGCTGTTCCCAGATCCTCGACGGAGCCCAGGAGCGTCTTTCTGGACGCGCGACGCCCCCGACCCCCGAAGCACGCTAATGTACGTTCTGTAGATCCGCTCACCCGCAGGCGAGGAGACACCATGACGGTGCAATCTGGACCCCACATTCTCGCGATCGGCGAGGCGCTCATCGACGTCGTCATCACGTACGAGCAGCCCGACTTCCCCGTTGAGGTCCCAGGTGGCTCTCCCGCGAACGTCGCCCTGACGCTGGGTCGCCTCGGCCGCCCGGTGGCGCTGGCGACCTGGATCGGTCTGGACGAGCGCGGCCGCCTCATCGACTTCCACATGTACGATTCCGGCGTGCACGTCACCGGGGCCTCACGCGGTGCCTCGCACACGTCGACGGCGCTGGCACGCCTGGACGAGTCCGGGGCCGCCTCCTACACCTTCGACCTGGAGTGGGCGCCGGCTCCACCAATCACCGTTCCGCCTACCGCGCAGATCATCGAGGCGGGCTCGATTTCGGCGATCATCGAGCCGGGTGCCTCCGCCGTCCTTGACGCGCTGACCCTGCGGCCGCGAGCACGCGCTCGTGTGCTTCGACCCGAACGCGCGCCCTCGATCATGGGCGAGCCCGCGGCCGCGCTCGCTTCCTCGAACGTTTTATCGCCCTGGCTGACGTCGTCAAGGTCTCCGACGAAGACATCGAGTGGCTGACGGGCGGCGTGCCGAGCGACGAGGTCGTGGATCGTTGGCTCGGCATGGGCCCCTCCCTGGTGGTCGTCACGCGCGGCAAGCACGGCAGCGACGTCGCCACGGCCTCGGGAGTGCGCTTCACGAAGACGCCTGGCGACGTCGAGGTCGTCGACACGGTCGGCGCGGGCGACTCCTTCATGGGCGGCATGATCGACGCCATGTGGGGCATGGGCCTGCGCGGCGCCGACGCGCGCGAGGCCCTACGTTCCCTGCCCGAGGAGCAGGTCCGCGCCATTATCGACCGCGCCAGCGCCGTCTCCGACGTGACCGTCTCGCGCAAGGGCGCGAACCCGCCCTGGGCGCACGAACTCTCCTAAGCACGCCACACAGGTGACGAGGCCGGTCCCCACATCGGGAGCCGGCCTCGTTCATCGAACGCGCGGCACGCTCGGCGCGCGGTTACTTGCCCATGCGGCGCTCGCGCTGCGCGTAGGAGCGCAGGGCTCGCAGGAAGTCGACGCGACGGAAGTCGGGCCAGTAGACCTCGCAGAAGTAGTACTCGGAGTGCACGGACTGCCACAGCATGAAGCCCGACAGGCGCTGCTCGCCCGACGTTCGGATGACGAGGTCGGGGTCGGGCTGGTCCTTCGTGTACAGGTGCGCGGTGATATCCGCGTCGGTGAAGGAGTCGGCGAGCTCGTCGAGGGTGCGCCCCTGGGCCGATGCCTCGCGCATCATGGAGCGTACGGCCTCGGTGATCTCGTGTCGGCCGCCGTAGCCGACCGCGATATTGACGGTCATTCCCTGCACGTCGGCGGTGCGCGCGACGGAGGCACGCAGGTCCTCGGCCACCTTCTCGGGCAGCAGGGACAGGTCACCGACCACGGCCAGCTTCCAGCGCCCCTGATCCGCCAGGAGCGACACGGCCTCGCAGATGATGCTCAGCAGCTCGCCCAGCTCGCCGGCATCGCGCGAGAGGTTGTCGGTTGAGAGGAGCCACAGCGTCACGATCGACACACCCGCGTCGTCGGACCACTGGAGGAACTCGCTGATCTTTCCGGCGCCAGCGCGGTGCCCCTGCGAGGCGGTCGCACCCAGTGACTTCGCCCAGCGGCGGTTACCGTCCAGGATGACGCCGATGTGTGCGGGAACGGCGGCGTCAGACAGCTCGGCTTTGAGGCGACGCTCGTACATGTCGTAGAGCATGTTCCACTGGGCCATGATGTCCCTCCCTACTGTCGCACCCTGCGGCGCTGCGTACTCTTATGTCATTAAGGGTATCGCGCCGTGGGTCACAGGGAAACACAAGTACCTCGGAATGCGAGAACACGCCTGCCACAATAAGTTACGGCGTAGTAACCTACGGACTCGTAAGAAATGTTGACAGGTTGACAGGGGAACGGATGAAGATCGCATCGCTCAAGCCCAAAGAGTGGTTCTCGGGCCAGCTCGTGCAGATCAAGCCCTAAAGCTGCGCGGGTGGCTCCACCCTGGCCGCCACCCCGCTGTCCTTGGCCGCGTCCATCGTCCTCGTCTGCCTGGCACCCTACGACTCTGACGAAGATCGGTTCCGCCGTTTACCTGGCGTGCTCCCTCGTCCTCTTCGGTGTCTCCGCGGCCTACCACCGCTTCTACTGGGCCCCGCGCTGGGAGACCATGTGGAAGCGCCTGGACCATTCCAACATCTTCCTGCTCATCGCGGGCACCTACACGCCGATCACGATCGCGCTCCTGGACCGATCCGACGCGACGGTCCTCCTGTCGGTCGTCTGGGGCGGAGCCGTCGTCGGTATCCTTCTCAACCTCTTCTGGCCTACTGCCCCGCGCTGGCTGACCACCCTCGTCTACGTCGCGCTCGGTTGGGTCGCGGTCTGGTACCTGCCGCAGCTGTGGGCGGGCGGCGGCTCCCATCGTCGTGTGGCTGATCGTCGCCGGAGGCGTCCTTTACACGCTGGGAGCGGTCGTCTACGGCACGAAGAAGCCCGACCCCTCCCCCACCTGGTTCGGCTTCCACGAAATCTTCCACGCCTTCACCGTCGCCGCGTGGGCCTGCCACTGCGTCGCCGTCTACCTGGCGGTCCTGAATTCCTGACGCGCCGCCCGGCCAGGCGCAATGTTGCTACACTCGACACCATGCGCGCCGACACCCGTGTGTCGGCGCTCGATTACTGACACGTCATTGGAGGAACCATGGCTGACACACAGTGGCTCACGCAGGCCCAGTACGACCTGCTTGCAAGCGAGCTGAAGGAGCGCGTCGAGGTCAAGCGCATCGAGATCGCGCGCCTCATCGATGCTGCCCGCCAGGAGGGAGACCTGCGCGAGAACGGCGGCTACCACGCCGCGCGCAACGAGCAGTCCATGAACGAGACCCGCATCCAGGCGCTCCAGGAAATGCTGGAGCACGCAGAGGTCGGAGAGACCCCCGCCGACGACGGCATCGTCGAGCCCGGCATGGTTGTCACCGCGCTGGTTGCGGGCCGCGAGCAGAAGTTCCTGCTCGGTTCGCGTGACGCCGGCGGCGACCTGGGCATCCAGGTCTTCTCTGCTCAGGCTCCCCTGGGCGCCGCGGTCATCGGCCACAAGGCGGGCGACAGGCTCTCCTTCGAGGCCCCCACGGGCCGCATGATCGACGTCGAGATTCTCGACGCAAAGCCTTTCGAAGGCTGAGCTCCCAAGCGAGCAGGCCCACCCGGCCTTTGCCTACCCCTCATCAATGCGAAGCGGGTCCCACCTCTTGGTGGGACCCGCTTCACGCTACATATGCGCGCGAGGAAGCCTTACGCCTCCACGTGGGGCGTCGGAGGCTCTCCCGGCTTCTGCTTCTCGCCAGCCGGAACTTCCTCCCGGGTCGCGTCTCCTTCCGACTCGACGTGGGCCTCGACGTGCAGATCCGCAGACACCACCACCTCGTCCTCGTTCGACTCCGCACGAGCCACGTACGGGCGCGTGTCGGGCTTACCCGCGTAGGAGGCGGCGATCTTCTCCTCGAGGATGCCAGGAGGGCCACCCGGGCGGTCCTGAGCGGTCGCCAGCTCGGGCATCGGATCGTACCCGTGCAGGTACAGGACGGTCGCGTTGATGAAGGCAGCGATCGGCACCGAGAAGATCGCGCCCGCAATGCCTGCGATCGCGGATCCAGCGGTGATGACGAGCATGACGGCGACAGGGTGCAGGGAGACAGCGTTCGACATCATGAAGGGCTGCAGGATGTTGGACTCAACCTGCTGGACTACCAGGATGATGACGAGCATGATGACCGCCTTCGTCAGGCCGCCGTTCACGGCCGCCACCAGCACCGCGATGACGCCGGACGTCAGGGCGCCCAGAATCGGCACGAACGCCGCGAAGAAGGTGATGACACCGATCGGGATGGCCAGGGGCACGCCCAGGAAGAATGCGCCCAGCGCGATGCCGGTCGCGTCGATGGCCGCCACCTGGATCTGCGTGCGGACGTAGGAGCCGAAGGTTGCCCAGCCACGGATCGCACTCTCGTGGACGGGAACGCGGGCGGGGGGCGGGCAGCAGACGCACGCACCACAGCCAGATCGAGCGGCCCTCTTTCAGGAAGAAGAACAGACAGAAGAGCATCGTCAGGCCGGAGGTGGCCAGCGTGCCCACCGACGAGGTGATGCTTAGGGCACCGGTCGCCAGCGTTTGTTTGTTGGTATTGAGCCAGTTCACCAGCTCGGAACGCAGCTGCTCGGCCGCGGCCGTCAGGACGGTCGTGTCGATCTTCAACGGGCCGTTCTGCAGGAACTCGTTGTGCAGGATCGCGTCGAGCAGGGCGTGGAAGCCGTCCGCGGCCTCCGAGGCCAGCTGCGGGACCTGCTGGATGAGTTCGGCGGCTGCCTGGCTGAGCGCACCGGCGACGGCCGCAAAGAAGACGAGCAGGCCGACGGTCGCTGCCAGAGAAGAGGGGAAGTGCAGGCGCTTGCGCATCCAGGAGACGAGGGGCTCGAGCAGCACCGCCACCGTCAGCGCGATCGCGACCGGCATGATGACGATCGTCAGGCGCGCGATGCCCCACAGGACGGCCATGACCAGGCCAGCGACGACCAGAGTGCGCCACGAAAAAGCCGCAGCCACGCGCAGGGTGCGCGGAACGGCGACGGCGACATCGCGCTCATCCTCGTGCTCCTCGCGTACCGACACCATGACGGGGGCGGGTGCAGGTTCGTCAGTGTGTTTTGCGGGCAGCGCAGCAGAAAGCCTGCCCATGAGGTCGGATAGTTTCCAGCGCGGCTGTTCCTGAGTGTCGGCCACGGTCCCTCCTTTTCATTCTTCCCTAAGCGTACCCGCCCACTCCCTCATTTCCGTTCGCGCAGCGCGCTCACCCGCCCCGAGGAGCGCATACTGGGACCCATGACATCGTTTTTCAAGCAGGCACACATGAACGTTCACATCTCCACGCACGCGGTCCTCGGCTCGAACATGAGGGACGAGGCCGGGGCGGGCCAGGAGGTCATCTACCTTGCCGCAGGCTGCTTCTGGGGCGTCGAGAAGGCCCTGTGGAACGCTCCCGGGGTCGTGACCACGGCTACCGGCTACATGGGCGGCGATTCCCCCAATCCGACGTACGAGCAGGTGTGTTCTCATTCGACGGGGCATGCGGAGACCGTGCGCGTCGTCTTCGATACCGCGCTCACGAGCGCCGCTGACCTGGTTCGACTGTTCTTTGAGATCCACGATCCGACGCAGGTGGGCGGACAGGGCAACGACATCGGCGACCAGTACCGCTCTGCGATCTGGACGACCACACCCGAGCAGCTGCGCGACGCGACCGCCCTGCGAGCGGCCTACCAGGAGGTGCTCACTGAGCGCGGTTTCGGCCCGATTCAGACGGTCATCTCCCCCACTCCTGACGCCGACTCCACCGCACGTTTCTGGTACGCGGAGGACTACCACCAGCAGTACCTGTTCAAGAACCCGGGCGGCTACGAGTGCCACGCGCGCACCGGCGTTGCCTGCCCGGCTCTCCCCCGCGAGTAGCCGATGCGTGACACAGATGTGGGGCGGGCCGACACGTTTGTGCCGGCCCGCCCCACATCGCGTGAGATCAGTTCACGCCCAGGATGTCGGTGACGAACACGAGGGTCGCGCCACCGGGGATGCCGGCCTGCGGGACGCCGCGAGCGCCGTAGCCGAGCTCAGAGGGGATGGACAGCAGGACACGGTCGCCCACGCGCTTACCCACGAGGCCCTCGTCCCAGCCGGGGATGACCATTCCGACGCCGATCTGGAAGGACAGGGCGCCGCCGCGGTCGAAGGAGTTGTCGAAGTCCACGTCGGACCCGAAGACCGCACCGTAATAGTGGCACGTGATAGTATCGCCGGCCTCGACCTCCTGGCCGTCACCGGCGTGGAGGACCTCGACGACGAGCTCATCGGAGGGGGGTGCCGTCGAAGGACAGGGCGGGCTTGCGGCCGAATTCGCCGGCAACAGAGATGTTTTCCATGGTGTCTTTCCTAAGGGGCGGTGAAGCGGCGCGTCAGTTGCGGCGCATGAGGTAGGACAGGATCCTGAGGATCTCGAGGTAGATCCAGATGACGTCGGTCATGATGGCGAAGGTGCACAGCCACGAGTACTTCACGGGCACGTTGCTCGCGACGCCGACCTTGACGGCATCGAAGTCGCGCACGAGGCAGAGGACGCCGATGAAGACCGCGAGAACGCCGATGACGACGCCGAGCGGAATACCAAAGACGGTGGTGTTGTTGACGGCCCGCATGTCCACCATGCCGGTGACCGACAGCATAAAGGTGACGAGGTAGTAGAAGAAGAAGGCAACGGAACCGATCCCCGCGACGCGGGTCAGCGTGTTCGAGTTACGCACGAAGCCCATCGTGAAGGCTCCCAGGGTCACGCCGATGACGACGAGGGTCGCCAGAACAGCACTGATGACAATGCCCGGGAAGTAGGCCTCAAAGGTGTAGGAGATCACGCCGAGGCTAAAGCCCTCAATGAGGGAGTAGGTGACGATGGCACCCGGGCGAATTCTTCTTCGACAAACGGATGAAGAACGCCAGGCCCAGCGTCACAGCGCACGAGGCGAAGAACAGCACCAACGCGACACCCATCGCAACGATGCCCGTCATCCACCCAGCCGTCGCACCCACAAGAAGCAGGCCGAAGCACATGAGGGACTTGACCACGACGTCGTCGTACGTCATCGTTCCACGATCCACCGCGTCGGCCGCGGAAGCATTCATCATCGCCTCGTAGGAGGCCATCTGCTCCTCGGAGCTGGACGACACCGGGTAGCCCTGGGTGCCAGCCTGCGCAGTGCCGTAGACCGGCTGCCCCGAATAGTCGACGCCCTGCTGGGTGCCGTACGGGTTGGTCGCACCCGCGTAGGGGTTCTGCGCCTGCGTCGAAGCGGGCTGGTAGCCGGGCATCGCAGGGTAGCCGGCGGGAGTCGTTGACTGAGCGGACCAGTCCTTGACGATCGAATTCATCACCGGGTTGGCCATTTTTCCTCCTTGGTCAGTGATGCACTGCCTCTAGTGTCGCACGAGGCACCCACCAGTGGGAAACGTTCCATTATGCGCGCAGCGCAACGCGGCGTCCACACGCACAGCGAACTCCACGAACTGGCCACGGCCTCGTCGACGACACCGCTCGCCTGTACCCCCGGTGGGACTCGAACCCACAACACACCGATTTTAAGTCGGTTGCCTCTGCCAATTGGGCCACGGGGGCGCGCACGCACACGTCCAGCCTACGGGAGGCTGGCGCACTCCTCAAGCTCCGCTCAGATCATCGCCTGTGCGATGCCGTCGAGGATGTCATGCTCGGAGGTGACGACCCTGCTCGATCGGGTGCCCGGCCGCCTCGGCGCGCGCCAGAACGCGCGTGACGATGCGGCTCCAGATAAGCGCGCCCGCCGCGATGACGTCCTCGCGCCCCTCGGGCATGAAGCCCAGGGAAGCCTTCACGGACGTCGGCTGATCGACCATGAAGCGCACGGCTCCTCGAACTGTGCCGCGCTCAGGCGCGCGCCGTGGATGCGCTCGGGCTGGTACGACGTGAGCCCCAGCGCCTGGGCGGTCAGGGTGGTCACCGTGCCCGCTACGCCCACGAGGGAACGCACGTGCGCCAGGTCCACGGACTTTTCAGCGCCGTCCAGCTGCTCATCGATCCACGCGATCGCGCGCTCCTGGTCCTCGAGCGGCACTCCGCCCTGCGGGATCCACGTGGGAAAAGAACTTCGGTGACACGCACGGCGCCCATGTCGATCGAAATCGCTCTGCTCAACGCGGGTCGAGCCGGCCACCAGCTCCGTCGACCCACCACCGATATCGACGACCAGCATCGGGGCGGTAACAGACTTTCACCCAGGCCGCTCACCGCGCCATTGAAGGACAGGGAGGCTTCCTCCGTGCCGACAACGACCTCGGGGTCCACGCCGATGACGGCCTTGATCTGACGCACGAAGTCCGTGCTGTTGGACGCGTCGCGCGTCGCAGAGGTCGCCACGAAACGGGTGCTCGTCGCCCCCAGGGCCTCGATCATGCGCTGGTATTCGACCGCGGCCTCCACCGTACGCTCGATCGCCGCGGGATCCAGGTAGCCGCGCGCATCCACGCCCTGCCCCAGGCGCACGATGCGCATCTGGCGGGTCAGGTCCGACAGATGGGGACGGCCGTCCTCGCCGATATGCCCATCGGCGACGAGCAGTCGGATCGAATTGGTTCCACAGTCAATGGCAGCTACGCGGGTCATCGCTTCGTTTCTACGGGGTGAGTTCCGGACGAGGCCGGGGCGGGCACGGGCAAAAAAGCGCTCAGCAGGAGCAACGGGAGGTGGAGAACAGGCCTCGCTCGTCGAGCATCGCGAGCGCGCGATCCCCAATCGGATTCACGCCGGGGCCTGCGGCCAGAGAGTGACCGACGAGGGCGTGCAGACACTTGACGCGCGTGGGCATTCCGCCAGCGCTCACACCCGAAATCTCCGGAATGTCACCCAGGGTCAGGCGCGCCTGAATGTAGGCCTCGTGGGCGCGCGCATAGGCGGCACGCAGCTCCTCATCGGCCGCGAGTTCCTCGTTGAGGGTCTCCATGACGTGCTCGGCCTCAAGCGTGGAAGCGCCCTTCACGGCCGCCGGGTGCGTCAGGTAGTAGGTCGTGGGGAACGGCGTCCCGTCAGGCAGGCGCGGCGCGGTGGCCACAACGGTGGGTCGACCGCACACGCAGCGCGCAGCAATACCAACGACCCCTCGGGGCACGCGGCCCAGCTGGGAACGCAGGACCTCCAGGTCCTCTTCTGTGGCGTCGGTGGTGTTAACGAGGCTCATTCTCCGCTTTCTTGGCTGGTTGTGGGGGCCTGTCCCGACTGGCTGGTCTCAGCCGACGGGATAGGCGTCGCACTCGGCGGCTGATCCGCCTTCCCCACTAGGATACCGAGCTGCTGCACCCAGGGGCGCGCCGGTCCGGTGGAAGCAGCCGCGGCCGCCAGCGCCGAGTCCCTGATATTGCGGCCCCGGATCCACGACCGTGTATTGGGTCTCACCGGGTCGTACGAATCCGAGCCGCTCGCGCGCCTGAGTGGAGATGTAGTCGGGGTCATTCCACAGGTCGATCTGACGCTGCATGTCAGCGTTCTTCTGCTGTTGCTCGGCAACCTGCGCCTTGATCTGCGCGAGTTCACGCTCCTGCTGCCACCACTGGTAGAGGCTGGGCACCAACATGACCGACAGGATCGCGGCGACGATCAGGACGACAAGAAGCCGCGTGGACACGTCGAGGCCACCGATGGACAGGACCGACGAGCCATCCGCGGAGGGACGCACAAACGAAGAACGCGACGAGCCCTTCTCGAGGCCCTTATTCCTGCGGAAAAAGCTGCGCTTTGCGCCCTGTTCCTTCTGGGTGTCCCTCGCCGACTTCTGGCGCTTCGCCGAGGCCTCGGCACCCTTCGACGACTGTGCAGCCTTCGCGGCCGCCCTCCGCTGGCGCGACTTTTCCGCGTTGATTTCACGCGTCGTACGCGCTGCCTCCGAACCGGAGGAGCGACGACGCGATGAGGGGCGGGAAGAAGGACGACGGCTAGCCATTCTTCTATCGTGCCCTAGGTTGGCGTCTTTGGCTCAGCCCCACGCCGAAAAAACTCCGCGCGGACCCTTGCGGGCCCGCGCGGAGCTATGCGGCTAGTTGCCTAGGCTCACTTGAAGCGAGGGAAGGCGGAGCGGCCGGCGTACACGGCGGCCTCACCCAGCTGCTCCTCAATGCGCAGCAGCTGGTTGTACTTGGCCACGCGCTCGGAACGAGCGGGAGCACCGGTCTTGATCTGGCCGGAGTTGGTGGCGACGGCCAGGTCAGCGATCGTGGTGTCCTCGGTCTCACCGGAGCGGTGCGAGGTCATCGAACGGTAGCCGTTGCGGTGCGCTTCCTCGACGGCGTCGAGGGTCTCGGTCAGCGAACCAATCTGGTTCACCTTGACGAGCAGCGCGTTCGCGGCACCCAGCTCGATGCCCTTCTTCAGGCGGGCGGGGTTGGTAACGAACAGGTCGTCGCCGACCAGCTGGACGCGGCCACCGATCTCGGCGGTCAGGGCCTTCCAAGCATCCCACTCGTCCTCATCCAGCGGATCCTCGATGGAAACCAGCGGGTAGTTCGAGATGAGCTTCTCGTAGTACTCAACCATGTACTCGGTCGAGCGGCCTTCGCCCTCGAACTGGTACGCAGGCCGTCCCTTGAAGAACCCGGAGGAGGCGACGTCCAGGGCCAGGGCGACGTCCTCGCCCGGCTTGAAGCCGGCCTTCTCGATCGCGGAGACGATCAGGTCGAGGGCCCTCAGCGTTGGAGTCCAGGTTGGGGCGAAGCCGCCCTCGTCGCCCAGACCGGTGGACAGACCGCGGTCCTTCACGACGCCCTTGAGCGTGTGGTAGACCTCGGCGCCCCAGCGCAGGGCCTCACGGAAGGAGGGAGCGCCGAGGGGGGCGATCATGAACTCCTGGATGTCAACGTTGGAGTCCGCGTGGGAGCCACCGTTGAGGATGTTCATCATGGGGACGGGCAGGACGTGAGCGTTGGGGCCGCCCAGGTACTTGTAGAGGGGCAGGTCCGCGTACTTCGCGGCAGCCTTGGCGACGGCGAGGGAGACGCCGAGGATGGCGTTCGCGCCGAGCTTGCCCTTGTTGGGAGGGTGCCGTCCAGGTCGATCATGGCCTGGTCGATGCTAGCGCTGGTCGTCAGCTTCCCTCGCCGATGAGCTCGGGGGCGATCTGCTCGACGACGGCGTCAACGGCGTCCTGGACGCCCTTGCCAAGGTAACGGCCCTTGTCGCCATCGCGACGCTCGACGGCCTCGAACGCGCCGGTGGACGCGCCGGAGGGAACGGACGCGCGCAGCGGTGCCGTCCTCGAGGACGACCTCAACCTCAACGGTCGGGTTACCGCGCGAGTCGAGGATCTCGCGTCACCAATGCCTTCAATAACTGCCACGTCATTCTCCAATCGATGTTGTTGCGTGGAAGCGGTCAGTACAACGGTAATACGGACCGCCATATGTGGTCACCCCCGGCGAGGGGGACGTTGTGGTTTTGGGGCTATCAACCCCGGTTATGTGCCCGGACAAGCGACATTAGTCCCTGCCGGAGACGCTGTGAGTGAATACTCACAAGGCTCACTGGGCGCTGCCGCCCAGGAGCGCGGCCGTGGGATCATCCTTGGCTCCAGATACGGCGTCACCGAACAGGGGCGTGGTCGGGGCCTGGCCTCCACCCAGGGTCGGCTGGGGAAACGCGGGTTGATCTGGGCGTGTCGCTGCGGCGCGGGCCTGCTCGAAGGTCTCATTCATGGCTGAGACGGCCGCCGGGTTCGCCTGAGCGAACTGGCTGAGCTGCTGATTCAGAAGCAGGAGCGCACGGTCGCACGCGTACCGCGCCCAATCGTCGCGGCCTGCCCACCGGACTGCGCTGCGGCTCTGCTCGATGGCCTGGTCGATCTGCTCGTCGGTCACACCGACGCCCACTGAATCGGCCACGGCCGCGAGCTGAGGCTCGTTGATCAGGCTGGCCCGCACCTGTTGCGCGCCGATGGAGGACTGTCCGCCCGTCACTGCGGCGAGCTGGCTCGCCGCCTCGTCAACTTCCGCGATGCTGTAGTTGCCGTTGTTGGTGCTGACTGCCGCACCGGGGTGGGCGGAGCACGCCCCCATTCCCAGTCCTGCGGCCACAATCAGGGCGGCGGTGGCGAGCTGGCGTGTGTAGCGCACGAGCGTTCCTTCCTCAGATGTGTTGCGACGCAATAGGACCAGTGTATTCCACCACAGGCTCTACTCGCCAAAAGGCACAAGAATCTTGGTCACCAGAGTCTCCACCCACTCCATGAGCGGGCCGTCGGTGAGCGGGGAACCACCGACTCGCGAGGTGAGCGGCAGCGGCACGAACCCGGGAACGGCG
>BNJU01003177.1_pt1 | contig 26974 bp, 35 predicted proteins | sample 8539281 | NCBI WGS metagenome assembly BNJU01 (sample SAMD00202456, study PRJDB9452) | human saliva metagenome | isolation source: human saliva | place: Japan
GATGAGGTGGTGGAAATGTCGCGCTTATTCGGCAGTAGTCAACGAGTAGTTGACAGCTGCCCTCTCCTCAATTCTCCGTCCACCGGTTTCCCTCATTATTTTCCCCAATAGGGAATTTCAGATTCCTCCTACTTCAGAATCACCCCGCTAAGATACACCAGAATCGGCATGGAAATGATAGTACAGAGGGTCGTAAAATGTTGATACAGCTGCATATCCTCTTCTTTTCCATAGAGGATGGTCAAACTGAAACGTTCGCGGCCGCCGGAGCCATTGCGACTTAAAAAGGTCACGAGGAAAAGGACGGGATTGTCCAGAAAGCTGTCTATCCTGCTGAGCACAGAAATCAGCAAAAAGGTAGATAAAAAGGGAAGAAAAGCAGTCGGAAAGCCGTAACCATATAGATTCTTCGATAGGATACTATCTTTTTGAAAGACATACTGCCCAAAACGATACCGGTAATCAACATACTGATAAGGCCTGATCATTTTCCCTAAATCCGAGATAGCAGGGAGATGGGTGCCGAAGCGAAATCTTCGTGGAAGAACAAAAAGACACCGAAAAGAATGGCAAGAATGTTGGGGTTAAACAGGATTTTAAGAAAAGGCGTTTTGTTTCTGTCCTCCTCAGACTGTTCTTCTTCGGATTGTTTCTCTCGGATTGTTTCTTCTTCAGATTGTTTCTTCTACATTGTTCTTCTTTGTGTTGCCCCGCCTTTCCTGAAAACAAATGAATACCGTGCGTCCAGACTCAAGAGGATTATACACGGTGATGTACGCCGATACATAAAAGCAGATACTCCTCTCCCAGGACACTGGCAACAATGGGAAGAACAAAATTTCCGCAGTTCGTGTATTCCAGAGACATTTCCTCTACAGGACTGAGATGCAGCGGCTTTCTGAGTAAGGTGCCGAGAAAGAGAAAAAGGAAGTTTGCCAGAATGGCATAAAAAGCAGAGTAGAAGGCTTTGCCCCATGTTTCCGTCTACTTTCATGGAAAAGGAACTCACAATAACACAGGGAGACAGGAGAAAGACCGAAATCTTTGATAAAGCAACGCTGTCTTCCTTTTTTAACAGTTTCGTCCTAACCAGTACTACTCCTGCTCCTACCAGAACAAGCAGGGAGAGTATTGGAAACTAGGGGAAAAACCAAATTCGTCATATTTCCTTATAGTAAATATGCTTTATTGACTCAAAAGCATTTATTTCGCTGTCAATATTTAACTTTATATCCTTTAGATTATGGGGATACAAAGCATTGATAATCACTTTGCATTTTTCTTTAATTGTCCTGCTCTATTATTTCTAATTTCAAATATCATCTCTAGTAAAATCTATTTTACTTAGAATAAAGTATACTTACTATAAGTAAAATTTGTAAAGCGTTATTTTTACTTACATGATCAAATCGCCTCTCTAAGTAAAATTCAAAATAATTTTTCTAAGCAATATAGGTCTGAACTTGGGGCACGCTCGCTAGCTTTCGCTCGACTGAGCAGTGGTTTTGTTAACCACTGCTCACTTTGTCTATAGTCAACTTCCTTCGGAAGTTGGTCTCATACAGAACAACTTCTTTCTGATGAAAAGTTTGTCCTTACGATAACGGATACTAAGCGAAAACTGCGTTTCTCTTGTTTTTCGCAAGTATCGGGCTCGAGACTACCCGCATTCAGACCTATATTGCAAAGAATACCTTAATTATTTTTGATTTTTCACAGCCCCTTTTCAAGTTTTACAGGCTATTTCTTATTTCTTCTTTTCGTCATAAGATAGTACAGAGCAATACAAAGCGTACTCATGACAAAGGCAAAAGCGTAGTAAAGCATCTTTGAGCTGTCCGCTGTTTTTACCTTTCCAAGTCCCGCTTTTCTAAGGGTTTCTAAAAAGCTTTTTAAGACGCCTTAATTCTGCCAATTCTTCTCCTGATAAGCCTCGCTTTCTGCTTATGGCAAGAAGCTCATCTATCCGCTTTTCTATTTCTCTAGCCGTTCTCGGAACTTTCGGATTGCTATTCCACTTCTCCTCCGGCTTTTTTCAGCCTCCAGAGTGCCCCCATCCGGAACAGGGAATGATTTCCGGCTCTCCGGGTCCACCAGGGTCGGCGGAACAACGACAATCGGCCTCGGACCGTGACCGCCTCCGCCACCGCCGATTCCACCGCTTGAACTTGGCGTATATTTATTATCAAAAACAATATCCGTTACTTCTTCTCCATCCTTATAAATCTTCTTTTCTGCAATCAAATCATAAATGCTATCCTCGCTTTGTCTTACATCAAAGCTGATTGTATAGACAGAAGGATCATAAGTATAACCGGGAAGTCCGTCATTCACTTCTTCTAAGGTATAGTTGAAGTTCCCGGTTCTGTAAAATGTATCGGCTCAAAGGCTGTGTGCCCTCTCCCACAAGCATCACGATTTCACTATCCGAGAAGCTGCCCATCCGGCATAGGCTGTCCGGTCCCCAGCTCTTCCGCTTTCAGATTAAATTCGAAATTGGCGGCAGATGCGGGAGGAGTACCGAAATAATCTTATCCAGTTCTATTCTTCCCTCTGTGAATAAGGCTTAAAAGTGTTCGTGAACTCCAACTCATCTCCCGATACCAAAGCTAAGAACCTACCACTTCCAAAGTCCCCTACCGAAACCTTTATATTTCTTATCGGATTTTGGTCATTTTCCACTCCGAATACCTATCCACTTTCCGTAATCGTGTATTCATACACTCCTCGCGCCGAGAATACAATCTTTCAAAATCCACCTCTCCACCATCCGCATCCGGGTTTTGCAGTTTCAGACTGTCTCCCGTCCCGGCAGCGGCAGGCATCGGACAGGAAGGATGTTTTCTCTTTAGGTAAAGGAAAAGTGATTACTGATATCCGGGGTCCTAAGTCCGGGCGCTGCAGAAAGGAATTTTTGCACCTTAAATTCCGTCTCATAAGATGCAGCCCCATAAGCATTGCGGAAGATAAGGGGATGATCCGCATTGTGAGGTCAAATCCGAGGTCAGCTGTCTATGGTCAGGGTCTTTCACGGTAATGGTAACAAACTTTTCTCCCATATCCAGTGGTATATAACCGGGAGCATATAAGCCTTCTTCTTTAATCTTATACTTATAGGTTCCGGGACGAAGCAAGCGGATATTGGTAAAAGCTTTGCCGTACCTCCCGTCGGCATCAGGATTTTTGATGGAAGGCAGAGGATGTCCATCTTTATTCTCTAGCGGTGCACCGGGCAACACCTTCCATAGTGTAAGTGAATTTGTTCGCAATCGAGCCCGAGTCGTTCCTGGCTGTATCTCCAGAACCTTCTTTACAGGAAGGTCAAAAATATACAGCTTTACCAGTCTATGTTTTGCAAAGGACTGCAAGGTTTCCACAATCGCAGTGGATGGAGGCTGTGTTCCCGTAAACTGAATACACTTCATCTGTGCCGTATGTGACATTCTTCACGCTGACTTTCGCCTGATCTGTCGTTGCCTTCATTTTTCAGATTGGCAAGCAGTAAACCTTGCTGGTCCAAGGTGAATTTCTTTCCGGCAGCTGTGGTACGAAGGTCAAAGGCGATAGCCTGAATCTGCTTCTTATCTATACCGGTATTTGCGCTCTCGTTTTCATAGTTCCATTCTTTCCAAATGCTTGTGCCGGTATTCTTAGGGTTATTCAGTTTCCATCCGTTGCCCAGCCCGGATCATACAGTGCTTTACCAAGGTCTTTTTTTGTGCCTCGGTCGGAACGCTGTAGGAAACGAATACTCGGGGGTTTTAGCGTATCCAAAGTAGCTGAATTGGCAGGGATCATAGGTTCTCTTTGTAGCATGGTTTTCAATATCTACGCCGTCAAATTCCCCGTTCTTATCTCCCTAAAAAGATCGAAAAGTACCATATTCGTGGTTCTGGTTGTCGCAGCCGCCTGATAAAGTATACGATATTTATAAGGGTCTCCCATATAGCTGATATTGTCTGTTAGATAATTCGAGGTTAATCTCTGTTGATACGGTATTCGTAAAGCCCGCTTCCAGAACCGTGACCGGCCCATAGACCATCGGTCTTTGGAAAACCGAAGTGGTAAAGCGAGGATTCAATTCAGCCGCATCATGTCGAATATCCTTATAATAGCGAATCTTTTCCAGAACAGGAAATTTCCCCCGTTCATCGGATATATAGTTCCCAAACCAGACCGTGTTCGGGTCCGTGTTGACATACCCCACGGTATTCACCACATTTCTTCCCCTGTCAACAATATTGAAGTAGGGGTTACTTAGGGTATAAGTCAGCTTCCAGCCGCTTCGGTTAAAACGCTTATTCCAAAGACGGTGAACGGGATCGTTCGGTGCGGAAAAGCGAATAATCATCATATCCTGCCCCCGAACCTTCCCAGTTTTTGGAGATTTCAACCGTATAATCATGATCTGTTCCCTCTGATATCGCAGAGGAATCCGTAACATCCCAACCGTCAATCCATGTTCCGATATCAATGGAACTGTCGATGACCTCCGTTCCGGCGGGCAATAAATCATAGATGATGCCTTGGTTAACTTGATAGACTTTTGGTATATTCATCCCCCTGAAGACTGGCGGGTAATGAGCCGTAATTCGTTCCTATGAACGCAGAACATCGATGGTTTGTGTGCCGGTTTCAGGATGATCCACAAAGTTTTTGTTGACCTTGTTAAGTGTGGAAGTGATGTTTATGTGTCAGGACATAGCCTATCTGCGGCCAGTAATGCCCAATACGCGTTTCTACATTTGTAGGATTGTTATATTGCCTTCCTTCTGCAACTGCGGCTCCTGCAAGAAAATTGAAATTATAGTCATCCGTTCTCTCCATAGTGGCAGATATGGCATTCTGCATATCCGGAGTGGGGGTAATGTCCATGGCATAGCTACATTCAAACTCATTCCTATAGTAAGGGGAGTTTTGCCTCAATTGTAATCCTACTATCGCTTTTTTATCCGGGAAAACATGCTCCAGACTAATCTGGTTGTTTACACCAATAGCCGCTCCGGAATTCGCGGTATAGACCGCCGTGTATCCCGACTCCGGAGTAAACACCGCTTTTCCTATGCTATCATAGGAAAATGCTCCATACTTAAAGTAGTTTGGATCACCTTTTTTTCTCAACCATACTTCTACCGGAGGATAGTCCTGATTCCTCGTCCGTATGTTGGGCTTTTGATTAAAATTAACAACGCCGGAAACCAGATGATTCGTGACCTGCTCCACATCATAAACCTTCATCCAATCCAGATAGATACTGCTATAATGGTAGTCATCCTCCGTAAGAACATAGGGTGTTCCCCGATAAAAGTCGTTTGTTCCCTCATCATGTGTGAGCCCTGCCAGATCACCCTCTGTAAGCTTCGTGCTAACGGGTTTTCCGTTCAAAGGACTCGGGTAACGTATTTTGGAAGAAAAGAGATAGTACTTTCCGTCAGTGATCGTAACTCCGGAACCATTCGGATCCGCACTTCCATGTGAAGTAGAATAGTTCGTTCCGGAAAAACTATATTTCCGGCACTTGCATTGTACATCGCAGAAAGGCTAAAGCTCTTAGTCCTAGTTCCGTGTCGTAAAGGGGCGGCAGTTCCTTCCTTATAGATACTCTGTAAGCCAAAGATATCCAGATAGTTCTGCCTTTCCTCAACAGCATATTTTTTATAGGAAAACAGACCGCCATCCTTTGGAGCAGGGAAGATTCTCATCACCTCGCTCTGCGTGACAGGTATATTCTCCCTCTTATGTCCATCCGCCCAGATTTCCGTAAATTGAATCTCATTTTTTATTTGTAATCCATCCCTCGCTACATTTTGTGTAGGATCATCCAATGCCGCTCTCAATTTTGAATAGGGATACTTAAATAAAAGGGCATAGAGCTGAGAATTGTATCTCGCATTGGGAGAGTAATTGTGTTCCGTTAGATACGGTTCATTATCCGGTAATCTGTAAGCGCTGGGGTCTTGGGATATACCAGGCTGATCTCTTCTAAGAGGATTTACAAGGTATCGTTCATTTCCCGGCGGGAGTGGGGCAGTAGGCGGATAATTCATATTCTTGTAATATTTCTATATCCGTCTCGTGCATACACTTCGATATTATCCTGCCCGTCCAAATTGTACAAAAAGTAGTCTGATCTACTATCCATAGGCATCTTTTTCGCACCGACAAGCTCACCTCCATCCCTTTTGTTGAGATCAGACGGTATATTAAGCTGATATTTAAAGGGCTGTGAACTTCCCCTTGCTCTGTCTACTCTTACATACCATACGGCATAAAAGTAGTCATTTGCGTCGGCGGGCTCCGGTCCCCAAGAAGAATCCCATTTAAAGAATACACCTCCATTTACATCGGCAGTACCCGGCTTTAAAGTGACCTTCGTCGGATTGACTTTGGTTTCTACATGAACCGACATCCTTTTCTCGGACTCTCCATTTAAGGGTCCGCTGTCTTCAATCTTTAATTGAATAGGGAACTCGTAATCGTACACACCTTTATTCAGTGCATTATCATGATGCACCTTCAACATGCTGGGAGTGAGGTCGTAAGCAAAGTCCGCCTTAAAGGTGATTCCGCCACTTAATATGTTATAATTCTTTAAGCACAAGAAGGGCTCCCCGTCCTTTTCTTCCAAGGTATAGTTGAGCTACTCTGGTCGTTGGTATCCGGTGCCAAGGGAATACCATGCTTAATGGGATCCTCCACCTTGTAAACCCAGTTTTCCCTATTGGAAGATACAGTGATTTTATTTTGATTCCAAGCGGTATCATCCCATCCTTTAAAGATACGGGCAGGGATATAAAGCTTTACAGCCCCGGGATTGTATTTTGTATTTTTATCTCCTCTTAGGGTCATCTCTACCGCAAGTGTTGTCGTATTCAATGCATTGGAATAATATTCAGGCGGAACAATACTTAGTTTTACTTGTTTTCGAATATCACCATTACTGCCATCCGTATAACTATGCTCGGTCCCTTGCCGCCGAAGTCCCGGCATGAGGATCCGCCGGATCTTTCAATACGCCCGCAATTCATGCGTGACAATTCCAAGGTCTCTCCTCCTTCTTGCCAGTAAGAAGGTACTGAAATGTTTTGTGAGAAAACGAAACCTTTCCTCCTCTTCCTGACCGGAAGAATCTCTGTAGGACGTCCTCGGAAAGATGCACAATGCGAGTTCATCCTCCGTTTCTATCTCTTCTTTTCTCCTTTTTATCATCTTTCTCCGCTTTAGTTTCTTTCTCCGTTTTAGCTTCTTTTCTCCGTTTTATTTTTCACTCTCTGTTTAGTCTTTTTCTCTTCCTTCTCCGATTTTTAGTTTTTATCTATTTCTTTTTCTACTTCTTCATCCAGATGTTCTTTCGAATGCAAGTTCGGAATCCGTTACTTTCTCTTCTACTTTTCTTGCCTTCGTTCTTTTCCTTCTGCTTCCTCTGCCTTGCTTTGAGCTTCTCTTGTCTCTGAAGATTCTTCCTGCGTATTCGAGTCTTCTGCATCTTCCTCTATAAGCTCTTCTTTCCCATCTTCTTCAAGGACTTCCTTTATTTTTCCGTCTTTTCCAGACGGATTTTCAACTTTTTCCCATTCTTCGGCTGGACTTCCTTTTCTACCCCGTCAATTTCACGGTAAAAAGAAATATCCACCACTTCTAAAAACCTCTATCTCCGGTTCTTCTTCTGATTCTCCTTTTGATTCTTCTACTTCTTTTCTTCTTCTGACTCACCTTTTTCTTCTTTTTAATTCTATTTTATCTTCATTTGCTTCTTCCGTTGATTCTGCCTTTGATTCTGCCTTCGCTTCTTTCTTCGCATCCTCCTTACGATATTGACTGCTTCCAATGCAGCCTTTGCTTCCTCGATAATGGATTCTTCTTCCAGTACTTCTACCTTCATCTTGGTTCCTTCAAAAAGGTCTTATCTCCAAAAGAAGCCGTTACTATAAGATCATGATCTGCTTGCACGTAAAAAGAAGAGGCGTCCATATATTCCGCCTTTTTCTTCTGTACTTCTTCTTCGAGAAGTCCGGACTCTCCCTTCAGAATTTTCTTCGGAGCCATCCACAGCGCCTATCTCCTCCGGGCGGTCTTCTGCAATATTTTTCCGTTTTTCAGCCCTGATTGCCGGCTTCCTCTCCATTAACGGATGGAATCCCCTCTTCTGAAGAGGCACTCTGCTCATTTTCGCTATCATGGCTTACACTCTGCGGTTCTTCCGACTCAATCCGTTCGGCTGTCTCTTCCAAATTTCCCTCTGCACAGCTTATTCCTGCATACTTCCTACAAGTAAAAACAAAGCACAGGAAATACGCCATTCCTTTTTGAAGATCTGCCTTTGACCATAATTTCTGCTTAAATAAGCCACTCCCGGAATGGATATCCTTCTCTCTCCCCAGTTTTTTCATCATATACCTCGGCTTTCTTAATTTCGTGTATGATATATACTTCTGCAACTTTCCTATATGCATAAGTACCCTTAACTGTTTATCGACAATATTATAGATTTTTATCCGTTTTCGACCCATTTTTTTATTAATATTTTTATAAAAACAGGATTTATTCGTCAAGATTTTTCCTTAAATCATCCAATGTTTTTCCGTAGGATTTTTCCGCGTAAAAGAAGCCTGAGGAACAAACCTCGAGCTTCTTTTTACTTCTTCTTTCTTCCGTAAAATGCCGTAGAAGGCAAGTCCGAGAATACTTTAAGATAAATGCAGCTGCATAATAGAACATCTTAGAGCTGTCATCGGTTCTTACCATTCTGGACCCCACGAGCCTCGCTAAGCACCTCTCCCGGGTTGTCCACGGTTCCTAAAGGAACGGAACGGTTTTCACCAAGTGTATCTCCGTTTTCTTTTTCCGCACCGTCTACTGTTCCGGGGTTGCCCGGCGTGGACGGTACTCTCGGAGTGGAACCGCCTCCGCCTCCGCCGCCGGAATTTCTTCTGAATTCATTTTTCAAAGAGAATCTCCGATACTCCTTCTCCATCCTTGAAAATCTTCTGTGTAACAAGCAAGTTTCCGTAATTACGGCTATCCTGACTAACCGTAAAGACTACCTTATAAACCGACTTGTCATAGGGTATAACCGTATATCGCATCATCCACTTCTGTAAGGGTATAGGTATAGACGCCCGGAACCCGGAAATGAATCGGTTCAAATACCGCATGTCCTTCTCCCTGAATAGAAACTGTCTCTTCCTCAGATTCTCCGGGCACCGGCTGGAAGAGTTCCTTCGAAAGCTCCGATGCAGAAGCGACTTCCAACTCCCTCACTAATAGACTCGATATTGCTGTCACTTGCAAGTCTTTCTATGGTATCGATGCTTGGTTCTTCCCGCTTATCTGTCCAACGCAAAGACTCTGAACTAACTTCCATGGATTCTTTTCTTAAAACGAAGTGGAAGGTTTCCTCTCTTCCCGGCTTTTGTCCGATAATCTTCTTTCCGAGTTCTATCTGTCCCGGAACAGATTCTACTTCAAAGACATTATTAAATACAAAATCGTCTCCTCCGACAGTAGCGTAAAGTGCTCCGTTTCCGTCATCCGTTACCGTAATAACGATTTCTCTCTTCGGCTTCTCATCATTCTTGACACCCGATACGGAACCACTCTCGGTCACGCTGTAGCGGTATGTTCCGGGCGCTGTCAAATGAACTTTTCCAAAACTGATTTCTCCGCCGTCGGAATCCGGGTTCGTCTTTGTCAGGCTGTTCTCAGCTCCTGCCTCTAAAGGCATAGGTGCCCCCGCATCCTCTTTCTTTAAGGTGAATTCGAACTTGTTTCGGATATCCGGTTTCATCAGACCGGTTTTTTTCCGGAAAGCTTCTTCTTAACCTTAATCTCCGCATCAATCGCTTCTACATTGTAGATGTTTTCGAAAATAAACGGTTTGTTTACGCTGTACTCTAAATTCGATTCCAGCGCCTGATTATTCTTATTTTTCTACAGTAAGGCTAATCTCCTGCTCTCCCATGTTTACAAGACTTACACCTGCTACATTTCCTGCAGTTTCCGCAATCTTGTAGGTATACTTACCCGGCTTTAAGATACGAATCTTTCCAAACTCCATGAGTCCGCCATCAGAATCCGGGTTCTTTAATTCCGTAACACTTGCCTTTCCTTCCTCATTAAGAAGCGGCGCACCGTCCACTCCCGTTAAAGTGAAGGTGAATTTATTCTGAATATCCGGAGCAGCAAGTCCCGCAGGCACTTTCAGAACCTTCTTTACGGGTAAGCTGAATACCAAGGGCTTAACCAAGCGGTGTAAGCTGCCTGCCTGAAGAGTTTCCGCTTCCGCACCGGCCGGACGGGTATTGGTGTTATACTGTACAGCTCTGAAATAAGCCATATTACCGCTCTGCACATTTTCCTTGTTCCGATCGGTAGTCGCTGTCATCTTGACATTGGCAATCAGGATTCCCTGCTTATTCAGTGTGAAGTCCTGACCCGACTTTGTTTTTCTTAAATCAAAGGCAACGGCCTGAACCTTCTTTTTGTCTATTGTGCCATTCTGACTCTCGTCTTCGTAATTCCATTCCTTCCAAATCGAATTGGTCATATCTCTTTCCGCCTCAGTCGGAACTTTTTCTCGCAACGAACACCCTCGGCTTTAAAGGTATCCGAGCTGTTAGGATAGGATGGTTTAGTCAGCATACTGCTGATATCCACACCGGCAAAGTCTCCGTTTCTATCCGCATCTTTTCCTAAGATATCATAAAGCACCATTTCCGTTGTTCTGGTTCTGGCTTCCGCCTGATAAAGAAGACGATGTTTATAGGGATCCCCCATATAGCTCACATTTTCCGCAATGAAATCCGGATTGATTTCCGTACTTACCGTATTGTTAAAGTTGGCTTCCACTACGGTAACCGGTCCGAAATTCATATTTGCAGCTACCACAGAGGTCATAAATTTCGGATTGGCAATGGCCGCCTCTTCACGGATCGTCTTATAGTAGGAAATGTCTGTAAGCTTCGGATACTTTCCTTCCTCATCGGAAACATAGTTTCCGTCCCAAATAGTCGTATCATCTTGGTTGATATAACCCACAGTATTGACTGCAGTTCTTCCTCTGTCCGCAATATTCGTGTACGGATTGTAGAGAGTATAGGTCATCTTCCAACCGCTACGGTTGCTATCTTTGTGCCAACGGCGGTATTGCTTACTTTCGGTGTTTTCCGGGGTGGTAAAGCGGACAATCATCATGGTACGTCCGGAGCCTTCCCAGTCCCTATTAAATTCTACTGTGTAATCCGTACCCTTCGCAAAACTCAAGTTACTATCTACAGAATACCCCCAAGTCCAAGTTCCAAGTTTAATTGATTCTTCGTCTACATAGGTTCCTGCCGGAAGGAGGTCATAAATAATTCCCTTATTTACCTGATACGGATCGGTATATTTAGCCTCCTGCAATGTCTCAGGGAGGTCTCCGTAATTAAAGCCTTCCAAACGAACATTTAGGGTCTGCACACTGTTTTGAGGATCATCTTCATAGGCTTTTTCAACATTCTTATTGAGATAGGGCGTAATCTCCAAGGGAGTTAAAGTATATCCAACCTGTGCCCAGTACTGTCCGATTCTATCTTCGGTCTTTTTTACCTCAAGCTGTCTACCTTCTGCAGTTGCCGCACCACCGATAAAGCTGATCTTGTAATCATCCTCTTTCTCCATGGTCTTCTTAATCTTATCCTGCATATCCGCAGTCGGGGTAATTTGCATGGTATAAGATGCATCGAAACCGGTACTGTAATAAGGAGAATCCTGCTTCAGCTCTAATCCCACAATGCTATCTCCGAAGACAGCATGGAGATCCAGCTGGTTTCCTACATAGATGTTTTCCGTATCGCTCTTTGTATACTTCTTTGTAAAACCGCTTTCCGGAGTAAAGATAATCTGTCCCCCTGCGTTATAGGAGAATTGTCCATACTTAAAGTAAGTACTTTTCTTTCTTTTTTTCCGTAAATATACGGCAACGGGAGGATAGTCTTCATTTCTCTTTCTAAGATCCGCTTTCGGGCTAAAAGGTACTAGAGCATTATTGGACTTTTCTACATCGCGAACCCTCATTTCCTTTAAGAAGATAGAGCTATAGTAATAGTCCTCATCCTTTAGTGGATACTTTTCTCTATATGCGTCTCTATTTGTCCCTGTTGTACTGTCCAGGCCTTCCAGATCATCCTGTGTAAGGTCCGTGCTAACGGGTTTTCCGTTTATACTTCCCTCTCCTTTATGCCTAACAGAAAGGAGATAGTACTTTCCGTCTCTAAGGGTAACACCGGAGCCATTCTTGTTCGGATCCGGAGAAGTAACATAGCTTCCGTCCTCATTGACCTTCACATTTGCACTGTCTGCCTTGTAGTCCGTAGTCAGGGTAAAACTCTCCTTATAGGTACCGGCCCTAAGAGGTGCGTCCTTCCCGTCCTTATAAATCGACTGCAAGCCGAAAATATTGACATAGTTCTGTCTGATGCCGGTATTGTACTTATTATAAGAGAAGCCTCCGTCTCCTCTCGGACGAGGGAAAACAAATCTGTTTTCCACTGTGACATCAATATCACGCTTAAACTTGTCTGCCCAGATTTCAGTAAACTTGATCTTATTGCTTATTTCCAAGCCGTCTTTATAGATATCTCTTCCTGCCGCCTTTGCATCCTCTAACTTTTTATACGGATACTTATACACTAAAGCATAGACCTGAGAATTCAAACGCCCGTTGGGATGGTAGTTGTCCCAGCCTATATAAGGCTCCTGTGTCGGTAATTTCGGCACGCTCGGATCCTTGGAGATTCCCACATAGGTTCTTCCTATAGGATTTTCCATATACTTTTTATCCGCAGGCGGCTCCTCTGTCATATATTCGGTAATCTTACTGTAACCGCCTCTTGGAAAGGCCGCGATGCTATCCGGATGATAATAGCCATTCCATCTGGTATCCATCGGAAGCTTTTTCGCACCAACAAGCTCTCCTCCGTCCTCTGCATTTCGAACACGCTCAAACTTATATTCAAAAGGCTGTGAGCTTCCTGTTGCTCTCTCTACCTCTACATACCAAACAGTATAGAAATAATTATTCGCATTCTCCGGTGCCTTTCCCCAGCTTGAATCCCAGTTGAAATATACACCGCCGTTGACATCCGCTTTTTCCGGGCTTCAGAGTCACCTTAGTAGGATTGACCTTGGTCTCTACATGTACGGACATGTCCTGCTTTGCAGTTGAATTTAAACTGCTATCCTTTTTGTTCTTTACTTCCATGCTTACAGGGAACTTATAGTCATAAACGCCCTTTTCTTCGCCGCCTTCCGACTTATGTGTAACCTTGAGCATACTTGGGGTAAGGTTATAAGCGATATCCGCCTTAAAGGTAACACCGCCGCTTAGCTCCTTGTAATTCGTTAAACGAAGGAAGGCTTCGCCGTTCTTTTCAATGGTTTCATAACTAAAGCTACTCTGCGCATTGCTTTCTCCCTTTTTCGGAAGACCATGCACATAGGGCGGCTTCACAGGATAAGCGCCTGAATTATCCATGGCGGTAGATACATTTACCTTATCCGGATGCTTATTATCCCAGCCCTTAAAAATACGGGCAGGTACATCAATCGTCACCTCTCCCGGAGCATACACCGTATCCACTCCGCCTTTTAAGGTAAGTTCAATTCCCAAGGTGCTTGTGTTTAAAGCATTGGAACCCTGTTCAGGAGGAATAATCACGAGATTCTTCTGCTGTCTCATGCGCTTTTCCTTCTTTTCCTCAGCATCGGTAATCGTGCTATCCTCTTCAATCTCATCCGTATAGCTGTGTCCGTTTACCGCTGTCGGTTCCTCTCTCCAGAAGGCTCTAAGCTCATGGCCTTCAGGAGTCGTCGTTGCACCCGATGCGGCCAGTATCACATACGGGCTAAAGCTCTTTGCGGAAAAGCTTAAGTCTTCTCCCTCATCCTTCAAAGTAAGAGTCTCCGCCTTCTGCCCTTCATCAAGGTGCACAAGCTGTAAATCCTTCTTCTCTTCCAGAGCTTCTTTCATCTCCTGCGTCTTTTGCAGACGAATCTCTACTTTCTTCCCTTTTTTAGGCTGTACTTCTCTTTCTTCGCCGTCAATCAGACGATAAAAAGAAATATCCACTGCTTCCAAAACGGTCAGCTCCGGCTGTTCTTCCGAATCCTTACTCCGGTATTCCTTCTCAAGATGGGCCTTTGCTTCTTCCAGCACGGCTTCCTCTTCAATGGGAACAAGTTTCATGAAAGTTCCCTCAAAGAAGGTGCCGTCTTCGAAGGACGCAGTGTACAAAGAGATTTCCTCCGGAAAGTGCTTCAAGAGAGCCGGCTTCCATATATTCCGACTTTTCCTCTTCTTTGCTCTCTTCGGCTTCCTTCGCATCTTCCGATTCCTTCGCTTCTTCCGATTCTTTCGCTTCTTCCGATTCCTTCTTCTCCTCGGATTCCCCACTGTCGTCGGAAGTCTTACTCTTTTTTCTTCCTCTGAAGACTCTTCTTTCTCCGCTTCCTCTATATTTTTCTTCCATTTTTTTCCTTCTTTTGAAGAATCTTCTTTTCTACGGAAGAACTTGGCTTTTCTTCCGCTTTCATCCCTATCTGCTCAGCGATTTCTTTCGCATTTCCTTCTGCGTAAGTCAAAGCCCGCAGATTACCCAGAAGCATTAAAAATAAGGAAATACGCTATTCCCTTTATTTATAAATCTCTTTTTTTCCCAGATGCCCTCGTGCCATTCTCTGCCGGGAAGAATATTCTCTTTCTCTCTTGTTCATTGCACTCCTCTGCTTTCCTTTTCTGCACCGTCATAAAGATGCCTATTTGTTTTTTAAAAATAAAAATTGAATACAATTCAAGTTTTTTTCTTAAGAAATTTTACTATAAATTTTAATATAATCAAAGCTTAATTATTCTGTTTCTGTCTCAAAGTAAAAATCAAAAGACTGTCAAAGAAATTCCAAGATAGTTCAAAGATTGAAGTTTAAAAATTTTTAACAGAATCCATGGTAAAAGCACAATGAAATGGATGTACTTCTTCTCACTCTCGACCTTTATTTCCCTTTATGCATCGTGACAATTTCTTGGCAATGGAAAGGCCGAGCCCGTAACCCTTTCCTCCGGAATGAGACTCATCGAGTCTAAAGAAGCGTTTAAATAAATTCTTTCTTTCCTTTTTCTCTTCTTCTCTTTGCCTATTTTTTCAATTCATTTTTTCATTTGCAAAAACTTCATAAAAGCATTGCTATTCCCTTTACTTTTAGTGATACACTTAGTCGGGTTTTTCAGTTAAATGCAGTGATAAAATATAGACAAATTAAGTAAAACATTTAGACTGATTTGGCTTCTATGTCGAAAGCCCTTAGATGAGAAAATGGAAAGCCCTTTCTTCTCGTCATTAATTCTAAAAAGGAGGAAAGATTGATGAAAAGCAGTGATGGCACGGATCCGGGAGCCTATGATTTTACTTTTGTAGCGGAAGATCCGAAGAATGATTCCTCCTTCCCTATAATCTAAACTCATAAGTTCTTTTTCCCTGTGTCCATGAAGTTTTGGAAAGGAGAGAAAAATGAACGAAAATGAAAGAATTCAACAAGACTACGTTCAAGAAATTATAGATCTCATTCGCAGTGGCGAAACGGAAGAGCAAATCCGGGAGAATCTGGAAGAATACCATGCGAATGACATTGCGTCCGCCCTTCCCCTTTTAGAAGAGGAAGAGCGTAAGTTTTTGTACAGTCTTTTAGATAATAAGCGCCTCAGTGAGGTTATGGAGTATGCCGAGCACGGCTACGAATATCTGGAAGAGATAAGTCCAAGCAGGGCCGGAATCGTCCTTTCCGAGATGGAGCCGGATGATGCTGTAGACTTACTGAAAGAAGCCAATCCCGAGAAAAAGACCATCTGGCTTTCCAAGATGAGCCTGAAGGATCGAAATGAGTTACAGATTCTTGCAGCCTATGATGAAGCCTTCATCGGTTCTCGTATGACCACGAATTTTGTTTTCCTGGACAATCGTTTAAACATCCAGGAGGCCATGCGCTCCCTGATTGAGCAGGCTGCCGAGCATGACAACATTTCCAAGGTCTATGTCGTACACGAAGACGGCTCCTACTATGGTGCAGTGGATTTAAAAGAATTGATTATCGCGCGAAGAGATACCAAGCTCGACGATATCACGGAAACCGGTTATCCCTTTGTCTATGCGGACGAAAAGATTGAGGACTGTTTGGAGCGTATCAAGGGCTATGCCGAGAACTCCATTCCCGTTTTAGGAGAAAACAATATCATCTTAGGTGTAATCACCGCCCAAGATGTATTGGAAGTTTATGATGATGAGATGGGTGAAGACTATGCTCGTTTGGGAGGTCTTACTGCGGAAGAGGATTTGAATGAACCGCTTCTGGAAAGTGTGAAAAAACGCCTTCCTTGGCTTGTGATTCTGCTTTTCCTCGGTCTTGTTGTTTCCACCGTAGTGGGTCTTTTTGAAACCGTGGTAGCACAGCTTACCATTATCATGGCTTTCCAGTCGCTGATTCTTGATATGTCCGGAAATGTCGGTACCCAGTCTCTTGCGGTCACCATCCGTGTTCTGATGGACGAGCGTCTCACCGCAAAGCAGAAGATAACTTTAGTCGGAAAGGAAAATGGGAGTAGGCGGACTAAAACGGTCTTGTAATCGGCATGTTTTTCCTTAGTCGGTATCGGTGCATACCCTATATTTCTTTAAGCACCAGCCACTGCATATTGCCATTGCTATTTCTTCCCTGTATCGGATTTTTCCCTAATGCTCTCCATGGTGATTTTCCTCCTTGGTCGGCACCGTTACGCCTATCTTCTTCAAGAAGGTCGGAGTGGACCCGGCAGCGGCTTCCGGCCCCTTGATTACCACCATTAACGATTTAGTCGGTGTAGTCAGCTACTATGGACTGACTTGGATTTTGCTTTTGGAAATCCTGAAGATTTCAGGGTAAATGCGATGCTTTCCGTTTCTTTAGACTTAGTAAAAAAAGCCTGTATGGAAAAAGCCGGGCTGGAAGCAAGATTCTGTACAATGGAAAAGCAGGATAATGGAAGCGGATTTCCATACTTATAATTTGAAACTGAATGGGAAGTCCTACTCTCTTCGGGTCTTTAGCGAGGAAGTGGAGGAGCTTTCTACGATACTTTCCTATGCAGTCTTTTTCCGAAAGCGGAGAGATGCTCTGCATGGCAAAGACCGAGTTCCACTCTCCCGATAATCCCTTTGCTGAGGCTCCCTATACGCATCTTATACCTGAAACAAGCCCCTGCGCAGTCTGCAAGAAAAAGCTTTCCGGAGAATGTGCGGGCGATAAGATTAAAAACAAAATTATTCCGTACCGGCCAATAGGTCGGTATTTTTGTATGGAAATTTTACCATTCTTCCTTTTTTGAAAAAAATAATATTTTTTTATAAAATTTGACGATACATATGTTAATTAGGAAAATACGGATTGATATGAATTGGAATAAAATATTATTGGCCTTTTGGTGTAAGTAGTTAAGAGGAGTATTTTATCATGAAAATAATTGAAATCAAATACTGTTGTGGAAATACACGCTTCCAAGGAATTTATCAAAAAGCGGATGTCTTCACAAAATAAGAAGTTAGAAAAAAACGCATCAAAATTTGATGTAAAAAGGCTAGCCGATGAATCCAAAAAGCAGATAGACCAATTTCTTTTATCTGAAGAAGGAAAAAAATGGCTCGCAAGCAGATCTGAAGACGAAAATCATAGTTTTCAAGAAATGCTGGATGAAGGAAGAATAATAGCACTTAAGGACGGAACCTTATATCAGTTTTCCGAAGAGAACTTTTCTTGCCGTACACAGGATGATGATTGGGATGATTTTGTTGCAGATAAAGTAAAAAAATAATCCCTTTTGGGAGCATAACGGAGAACAGTGGTTAACCTTCACCTCCTATTTGGATAAAAATGGTTTTTATGACAGTATGAGTGACAGTGAAGTGAAGGATTTCGAAAATCTTCTTCGTGATGTCACAAAGGGAGTAAGCAAGGCCGGAAATCTTTATTTATATACTGAAAATGGAACGCCCGATGCTTATTCTATGTGGAAAAATAAAGCAGAAGGAATTTTAGCTATTGAGTCATCTTCGCAGGCATTGTATCGAATAGCAGATAAAATGCTTCCCAAAAATATAAAAGAAGGATTCTATAAACTCATTGAGCAGTATAAAAGCCATAATGAAGAACTTATGGATACCGGGTATAGAAACCCTATTGACTCAATGGCGAGAGGTGTTGGAATGCTATGCCGAAGAAGCGGAGATACTTTTGGAACTCCAATAAAATCAGAAAAAGCAAAACTGGAAGATTTAAGAAAGAGTTATTTTCCGGCAAAAAAAGCAGAAAATTATGAATCATATAGACAAGAAATCATAAAAATATTCCAAAACATTGAAAAGCTTCAAATTCTTTTTAACTTTCTTCAGTCGTTAAAAGAGAGCTATCTTTCTTTTACCACAAATGGAAGTACGGATAGCTCATTCCAAAAATTATATGATGAAGGATGCGAAGGATACCTTCTCCTTTTATCCAACAGTGCTGGGAAAAAAACTATGCTAAACTATTTATAGTTATGCTTCCATGTTGAGATACTAAAGTGAGATCTCAGGGGCTATAAAAAAATCAAAAATAATTCTCTCAGCAATATAGGTCTGAACTTGGGCACGCTCTCGCTAGCTTCGCCACGTAACGGATACTAAGCGAAAACTGCGTTTCTCTTGTTTTTCGCAAGTACCGACAGGGCTCAGACTACCCCGCATTCAGACCTATATTGCAAAATTACTTTATTATTTTGATTTTTTACAGCCCCTTCCTTTTCCTACAACTTCGCCACGCTATCTCTTACCCCTAAGCTTTGTCGGAACTAAGATTTTTTTATATTGATTTCTCTGTTTTTCCTGAATTCTTTGAGAAAGAAGTGTTACCGCATATTCTCCCATAAATTCCATGTAAAGCCGTACCGTCGTCAGAGGAGGCACCATGTATTTTTGCACCGGGAATATCATTAAAGCCGATTACACTGATATCCTCCGGTATTTTCAAACCCAACTCATAAGCCGCCCGATAAATTCCGGCAGCAATGGAGTCATTTGCCGCAAAAATAGCGGTCGGTAACTTTCCTTCCCGATAGAGCTCGGTAAAGAGCTTCCTTCCATATCTGGCCTGATGCTCTCCCAGTTTTACATAGTCTTCGCAGAAAAGTCCTTTTTCCTTCAGATAGGCGCAGAACTCCGTATAACGCGGATCTTCACTTCGTCTGTCAAGCCATTGCTCTGCACCGCCTCCGATGAAACCAATCTTCTTGTGCCCCTTTTCGATGAGATAGTCCAGAAGTTCCCGAACCGCATTCTTATAGTCTACCGTAATGGTATCGCACTGCGGTAAGTCCGCATTGCAGTCAATCATGACTACGGGTTTATCCCAGGAAGAAATTCCCTGCAACATCTCTGTAGTGAAAGTCCCTGTGCAAATAATCCCGTCCAGTCCCATGATTTTTCAGAGGAGTCGAAAGGGAGATTTCCATGTGATGACAGCCCTCCTCATCCAGTTTCTTCTTTACCGCAAGACGAATGCAGAGGTAATACGGGTCTTCCAACTCTTCTTCCGGAGAATAGGAGCCGAAAATCCCGATTTTTAGTTTTTTACACTTTTTTCTTGGAGAGGGCATGGTGTATTCCAACTCTTCCGCCGCCTCCATTACTCTTTTTCTGGTGGATTCCTGCACATTCAGGGTTTCATCGTGATTCAGTACTCTGGATACTGTTGCAGAGGAGACGCCCGCTCTCTCCGCAATATCTTTGATTGTTGCCATAAGATTTTCTACCTCGCTTCAACAGAGTTTTTCTTTCTTCTTTATGGAGAGTTCCGAAATCAAAAACCGCAAGTAAAATGGTGATGGACCCCCAGAATCATTCGACTTGTCACTTCTTCCCGCAATAGAATAACGGAAAATACGGTTCCAAACACCGCTTCCATAGATAAGATAATTGCCGATTTTGTCTCATCCACATACTTTTGTGCCCAAGTTTGCAGAAAATAGCAAAGGGTCGTACTGACTAAACCAAGATAAAACATGGCAATCCAGCCGGAAGAAGAAACTCCTTCAAAACTTATTTTACCACTTAAAAGAAGGCCGATAAAGGAGAGAATGCAGGCAGAGAGCATTTGCATAAAGTTCAGTATCGCAGGGCGGATTCTGTGCACATATTTTCCTGTAAGATAAATCTGGAAAGCAAAGCCGATTGCGCATCCCAAAGTAAGGCTGTCCCCAAGACCAATGGAAAAGCCGCTTTGCAGAGAAAGAATCCCCGCACCGGTAAGGGCAAGAACCGCCCCTGCTATACTCTTTAACTCTATCTTCTTTCTTTCCAGAATAAAGGCGATAAAGGGCACCATCACAACATTGGTCGCTGTCAAAAAAGCATTTTTAGAAGCTGTGGTGTATTGCAGGCCAACAATCTGCAAGGCAAAGCCGGTAAAGAGCGCCGCACCAAGCAGAAAGCCGCAAAAAATCTCGTCTTTCGTAATGGTCTTTAGTTCTTTTCTTGCAAGGACTCCCATACATATTGCGCCGATTAAGAAGCGTAAAACATGATTTGAAACGGAGCAAGTGTTTTTAAAGCAATATCACTTGCCACAAAAACCGCCTCCCCAGATAATGGTCACGGTTACAAGTCCTATAATTCCCGGTATTTTTCATTCGTTTTCCTTTTACTCGAAAAAGAACAGAGAAGGCAGAAGCCTTCCCTGCTCTGATTCTTATTTCTTGGCAAACTTTGCTTCCAACTCTGCCTGCAAATCGTTCATGGTTTTCTCCACGTCTTCCTTATTTAGGAAAATCTTGGAAACTGCCGCACCGATAGAATCATTTGCCTCTAAAGAATTGGGAGAGGTGGAAATATCAGCGACTTTCTTTCCGTTCTCAATGAAAACAGTATAGACATTTGTACTTCCGAAGAACTCATCTCCCTTGGAGAATACCTCTTCCTCATAGCTTGGGATGTAAGAGGGATAGAGTCCGAAGTTTTCAAAGCCGGAGGCTTGCAGTTTCGTATCGGTCATTGCAAATTTCAGAAAATCTTTAGCTACATCCGGGCTCTTTGTCTTCGCATTGATTACGATATCCGATCCGCCGTTGTTGCAGCTGTACTGTCCGCCGGAAATCATGGGGAGATCCACTACCGACCACTTGCCTTTGGTCTCCGGTCCCTTATCCTTTATGGTTCCAATCATCCAAACCGCTTCCGGAATACATGCCACGGACTCGTTTACTACGGTCTGCTCATACTCATCCCAGCCATTGTAGTTTAAGCATACGCCAGATTCATAAACCTTAGCTGCTTCCTGCATTGCCTTAACAGATTCCTCGCTGTTTACAATAGGATTTCCCTGCTCATCAAAAGCACCCTTTCCAAGCTGAGAGCGCATCAAAGTATAGAAATTGGTCTTCCTCGGATCTACAGGAAGCATCTTTACAGGCTCACCTGACGGCGTCTTACAAGTTGCTTCAATCTTCTTTCCTGCTTCAATCAGGTCATCCCAGGTCTTTAGGGACGCTGCATCGACTCCCGCCTCTTCGAAGTAATCCGTGCGATAGAACAAAGCCTCGGGGCCTGCATCCCAAGGGAAAGCCTGAATTTTATCATTATACTTTACTTCGCTGATTTTGGAAGGAAGAAAATCCTTTTCCTCCACGATATCGCTTAAATCCAGGAAGCCTTCGGGAAACTTATCCGCATAGCCGACCAGATATTCTCCTTCGATACAGATGATATCCGCAATACCGTTTCCTGTTGCAAGAGAGGTGGAAAGCTTCTTGTAAATCTGGTCTGTTCCCATCTCTTCAAACTTCAGCTCTACGTCAGGATGACTCTCCTGATATGCCTTACCAGCATCTTCCAACTGCTTTAAAGCTACATCCCATGCCCATACCGTCAAGGTGGTCTTTCCGCTCTGCTTTCCGGCTCCCCCATTTCCGCAGGCAGTCAGGAAGAGAGAGGACAGCACCAGTAAGGACAAGCCTCCGCTCACGATTTTCTTCATCGTCTTTTTCATCTTTTTTTCCTCCGTTTACATTTTTTTTACTCTTTCACAGCTATTTCACTGCTATTTCTCGGTTTCTATTTCTGCCTATTCTTTCACTGCACCGCCCATGACACCTTGCACGAACTGCTTCTGGAAAATCATAAAAATAGCCAGAATCAGGACAGTTGCAATAGATGCCGCAAGAAGAATCACCGCATAGTTTTTTTGTTTGTGGGATTTCCATCCAGCATGGCAAGCGCAATCGGCAGGGTATATTTCTCTTCACTTCCCAGTACAATCAAGGGCCACATAAAGTTATTCCACATCGAGGTGAACATATAGATTACAAGCGCCCCAATTGCCGGTTTCACATTGGGAAGAACAATACGAAAAAATATACCGCTTTCACTCAGTCCGTCGATTCGTCCCGCCTCAATCAGCGCGGTCGGAAATTCCAGCATATTTTGTCGCATGAGGAAGATGCCAAAAGCATTTGCCAGCATGGGAAGAATGACCGAACTGTAGGTATCCGTCATTTGCATTTTAATCATCATCTCAAAGAGCGGAACATACATCACTACTGCAGGGAATCATCATAGAGCCCATGATGAAGGCAAAAATCAGATTCTTTCCTTTAAAGTCATATTTTGCCAAAGCATAACCTGCTGCGGAAAACAACAAGACCGCAAGAAGGGTATAGACTACGGAAATGAATACGGAATTGAATATACTCATGGCAATATTCATCTTCTCATTTAAGATGGCAAAATTTTCAAATAAGGCGGTTCCTATACTGAGCTTAGGCGGTACGGAAAGAATCTCCGTATTGGTATTTGTCCCCGAAACGAACATGAAATAAAAAGGAAATAAGGAAACAAATGCCGCAAGTATTAAAATCATATAGCTGAGTATTTTTCCTATACTTTTCATCTCTTTTCCTCTTTTGTGACAAAAAACTGTATCGCGGATAAGCCGGCAATGATAAAAGTCATCACATAGCCAATAGACGAAGCATAACCGAATTTCAGATAGCGGAAACCGTTGTTGTAGAGGTACTCGCCCATGGTAATCGTGGCATTGTTCGGACCGCCCTCGGTTAAGATAAAAGGGCTCATCAAAGAGCTGTAAGGTTCCGATGGTGGAGGTAATCGTGCAGAAGAGAATCAACTGCTTCACCATAGGCACCGTGATATAGAGGAATTTTTGCCAAAAAGATGCCCCGTCGATTTCCGCAGCCTCCATCACATCCTGAGGAATCGCTTGAATGCCGGCAAGCAGGATAATCATGTTATAGCCCAGCCATCTCCAGGTGATAGAAATGATAATGGCATAGCGGGCGGGCCACTCCTCATAGAACCAGTTAATCCCTTTAAAGCCCATGCTTTCCAAAACAAAGTTGATGAGGCCGTGGTCTCCATTTAACAGAACCTTAAAGACCAGAGAATACGCAACCAGCGCCGTAACTGTCGGAAGGAAAATCGCCGTCCGGAAAAAGCCTCTGCCCTTGATAAACTTTTCTTCAATCAAAAAGGCAATAATCAAAGCGCCGATAATCATAATCGGAACCTGGATAATCAGGTAAATAAAGGTGTTAAACAGACTCTTGTAAAAGGTCTCATCCCGGAAGAGGGAAAGATAATTATTAAAGCCGACAAATTGGTAACTTCCCGAAATCAGTTCAAAAAGCTCAAGTAGAAGGAGCGGAGAATCGGGTAAATCATAAAAGCGGTAAAAATCAAAATGGTCGGTGAGAGAAAAACATAAGGTGCTGTTTTTCTATTGATGAATGTCTTCTTACTCATAGATTCTCCCTCTTGCCCCTCTGTACTCTGAAAATGCTTCCTTCTTCTCTATTTTTGGAAGAGAAGCTGTAGACAGTAGTCATTGAATCTTGTCTTGTTCCTGTAAATCTGTTTCCTCTCCGCAGGAATTACTTCCCACTCCGCTATGCTTTTGCATCCAGATGCAAAATGATTTCTTCCGATTTTTCGAATCTCTCCCCAGTGCTTTGCCTTCTCCAAAGCTTCAATCGTATAATCATGTGCGTCAAAACCGATTGGTTCCTTACTTACAATCTGGAAGCCTTCTTCACCGTGAGCAAGTGTAATCCATCTTGTTTCTCCGCGATGTCCGTTTTCCTGCGGCATCACATAGTTTTCATGCATCTCTTCCATCCGCTTTTTGATAAATGCCGATTCGTGCATGATCCTGCATATCCGGATAGTTTTCATTCGGCCCGAGACCGTACCAGGATATCTCTTCCAGTTTCTTTGAAACACGAAGCTCCACGCCGATTCTAGGGATAAATTCCGGGGCAAAGCTGCTGTAGCGGAAGCCCTTCATAGAAAGATTCAGCTCCACGGCACCGTCTCTATAAATCCTATAGCAGTATTCCCCCTTAAAGCCGAAAGCCATGCTTAATGCGGAGAAATGCGTATTTACAAGAACGCTGTAGCCAAACTGCTCCTCCCGGTAGCTGATTCCCTCCAGCTGTTCCTGCTGCTTATGGATAAAATATTTCTCTTTCCAGTCCTTTACCTTGTACATATCATTATCGATATGGGCTCTTAACATATTCAGAACCGGACCGCTTGTAATATAGTCTTCTCCACTGTAGCTGAGCTTTTCCAGCTTTCCGTTTACCTTATTAAACTCCAAAGCAAAGCTCTCATTGCTAAAGGAAAGGGCAGTTTTACTTTCTTTTACATGGATTTCCGCAGAATCGGCATGCTCATATGTAGATGCAAGAAAAGACTTTTTATCCTCGGAAATTCCCATTCCGATACCAGTCTTGGCACTGCAGTAGCCTTCTTCTCTTAAGACAAACTGCTGTGCGGAAAGCTCCTCTCCTTTTTTCGCAAAGGCGTTCTTCTCCTTATACAAAATGCGAAAGTCAATATAAATTGCATCTTTCTCAGAAGTCTTATCTCCATGCTTTTTTTAGAGCTCTCGAATCTCCGGAATCTGAAAGGCTCTCGAAGACTGCGGCTCTACGATAAGCTCTTGCACGCTTCCTGTAAGAAGGGTTCTTTCTCCAATCCAGATTCTGTATTCTAAAACAGTATCACTGCTGTCTTTAAAATATCGTTTACTCCGAAGTGCAAATTCTCCCTCTTCTCTATTCACTACCTTTAGAACCAGCGGTGCAATAACCTGTTTGTAGTTCAAAAGCCCCGTGGAAAGTTGCCCGTCCGGACGCAAGAGACCGTCGATACAGAAATTACCGTTATTCGGTTCGTCTCCATAGTCTCCGCCGTAGCAGTAAAGGGTCTGTCCGTCTTCTCCTTTGTCCTGTAATCCCTGGTCATACCACTCCCAGATGAATCCGCCCTGCAAGCGAGGATATTTTTCAAAGAGATCCTGATACTCTCTTAAGTTTCCGGGTCCATTTCCCATGCTGTGGCCATACTCGCAAAGAATATGGGGCTTTCCGTGGGCATCATTTCCCTCTGCAATCCTCACCATCCCGTCAAGACGCGTATACATCGTAGAATACACATCCGCAATATCCGCCTTGGCATCACTTTCATAATGAATCAGTCTAGATCTGTCCAAAGCGCGAATGGACTCGGCCATTTTTACGAAATTTTCTCCGATTGATGACTCATTCCCAAGAGACCACATAATGATAGACGGGTGATTCCTATGCTCTTTTACCATTCTTACCGCACGGTCGCAGAAAGCCGCTTCCCAGCTTGGAAGATCATTTAACCACTCGTATCTCTGAATCCACTCAAAACCGTGGGTTTCCAGATCCGCTTCATCAATCACATAAAATCCGTACTCATCACAAAGAGAGTAGAACCAGCTTGCCTTCGGATAATGAGAGCAACGGATTGCATTGATGTTGCAGCGTTTCATACGAATTAAATCCTGCTCTACCTCTTCTCTCTTTTACCGTTAAACCTTCCGTAGGGGAAAAAGTCATGCATATTGACACCGTTCAGTAAAATGGCTTTTCCGTTTACGAAGAAGTTTTTCGTCTTTTTACAACAATCGTTCGGAATCCAAGGGCTTGTTCCACTTCATCGACTATCTTCCCTTTTTTCTCTAAAGCAATTTCCAGCTTGTAGAGATAGGGTTCTTCCGCACTCCAAGGGAAAACGGAATCCAGTTCTTTCACAAAATCTCCCTGCAATGTTCCGTCTTCTGCTTTCACACAATTGCATTTCTCATGGAAAAGAAGCTTTGACTCCCTATCTTTTGAGAGATGCTAAAAAGGAGGTCTGCCTCATCCGCATTTCCACTTAGCTCTTTCCCAAGTTTGAGTTGCAGTCTGAGCTTTTTCCGCTCCCGGTGTCAAAGAGATAATCCGCATAGACTACCAGATCTTCAATCCCCTTTTTCGGCAGAATTTGCAGTTTTACATCTCTGAAAATACCGGAGAACCACCACATATCCTGGCACTCCAGATAAGTGGCATCCGACCACTGATAAACTCTTACGCAAAGCTGATTTTCTCCCTCACGAAGAAAATCCGAAGCATCAAAACCGGAACCCAAACGGCTAACCTTACTGTATCCCAAGTGTTTTCCATTTACCCAAACATCAAAGGCACTGCTTACCCCGTCAAAACGAAGGAGATACTGCTTCCCTTCCTCTTTTTCTCCAGATGAAAGCTCCTCCTGTAAATTCCGCAAGGATTTTTCAGAAAGGGACAAAAGGAGGGTTGATGGGAAAAAGATACCATACATCCGTATAGTGCTTTTTTCCATAGCCATAGCACTGCCAGCAAGACGGTACAGGAAGCTTCTTCCATTCCTGATCCGCATAATCTTCGGCAAAAACATGCTCGGGAGAACTCCGGTGCTTCAAGATAAAGGAAGCTCCATTCCCCGTTTGAGGAAATGTCCTTCTCGAACTCTCCGGTATGACGAAAATCCGCCACTAGCTTCTCTTCTGCCGATCATCATCAGCTCTTCATTTT
>BNJU01004522.1_pt1 | contig 26963 bp, 31 predicted proteins | sample 8539281 | NCBI WGS metagenome assembly BNJU01 (sample SAMD00202456, study PRJDB9452) | human saliva metagenome | isolation source: human saliva | place: Japan
AGTTCGTGAAGCAATTTGTTTGTAGATCTTTACACAGTGGCGAGAAAAAAACTTACTGTTTGTACAGGCGACTTGTGAGGAGACTGGGATGTTTGATCAGATCATTACAGAATGCAAGATCTTTAATCCAACTCTTGAAAGAGCTTTTTAAAGTTGCTCCAAAAAAATTTGTCTCCGCATACCAATGGTTTATTGATCATGAAGATAGCGAGATTGATAAACTTCCCCACCGTTTGAATGATAAATAAATAGAGGTTAGTTTAAGTGTTTAGTCTAAGCCAAGCATATCAATATCAAATTTTTTATCAGATAGGTATAGATCAAAAACATTTGATGCTGGTAAAAATCTAACTTTAATTGGCTCAAGTCCAACACGAGATGAAATTCCCATGAATACTTCACCCTTTAATATGATTTCATCTTTTTCTGTAGGAAAAAAATGAAACAGTTTTTGATGGTGGTAAACTCGTGATCTTGAATAAAAATCTTGAAATGCAAGTTGATAAAAATATTGTTTAGTTATTGAGTCAATACCTGGTTGGTTTGTTGGCGTTTTTCCGTCGTTTAACACAGCGTTATAATATTTTGCATCGATGATTATAAAACTTGAATCTTTAATAGATACTAAATCAGGAATTAAAGTATCAGCAGCAGTATGACCAGTAGCAGTCCATAAAGGCTTCTCAATAATATCTATAAGTCTATCGCTCGCTTTATATTTCTCTGAAAGTTGTGTTGGAAGACTGATTCTACCCAGCATTTCTTTTAGTTGATTGTCCATTATTTCAGAGCATACATCTTCCCAAACTTTATAAAAGCAGTTTGTTCCATACAGAGAAAATGACTCTAGCGGACTATGATAATCAAGGTTCTCTATATATTCATAGATACCTTTCAATACATTCTGTTTTTCTTGTGTTGAATTGAAGGTTCAATTCACCTTCAATGCAGTACAAAATATAACTTGTATCTCCAAAATTTTCTAATTTTTCATCTGTAAGATTAAGTTCCGTAAGATTGAACAAGTCCAATAGATCGGCTTCTTTAAGCTCTGCACTAATCCTTGTTAATATACATTCATGAAGGCGTTTAAAAAAAGTCTTGATCATTATTTATCTTTTTTTAGTTTTTAAATCAAAAATAGAACGGTCTTTTGTTATTGAAAAAAATAGAAGACTCATTTATGGTCTTATCCCATAAAATCTCTTCAGAACCATTTATATCTACAATCTCTTTAGAGCTACTATATATTCCATTTGAATAGTAATCGTCTAATAGAAATAGTAATTTTGAAATGAAATTTGATGATTGAATCTCACTTACGTCAAGTGACGATCCAATGTACTGGTTCTTTGAATGATATTTTTTTCAAGAAGGCGGAGAACTTGCTTAAACTCCTTTAAAGGGTTTTTTTGAATGCTGTAAATATTTGGGATAGCATTTTAAAAACTCTTCCATGAATTATAATGATACCGACAAATGTAAAGACAAATAAAGACTCCACGTCCTCCACACTCGAATCGAAATATTCGACATCAATGTCATTATAAATTGAATCAATATCTTGTTGTTTTTCCTTTCGTATCTGTTTTAGCACTCCATTCTGTTTAAGAATTTTTTTATATACTGATTCAATTCTGTATAAGAACAACTTAAAAAGAAGACAAAGATCATTTTTTAGAATATGTCTTTTGCTCTCTGATAAATGAAGAAATCATTAGTCGTTAACTTTCATATTATCAAAATCTGAAACATACTCTAAAAATCAGAGATTGAATATCGTTATGAAAAAAATTTCAATACCTCTTTTGTCAAACTCTTTACATATCTCTGAATACCTATTTTTTTATTTTTCTCCGCAATTAGCAAAGACCATGTTTCTTTTTTTGTCTAGCTGCATCTTCGTATAAATACATTATGACCTTATTCTTGAATACATTAATAAATTGCTCGCTGTCGATTTCATTACCGTTTTTTTGGTACGACTATTTTTTTCTATCGATAAAATAAGGTCCAAGTTGCTTTATCTTCGTTAATTTGGAGCTTTAGCAAGAAAATCATTGATTGACTTGCGAAGCGCATTCCATTCAACCTTATGTACATTAGTGGATCCAAGAACTACTGTTTTGTTTTTTTCAGATCTGAATCATTATCATTGATTCCAATATATGTAAAATTCCATCTTCTTTTTGAATGCTGTGTCCATAGGAAAGACACCTTGATCAGCACTATTCATTGTAGCCCAAATAAACATATTGTCGGGTATTCTAATATTTTCAAATTTACAATCGGCGAGATCAAATTCTTTTTGAAAGATAATTTTTCATATCCTCACTAACATTTATAGGATACTGACTATAATTATTTTCATTTCTATCAAGCAATTGAAAAATATCCCCAAAAACAGAAGCAACATTCGCTCTATTAATCTCTTCGATGATTAATAAAAATGGTTTAGGATTATCTGACATTGCACTTTTTAATGCTTTAACAAGTACACGTAAAAACGGACCTGGAACATATTCGTAGGTAATTTCATCTTGACCCTTATGCGTCTCATCACTTTTACTATCAGATGAAAAAACATTACTGCGGACAATTGGTTTATAGGTTCCGACGAAGTTTGCATAACTATAGTCAGGATGAAAAGTTACACGTTCATAATTTACGTCGCTATAAGCACCAAGAAGTTTAATACGATCTTTGTTAATTTCAAAGCTTTTACCGGTACCAGGAGCACCAAAAACAATTCTATTTCTTTCAAAAACTGATTCTATACCAGTATCATATGAAATAGTATCTTGTGTTTCAGAGGCGCAATTCGTTATGAGTTTGTCAATGCTAACCTTCGTACTTGTTATATCGATAGCCAATTGATTATTAAGTTTTGAAAATGACTCATCTACATCATCGGCTTTGACAACAAACATGTCATACAGTAATTGCTCTTTTCGTTTGAGAATCACTAAATAATCATTTACATGGACAAGATGTCTATATTCTATAAATTTAGGAGAATCTAGATCAATAATAGACATTTGGATTTGATCAGAAGAATTGGAACGTCTGCTTCTCAATATACTCACATATACACATTGTTGATTGTCATTGAAGATATTCGCATTTTTTTATCAAGATATAGCATATTGCTTCTATATAAAGTAATAGGTATTTGACCAACAAAAATATTTTTTTAAAGGATTGTTTTGTAGGTTGCCGGTAGAACTGAAATAACTGTTAGACTTTATATAAGGAAATAATTCCATTTGTTCGCCAGTTATTGCAATGTGAGTTTGATTAGATTTTTCTACCTTTATCTAAAGTATTTGAACTTTTTAAATTTTTTTACAATGAGTCCATCGTAATCGTTAGGATCAATTTTTCTGATCAATTTTAATAAGAGTGTTTCTAACAACATCTATGGCATATTTGAATTCAATCATGATTAGTTGACCTTCTCATCATTAATATATTTCTTTATTACATGAGCAATAGCACGACCTAATAACGGAGGTACTGAATTTCCAATTTGCATATATGTTTTGGTATATGGCCCTCTAAAGAAATAATCATCTGGGTATGATTGTACTCGTGCGGCCTCTCTAGGGGTTAATCCCCTAGCTTGTTCGAGATGGATATACATATTGCAATCAAACTTCATATGTGCAGTTATTGTCTTACACACCTTGTTAAACTCAAGTTTGTAATACTTATCTTTAAAAATATTGTTTCGATTCCTGTATGGCATAATATCAGCAATCTTAGGATCGTCAGATTTGTCTCCTGGAAGCATAGTATCAAAAATCATGATATCTCTATCATTATTGTACCGTGCCTTATGATTTAATACAAAAGGATACGTATTTCCACTATTAATAAGTTTAATATAATTATTTGTTTCTAGAGATCGAGCACGATCTATTTTACAACCAGATTCTTCAGAATCAATTTCTGTTGCATTCTTAATTCTAGAAGCTTTGAAGCGGCCTTAGGCCAAATAAGGCATCTTCAAGAGTAAAACTTTGAATATTGATACTTTGACTTTCAATCTCGTCAAAGATTATATCGTTATTGATTCCGATTCGATTTCCTATATAAATTAATCGTTCTCTATTTTTGAGGAACTCCATAATCTTTAGCATTTAAAACCCTAGCAGTTACTGAAAAACCTATTTGTTGAAAATCTTCAATAACTTGATTTTTAACCTTCAACATTCCTTTAACATTTTCCATTACAAAAAAAGTAGGCTTAGCCTTATCGACTACTTCAATAAAGCTTTTATATAAATGATTTCTAGGATCATCAATTAATCTCTGTCTGTTGGCTTCGCTAAATCCCTGACACGGTGGGCCTCCAACTACTATACTTGGATAGGTGTCGCCTAAAAGTTCCTCGAGATTTGATACGACGTCCCTTATATCTCCTTTAATGATATGATCCCTGGGTGTTTCAGGGTGATTGTGAGCGTATGTATCAACACAACAACTTTCAATATCATTAGCTAAAATAGTTACAAAACCTTCTTGTTTAAAACCTAATGATAAGCCACCAGCACCACAAAACATGTCAACCATAGTCAACCTATCAGTAGTTCTAGCCTTTCTGGCTTCTTTTATGAAGTGATTACAGTACTTATTAATTGGGCAGCAATTGCAGTTTTGTAGTTTCTTATTACATATAGTAGCTAGGCGAGCTATTGAGTTAATAAATGCAGGATCATCTAAATGAGCTTTTATGGTTCTTGCTCTAAGTAAAAGATACTCTTCATCAATGTTTTCAGTAATTCTATCCAAGCAAATATCTAGTTCACAATTTTTGCCTAGTAGATCAGATTTATCAATGAAGGTCATAATTTCAGTAATGTCATTATTAGCGGTCATGTTTATTAATGCCCTTCAATTTCATATAGCTTTTCTTTAACAGCATTTGCAACTGCTTTGGCAACATTAACCGTTACTGCATTTCCAAATTGTTTATAAGCTTGTGTATCAGATACTACTATTTCGAAATTATCATCAAAACCCTGCAACCTTGCGCATTCTCTCGGAGTTAGTCTTCGAATTTTTTGCGTATCCCCATTACCATAAATATAATCGTCTGAATAATAATTATCTTGACAAGCTCTATGCATTTTTGCCATTGTGGCACATAATGGCCTCGCGGGAGACTGGTTAATCTCAGATTTCGCTACGTATCCTCCAGTTCCATTTGATAATATTGTTGGAATAATTTTTTTCTGAAAGATAATATTTTTTTCATCGACATTCTTTTGAAGAATATCTCGAACCGACACAGTAAGCATTTGTGGTTTAGGAAATGTAAAATTCACGTCTTGGTCTCTAAAACAGACGATAAAAAGTCTATTTCTAGTTTGTGGAACTCCATAATCTGCAGAATTCAGCACACTATAAAACACTTTATAGCCGAGATTTTCAAGAACTCTTTTTATAGTCTTGAAGGTATTTGATTTGTCATGAGTTAAAAGCCTTCTAACATTTTCGAGTACGATGGCTTTTGGGGCTTTATTGTTTTCAATTTGGTAATTGATTATTTCAGCCACTCGAAAAAATAGTGTGCCTCTAGTATCTTCAAAACCTTTTTGATCCCCCATCATACTAAAGGGCTGGCAAGGAAACCCCCCTATTAAAATATCGTGTTGAGGTATAGAACTTAATGGGATTTTGTTAATATCTCCAAGATTCATCATGCTATTCGGAAAATTTATGCAATACGTTTTTGCGGCATACTTATCAAAGTCATTTGCCCAAATAACGTCAAAGCCTGCTTCAAGAAATCCTTGATCAAGGCCACCAATACCACTAAATAAAGAAACGACATTCATCAATAAACTCCTATTGAATGTTTTCTATTATCTTCGGAAAGCAGAATCTAAAATATAGTTTCATTTCCAAAGCTCGACAAAATATTACTTATGATCCAGAAACAATTTTACTCGTTTTTGTTTTGTTAACGTAATAAGCTTTAAAAAATATTTGAATGAGAAAGCGATAACACTCGAATTACCTAATATACGTTTTTTTACATCAAAAAAAAACGCCTCCCAGCGCGTAGCTAGGAGGCGTTTCAAGGAAAGGACTAGAGGGGTTTCTCGCCAATTAGGCAAGCATCTGAGCAAGATCCTCGGAAGCATCGCCGATTGGGCCAATACCGTAGTTCTCAACAAGAATGTTAAGGACGTTAGGGCTGACAAATGCAGGAAGGGTTGGTCCAAGCTTGATGTTCTTGATGCCAAGGTGCAGCAGGGTTAGAAGGACGCATACTGCCTTCTGCTCGTACCAAGACAGAACAAAAGCTCAGTGGCAGGTCGTTAACGCCGCAGTCAAATGCATTTGCAAGAGCAGTTGCAATCTGAACAGCGCCGTAAGCGTCGTTGCACTGACCAACGTCAAGAATACGAGGGATGCCACCAATGGTGCCCAGGTCAAGGTCGTTGAAGCGGAACTTGCCGCAAGCAACGGTGAGGACAACAGAGTCTGCAGGAGTCTGCTCAACAAACTCGGTGTAGTAGTTACGACCAGGGCGAGCGCCGTCGCAGCCGCCAACAACAAAGAAGTGCTTGATAGCGCCCCTGCTTTAACAGCATCGATGATCTTATCGGCAATGCCAAGAACTGCACCGTGGCTAAAGCCGGTGGTTACCTTGTGGCCACCGTTGATGCCGGTGAGCTCCTGAGCCTCAGCGTATCCACCAAGCTCCTGAGCCTGCTTGATAACAGCGCTGAAGTCCTTCTTGCCGTTAGCGTCCTCGTCAATGTGGACGAGCTCTGGGAAGGCAACAAGCTCAGTGGTGTAGACGCGGTCCTTGTAGCTAGGACGAGGTGGCATGAGGCAGTTAGTGGTGAAGACAACAGGAGCTGGAATGTCCTTGAAACTCCTTTCTGCTGGTTCTGCCATGCGGTACCAAAGTTGCCCTTGAGCTGTGGATACTTCTTGAGCTCTGGATAACCGTGAGCTGGGAGCATCTCGCCGTGAGTATAAACATTAACGCCGGTGCCCTCAGTCTGCTCAAGGATCATCTTGAGGTCAAGAAGGTCGTGACCAGAGACAACAATGAAGGGACCTGGCTCAATAGTCAGAGGAACCTCAGTTGGAACAGGGGTGCCATAAGCGCTGGTATTTGCGCTGTCGAGAAGAGCCATGCACTTGAGGTTGACCTCGCCTACCTCAAGGGTAAGAGGCAGCAAAACGTCAACGGAGGACTCGGTAGCAAGAGCAGCAAGTGCCTTTACAAAGAAAGCGTCAACTGCGTCATCGGTCTTGCCAAGAACGCGAGCGTGGTAAGCGTAAGCGGCCATACCGCGAATACCAAACAGAATGAGGGACTTGAGGGATCTAATGTCCTCGTTGTCGGACCAAACGCCGCCAAGAGGAAGATCCTCAACAGGCTCTACGCCAGCCTCTGCAGCTAGACGGTTCTTCTCGTCACGAACCTGAGCAGTAATTGCGTCAACAGCGCCCTTGTCAAAGTTGACGTTGGTGATGCAGTAAACAAGCCGTCAACGATCAGCTGATCTGCGCGGTTGGAACGCTTGCCAGCAGCAAGCTCGGTGCGAGAAAGGCCAACCAGAGCGCCGGTGAGCTCGTCCTGAGCAAACGCAACGTCAAAAGGCTTGCCACAAACGCCAGCAGCACCGGTACATGCAGTACAAGCAGCAGTCTGCTCGCACTGGAAACAGAACATCTTGTTATCCACTATTTTTCCTCTCCATAAAACCATATAGCGAGAAGAGATTTGCTCTTCTGAGTTTCATGATTACAGGAATGTGGAATAAGGTATGTTGTAATTACAACAAAACGATTTCTGTCCAGAAATTTTTTGGAGAGTATATGAACGTACAAGACATCAAGCCCTCTTTTTTGCTAAACACAATTGTGTTTAAAGGAGTAAAACCAGAGCTACTAGAGGCACTTTTAAAGCATTTACGTGCTGTTGTTCACACCTATGAGCCTGGAGAGATCATTTTGTGCGCTGGCGACAAGGCGCATCAATTTGGCATTGTTATCTCTGGCGCTATCCACGTTGAGGGATCTGACGCTCAGGGCAATATCTCTGTGATGGGAGCTTTCCATACCGGAGACACCTTTGGAGAGGCGTATGCGGCCCTTGGAAACGTGCCGCTTTTGACCTCGGTCGTTGCTACCGAGAAATCGGAAATTCTGCTGCTGGACGTGCGTCAAATTACTGCCAGAACGTGCGACATCTGCGGTGGCGTGGACATTATCATCAGAAATCTTATGGCTTCAATTGCTCAAAAGAACATTATGCTGAGTCGACGCATTCAAGATGCCGCACCAAAAAGTATTCGTGGCAAACTGATAGCGTACCTGCACACGCGCTCTCAAGTTGCAGGTTCTACAGAGTTTGATATCCCCTTCAACCGACAACAACTTGCGGATTATCTTGGTGTAGATAGAAGTGCTCTAAGCGCTGTAATATCTTCTTTAAGTAAAGAGGGCGTCTTTGAAGTTAAACGTAGTCATTTCAAACTTTTATAACAGTATTTCAGCCTAAGGAGGCTTTATGGCAGAGATTTATTTAGCAGGTGGATGCTTCTGGGGACTTGAAGAGTACTTCTCCAGAATTAATGGCGTCACCGCAACTACCGTTGGCTATGCAAACGGTAAAACTTTAGATACCAACTATCAAGAGGTGAAGGCAACAGATCATGCAGAAACAGTGCATGTCACTTACGATGAGACCGTTGTAAGCCTCTATGACATTTTGCGCTACTACTTTAGGGTTATTGATCCCCTCTCAGTCAATAAGCAAGGCAACGATGTTGGTAGGCAGTATCGCACGGGCATCTACTACACAAACGACGCAGACTTGCATGTAATCGACCGCATTATGGCTGAGCAAGAGTCTCTTTTTGGTCAGAAGCTTGCCGTTGAGGTTGAGCCGCTAGATAACTATGTACTTGCTGAGGAATATCATCAGGACTACCTGAAGAAAAACCCAGGTGGATATTGCCACATCAATGTTGATGATGCATATAAGCCACTTGAGTAAGCCGCTTAGCTTACGTTAAGAGGCGCCGTTGATGGATGGGATTTCAAAAACTATGTACTTGAAACTATGTTCTATAGGTACATATCCGAAAACATAACGGATTACATCAATAAGGGTGAATATGAAGTTTATTAATTAAAAGCAGCATAATTGACATCAAAGCAACCCTCGGAAGGGTGCCTATCGCTTTAAGGCCCAGCCTGGTTTATATAATTCTTGTACTGGTGTCAACGTTTCCGATGCGGATGCTATATTTCCCTGCTAGATCGATAGGAAGGATGATTCAGTTCGGGTTTCCTATACTTATGTATTTCATCCTAGCCCCGGTACTGGCAGCAATGAGCATCAGACAAGAAGACTTATCAAGGGGGAACCTTCCTGCCTTGATTGTAGCTGGCGTGATGCTGTTTTTATGTATTCCAATCAGCCGATTAGCGTACTTCGCCTTTTGGGAGAACCAGTATTTCACTTTTTCGGCCATTTTTGTAACTGTAGTTCCTTTTGTTGTGGCTGTTGTGGCGACCTTAATAAAAAAGATTAAAGTCGCCACAACAAAGGTGCAGTAGTTAGCGGCTAAAGATGAAGCTAGCTAGCGCTTTGCAGCAGGCGGCTATCACGTCTGAATCCGGAGCTTAAATAAAAAATGAGATGAACCCAAATGGCGCTCGCTTGTGCGAGCGCCATTTGGGAGCAATGTTTGTTACAACAAAGCTAATAAACAGTACGATTCGTACTACTTCTTAACCTCGTAGTGGCTCTTTACGGTAAACGTAATAACGTAGGTCTTACGGTACGACTCTGGTGCAGAAGTAAGAATTGCACAGTCAGTCAGGTTATAGTTGGATGGATGTGCGAGGGCCTGGTCAACAGTGTTGCCAATCTCTTCTGCAGACTCAAGTACCTGAGCCCTCTGAGCCGCATCGATAGTTGCTTTTCTCATCAAATCAAACTGGTCTGCTGTACCCTCAATGCGAATAATGATTGGCCAGAGGCTGTCTTCATCAACCTGCGTAGTAATTTGCAGATCTGGATACAGGCTGTTATCAAAGCTGAATCCATCAGGAATATGATAGGTGCCATAGCCGGTTGCGTTTGAATTGTTTGATGAGGAGCTAGAGGAGCTAGAAGAATCTTCTTTTTTCTCGTCTTTCTTCTCTTCTTTTTGTTCTGACGTGGTGGATTGTGTCTGGTCTTGTTTGTTTTCTGTTTGTGAGCAGCCAGACAAAATGCCCACACTCAAGGCTGACGTTACCAGTAGTACAAAAATTGCAGTAAAGAACTTGCTCATCCTAGAGCTACGCTTCATTTGACCTCCATTAAACGGAACGTACTAACTACCAGGAACTCACTGCGATTGTACCCAGCAAATAGCGCCATTTAACTGGGAGAATATTTCACAAGATAAAATAATGTTTCATCTTTTTATGCTTCCCAGAGGAAGTGCCTCATATCTACCTTACCGTTTTCTAGAAATTGCACACCTTCTGCCTCAAGAAGCTCTCTCTGTGCATCTGCCCCACCAAAAGCAAAGCCAGGAGCTAGCGAGCCGTCTTTAAAGACTACCCTGTGGCAAGGTACACCGCCCGCAACACCGGGGCTCTGGTGCATAGCAAATCCCACATAGCGAGCCTTTCTTGGCTCCCCTATCATGCGAGCTATCTGCCCATACGTACTGACCCTGCCCTCGGGAATCTGCTTGACCACTGAAAATGCACGCTGAAGAAGTTATCCATATCTAGCCCACTCTATCTTCACGGTTACCGGGAATTGCTTGCTCATTTTATGTTGGAATGCTATCGTATCAAAAGCAAACGGGTGGTGGCGCAGCTTGGTAGCGCACTTGACTGGGGGTCAAGGGGTCGCTGGTTCAAATCCAGTCCACCCGACCAGAATTTCTCGCCAGGAGTATTCCTGGCTTTTTATATATTGAAGTAGTTTTTCAAAAACCGGTGTGATCTAATTTGTAGCATAGACAAACTGACAAATTGATATTTTCCTTTATTCAGAGATACATACTGTTGACAATAAAAGCTCCTATATAGTATTTTTTTTATAAACTACTATATAGGAGCTTTTGTATGAAAACAAACGGAGGATTTCTTGTCACCAAAATAAAACAGCTTGGTGACCGGATTTTTGAGAAGATTCTCAGCGAAAAGAATATTGATGCGTTCAATGGAGCCCAGGGGCGCATTCTTTATGTGCTGTGGCAGGAGGATGGAATCTCAATCAGGTCACTCTCGGTCAAATGCGGATTAGCAATAACATCTCTTACGACGATGCTGGAAAGAATGGAACATCAAGGGCTGATAAGCCGTGTTCAGTCTGAAACGGACAAAAGGAAAACACTCCTGTTTTTGACTGAGAAAGCACATGCCTTAAAGGACGAGTACGATTCTGTATCTGATGAGATGGGCAGCATTTACTACAAGGGTTTTTCAGAGGAAGAAATTACCCGGTTTGAGGAATGCCTCGACCGCATCAGAAAGAATCTTGAGGAACGGCAGAAGTCATGAGTATTTGTATCAAAGATCAGATTCAGAACATGAATCTCGTCATGCGCTCGACATTCCGGTGTTTATGAAGGAAGACCTTGTCCCTATCATAGGGGATGAAAATATGATTCAGGAAATGCCAGAAGAATTCAATAAAGTGTTAGAGGTACAGAGATCATGGCAGAAGTAATCGATGGAATCCTCATTTCTGAGGTGGAAACAAAAAACATCATGACCAAGTCGAGTCTGCCGGTAGGCGGTTACTCGGTCAATCCTTATGTGGGCTGTACACATGCCTGCAAGTATTGCTACGCTTCTTTTATGAAGCGCTTTACCGGACACACGGAGGAATGGGGCACTTTCCTTGATGTGAAGCATTGGCCGGAAATTAAAAATCCAAAGAAATATGCTGGACAGCGGGTGGTCATCGGTTCTGTGACGGATGGCTACAGTCCACAGGAGGAGCAATTCGGGAATACCAGAAAACTTCTGGAGCAGTTGATTGGCAGTGACGCAGATATTCTGATCTGCACAAAGTCTGATCTTGTGGTAAGGGATATTGATCTGCTGAAGAAGCTTGGTCAAGTGACCGTTTCATGGTCGATCAACACACTGGATGAAAATTTCAAGAACGATATGGACTCTGCTTCGAGCATTGAACGGCGTATCGCTGCTATGAAGCAGGTATATGATGCAGGAATTCGTACAACCTGTTTCGTATCCCCGGTATTCCCCGGAATCACGGACTTTGAAGCCATCTTTGAGCGGGTAAAGGATCAGTGCGATTTGTTCTGGCTCGAAAACCTCAATCTTCGGGGCAGCTTCAAAAAGACGATCATGGATTATATCGCCGGAAAATATCCTGATCTTGTACCGCTTTACGATGAGATCTATAACAAGCATGATCGCAGCTACTTTGAAGCGCTTGAAGTAAAAGCTGCGGAAATGGCTAAGAAGTATGATTGTCCCTTTGTGGATAATGAAATGCCTTATGGCAGGGTCACGCAGGGACATCCGGTGATTGTGGATTATTTCTATCATGAGGAAGTCCGAGGGACAGAAAATACCGGAAAAAGAAATCGTTAAACAGAAATTTATTGCTGCGATGCATTCGTATTTTGCTTCGCTTCAAACGCACAATTCCAGGTTGTCAATTACAGGTGACATTGAAAGAGCCAGCCCATTCAAGGTGCTGGCTCTTTCAAAAATTCCATTCTAATTTATGCGTCTGTACCTTCAAACTGACTCTCGTACAGATTGGCGTAGAAGCCGCCCTTAGCTAAAAGCTCATCGTGAGTACCGCGTTCAAAAATGGCACCGTCTTTGATGACAAGAATACAATCTGCACCTTGGATGGTTGAGAGCCTGTGAGCAACAACTAGTGAAGTTCTGCCATTCATGATGGTATCAAATGCCTTCTGTACCAGCTGTTCTGTACGCGTATCAATACTTGAGGTTGCCTCATCCAGAAGCAGAATAGGTGGATTAGCAAGCATAACACGAGCAATGCAGAGCAGCTGTTGCTGACCCTGAGATAAAGATCCGCCAGACTCTCCCACCATGGTGTCGTAACCTTGAGAAAGCTGCTGGATAAACTCGTGCGCCTGAGCTTTCTGAGCTGCAGCAATAATCTCTTCATCGGTGGCGTCTGGCTTTGCATAGCGGATGTTCTCTTTGATGGTTCCCTTAAAGAGCCACGTATCCTGTAGCACCATGCCAAACTGCTCCCTAAGTGATGCTCGCGTGAGCTTTTGCGTGTTATGACCGTCTACATAAATAGCGCCGGAATCAATGCTATAGAACCTGAGTAGCAGGTTAATAAGGGTGGTCTTGCCGCAGCCAGTTGGCCCAACAAGAGCAATCTTCTGGCCAGGCTCTGCCCTGAATGAGATGTGGCTGAGCAGCGGATGCTTGGGATTATAGGAGAACGCCACGTCATCAAACTCAATGGAGCCCTGTGGATTCTGGATGACTTCAGCGTCTACTGGATCAGGCTTGATCTCCTTTGCGTCGAGAAGATCAAAGACTCGACGAGCGCTTGCATAGGCTGTCTGAACCTGTGTTACAACTGCGGAAATGGCATTAAATGGCTTCATGTACTGGTTGGCATACGAGAGGAAGCTCTGCACCTGACCAATGGTAAGCACAGAAGGAACGCCTGTTAAAACGCAAATGCAGCCAAGTCCAGCGACCAGTGCATAAATGAAGTTGTTTACCAGACGCGTTGAAGGATTGGAAAGCGATGAAGCAAACTGTGCGCGCTCTCCTACTACACGGAGTTTCTCATTAATGGCTTCAAACTGCTCAATAATAGCGTCCTTATGAGCAAAAGCAGTAATAAGTTCCTGGTTAGAGACCATCTCTTCTGCGTATCCGCCTAGCTGACCTTGGTAGCCTTGTTGCTTGCTAAAAGAAGAGCTTGCGTACTTGGTAATGACAGAAGCCACAACAATAGAGAGCGGCGTAGCTAGAGCAACTACAAGGCCCATAGGAATCGACATATAGAACATAAAGCACAAGGTTCCAATAATGGTTACCACGCCCGTGAGGAACTGCGTGAGGCCCTGCTGAAGGCCATCACCAAGCTGATCCACATCGTTAACAACCCTAGACAGCAAATCTCCTTGGGAATGCGTGTCAATGTACGAGAGAGGCAGGTTAGCCACCTTGGCGTGAGCCGCGTCTCTGAGGTCGCGCGTGACCAGGTAGGTGAGCTTGTTGGTAGACCAAGAAGCAAGCCACTGTGTAGCACTTGCAAGCAAAACTACCAGCGAGAGCTGAGCGAGCGTGGGCAGAAGAGCTGCTTCGCCACCCTGCACCAGCCTGATGAGCTGGTCGATGGCGGCGCCTACAATGATGGGTACCCAGAGCTGCAAAGCACGGTTGCAATTGAAGAGACTGCCGCAAGAACCAGAAAACCTCCGTGAGGAGAAATCCATGCAGCTAGACGGCGTGTTACTTCTGCTGCAGACATAGAAATAACGTCCGCTGAGCCGCTCTTGCTATGCTCAGGCGCGCTTGATGCGATAGCGGAGGTGCTTCCGCCAGAATACATATCGGCCATTACTCCACCTCCTCAGGACGAAGCTGTGAGAGACAGATCTCTTTATAGAGCGGGCATGTGGCGAGAAGTTCTTTGTGTGTTCCCAGCCCAACCTGTTTGCCGTGGTCAAGAACAAGAATCTTGTCTGCTTGCATAACCGCTGCTACACGCTGCGAAATAATGATGCTTGTAGTGGTGGCACTGAGCTTACGAAGCGCCGCACGGAGGTGAGCGTCCGTAGCAAATCAAGTGCGGAAGCAGCGTCGTCCAAGATGACAATGCGCGGACTTCCTACCAGGGCACGAGCGATAGTCAAGCGCTGACGCTGGCCTCCCGAGAAGTTCTTGCCACCACGCTCGACAATGCTGTCAAGCTGATCGGGTTTCTCGCGCACAAAGTCTGCTGCTTGAGCAACCTCAAGAGCTGCCCAGAGTTCCTCATCGGTAGCGTTAAGGTTCTTCCAGCAGAGGTTGGTACGGATAGTGCCGCTGACCAGCGAAGTATGCTGTGGAACGTAACCAATAAGGGCACGTAGTTGCTCAAAGGTATAGGTTTTGACGTCGTGACCAAAGACGCTTACAGAGCCAGTTTGAGTGTCAAAGAGTCGCGGGATGAGGGCGGCAAAACTAGACTTACCGGAGCCAGTACCACCGATAATTCCCAGCGTCTGACCAGACTGAAGCGAGAGATTGATGTTAGAAAGAGCAGGCTCTCCTCCACCGTCATAGACAAGCGAGGCATCCTTGAACGCTACAGCAGTTCCGGCAAAGTCGGAATCAGTGAGGTCAAAGCGTTTGTTACCGCTATCGGTAAGAGCTGGTTTGGTGTTAAGCACTTCCATCACACGCGTAGCAGACGCGGCACCGCGTGTGATGATAATAATTAGGTTGGCAACGTATCCAATAGCCAGAAGCGCGTTTGTCATATAGCTGACCAGAGCAACAACAGTACCTTGAGATAGCGTGCCAGCGGTAATCTGAGGGGCCGCAAGCCAAAGTGTTACAGCAATTCCCAGGTACATGACTAGGAAGGTTGCAGGATTCAGAAGGGCCGAATAATTTGCTGCATTTGTAGCCGTTTCTGTCTGAGCAAGGACTGCTTCAGAGAACTGAACCCTTTCTTCTGCCTCGTGCCTAAATGCCCTGATTACACGAATACCAGAGAGCATTTGACGCATATATAAAGAAACGTTATCTAGGCGTTTCTGCAGTTCAGTAAAAAGTTCTGTAGATTTACGTGCAACAAAAAAGAAAATAGCGGCTACTAGCACGGTTGCAATTAAGAAGACCATACCAAGCTGAGCATCAAGCATTAGAGTGGCAATAATAGATCCGGCCGCCAAAATTGGCCATCTAACCAGCTGACGAATACCCAGAGCAACTGCTACCTGTACCTGATTAACGTCGTTGATAAGACGGGTTACCAGCGTATCTGGCCCAAGTGCAGAAATATCGGCACTTTGAGAGCTCTTGAATCTTCTCAAACAGCTCATTGCGCAGGTCAGTTCCCGTGCGCTGAGAAACAATAGAAGCAATTTTCTGACAGACAAGCGTAAAACTAAAGCCCACAATTGCGATTACTACTAGCAAAATACCGTAGCGAATAATGTCGTACATGTTTGCCCCGTGAATACCCAGGTCAATCATGCGTGCAATAATCAACGGCGTAAGCAGGTCACCAATGACCTCAACCGCTTTGCAGAGCAAGGCAACAAAACTCTTGCGACCATACTTTGGCCATACAAACCTAGAGAGCAACTCTCCCATTTACGCTTCACCAAGTTTCTCTGCAAGTGATAGCCACTCGTCTTCCAGCTCCTTCAGCGCTGCTTCTGCGTCATCAAGCTGCTGCTGCAACTCCATCAAACGCTGTGCGTCAGTAGCATCAGCGGAACTCATCTGCTCCTAATCTGTCCAGGTAGCTCCTGAGCCTTGCCCATACGCCTCTCAATCGAGTCAAAGCGCTTCTTCATCTCGCGACGCTCAGCGTTACTCAGTACCGAGGTCTCCTGGCGAGAAGAACCGTCTACCTGCGGCTCATTTGTACCTGAACTGCCGCGTGCACCCGACAACTCCCCCGCTCTTCTCGCCGTTTGCTTTACTGCATCAACAAGCTTGAGGTACTCGTCAACGCCGCCAGGAACGTGGCGAATGTGGCCGTCTATGAGGGCATATTGGTCATCGGTAACGCGCTCAATCAAGAAACGGTCATGGCTGACTACCAGAAGGGTTCCTGGCCAGGAATCCAGCAGGTCTTCCCAGGACAGCAAGCATGTCCGTATCCAGGTCGTTGCCTGGCTCGTCCAGTACCAGCACGTTTGGCTCTTCCAGAAGGACGCACAGAAGTGCCAAACGCCTACGCTGGCCACCGGAGAGGTCTTGCAAGCGATTAGTGAACTCTCGACGATCAAAGCCCAAGCTTTCAAGCAACTGTGTAGGGCTTTGCATTTTGCCGTTTACTAGGTAACTTGTCTTGTACTGGCCAAGCAGTTCAAGAACAGTCCACGTCTCTTTTGTGGCAAACGTATCAATCTGCTGAGAAAGCCAACCAAATTTGACGGACTTTCCTACCTTCACTAGACCAGACGTTGGCTGTAGTTGCTGTGTCATCAACTCAAGAAGCGTGGACTTACCAGCGCCATTCTCGCCCAAAATGCCATAGCGATCACCTGGGCCAATAAGCCACTCAACATGCTTGATGACGTCTACCTGGGAGTTTGAAGCATCTGCCTGCGTATTTGAATCTGTGTCAGCTGTACGCGCAACATTTTTGTAGGCAAAAGAGACGTCATGCATCTCAATAACCTGCTTGCCTAGCCTAGAGACTGCCATGCGTTTGAGCTCAAGCGTGTTTCTAAGTGGTGGATCTTCGGCTAGAAGCTCCATGGCAGCATCAATCCTAAACTTAGGCTTTGACGTGCGAGCCTTTGCACCATGAGCAAGCCAGTTAAGCTCTTTTCTAAGCGTATTCTGACGGCGCTCTTCCATCACCGCTGCCTGTCTATCACGTTCAACTCGAGCTTGAATGTAGGCAGAATAGCCGCCGTCAAATGGGTCAATAACGCCATCGTGGACTTCCCACATGTGGTCGCAGACTTCATCCAAAAACCAACGGTCGTGTGTGACCAGAATGAGAGCGCCACTTCCCTCTGACCAGCGGTTTTTAAGGTGATTGGCAAGCCACTGAATGGCATGAAGATCAAGGTGGTTGGTAGGTTCGTCAATAAGCATTAAGTCCCAAGTGCCCACAAGCAGTCGAGCCAAATCGCAACGTCTACGCTGACCTCCGGAGAGCTCTCCTACCAGACCATTCCAGTCTAAGTCTCCAATGAGTTCATCAATAATCTTACGGATACGAGCGTCAGATGCCCACTCGTACTCTGGCGTATCTCCCACAACAGCACTGCAAACTGTCTGCGTATCAGAAAGTGAATCACTTTGGCCCATGTAGCCTACTTGAATGCCACTTCTCCAAATTACTTTTCCGGAATCAGGCTCAATTCTATGGGCGATAAGATCTAAGAGGGTTGATTTTCCATCGCCGTTTTTACCCACAACACCAATACGGTCACCCTCATTAACGCCAATAGTCTGGTTGGTAAGAACCTTCTTACCAGGCCATTCCATAGAAATTTGTTCGCAACCTACCAGAATTCCCACTAGTTATCACCTAAAAAAGAACGAAGTAACGCAATTTCTTCTCCCCAACCAGAAAGCTCAGAATGAGGAGTCTCCAAAATCATAGGAAGCGTGTTGACGCGCGGATTAGTCACCACAGCGCAGAACGTTTCTAATCCAATGAAGCCTTTGCCAATCTGCTCATGTCTATCTTTATGAGCCCCAAGAGGATTCTTGGAGTCATTAAGATGCAAGGCTTTGAGCTTTTTCAAGCCAACTATCTGATCAAATGTATCTAGAACAGCATCAAAATTTTCTACAATTTCATAGCCGCCATCGTGAACATGACAGGTATCAAGGCACACGCCCATAAGCTCAGGGTGGTTTACCTTATCTAAAATCGCGGCAATCTCTTCAAACGTTTTACCAACTTCTGTACCCTTGCCCGCCATAGTTTCAAGAAGAACCGTAGTGTGCTGGACCTCAAAAAGGCAGTCGTTAAGCGCTTCAGAAATCTGCTTAATTGCCACGTCAGAGCCTTGACCCACATGGCTACCGGGATGAAAGTTGTAATAATTACCAGGAAGATACTCCATACGTTCAAGATCTTCTGTGAGTGCTCGACGAGCAAAATCCCTGGTCTCGTCTTTTGCAGAGCACAGGTTCATGGTGTAAGGAGCATGCGCAACCAGAGGCCCAAAGTGATGAGCCTCAAGAAGCTCCCTAAGCCTTGCAACATCAGCCTCATCTAGAGCCTTAGCGTTGCCACCACGAGGATTTCTGGTGAAGAAAGCAAAGGTAGTTGCCCCAATAGAAAGAGCATCCTTACCCATTGCCTCCCAGCCCTTAGCTGCCGAGAGATGGCATCCAATAAAAAGATCTTCTGGTCGCACGCTATGCACGCTCCTCAAGCATTTTGGCCACACGGTCCAAAGCTCAGAGGCTACGTCAACAAGTGGTAAAGTCTCAAGCTGTTCTATACCTTGAGGAGTTACAAAAGCCACACGGTCTGTATCTGAACCAAAGGTTGAATCTGGCCTAGACACATCATTTGCCACAATCATGGAGCAACCTTTACGCTCAAGTTTAGCCTGAGCATGCTCCAAAAGGTTATTTGTCTCTGCTGCAAACCTACGACAACCTGGTCTTTCTTAGTCTTAGAAAGGCTGGCGAGAATATCGGTGGTTTCTTTAAGGTCAATAGACTCAAGATACTCTAATGATTTCTTGAGCTTATGATCTGCAGGGTGAGCTGGGGTGTAGTCGGCAACAGCTGCCGTCAAAATAGCGGCGTCAACGCTGTCAAAGACGCTTGTACAAGCCTTATACATATCTTCAGCAGATATCACTCTTTGAATATTGACGCCTTGAGGAGCTTCAAGATGTGTGGGACCAGAAATGAGTGTGACATCCGCTCCACGACTAGCTGCAACTTTAGCTACGGTATAGCCAAGTTTTCCTGTTGAACAGTTGGCAATAAAGCGAACTGGATCGATCTTCTCGTGAGTTGGTCCTGCGGTAATAAGAAGCTTTTTACCTGCAAGATCTTGCTTGGTTGGCGTAGCGTCTTTGTCAGAAAGAACCTTCAGTGCAGCGTCTACAATCTGCTGAACAGGAGCAAGCTTTCCGTCGCCGGTATAGCCGCAAGCAAGACGGCCTGACTCAGGCATTACCATCTGGATTCCACGCTGACGGAGCAGTGCGACATTTGCCTGAGTGGCTGGATTTTTCCACATATGCGTATTCATGGCAGGAGCCACAAGAACTGGCGTGTGAGCTGCTAGAAGAGTTGTACTTGCTGCGTCATCAGCTATACCATGAGCCATCTTTGCCATGATATTGGCAGTAGCCGGAACAACTACCATGCAATCTGCCCAGTCAGCAAGGTCAACGTGAGCAACAGGAGTCTCGGCATTGTTGTAGAGCGACTGCACTACCTCATGATGCGTTAATGCTTCAAAGGTAGTCTTTCCTACAAACTGAGCTGCATCTTCTGTCATAACAACACGAACGTCACAGTCAGCTTTCTGAAGGCCTCTGAGTACTTCGCAGGCTTTATATGCAGCAATTCCTCCGCACACCACAAGGCATACAGAGGACTGAGCGGTTTTATCCAACATAGCGATAAATTCCTTTATTCTTCAAACGCTGTAGATGTAATAAGCATCCTGTGGCAATAAGGGCACTCAGCAATCTCAGAGCTATGCTGAAGATCGTGGAATGAACTTGGTTGCAGTTTAACGCGACAGACACTTGGAACGTTTCCTACAAGGTGCTCAACTGCCAGGCCCTTAAAACGTTTACGTGCAGCTTCATAGCGCTCAAGCGTGTCAGAAGAAATCTGAGCTGCAAGCTCTTCTCGAGATTTAGAGAGCTCAACAATCTCTGCGCGAAGAGCCGCAGAATCAATCTCAAGGGACTGAGAAAGGCTCTCACGCTCTTTCATAAGCTTTACCTGCAAGTCTTGAGCTGTCTGATAAGCCTTCTTGCACTTCTCAAGCTCTTCTGTTTTTGCTGCAAGTTTAAAATCGCACTTCTCGATATTCTTTGCCAAAGAAGAAAGCTGCTGGTCAAAGTCTCTAAGAGCACGATGATTAGTTGCAGTTTCTACAGCAGCAGAAACCTCATCTGTTTTAAGGACATAATGGGCGCGCTGCTCATTGAGGTCAGAAATATCAATTTCGACGTCTTTTTTAACACCAAGCACTTGCTTGAGCTGGGAAGCAATCTTCTTCTCTGCAAGCTGGGCGTTTTTAATCTTTTGAACCTGGGGCATTGAGGCCAAGTTAGATGCGAGTTTTAGCAGCTGCAAATCAATATCCTGGAGCTGCATCAGATTAACAGACTCACTCATTGGGCCTCCTCATATACGGTTACTCATCTAGTCTACCGTAAATAAGGACGTATCAGACGCAGAACATAACTAATGTAGAGATTAGTATGTGAAAAATTTATCCAACAATCTGCAGTAACGTTGCACAGAAGGCATCAAGGTCAGCTTCAGAAACGCGCTCGTCAAAAGTAATGCGGAGGCTGCCCAGAGCCTCGTTTCTAGAAATTCCCATAGCCGAGAGAACATGACTTGCGTCAAGAGAGCCTGAAGAACACGCAGAGCCAGCTGAGACTTCAAATCCCGCTTGGTCAAGCTTTAGGATAAGCGTCTCAGAATCCATTGAGGGAACCATAATGCTTACTGTGCCAGGCATGTGATCTTTGCCGGCGTAAGCCTCTGTAGTTGGTTTAATCTTGGGAGAAGCACAAAGAGTCTCGTACACCTTATTTGCGCGTGCAGAAACGCTCTCTTGCGTTTGAGTAAGGTTCTCCAGGCACCACTTGGCGGCTGCCGCAAAAGCGAGGGCACTCCGAACGTCCTGCGTTCCGTGACGCCTGCCAGACTCTTGTCCCCCGCCGTAACTTTGAGCCTTAAAGGGAACCTTGGAACGCATAAGCACTGCGGCAATACCCAGAGGTCCACCAATTTTATGGGCGGCAACAGTCAGAGCATCTACATCTGCCACCTCAAGAGGAATACGACCAAACGCCTGAACGGCGTCAGTGTGGAAAGCGCTCCCACCTTATGCGCAGCTTGTGCAAGGTCTACAACGGGCTGAATAACACCGGTCTCATTGTTGGCATACATCACAGAAACAAGAGCTACCGTCTGATCCAAAAGACCCTCAAGGGCTGAAGCCTCAATCTTTCCCTGACGGTTAGGCTGAGCAATTCTAACCTCAAAGCCCTTCTCGCGAAGAACAGGTGCTAGGTCTAAAACAGAATCATGTTCAATTGCCGAGAAAACCACCGTGTTGCGCTTGTGATCCTTGTTACGAATACCTTCTGCCATACCAAGAACTGAGAGGTTATTGCCCTCGGTACCGCCGGAGCAAAAGACCACGTCAGGAGCTCTAAATTTGCCGCCTACCGCACGTGCAATAACACCACGAGCACCATCAAGCTCTCGCGCTGCTTGACGACCAAGCGAGTGCAAAGAATTTGGGTTCACCCCTGCAATGGGTGAAGCTTCATAGGTTTTCTCAGCATCAAGCGCCTCTTGGCGCATTGGTGCTGAAGCTGCATAGTCTAAGTAAACGTAATCCATAACGTGTTTTCTGCTAGTTCAATCCTGAAAGAATGTGGTTGCTTAAATAATGAATTGAGCTGTAATTTAACCCTGAACGGTAAGAGCAGACTCGCCAGCGTCGCGGATTGCCTGGATAGTTGCAGCTCGGTCTTCCTGGCCAAATACAGCGCTGCCTGCAACAAGCATGTCTGCACCAGCGGCTACAACATCAGCTGCGTTAGCTGCACTAATACCACCATCAACCTCAATCAGAGGATTAACGTTATGTTTGCGGCAGAGCTCTTTGAGAGCCTTCAGCTTCTCAATTGAGTGAGGAATAAATTTTTGGCCACCAAAGCCAGGGTTAACCGTCATGATAAGCACCAGATCAAGGTCTTCGATAAGATCCTCAAGAACGCTTACAGGAGTTCCTGGACAAAGTGAAATACCAGCTTTAGCACCGGAATCCTTGATAAGGTGAACAAGGCGATGAGCATGGACTTCGGCCTCGTAGTGGAAGGTGACAACGTCAGCGCCACGGTCCAGGAATAGCGGCACAATCTCAGCTGGATTAGTAACCATCAGATGGACATCAATAGGCAGCTCAGAAGACTTTTTGCAGTACGAGAAAATATCTGGACCAAAGAGATGTTAGGAACAAAATGACCGTCCATCACGTCATAGTGGATGTAGTCAGCGTTTGCAATTGAATCAAGCTCGCTTTTAAGCTTGGAGAAATCTGCAGATAGAACAGATGGTGCTACCAGGACGTTATTCATCAAACTCTCCTATCGAGTCATTCCATAAAATTCTTCATTTGGAAGGCGGTTTGTAAGGCGAGAAGTAATTTCTTCTGGCGTAGCACCTTCGTAAAGTACAGCGTGAACAGCTGAAGTGATAGGCATCTCAACACTCATCTGCTGACCAAGCTCATAAAGACCAATGACAGCCTGAGCACCCTCAACAACCATACCAGTCTCTTCCTGATAAGACTGAAGCGTCTTACCCTTGACCAGGGCTTCTCCAAACGTTCTGTTTCTAGAATGCTCAGAGGTACAGGTTGCTACCAGGTCTCCCATACCAGCAAGACCCATGCAGGTGAGCGGGTCCCCGCCAATGGCGCATACCACGCGACCAAGCTCTGCCAAGCCGCGCGTCATAAGAGCGGCAAGAGCGTTATCGCCATTACCCAAGCCAACAGCAATACCGCAAGCAATAGCTACAACGTTTTTAGCGGCAGCACAAGCCTCAACGCCACGCACGTCAGAGCTAATGTAGGTCCTGAAGTACGGACGAGAAAGTAGTGACTGGAAGCGTTTAGCAACCTCAGCATCCTCAGACGCTACAACGGCTGCAGAGATACCCTGTTTAATGACCTCTTCTGCATGGTTTGGACCAGAAAGCACGGCAATTCTTGAAGGATTTCCCAGTTCGTCAGCAGCCACCTCATGCATAAGCTTGTGAGAACCTGCCTCCATACCCTTGGAGAGAATCAAAACATCAACTTCAGGGTCAAGATACGGTGCACAAGCAGCGCAAACAGAGCGCAGAAACGCAGAAGGAGCAGCCATAACAACGGCATCTACACCGGTGAGAGCTTCAGCTTCACTGGTGGTAGACACAATATTGTGTGGCAGTTCAGAATCAGAAAGATGTCTGCAGTTGACGTGCTCTTTATTGATTGACTCGGTAACATCGGCCTCTCTAGACCAGATGACAACCTCGTCAGATGTAGAAGCAAGTAGTGTTGATAGTGCGGTACCCCACGATCCCGAACCAATAACAGCAACTCTTTTCATGATTACTTGTCCTTTTTCTTATCGCCGAAAGAGAATTTAGACTCGCTACCAGCATTAAGACGATTGATATTCTCGCGATGTGCCCAAATTACTGCAGCAGCCACAACAAATACCGGAATAGTTGCCACGGGGTCCATACCAAATAACAGGCAGAAAAGTGGAATAGCAACTGCCGCACCAATGGAGCCAAGCGATACGTACTTAGTTGGCACTGCAAGCGTAATAAACACCGCAAGAGCCACGAGTGCTGCAAGTGGATTTACCGCAAGGCCACCACCAAATCCAACAGCAATTCCTTTACCGCCGTGGAAATGAAGCCAGGGCGAGAAGATATGACCAAGAACGCAGCAGGCATACACAAAAGAAATGATGAGCTCAGCCTCTGCGTGATCATTTCCCGAGACCAGAGGAGTAAATCCCTGGGCTCCCAAGAACCAACGAACCAGCATGACACTGACAATGCCCTTACCTGCATCGCAGAGAAGCGTAAGAATACCTGCTGCTTTACCAGCATTTCTTGCAACATTGGTAGTTCCAATATTTCCCTGATCCAAGCTTGCGAATGTCTTCATGAGCCATAACACTTGCAATAATCAGGCCAAATGGAATTCCACCAAGACCAAATGCAATAAGTCCAAAAAAATTAGAGCAACAACAATGCCAGACATTAGTTAGACTCGACCTTCTTACGGAACTTCAATCGAATAGGTGTGCTAACCAGAGAGAACTTCTCGCGAAGTCTGTTCTCAATAAAGCGCTCGTAGTTGTCATCAACAAGGTCTGGGGCGTTGCACCAGAACGAGATAACAGGAGGTTTGGAACCCTGTCTGTGTAGCGTACTGAATCTTAAGACGGCGACCGCGGTCAGAAACCGTGTGTCCGCCTTTCTAATCTGGGCGAGAAGTTCGTTGAGCTCGGAAGTCTTGAGTTGAAGTGCGCGGGATTCTGCAGCCGAAAGAGCAGCGGCAAGTACCTTATCAATGGCGCGGCCAGTAAGAGCAGAAACGTTGATAGAAGCAATCCAAGGAGCAAAAGGCCAGGCGCTTTGCTACAGAGACTGCTACCTCATCTCGCTTTGCTTCAGAGTCAATAAGGTCCCACTTGTTAAGCAGGAGCACCAGCGCGCATCCACGCTCTACGGCCATGTTTGCAAGTTTCTGGTCCTGCTCGGTTACGCCAACAGAAGCATCAACAACAAGAAGACAGACGTCTGCGCGGTCCATTGCCTGCAGGCCTCTGACCAGACTGTAGTACTCAACATCCTCGTGTACCTGGCTTTTTTTGCGAATACCGGCGGTATCAACAAGACGAATGGGAGTTCCCTTCCATTCAATCATGGTGTCAATTGCGTCACGTGTAGTACCAGCAACATCAGAGACAATAGAGCGTTTCTTGTTAGCCAGGCGGTTTGCCAGTGAAGACTTACCAACGTTTGGACGGCCAATAATTGCAAGGTTAAGAATGCCGTCATCCTCTGGCTCTTCATCAGCCTCAGGGAAAGCATTGACAATGTCATCCAGTAAGTCACCAGTACCGTGACCGTGTGAAGCAGACAGAGGTAGAGGCTCGCCGCAGCCAAGTGCATAGAAGTCCCATAGACCATCCTGCTCTGTTGCAGGGTTATCTTTCTTGTTGACAACCAAGAACACGGGCTTGGCGCTCTTGCGGACAATGCGCGCAACCTCTTCGTCTTCATCGGTAACGCCGGTAGAGCCGTCTACCACAAAGACAATGACATCTGCTTCTTCACAAGCAAGAAGAGCCTGCTCACGAATGTGTGGAGCAAAGCGATCCTGCGATTTAATTGACTCAATGCCGCCGGTGTCAATAAGCTTAAACTCACGACCATTCCAGTCAGCATCGTGATACGAACGGTCACGGGTTACTCCCCTAGACTCGTGCACAATTGCATCGCGTTTCTCGGCAATTCTATTTACCAGCGTGGACTTACCAACATTAGGGCGTCCAACAATAGCAACAATGGGCTTAGCCATGTCTCACCTTTCATTCAGTTGGTTTAATAATACCAGCAATACGTGGCTAATCCCACTCTTTGAGCGCTTTAATACACGACTCAGCAATGTTTGTAGGACCAGGAATTGACATGATTACTTTGCGCCACGAGCCTCTAGCTGCGCAGTTAAATCTGCCAGTGACATGCCATCAAGCGTGACTTTATCAAAGTTAAACATGACCTCAGGAAGCACCACCAGAACATCTGTAAGGTCTTCAGGAACCTGGGCGAGAAGATCAACGGCACAGATAAGTCCTGTGACATTAACGTCTCCACCAAAGAAATCGTTGCGCACGGCAAAAGTAGAAACGTTGCCATCAGTCGACCAGTCATCGCAGAAGGTTTGGATGGTTTGCTGAGCAGCCTCGCCTACAATCAGCAAAATCTTGCGAGAACGAGCAGAAAGATAGGTATCTGCCTCGTCAAGAGCGGTACGCATAGTGCTACAGACCTCTTCAGCCTCATCGAGGAAGCTTCTGAGCATACCAATGCCGTCATAAAATTGCGGATAACCGTCATAGGTATACGCAGGTGGAATAGGTAGCTGAGCATCTACGTAGAACTCGTCAGAGAGCTGGAAGCGCGTAATACCCAAAGAGGCACGCGCACGCTCCTGGTAGGGCTCAACAATTTTGACTACAGAGCGGGACAGCTCCACATCATCAGAATACGAATGCGTAAAGCGTTTGGAGTCTTTGGTATAGCCAAGGGGAACAATGGCCAACGAGGTAATCTGCTGGTGAGCCTCCACCCAATCAAGCGTTTTATCAAGCTCTTCACCGTCATTGATGTTAGGGGCACAAAACAATCTGGCCGTGGATCTCAATACCAGCGTCCATAAGTTTCTCGAGAACTTCAATACCTCTGGCTGCGCGAAACTCAATAAGAATTGTAATATTAACTGA
>BNJU01003699.1_pt1 | contig 26917 bp, 27 predicted proteins | sample 8539281 | NCBI WGS metagenome assembly BNJU01 (sample SAMD00202456, study PRJDB9452) | human saliva metagenome | isolation source: human saliva | place: Japan
TCAGTTACGTATTGCTAACCACGTCAGATTTATCTTCACTATAAATCAGTTTTTTGACAAGGAGCTTACATATCTCCGCCCTGATATTGTATTGGAAGTGAGTGCACGTTCATTGCTTGAACCGACAGAATCAATACAAATTAAAAGTATTATTGGAGAGCATCTTCCGATTACACCATTGGCTGACAGTGCCGTTCATACTGCTATTCCCGCAAAGACATTCCTTGAAAAGGCGTTTTTGCTTCACGAACTCTTCTCCATTCCCGGACACGGAATGATAGCAGAGCGCAAGAGCCGACATCTTTATGACCTTTACGTCATGATGAATAAAGATTTTGCAAAGAAAGCCATTGCAGATGATGCATTATGGGAATCTATTCGTCATCATAGAGAAATTTATACTTCAGTGAAAGATGTGGATTATACTCCTGATGTACGCAAACGTCTCAGGATTGTCCCCCGGAAAGATATTCTTGAAGAATGGAAATCAGACTATCAGGCAATGATGGAATCAATGATTTATGGCAAAAAGCCTTCATTTGAAGAACTGTTAGATGCACTATCCGAACTTCAAGAAAGGTTTAGGATAAGCAAATAGTAAACAACACAAGTAATCTATTAGATTTTGGCAATAACAAGCGTTATTTGCCAAAATCTAATAGAGAGAACTAAGGAATAACGTTAAGGATAATGCCGCCATTTCGGTTTGAAACTCTGCGAATGTTTCTCCTCTTTTGCATCCTGAACAGAAAGGTTATCATTCCCTTTCCCGACAGAATGATTGTTGCCGGACAGACCCTCTCCTTGTTTCATTTCATCCTTTGCATCTTGTTCCTCTTCCTGAGGTGAAAGTGTTAAGGCTATTTTTCTGTCCAGCTCTGCTGCCTTCCCCTTGAGCGTACGAAGCTCGTCCTCTTTTTTCCAAGAACTGTTGGCAATGTTGGTGTAAACTTCTTTATTGGCCACAACCTTTGCCATTTCCTTCTCATGCGATTCTATCACCTTTGGAATACGCTCCAAGGCATTAATGAAGTTCTGACACGCAAGTTTCGGGTCAGTTGCCAACTTACCGTTATTATAGGTATAGTAGATACTCTCCAGCCCTTTCACAAAGAAGCGGTTCACCGAACAGTCGAACAAGTCCTTGGAAGTACTCTCTGTCTTGACCATAATGGAAAAACCATAGATTTCACAATTTTGTTGTACTCTCCTTTGGTGCGAGCTTTTTCGTCTATTTCCTGTAAACGTGCAGCAATAGTCTTGATGTCAGTACAGTCTTCCACACCTTTGATTGTCAGTTTATTTATAGGTATACCTTCATCATCACGCTCCACACGCTTCTCAAAGAGAGCTAAATCAGACTGTGCCTCCTTGATTTTATCCGTATGGAAGGACACGGAGCTGTCAATCTCTGCCAACTTGCCCGTTGCGGCATCACGCTCACGGAGAAAGTTCTTACGTTCTGATTCCAAGGTGGTAATCTTCTTATCCAATCTTGCTTTCTCCAAAAGGTCGGTATTGCCTGAAAGCACTGCTACGTATTCGGAGAAGTTCATGCCGCTGTCCTCATCCATCGAACCCTCATCGATGGTGCGACTGCCAAGCGTGTTTGTCTTGAGTTGATTGATGAAAAGCTGCTTGTTATGTAGCAGGTTGAACTTGTAGCTATCCAAGGAACGTTCCACGGCATAGATAATCACATCAACTTTGTTATCCGCAAATTCCTTGGCGATAAGGTTTCCCTTTCGCACAGCTCGTCCGTTGCGTTGCTCCAAGTCTGAAGGTCGCCAAGGCGTGTCCAAATGATGGACCGCAACGGCACGTTGCTGTGCGTTTACGCCTGTTCCCAACATAGAGGTAGAACCGAAGATAATGCGAATGTCACCACGATTCATCGCATCTACCATCGCTTTCTTGGCTTTCTCGTTCTTACACTCCTGAATGAAGCGTATCTCGTAGGACGGGATATGATAGCCTTCTACCAACTTACGCTTGATTTCCGAATAGACATTAAAGTCTCCACCGGGCTTATAAGTACCTAAATCAGAGAAAACGAACTGCGTCCCTTTCTGTGCATCGTACTTTTGGTAATAGTCATTGAGCATCTTGGCACAGTGACTTGCCTTGTTATCTATATGATCTGAGTAAGCTTTTTCATCAATCATGCGTAAATCAAGGCTCATCTTGCGGGCGTAGTCTGTTGCAATAAGCATCTTTGCTCTTTCCTCGCTCTCACTCAGAGGTGCTCGTCCCAAGATCGTGGCATCGCCACTCTTGGCAAACTCCATCAGCTTGCCGATAAAGACTTCCTGCTCGGGTGTCGGTGGTATGTTATGCAGTATCTCATTCTTCTCCGGTCTGTCGATACCGATGTCTTTGGCAGTGCGAAAATCGCAAATCTCCGCATAGAAGGCGGCTAGTTCCGGCACCTTAATGAAGGTCCTAAACCGCTCTTTCTGAATGATGTCGTTTGTGATGGAGAACTCGTAGTCGGTCGATTTCTTGGCAAAGACCGCTGCCCATGCATCAAAACTGTTGATACCTTGCTTCTCCAAAGCCTGCGGACGGAGGTATTTGAAGAGCAAATACAATTCTGTCAGACTGTTGGAAATAGTCGTTCCCGAAAGGAAAGTGGCTCCCAAATCCTTGCCGGACCGTTCTTGTATGGTACGAATGGCAAAGAGCATGTTTAAGGCACGCTGTGAGCCATCAGGATTGCCCAAGCCCGACACACGGTCATGGCGGGTGTTGAACATCAGGTTCTTGAATTGGTGGCTTTCATCTACAAAGAGGTGGTCGATACCCATCATCTTGAAATCCACGGCATCGTCCTTACGCTCGGCGATGCTGTCCTGTATGTTCTGTAACTTGGCTTCCAGGGTCTGCTTGCGTTTCTCCAGTCCTTTGAGCATCCCACGGAGATGTCTCTTCCTTGTTGTCGCAACACTTCGAGGTTCTCTTCCACGGAGTCCAGTTCCTTTTGCATAATCGCTTCCTGTATCTCCAAAGCCTGCGGTATCATGCCGAACTGCTCGTGCGTGAGGATGATACAGTCCCAGTCGTTGTTTCTTTGATGTCGTTAAAAATACGCTGTCGGTTCTGCTTTATTGAAAATCGTTCTTACCTGGATAGAGTACCTTAGCATTAGGGATAAGCTTTCCTAAAGGTATCAGCAATATCGAAGACGTTTGCCTTTCAGTCCGATAATCATCGGCTTTGTTTGCCAGTCCCCAAGCGCTTTCATCTCGTAGGCAGCCGTACACATGATGAGTGTCTTTCCCTGCTCCCACCTCGTGGTCGCAGATGCCGCCACCGTTGGTTTTGAGCATCCACACGGCATCCTTCTGGCTCTTGTAGAGGTCTGCAATACCCAATCGTCTGAGGTCAAGGTCGGGAAACGTCTGGTGCGTACCGTCAAAGTTGGGTCGCACAAAACAGTTGAAAAAGACGATTATAACGGTCAGAGAGTTGTTGCTTGAACGTGTCAGGGTGTACGTCCGAGCCAATCGACAAAGCCCCTGCCTGATTTCCTCAATCTTGGCATTTGCCATCTGGATGGCATGTCCGTCCCTTACTTTGATAGTTTTCGTCTCTCCCGTAACCTTGTCCGTCACCTCCTTGCTCTTGTTGATGTCGGGAATGGTATTGTGCAGGGCGTGCTTGAGGAGATTGATGCCATCATAGCGGCGGAACTCACCCTGTACGGCATACTTGTGCCAGATATTAGCATTCTTTCGGTCGCAGACAATGGAATACTCGTCCATGTTGGAATGGTAGGATACGCCAATATCCGTCCCGAAGAACTCCGAGGCGAACCTGCCATAGACTTTGGCAGGTATCCAGCGTTCACCGAGATTAAAGTCAAGGTCTGCAAATGGAATGGGTGTTGGCGTGGCTGCACGCAAGGCAGCAAGGCTCTGCTTTGCCTCTTCGTGGTCGGGATGGTCCAAGAGCCACGACTCGATACGCTCCGCCTTTTCTATTACATTGCCCGAAATGAACTTGTCCGCCACTTCATAGGCATTCTCTTCGGGATTGTAATAGATGCGACCTTCCAAGGAAGAAATGATGTCGCTTTCCTCCATATCAGGTAAAAGCGAACTCATGTAGTCAAGTTCCACCGTGCCGTACTTGTTGAGCGATGCACCCAGTGCCTCCATCGGGTCTGCGGCAACGGTCAGTTCCGTGGTGGAAAATGCCGTTGGATGGTCAAAGATGTCCGCCTTGATGTACCTGCCGTTCTCGGAGCGTTCCAAGAAGAGCATTTCCACGCCTGTAGCATCCATCTTGATGATGTCGGTGTTCGCCTTTCTGGTTAAAGTAGCCCCAACGTGCAACATAGTCATCATACAGGTGGTTGAGCCTGCTGCGGTCTTCCCTGTCTTCTGCATGGTTCTCCGCCTCGTAGTCATAGAGACGATGATAGCACTCCCGTATCTCGATATAGGCTTTGAGACGGGAAAGCTGGGCATACGGCAAGTCCATCGGGTTGAAGGTCGGATGTCGCTTTAAGTCAGAAAGAAACCCCACCTGCCCTTTCTGCACGACAATGGAGCCGTCTCTCAGGTGAGAGTCCGGCGAAGAGAGAAAAGGGCGCGGTGAAGCGTCAAACTCTTTTCTGACTTCTGCTATCGGTTTTGGCTTGCGCTCCTCGGCTTCATTCATGAAGTCGAAAAGTGATGGCTCACGTGAAGAGGAAGAAGCTGCTTTCCTGCTACCACGGGTACGCCGTTGAGGAATGGTCGCTGCCTTTTGTATCTTGGACTCCGATGGTTTCTGGGGAGCAGTTTGAGTTATAGGATGGCGCGCCTGTGAAGTTCCTGAATTATCCTTGATTTCATGGTTCACACGGGTAACTTCTCTTGTCCAAAGGCTGTATTCCTCCGGGGCAAATAGTGACAGCTGCTCCGGTTGTCCGATGTCTTCCATGTTATTGTCCACCACCGGATGATGATCGTCGTCAAAGAATATTGTCTGTCCGTTCATCTCTCTTGGGGCTTCAATATCCGTACGGATTTCCTGTGGTTCCTGCTCGTATTGATGATGAAGTGTCAAGGCGGGTACGCCTTCGGGTGCAGGTTCATACGTTTATGGATGGTTGCTCCTGACACTGATTGCTGTGGGTGCAGACTCTGATGATGATGGTTGCAATGGAGTAGTCTCCATTGGAAACGGTATTTTCTGTTGCCTGTGCCTGGTAATGGTAAAATCGTCCGGTCTATGACTTGCCCGACATTAATTTCTGTTTCAGTATCAACTCTTCCTTGATATCTTGATTCCAGATACCGTTCACAGTCTTCTTAACCGTGTCTTCTGCCTTTGTTACCACTTCTTCCTTGATTTCCTCTGCCACCACTTCTTCTTTGGTATATTGTTCCCCTGACGATTTCTTCCAGTTCGGCTATCTCGTGCAATTTCTTAGGAGAGAAATACAGGTCACGTTCAATGCCCCAGTCCTCTTACTTTTCACGCCTTCCATCTCATCGAGGGACATATTGCCAAGCTCCCAGCCGTAACCCATCGTGACAGCACCGAAACCAATGCGGCTCTTAGGGGTCATATTCCAGAAGGTAGGCTGTGTATGCTCCCATAGGGAAGAAATAGCGTGCATAGGCAACCTTATCGCCTATGAGTTCCCTTTTTCCGTGCTGTAAAGTTTTTGGCAGTTGCTTTCCTGATACTGTCGGGCATGAGGTTATAGGGCATCGTTTATTCCCTTGTCTTCAGTCTTTTGTCTTCTCTGTTTCTTCTTTCCGACTTATGGTAATACCCAACTTGCGAAGCTGTTTCTCCGCTTCCGCCTCCCGCTCTGCCTCTGTCATTGGTATACCTGTTTCATATAGCTTGCGGTCGATACGTTGTTCCATTTCAAGAGAGAGTAGTGTTCGGAGACTTTCTGCCATTTCCTCAATCCCTCCCGTGAACCGATACTCCCATGCAGGTCTTCCATAAGGGTCTGTACCCATTATGCGCTCTGTGGCAATGGTGCGATGAGAAACGTCTTTCCAATCTCCTACAAAAAAAGAATTATGTTTGAAGACGACAGAAGAGCCTTCTTCCTTGGGAACAGAAACAGTTTCTACGAACTGCTGCTCAATTCCCTCGCTGATTTCTTTACCCGTCTGCTTCTGCAGGACGATGAGGTCACTGCCCACGTCCGTTCCTGCATTGTCTGAAAACATACCCGATGGCAGTCGGAGAGCGGAGATAAGGCGGCTGTTCTGCATGAGGTAACGGCGTATGGCTTCATTGCGGGGACTGTCTAATACGCCCCTGTGAGGTGATGAATGCCAGTAAGCCACCTTCCTTGATGCAGTCCAGACCTTTCACGAAGAAGTAATTGTGAATGGCACGTGTGGACTCACGCTTGAGAGTGTCCTTGCCTTTGCTATACTCTCGGTCATAGACCATGAAATCACCGAAAGGAATGTTACTTGTAATAAGGTCGTACTTTGTCCTTGTCTTCTAGTTCTCCAATAGCTTCAAAAGGCTCGTTTTCGTACGAACATGTTGCCTTTTACCATAAGGGTGCAGGGCTTGACTGATGCGGGCAGTGAGCAGGTCCTTTTTCCATTGCATCTACAACTCCCGCTTGCCTTGCAAAGGTTTCAGCAAATGCTCCCATGCCCAGCAGAAGGGATCCAAACATCGTCGTATGGGCTACAGGTTTGCGAAGTGAGAGCATCGGCAGATGGCGGTAACGATACGGGTATCGGTATAGAAGGAGGTCAGTACGCTTGCCTTGATGCTCTCCCAATACCGCTTGGCGGTGTTGGCATCTACGGCTTCTCGATAAATCATCTGCTTGAGCTGTTGGGTTGGTTCAAAGAGATTCTGCTCCGACTTGCTCCAATAGCGGATGTCATCAGGGATTGTCCGTGCGGTTGAGTACATTTCAAGCCACCGAAGCCCTGATAGTTCCGTAAGATACTTTTTCTCAGCTTTCGGTGGCTTCACGGCGTTCTTTCTCCAGGCGCAAGACTACACGGATAGCCTCCGTGTTGGCTTGCAGGACTTCTTTCTTATTGTATGCCATAAGGTATAACTTATTCTATTATGGGAATAATCACTCTGACACCTAAGCTTGACCGTAATGTCAGACTTTAGTATCAGAAATGAAGTAATATGCTATTTCCGTTTCTTGTTTTGTTCAAACTCAAAGGTGGTGGTATAATCGTCCTTCAAAACCAGTCGGGCATTGAATTTCTTGCCTGCCTTGCTGGTCAGCCCTTTAAGGATAGGCGTACGACCAGAACTTATCAAGTCACGGATGTTATCTTCAGAGAGATGTATGCCGCAGACTTCACGAAATACGTGAAAACCACAGGTTTCATGCCTGCACTTGGCTACCTTGGCATAGATGCCGACACTCTGTTGTCCGCACTTGGGGCAGCGGTAGACAGGATAGGACTTCTGCTCTGAAGAAAGCGAGAGGAGTTCCTCGCAGATTGTTCCCACGTATGAATTAATGCCCTGTGCGAACCTTTCAGATGGCATCTTTCCTGCTTCAATAGCGGCAAGGGCAAGTTCCCAACTGCCTGTCATCTCTGCATTGGCAATCTTCTTATCTTTGACTATCTCATATACAGCCAAGCCTTTTTCGGTAGGTATGATGGCTTTCTTGTCCCTTCGGATATAATCACGAAGAATCAGCGTTTCGATGACGTTGGCACGGGTAGCAGGTGTTCCGATACCACACTCTGCTATTGCTTTCTTACTTTCTGCATCTTCGACCTCTTTTCCGGCGTTCTCCATAGCAGAAAGCAGTGTCGCTTCTGTGTAGAGAGGTTTAGGTTTGGTCTTATGCTCGGTGATGTCTGCATTGACAAGTGGCAGGACTTCACCTTCTGTTAAGTTCGGCAATGAAGACAAAATATGTTCATCACCATCTTCTTTCTTTTCAGCTTCTACTTCTTTACCTTTCTGTACAGCTTTCCAGCCCAAAGAGATTTGTCGGTATGCTTTCCAAGTAAAGATATTTGTACCATCCGTAAACCGTACCTGCATACGCTCTTCCTCGGAATCGGGAGAAAAAGGCTTCGACAAAGCGAGTTGACTACCATTTGATAGATAGTTCGCTTTCATCTGTCGACAATCCTGATGGTGTTTCACCCGTGGGGATGATGGCGTGGTGGTCGGTAACTTTTGCGTTGTCCACCGAATGGCGGTTAAGTGGATTTGAAAGTGTTTTGCCTATCTTGCGCAGCAGGGCGGATACTTCCTCAAAAATATCCTCGCTGATGTATCGGCTGCCTGTACGGGGATAGGTCGTGATTTTCTTCTCATAGAGGCTCTGGGCTATCGAGAGGGTCTTGTCCGCTGAAAAGCCGTGACGTCTGTTGGCATCTTTCTGCAAGGCAGTAAGGTCGTACAAGAGTGGTGGCGCGGTATGCCCCACCTGTCTTGTGACCGACTCTACTTTAAGCCGGCTCTGACTGCGAAGCTGGGCGAGAGCGGTCTGTGCCGATGCTTCACTCTCATAGTCTTCACTACCAATGGCTTTCAGCGACAAGCCCTCTTTTTCTGTGTGAATGGATAATTTCCAATAGGGTACGGAAGAAAAATCACGATTTTCTATGTACCGACGGCAGACCATAGACAATGTCGGGGTCTGTACCCGTCCCAAAGAATAGCCTCCCCTGCGGGCGATAGACAATGCACGGCTTGCATTGATACCCACCAGCCAGTCGGCTTCGCTTCTTGCTTTGGCGGAGTAATAGAGATTGTCGTAACTGCTTCCGGGTTTGAGATTGGAAAGTCCTTCACGGATAGCCTTATCGGTGAGTGAACTTATCCAAAGGCGGTCGAAAGGCTTGTGGCAATCAAGATATTGATAGATACAGCGGAAGATGAGTTCACTTCACGTCCTGCATCGGTGGCGACGATGATGCGGTCTGCCTTGTCAAAGCAGGAACGTATCACCTTTAACTGCTTCAATGCCGCAGGGTCGTCGTGATATTCTTTGTCTTTGCGTACTTGTCGTACCACTAACTGAAAGGGATTGGGACGGATGGGCAAGTCCTCACGCTTATAAGCGGAAAAACCGTAGGCTTCGGGCATGGCAAGGGCGATGAGGTGTCCCATTGCCCAAGTGACGAGATACCCACCTCCTTCTAAATATCCGTCCTGCTTGCTGTTTGCCCCGATAATGCGTGCAATATCTCTGGCTACTGAGGGTTTCTCGGCAATAATACAAGTTGTCATAGTCGGTAATAGAATTAAGGGTTACATCTTACGTCCACGGGACTTCTTTTGTTTGTTCTCATCCTGCTTCTGCTTTTGGGCAGCAGTAGGCTGTGTCTGTCCCGTCTTCAAGGGCTCTTTCACATTCTTCGTGGCTTCGTTAGTCTTACCGTGGTTATTCACGGCTACCTGCGTTTTGTGTTCTTCGGCTACGGCAACCACCTTTTCTTTGCTGGTTTCCTGCTTCTTATCAGGATTCCACTTGTAAAAACGTGGGCGGTTCTGTTCCTTGTCCATGCGGACGTATGCGTTGAAAGATTGCCCCTGTTTATCCACCATGTTTTTCAGGTAGAGCGTGCGGCCGCTGTCAAGTGCCTCACGCTGTTTTTCTGACAGTTCCAGTCCGCAGAGCTTATATGGGACGCCTTGCTGCTGTGTCTGCTGCTGCCGTTCCTTGAAACCACGGTTGTTGTCAAAGATAAACTCAATGCCTTTCCTTTCGGCATTGACCTGAAGCGTGGCATCAAAGGACTTGCCGCTCTTGGCAGTCATACCTTCCACCTTCACGGCTTTGCCTTCCACGAGGTCCTTGTATTGTGCATCGGAAAGAGTAACACCCTTGATTTCCTTGGGGATATTCACACGGTCGGCACGCAGGGCTATAATTTCGTTAGTCTGTGGGTCGATAGAGACGTAGGCAGAGAAAGGTTCGCCATTCTTGGGTGTTACCTCAATGGTCTTGCCGAGATTACCCGTAGTGAGGAGTTGCTCCTTTTCTTCGGGAGAGAACTTGTAGCCCATATAGGGAAAGTTAAGCTGTGGTTCTTTTCTCAAAGGATGAATTGCCAAACCGATATTGCCATTATCGTCCGTACGGAACGCAAGGCGGGCTTCGGTATAGATGGTGGTGTCGCCGATAGGAACAGCAATTGTGATGAGATTGCTCTTCTGCCAATTGAGCATCTTTTCCAATTCTCCACTCTGCTCCAATCGCTCACGGGAAAGACCGAGATTGTCGAGCATCTTCCAATCCACCTTTTCGGGGTCGATAGCGGTGGCATTCTTCTGTTGGGGCAAATAATCCTCAAAGGATACTCCTATCTCTGCCAGTTGCTGTTTACTTTCTGGCTTCTCTCGGCTTTGTAGCATGGTGCGGAGATTATCCACACCTAGCTCCACATTGTCCGCCAAGACCTTGTACAGTCCGAAGTGAGTCGGGTTATTGAACTGTTTGAGGAAGTTGGTCATGAAGTTTTTGAGAAGTCCATCCTTGTTGTTGAATTTCAAGAACGCTGCCTGATTGGCAGCGATTGCCTCGGTGGTTTTAAGGTTTCCCTTGTCGTCAACACCGGAAACAACAGAAAGCTTGCCTACTTCCTGTTCATTTTTCACTTCCGTGCGGTCTTCCAGGACCAGCACGTAATTGTCATTGCTGTTTGATTCCATTGCTTGATAATTTTAATGATGAATACTGTTATCAAGCAGCTAAATTATAGGTATATGAAGAGATATAAAAAGTTTTTCGGGAAAAAGTGGGAAATAAAAAGGAATTTATGTGAAATAACCTGTTGTACTTAGTTTACAGGATAACCTCAAAAATCACTTAGCTAGAATATCGTTTCCATAATAAGAATATTCAATTGCTGTCCGCAAAAAAATAAACGGAAAGTCTGCAAAACCGTTTATCTATAGGCGATACAGGCATTTTTACTCTATGGGAACTTGTATTTTAGTTCCAAATAGTAAGCATCACAAAAAAATGCTTGTTCTTATTAGAAAATGACTTATTTTTTTGGATTTAAAGTCAAAAAAAGTGGTGTTAAAGACGATTTCTATTACACAGATTGGAAGAAAAAAGTTTTACTGGACGACTTAAAAATCCCCCAATTATCACGCTAGATAAGTGGGGAATATACTTGTTATGTATCGTTCAATTAAGGCATTTTTTAATGATTTCATCACTAATGCCGTTTTCTTTCATTTTCTCTGCAACAGTATGTTTGTAATCAGTCAGATCTTGATAGTGGAATATCATATTCCCTAAATCCTCCAAAGCTTTTTCTATGCGTTTGCGACCAACCTCTGTGTTTAAGTCTATTTCTGCAAATTTAGAGCGATCCCTATGCAGGTTAAGGTAATATATACCACCAATAATCAGTGCAGATATGGCTGAGATGTCTGTATCCTTAAATTTTGTCTCGTAGATATTGACAAGAGGCAAAGTGTGCATTTCACGAAGCATGGCTGTACGAACAGTTGTCTCATTCCCTTCTGCAATTTCCCAACGTAATAGTTCTAACATCACAGATTTTTCTTGAAGTTCCTCCTGCAGATTCTTGAGAATATTGATATACCCTAATTTTGAACCTGTCGGAAATTCAATTCCAGTCAGGACACCCTTAAACCAATAATCGTATCTCTTAACGAATTCATCATAAAACTCGCTAAGATTGTCATATCTGTTATAGAAGACAAGCGGTTCAATCCTGGCTTTCTTAATAAGTTCTGTCACCAGCATTGATGCAAAGCCTTTTTTCTTAATCAGACTTTCTGCTGCCTTGATAATGTCTGCCTGTATGTCGACGTTTGTCCTTCTGTATCTTTTGGTTTTGTTTTCTTCTTCTGCCATTTAAAAAGGTATTGATTTTCTGATTTCCACAAGAGCGGTTACCAATTGTTCCAACTGTACTGTTTCATGGGAAGCCAACACGCTGACTCTAAGCCGTGCTTCCTTAGTTCTTACCGCAGGGTATGTGATACCGCTTACAAAGATACATCTTTTTTGCAATTCTCGTGCTATTTCGTATACTTTTTTATTGTCTCTTACCATAATAGGAAATATGGCTGATATGGAGCAGCCTATATCAAAGCCTTCCTCTGTCAGTCGTTTGCGCAGATAATTGACATTAGTCCACAACTTCTTGCGAATCTCTGGTTGTGTCTGTATGAGTTCCAGTGCCTTTAGGGAAGATGCTGCAACCTGTGGAGTCATTGCTGCGGAAAAGACATTACTGTCAGCATAATATCTCAGATACTGAATCAGTTTTTCTGACGCGGCAACAAAACCACCGACACATCCGAAAGACTTACTGAAAGTTCCTGTAATAATATCTACTTGTCCCAAGCAATTATAATATTCGGCAGTTCCCCTGCCGCTTTCTCCCATAACTCCGATACCGTGGGCATCATCCATCATAAGGAGACAATTGTGTTTCTTGCAGACCGCAATGTATTGGGGAAGTTTTGATAAATCTCCATTCTGGGAATAGACCCCATCGATGATGACCAATCGAGTCTGATATTTTCCCGTTTCCCGTTCAAGGATCATGTCAAGATAGTCAATGTCGTTGTGTCCTATATGCTTTACATTGGTTCCAATTAAACCACTTGTGGCACTGGTATGGATATACGAATCAATGTAGGCTATATCATTTTTTCCCAATATAGCACGGAGCAAACCTGCATTGGCACCAAATCCAGATGAGAAGAGAATTGCATCTTCCTGACCAACGAACTTTGCAATGCCTTGTTCCAACTGCTGATGGATGTCTAAATAGCCTCCTATGGCTTGAGCGGCACTTGCCCCTGTACCGTATTTCAGGACGGCATTTATGCCAGCCTCCTTGGTCTCAGTCCTTTGCGACATACCAAGGTAATCATTGGAAATGTATGCGGAAACTTCACCATCATAGCCCTCTATCTGCATTTTTGCTCCAACTCCCGTTTTTGCCATGACCCAATAACTCTTGCAGCCGAACTGCTCCATTTGGTCAATATAGCTTTGGAATTTTTGGCTACGCTCAGTAACATTCTCGTTGGGAGTAATCTCGAAATCTTTTAATGTAATAAATCTTTTTTTCCATATAAACAATGTATAGATAGTAAATAATGCTACAAATGTAGCTAAAAATACTAATAAAATACAAATTCCGAAAGCTATTTTTTTCTTGTTTTAAACAATATGTATATGTATATTTGCAGCGTCAAGAAGATAATTTGTCGACATATTATTGAACAGACATTACAAAGCAATGCCGGAAGCTAAAAAGAAGGCAAATTAAACATCAAAATTATGAAGAAGATTAATAAAATCACAATTCTTAGTGATGACTTACTCTCTGAAACGCTCGGAGGATTATCCAATCGGACAGAAATCGAATCTCCATTCTTGGATAATTGCTCATGCACAAGACAGGATTCGTCTATTGAAAACACATTCTTGAGACAATTGTAACTGTAAATAAGCAGAGTATTAATTTGATAAGTGCAAGGAAATCTTGCACTTATCAAAAATATTTAAATATGAATATCAGTAAATATAATCATTATATAGAACAAGGAGAATCGTGTATTATCTTCAATGCCTATACTGTATCCTTTTTAATTACCAATAAAAAGAGATATAAATAAGTTTCTTTTAATGGAGAATTTTGAAGAATTAGAGAAAGAACAACCCCAACTATTCTATGAGCTGTGTAAAAAAAGGTATGCTTATACCTGATTTCTTTGATGAAAAAAAGCAACTTATATTAGCGATGTTATGGATAGGAAATTCTCAGGCAAAACTTATCACATGATTATCAATATGACCATGGATTGTAATTTAAGATGTTGGTACTGTTATGAAAACCATATTGATAATTCTGTGATAGGAGAAGATACAATCTCTTCTATTATAAAGCACATAAAGTTAAAATATGACAAAGCACCCTTTGAGTTGTTGACTTTGAGTTTTTCGGAGGAGAACCTTTATTGTATAAAGAGAAGATTCTGCATATATTATCCTAATAAACCCTATTGCTAGCATTAAAAGGGTTTAAAATAACCATAAACTTTACCACAAACTCTACACTATTAACAAAAGATTTTTGTAGATGCAATAAAAGGATACCATTCTACATTCCAGATAACTCTTGATGGATGTAGAAATATTCATAATACAATAAGAAAGTACAAAGATAAGAAAGCAATTGGTTCATATGACAGAATCTTAGAATCTTTATCTTTAATAAAAGAGCATCTTTCTGATTATGAGTTAGTATTGCGCATAAATGTTTCTCCACAGACAAGTGTAGGATTGCAATCAATGGTATCTGATATAGAGCCTTTCTTGGATCCACAAAGAGCAACAATTGCCGTACATAAAGTATGGCAAGTGAATGAAAAGAAAATAGACGATTGCATAATAAATAACTTTGTAAAGGAATGTCAAACAAGAGGATTTGTATGTACATATCTTGACTTGAAATATAAACTTTGCAGTTGTTATGCCGACAATCTAAATGAAGTTGTGATCAATTATGATGGTCGTGTTTATAAGTGTACAGCTCGAAAATTTAATGAAGCTAATTCTTGCGGATTTCTTAGAGAAGATGGTGTAATAATATGGGACTACACTAAATTAATGAACAGGATGAATTTACAAATTCCTGAACGATGCATAAATTGTGATATGCTTCCTGTCTGTTCTAAACGTTGTTCGCAGTCTCTATTAGATGAACCGAAAGAGTTTTGTGTATTGAAAGAAGGTTATTCAAAAGTTGACTATATTATTGAGTTATTGAATAATTCAATAGTCTCAAGAGCTAAATAAGATTAGGTGTCTTTAGCTTTTTTTATCAATAATTTAATGCATATATATATGAGGTATCTTCTGCTAATTCTTTTTTTGGGACTATATCATTTACATCTTTTTGGTGAAGGACTTAAAGGTAGAGTAATAAATGCAAAACAAGCAACAATACCTTTCGTAAATATTTTTAATATATGTACAGAATAACAATAGACCTTTTTGGGGGGACGACAACAGATGAAAATGGAGAGTTCACCATTAACAACCTTACCAAAGGGAATACATTAACATTTTCCTCTATCGGTTATAAAAACTAAAACATGGCTATATGATGGACAGGACTCTGTAAATATCATGTTAGAAGAGGAGACACAAGTGCTTAAAGAGGTTGTTATCAAAGCTTCAAGATATAAGAAAATGGTGGATAGATTAATAATATATCCAAATAAAGAGCTTAGGGAAAGTACTAACAATGTATGGGGGGTACTTAATAAGCTCCATTTGCCTAATGCTATTATTTCCAAAGAGTCAATGGGAATTACAATGTTTGATGGAAAAAGCGTCGCCTATCAAATAAATGGTATGCCAGCTACTGCTGATGAATATCTTGCAATTTTACCCAACCAAATAAAGTCGATAGAGTTTATAGATAATCCTGGCGTTAGATATGCTACTCAAAATTTTGGTGGAATCCTTAATGTCAAGACTAAGGAAGGGGTAAAAGGTTATGGATTCGGATTCAAAACAATGGATGCTGTCACGACTTTATCAAGTGAAAATAACATCTTTCTGAAACTTAATAACGTAAAGGATCAAATCACGTTTATTTATAGCAATAAGCTCAGGCATTATACCAAGAACAGAATTGACACAAGGCTTGTATCCGATCCGCTTTCGCTCTTACAGATAAAAGAAGGCGACAACTCGGTTTATAGTTATCGGCAACATAGTCTTAAAGGTGTGTATAGTCATGTTGCTAAATCACTTCTTTTGAACGTTAATTTCAACACAGAATTCTACAATAATGACAAAGATGAAACCTTACAGAAAGTGTACGCATTCAATAACTTCATAAGTAACACCGCTTTGACACCCACGTACAAATCAAATTTATATTCATTTGACATATATGCATTCCAAAAGATTTCGAAAAAGGATAATCTGATATTTGACTTGTTAACAACATGCAGAACCAGTAATTATAGATATAATTTTATGGAGACGGACCAGTCTTCCATGATTTCATTTAACTATCAGTATGGTGTGCGTGGTAAGCGTCTATCGTTTATTCCGGAACTCTTGTACGAACATAAGATAAATGACATGAATAATCTTTCTATAGGAGTAAGGATAAATTATGCCAAAACAAATAACAACTATAGCCAAGATATAATGAAGAAAGACCATTCTGACAGCTATGACATGTTTAGTTATGTACAATTGCTTGGTCGCTATAAGAAACTAAGTTATCAGATTGGACTTGGAGGGAATATTGTTAGCTATAACAAGGACAGTATCTCCTATACGAAAAGATTCATGCGCCCCATGATTAAATTTTCATATGCTCCAATCAATAATTTGACTTTCTCTTTAAATACAGAACTTATTCCCCATATACCAGAGTTGACAGATATGGCAAATATCACAAGAAAGTTGAATTCCATAGAGATAGAAAAGGGCAATCCTGACTTACGTCCTTACATAGAATATAATAATAGACTTGATGTCACCTACAATATCAGCAGATTATATTTTCAGCTAGCTTATTCGTATAGGTTCAGCCGCCATCCTTTTGCCCCGAACAGCTATATTGATGATTGTGCTATTTATTATGTTACGGATAAATATAATAAAAGTCGAGTTCATACCCTAAGTACCTTTCTCAATTATGAAGTTATTAAAGATCGATTAACATTATCGGGATCCTGCGCTTTTTCAAAAACTTTATTTCAGAAAGACAATCTCGACTACTCGAAGAAAATATGGAACTACTACGTAGAGGGTAACTTGAACTTAACAAAGAACTGGAGTATGAATTTTGGTATTATTAATAACCGTAAGGAATTTAGAGGTAATCTTTACTTAGCACAAGAAGATGCTGTCTATTTCTCTACATCTTATCACCTTAAACAATGGATGTTTACCGCAGGGATATGGGATCCATTTAGAAGTAAGATTAAGCTTTCCGAAAGGAATTATGCTAATAGCAAATTTACCAAAAGCATCATATCGTGGAATGCCGATAAAGCCAATATGGTGTATATACAAGTTTCGCTTAGCCTCAATAAAGGACATAAAGCTCAAACATTGAGGCAAAAGATTCACAATATTGACGATGAGGATGGCATTGTTAAATAAAAGTTATAAATTTCCAAATCAATTGCAACATGATACTATGCAGTGTGGAGTAGCATGCTTAGAAATGATATGCAAGTATTATAAAAAAAAAAAAAAATATTCTGCAAATTACCTGTCTAAGATGTGCCGTCCAACAATAGAAGGCGTATCCATGCTAAGCATCAGGAACACAGCATATGCGTTGGGGTTTGATTGTGAATGCGGTAAGATAAATGTTGAGGAGATAAAAGACATATCCTCTCCCTGCATCCTCCACTGGAATCAAAACCACTTTGTTGTACTCTACAAAGTTAAGAAAGGAAAAACTTTCTACATAGCTGACCCAAGTAAGGGACTTGTAGAATACAATATAGAAGAATTCAAGAAGCATTGGATAAGTACCTGTTCTGGTAGCGAAGAAAAAGGTATTGCAATGTTTTTAGAACCCACTTCAAAATTCTATGCCAATCCGTTTCAAAAAGATAATCAGAATGGGCAACGCTCTTTCAAGTTTCTCTTTGGTTATATTAAAAAGTACCGCCGTTACTTCGGGCAGATTGTCCTAGGTCTACTCGTAGGTAGTCTACTACAGCTCATTCTACCTTTCCTTACCCAATCGATCGTGGATGTAGGCATCAAGAACCAAGACATTGGTTTTATTTGGTTGATACTCCTGGGACAACTAATGCTCACCTTCAGCCGTACAGCTATTGACTTTATTCGCCGTTGGTTGCTGTTACAGATCTCTATTCGGATAAACATTTCGCTGGTGAGCGACTTCTTCATCAAATTGCTTAAGTTACCTATGTCATTTTTCGACACAAAGATGATGGGTGATCTCATGCAAAGAATGAACGACCACAGTCGCGTTAACAGTTTCCTTACACAGCAGACACTGAATGTCACCTTTTCCATATTTACATTCGTCGTATTCAGTATTGTATTGCTATCATATAATTGGCAAATATTCCTTATTTTCCTTTTGGGGAGCCTTTTATATGGTGGATGGTTGATGCTCTTCCTGAGACGAAGAAAGGTGTTGGACTATGAATTATTCGAACAACAGGCTATCAATAATAACAAGACCTATGAATTCATCACTTCCATGCAGGAAATAAAGCTACAGGACTGTGAGCAACGACGTCGCTGGGAATGGGAGGACGTGCAGGCCGACCTCTTCAGGGTGCAGATGAAATCGCTGAAGCTCCAGCAGACACAGGAGGCGGGCAGCATCTGCATCAACGAGCTGAAGAACATCGTCATCACGGTGGTGGCAGCAACAGCCGTGATTCACGGACAGCTTACACTGGGTATGATGCTCGCCGTACAATACATCATCGGACAACTCAACTCTCCCGTAGAACAACTGATGAATTTCTTCTATTCGGTGCAGGATGTAAAAATAAGCCTTGAGCGTATCAATGAGATACACCGCATGGACGATGAGAACGGAAAGCAAGGATTGGAAATGGCACTGAAAGAAGAAAATCAAGGCATAGACCTTGAAAACGTAAACTTCAAGTATGACCCTCATGCACTGAAAACTATCATTGATGATGTGAGCCTTACAATCCCCAAGGCAAGGTAACAGCCATTGTGGGCGCATCGGGCAGCGGTAAAACTACTCTTATCAAACTGATGTTAGGCTATTATCCCGTATTGGGCGGACAAATCACCATTGGAGGAACGGATGTAAACACACTCAACAAGAAGTGGTGGCGCAGGCAGTGTGGGGTGGTGATGCAGGACGGAGTAATCTTTTCGGAGTCGATAGCACGTAACATTGCCGTCGATGATGGCGAGATAGACAAGCAGCGGTTACAGAAAGCTGCCGAGATAGCCTGTATTCACGATTATGTGATGGGGCTGCCCTTAAAATACAACACAAAGATTGGTCGCGATGGTGTGGGATTGAGCCAAGGGCAGAAACAACGTATATTGATAGCGAGAGCCGTCTATAAGAACCCCGACTATATTTTCCTTGACGAAGCCACCAACTCGCTCGATGCCAATAATGAGCGCATGATAGTGGAACATTTGGACGAGTTCTACAAAGGCAAGACAGTAGTTATCGTGGCACACCGCCTAAGTACGGTGAAGAATGCCGACCAAATAGTGGTATTGGATAAAGGCAAGGTGGTAGAAATCGGCAACCACGAAGTACTCACAGCAAAGAGAGGCGCATATTATAACCTTGTGAAGAATCAATTGGAATTGGGCAACTAACAGCAGAAAAAGGAAGATTATGGCAGACGACAAGATAGAACTCCGTAGCGAAAAGGTAAGGCATATCATTGGAGAGATACCATCAAGGATTGTCCGTTATGGCATCACGATCATCACCATTGTGGTATTGGGACTACTGGCAGGTGCATACTTTATACCTTATCCCGAAACCATCAGTGCAAAGGTACAGATGACAAATGCCCGTCAAGGCACAATAGACATTCCCTATAAATACGTGAATACGATAACGAGAGGAATGACGGTAAGCATCGAAATTGAGGGTTACGATGCAGAAACATACGGAGCAGCCCATGGTATCATAACATCCACATCACATACACCTTGGCAAACGGCAGAAGGCAGCGTGTTTATGGCGCAGGTAAGGATAACGGATTGCAAGTATAAAATTATCAGCAGAATGACTGGTGCAGCATCTATATTAATAAGCAATGAAAGTATACTTCAAAGGATTATAGGGCGAATTATAAATGTCCAGTAACTTCCTTTTTAATTGTAATAAAGCGATGAAAGAGGGCAATATCCATGTTAGTATGTCCACATTGCTGTTCAATGGAAATGATCAAAAATGAGAAGAAACGCAATGGCAAACAATGCTACTAATGCAAACATTGCCAGAAACGTGTTATTACCGGCTACACCGACAAAGCCTATTTTCCTGACACTGATTCTGAAATCATTCAACTGACCAAAGAAGAGCTGGGTATTTGTAGTATGGCACGAGTATTGGAAATTTCAGTTACCACTTTGCTTAAAAGGATTTTACAGATAGCAAGTAAAATCAAACAACCGCCTATCGCTGTAAGATAGAGAAATAAATCATGTAGTTGCCTTCAATGTAGGCAGAGTACCAATCGTACTTTGTCGGTAATACTTAAAAGCTCTTTCCTCTTCAAAGCCAAATTTATTTATACCGATAAATTGAAAAACTATGGCTATCTTATCAGTTAGGAAATACACCATACCCGTTTTTTTCATTCCACCAACCATATCGAGCTGTACAATCTTACACTTCTCACTCACCTAAAACGACTAAATTGAAAAACGATTTGTTACAGCCATAGTTTGTTAGTACTGACAACTATCATAAGAATTTACTTGTGAGTATAACTCTGTTCTTTAATTACCACACCACATCCACAACGCTATATCTGTGCTTGCGCTACTTGTCTGGAAAGAGATGGGATAAGACAGGGGTATTCTTTATCCTTTGAATCTCTGTTTCCACAAGCGATAGTATCTCTTGCTTCACCTTGCGATAGTTGACTTCGATGGTCTCTTTGAGATTATCGGATCCATCTTCGTTTGTAAAGTCTGCAATCGTGGGAATTGATTCGTAGGTCTTTGTTTCTGCAGATACCTTGGCACTATCCACCACAATCTCAGCATGGAAAATCTTCTGCTCGATACGCTCGTCAAAGTTGTCGGACACCGCACCCACAAACATACCCTGTGTGAGATTACTGATTTGCTTGCAGGGATAAGGCTGTCCATCTGTGTGGAGATAGAGGTGGATTTGTCGTTTCGATTGATGGTCATGGACTGTCGTTGCTGAAGTACCTTACCAAACCGTTCGGAAAGCGTCTTAGCCGTCTCACCGACTACCTGCCCGGAAAAAACATTTCCCACCGTATTTTGAATCACCTTGCTTTCTTTGTCTCCATAGTCACGGGTTAACTGCGAAAAGTCCTGAAAGCCCAGACACACTGCTACTTTATTACTTCGGGCTGTGGCAATCAAATTATCAAGTCCACGAAAATAAATGGTAGGCAGCTCGTCTATAATAACCGAGGATTTGAGTTGTTTCTTCTTGTTGATGAGCTTCACGATACGGCTGTTGTAAAGTCCGAGTGCAGCCGAATAGATATTCTGTCGATCAGGGTTGTTGCCCACAACAAGGACTTTCGGCTCATCAGGATTGTTGATGTCAAGTGAGAAATCATCACCCGTCATCACCCAATAAAGAGCCGGCGAAATCATGCGTGATAGAGGTATCTTGGCACTGGCGATCTGTCCCTGCAACTGGTCCTGCGCTCCACCCTCCCATGCGTCCATAAAAGGAGAAAGGTAGTTGGCAAGTTCATCGTAGGAAGTGAGTATCGGGAATATCTGTGCGTAGGGACGGTTGAGAAATTCGATGGCATGGGGAAAGGTGCAATACTTCCCGTCCTCATAGATTTTCAGAAACCAGATGATGGCAGCCAGCAAGATAATCGGTGACTCCACGAAGAAGTCTCCCTGCTTCTGAATCCACGAGCGGTTGAGATTGAGCATAATCGTATAGGCACTCTCATAGGCATCCGATATATCCGTCATAAAGGCTGGATTGATGGGATTGCAACGGTGGCTTCTGCGTGGGTCGTCAAAGTTAATCACAAAGAACTGTGGTTTTACCTTGTAAGCGTCCAAATGCTGGAGCAGGTGATTATAGGCAATCTCGGAAAGGTCTGGGAACTTGTAGTCGTAGATGTACATGGCAAAGCCTTTCTCTATCTGCTGCTTGATGTAGTTGTTCACGATAGCGTAGGACTTACCAGAACCCGGTGTACCGAGCACCATTGAGGCACGGAACGGATTGACCACGTTAATCCAACCATTGTTCCACTTCTTCTTATAGTAGAAGCGTGTAGGAAGATTGACAGAGTATTCATTCTCCATCAACCGAGTTTCCTGCATAAAACTCTCGTTCTCTGTATTGAAAACATCGTCCATCAGGTTGTTTTTGAGTAGTCGGCTCATCCATACGCCACCCATCAGCAGACAGATATAGCCAACGGACAGCGTAAATATATAGAGGGAAGCTACCCCGATCTTGCCGATGGGCAATACCAACAGCCACCAGTTGAGAAAGAAGAATACAAAGCCAGAGAAAAGCACCGTCCAAATCTTCGGCCACGTGATTTTCTCTTCCTTCACGCCCTTTGTTCCCAAACATGAGAGAGCAAGAAAAACCACGCAAAAGAGTTTTGTCCAGAGGACAGACGAAAACAATCCCGTCGTTCGCTGGAAATTTATCAGTATCTTATTGATGATACCAAGTGTGAAGTGCCACTGCTGAAATGCCTCGTAGCAGAACCAATAACAGTTGATAAGGAGGAATATCACCGATATGCCCCGCATAAAGTCCATAACTTTACCCAATGCTCTTAAATCATCTTCTTGTGCCATAATCGTATTGCTTTTATATTTGTTGTATTATCGTTATTTGAATTGCATTTGAATGTTGCTCAAACAAAGTTTGAAATACCTTACCTATCTTTTCCTCCGTCTGAGGTTGACTTTGCTTTGCCTGCGAAGTTTACGCTGCCAAGCCGCTTCTTTCCAATCATCGTTGCCCGTAGATACGAAAGAGTCCCCCACCATATCCTCTATGAGTTCATCGACAAGGTTATCACCCTCCTCTGCATTGGATTGTAAAGGCTGGACAGTTGCCGATTGTTCCAAACAGACAGAAGGACTGCCATACAGCGTCTTGTCCAAGAATGGGTTATGCGTTGGATTAGAGAAATAGGTGTTGAATACATTGGCGGCATATCCTTTGCCCAATCGTGAGCCATTGAGTACAACGCCCACTTTATCGTCAATGAATGTGATGCCATAGATGCGTCCGCTTTCGTTCTTTCGGATTACTGCACGCAAGCCTTGTTCTTCCAATCTTTGTTGTAGGGCCTTCTCTGTTTGAGGAGAAGAACACATCACTTCCAATATCCTGTGTCTTATTGCCGGTATCAGTGGCTTAATAGCTTGCTTTGATTTCTGTATCCTGTTCTGTACAGCAGTATAGCCCATACCACGACCAATGTCCGAGGCATGGATGGGTGTGCTTATTTTGTAGCCCTTGTCGTCAGTCGGGACATAGACAAGCCCATCGTATTTCTTCCCCGAAACTCCGTCTTCACTTCTTCCACGGTAAGGCTGTATGCGGAAAGAACGGCATTCAGTTCGCCCAAGGAACAGAAGCGGTAATGCTTAAGCACCATGAGAAGAACGATTGCCACCTGCTCTCTGATGTTTCCTTTACCAATATCCACCTTGGGCATTTCTGCTTCCTCCTTATCATTGACCTTTGAACTCGGAATAAGGTTATATTTCCTCTCTAAGACATCGGTAATCTGCTTGCTTCGCCGTTTCTCAAACTTATCGTTTATCTTTCGTCCTTTGCTATCCACTCGAAGCGACACGATGTGGATATGCTCACGGGCGATGTCATTATGCTTGAACACGATATAAGGCTGGTTGCCATAACCCAGTGCCTCCATATACTCCTTGGCAATCTGTGTGAGTGTTTCATCGGATAGTATCTCGTCCGGGTGAGGATTGAGGGAGCAATGGAACACCGTTTTCTTGGTACGGCATTTCTTGGGTATCAATGCTTCCATATCTGCAAACACCTCCTCCATCGTATAATATCCCTCCTTGTCCTGATACAACTCAGCGGCAAGGAGAATGCTTGCTTCCCCTTTCTCCACCTTTTTGAAGTTATAGCCGAGTGCCCCTCCAAGGTTCTCCGTTGCAGAAATCTTGGCAATCATTTCTTGCGGTAGTCTATGGTCAGACTGATAGCCTGCTCCTGTAAGGTGATAATTTGAGCCGACAAATTTTCTAATTTTTCAAGCATAATCTGTGCGGTTTTTACGCTGTGATAGCTGTTGATGGCACGCACGGTCTGGTTATACAACACACCAATCTTATGAATTTGTGCCGTCAGTTCAGAGAGTTTTCGGTAATATTCCACGGCGGACTTGTCCACCGTTATCACCTTGAAACTCTCTCCAAGAATACGACCACGCACGAAATCCGACTTGGTCTGCGCCCCTGAACGCTGAAACAAATCAATCGCTCGCTGCTGGTCTTTGGGATTGGGAAGACGGGTGTCCCATCTGTCCCATCGTTCAATCTTATCATTCATTGTCTTTCCTTTTTGTAATTACGACTTTGGAGTAATTCTCTCCCCCCCCTCGGGGCAAGGGTCTTTGTCGGCAGAAACGGAGTTTGTCGGACAAAGACACACCTTGCCAATATCAAGAGTTGATACGATTGAAGCATCCACCCTTATGGGGTGTCTGTTTCTAAGAGTATACCTCCATGTATTATTCTCGCCTGCAAAGTTACGGCGAGTTTTCAAATATCTCATTATCAATGATGTTCACTCTTTTTCCTTGTATTTCCCTGCATTTCCCCAAGGGTTGGAAATAACTAAATTACTGACTTATTTTGCAGTGGATTTAGGTCAAAACGTACCAATTTATCAACTCATCTACCGACCGACAAAACTCAGTTAAAGAGTTCTTCTGGAAGTTGGACAGACGGTAATAAAGTCTATAGATCAGTCAGTCAAAAAGTAATTATGACACTCCGTCAAAAATTCTGTCAGTTCAAGGCTCGATACCTATCTACCAACTCACTGTCTATCCGACTGACTGAACTCGGTCTGTAAGAAAGTAACAATAGAGTTAATCATACAATATTCAACAACGATGAAGCAGAAAGTTAAAAATCAGCCCGTCTATCTGGGCTTCGCATCGCAAAAAGGAGGGGTTGGCAAGAGTAGCCTTGCCGAAATCCTCGCGTCCATTCTATATTACGAAAAAGGAATATCTCTTCTTGTCGTAGATTGTGACGGAACGCAAGAGTCGTTCTTCAAGTTGAGGCAGAGAGAACGCCGCGTGATAGAGGGAAGTGAAACCATTTCTAAACAGATGAAGGATTTCTTCACCAAGTTTGGGAAACATGCCTATCCCATTATTCGCTCGACACCGAGAAACGTCATTAAATATGTGAACGAATACATCAGGACGCATGATATAAAGGTAAACCTCGTAATTTTTTTGATTTTTCCCGGTCATGCTTCAACCGAGGATTTGCTCCAACTCTCCATAGACATGGACTATATCATCACCCCTATAGAGGCGGATCCCCAATCTTTGGTGTCCAGCTTTGCCTATGCCAGGACCATCAGGGACTTGGGAGTCGGACTTAGCGATGCCCGTATCCGTGACCTGCTCTTACTATGGAACAAAATCAACCGTAGCGCCAGTTCCATCGTTATGGACTATTACACACAATATGCAAAGGAAGAGGACATCAGTATATTTGATGCCCGCATATACCATTCCGTGAGATTCTCCAGGGAATTGGAGTTAGGTGGCGTGAAGGGTGTCTTCCGCAGTTCTTACTTACCTCCGGCACTTGCCTTACGTCTTCCTACTGGTATAGACTTGTGGGTGGAGGAAGTAATCGAAAAATGCCATCTCATTCCGGATAGCCTATGACCGCCATTAGTGAAGAACGAAAGAAAGTCCTCCGGAGCAAACTCAAGGAGATGGGCAATTACGGTGTACAGGAACGTTCTCCGGAAGAATCCCCCTTTTATGACCAGCCCACAGAACTTGAGCGTGATTTGGAAAAACTCCAATCGGATGAACCGCAAGAAGCGAAAGAAGAAGAACCTGTTGCAAGGACTTCTGCAGCAGAACAGACAGCAGAACCTTTACGGGCTAAAAAAAATAAAGACAAAGGAAGCAGGGAAGATGCCCTGTCTGCCAAACTCTCTTTTGAGGAATATCGTGAACGCTACCTTAGCCATTCTCAATGCAGTAATGGTAAATCCGGATTCACCATTAACAGTGAGGTCTTGCAGTTGCTCAGGGATGTCCTTCGGGATGTCCGTGCAAAGACTACCCTCACTGCCTACATTGAAAATATCCTTCTTGAGCATTTGAAAGAAAACCAAGCCATGCTGAACAAGACAGCGGCACAGTATAAACGTAATCAAACACTTAATTTATGATAAAAACATTGTTATTGGATACATTTCTCCTCATGGGGATTATCTGGATGCTTATCAGCATTGTCTATTTCTGTATTCGCTTGGACAGGCTTTTGTCTTCTATGGAAAAACCTGTTGTGGAAACCATGGAGGAAACAGCAGAGGTAGTATTATCAGAAGAAGAAACTTCTTCTCCTTCCGTACATTCGGACTACAATAGTTTTGAAGATTATCGCAATCGTTTTCTTCATACTTCACGCTTTCCAAGGAAAACAGCCTTTACCATGAATGTCGAAACCTTGCAGGTGCTTCGCAATATTCTACATGATTTGAATCAGCGTGTGTCTATGACTTCCTACATAGAGAATATCCTGCGTGAACATTTACGGGAACATCAGAAATTAATCAATGATGCAGCCGATAAACAGAGAAGTAAAACCACCATAACACTGTAAGTAATGGAAACAATTTTATTAGATATTCTCCTTTTCTTGGGTGTGATATGGCTATTTTTAGGTATCGCATACCTCTGGAAAATCTTCTTACGACCAGTCCCCAAATCTGTGGATGAAACCACAGGAAAGCCTATTGTCACAAAAGAACAGGTAGAACATGCCAGGCACGTTTTGGTGGGCAGGAGTAAACCCTTTACTTCCCCGTCTGTCCCCGAAACTCCCGCTGTTTCCTCGTCTGAAAATTCAGCCGATAATCCTAGTACCTTTGCGACGCAAAATGTACGCAAGGAAGATGAAACAGAGGCAACTAATACACCTCAATCCGCACCCGAACATACGGATGAAAAAGGACGAGGG
>BNJU01006011.1_pt1 | contig 26881 bp, 29 predicted proteins | sample 8539281 | NCBI WGS metagenome assembly BNJU01 (sample SAMD00202456, study PRJDB9452) | human saliva metagenome | isolation source: human saliva | place: Japan
GTTACTGATGTAATAGGGCTTTTAAGCTTTTTCTTATTATCGTACTTCTTTAATACGAGCGACTTTTACCACGTAAGTTACGTAGGTAGTATAATTTAGCACGTCTAACTTTACCTTTACGTACAACTTCAATTTTTTTCAACTTTTGAGTGTGAACAGGGAATGTTCTTTCAACACCAACACCGTTTGAAATTTTACGTACAGTATAAGTAGCAGAGATTCCTCCACCACGACGTTTGATAACTACTCCTTCGAATTGTTGGATACGCTCACGTCCACCTTCAACGATACGAACGTGTACTCTTACTGTATCCCCAGCTTTGAATTCAGGAATGTCTGATCTTAATTGCGCTTTTAGTAATCGCTTCAATGATTTTTGCTCATTATTCTTTTCTCCTTTTTACAAAATGTTCTTTATTAATGCTTGATTAACAGAGGAACATCGTAATTTAATGTTTTCACATCTCGACTATTATAACATTATTTTTTTATAAATATCAATAGATAATTTAATAATTTTTTTATAAAAGGGCTTTTTTTCCCAAATGTCTTCTTTATATCCCAATAATAGAATGTCATTTTTAAAATCAAAGGCAAGTGGTCGTTTAATCAACATTCCATTTTCATGAAGTAGTTGAAGTGCCTCATCAAGAGATAATGTAGCCAACTTGTCTTTTTAATCCTAGTTCTTTGTAAACCAGACCGCTAGTATTAAATAATTTTTTTAGCGGTAAGTCGAATGTTTCGATTATTTTTTTAAATTCATCTACTGTAGGTGTTTTTTTCCTTTACATTGTAGTATGTTGCTTCAATATTATTTTTCAGTTAAAAGTTTTTTTGCTTTTTCTACATGTCGAGCATGTTGGATATTCATAAATGTTTAGCATATATTCTCCTTTCTATTGTAATCAGAAATTTCAGTAAAAATTTACTAGTCTACGATATTATAATACTAAATTTTTTTACTGTAAAGAAATCTGTTTAGTAGGAAAGTTTAAGAGTAAGCGGTTAAGTTAAAACATTAAATAATATGTGATATAATTATATTATAGGAATAAAGGAGAAATACTATGCAAAAAAATAATTGTAAAAGATGTTTCTAAAGTATATGGTGAAGATAGCAATAAAGTTATAGCTAATGATGCTATTAGTTTTGACATTAATGAAGGAGAGTTTGTAGTGATTTTAGGTCCTAGTGGGGCTGGAAAAAGTACATTGTTGAACATTATAGGTGGAATGGATAATGCCAGTGAAGGATCTATTAATGTCTTTGGAAAAAGAAATAGTTGGTTTGAATGAAGACGAACTTACAAAATATAGAAGAGAAGATATAGGATTTGTATTCCAATTTTATAATTTAATTCCAAATTTAACTGTTTTTGGAAAATGTTGAATTGGCAGAACAAATAGTAAAACAGCCAAAAGATGCAATTGAAATATTGAAGCTTGTTGGTTTAGAAAATAGATTGAATAATTTTTCCTTCGCAAATTTCCGGAGGTGAGCAACAGCGTGTTGCTATAGCCAGAGCAATAGCTAAGAACCCTAAACTATTACTTTGTGATGAACCGACAGGAGCTTTAGATTATAAAACTGGAAAAAAATATTAAATATATTAAAAAAATATAGTGTTGATGAGAAGAAAACAGTTATTATTATTACTCATAATAGCTCCATTGCAGAAGCGACTGATAAAGTAATAGAAATCTATGATGCTAGAGTAAAAAGAGTAACACAAAATACTAATCCTAAAAAGTATAGATGAGATAGAGTGGTAGTATTATGAAAGCAATAAATAGAGATATATTAAGAGAAGTCTCACGGACTAAGTCAAAATTCATATCGATAATGATAATAATGTTTCTAGGAGTTTTTTTATATTTGTAGGTTTGAAAGAAACTTCGCCTGCAATGGTAAATACTTATAATAAATATATAGAGCGCCATAAGATGTATGATTTGAGAGTAAGTCATAATTACGGTATCAACGAATCGGATATGAAACTTATCAATGATATGGATAATATTGATATAAGTGAGAGTTATTATATAAAAAAATTACAAATCACAAATAGTAATGAATTTGTAAATGTTGAGTCTATACCTGAAAAAAATTAGTTTTTACCTAAGGTTGTTGAGGGGCTTTACCTAATAATGAAAGTGAAATAGCTTTTAGTAGAATCACTTCAAGGTAGTTATAAAATCGGTGATGAAATTTCTTTTCGTTTCAAGTAATAATGATAGTAATACTTTGAAACAATTTAAATTTAGAGTGGTAGGTTTTGTACAAGGTGCGGATCATATAGAAGTATCGAATAATAATCTAGCTAATAAAGATTACTTTGGATATGTGAAAAAGGATGTCTTTAAGTTTGAAAATGTTAGTGGTGTCAATATTAAACTAAAAAAATATTAATTATAAATATAGTGATAAAGATTATATAACTGAAGTTAATAAAACAAGAGATAATTTGATTGAGAAATTAAAAAGTTCAACAGAATATTGATGAGAAAAAAACTATTTAGATAAAAAAATAATAAAAATTAAATGAAAAATGAGAAGGTTATAAATCAAGCCCAAGATCAACTAAATGCTGTTAAATCAAAAAAATAGAATTATTAAAAAAATGTTGATAGTAAAAAGTTATAATGAGCAAATAGAAAAAAACTAAATAAAGCTCAAAAAGAAATTGATGAAAATAAAAAAACAATTGAATATAGCAAGAATAAGTCTTAAAGAAGAAAGTTATCCAAGGTTTTTCAGTAGAGAATATTAGAGGGTTAAAAATTATGCCCAGTTTATAGATTCTGCAAGTAGTTTAACTTTCGTTGCAAATGTTTTTTTCTATATTTTTATTCGTAGTATCAATTTTAGTTTCACTAACTACTTTAACTAGGATGATTGATGAAAATAGAATAAATATAGGAACACTTAAATCATTAGGCTATAGTAATTATCAGATTTCTAAAAAAAGTATTTTTGTGTATGGAGGTTTATCTACTTTAATAGGAACTATTTTAGGGATAATTAGGGGCATATTTGGTGATTGTGCCGATAATATATAATTCTTATGCAAGGTTCTTTACCTTTAATACACCGGAGATAGTATACACTCCAAGTATACTTATCGCGACTTTTTGTTATTTCATTAGGATGTATAAGTTTAGCGATTTATATACCTTTAAGAAAGAATCTTAGAGAAAAAGTGCGTACTTATTACGTCCTAAAGCACCTAGTAAAGGAAGTAGGATATTTTTAGAAAAAAAGTACCATTTATCTGGTCAAGACTTAGCTTTTTAAGGAAGGTAACCTTTAGAAATATTTTTCCGTTATAAAATTAGAATGTTAATGACGATATTTGGAGTTGCAGGGTGTCTGACTCTTATGTTTATAGGTTTTGGTATTCGTTATGGAGTAATAAATATTTCTAATGAACAATTCAAAGTTATTAATAAGGTAGATATAGCGACTACTTATAATCCGTATATAGATAGTGTAAGTGTAGAAAAAAACTACAAAAAGAGATTAGCGAGGACAAGAATGTTAAAGCTAATACAAAAAGTAAATATTCAACTTGCAACTTTTTGAGAGTAATAATGAAATTATAGACTCTGCACAGTTAATAACAGTCGATAAAAATGATTATAAAAGATTATATTACTTTTGAAAGACCGTGGTGATAAAAATATAAATATACCTGAAAATGGAGCTGTAGTTAGTGAAAAATTGGCATACTTACACAAGTTGAATAAAGGAGATAATTTTACTGTCGTTGTAAATAATAAGGAATATACACTCACAGTAGGAGAGATCAATAAAAATTACTTTGGACATACAATATATATTAATAGAGATTATTATGAATCTGTGTTTAATAAACAGTATAAAGATAATACATTTTTTTAGTACAAACTACAGGTGGAAAAGAAACTGTAGAAAATATAGTAAGTAACCTACATAATAATAAGGATATAGTAAATATAAGCGATAATTCAAAAAAATTCAAGAGATATTGGATAATTTTATAAAAAGGGATTGATATTATAGTTGCGGTAATGGTAATTTGTTCTTTAACGTTAGCGCTTGTAGTATTATATAATTTAATAAATGTAAATGTTTCAGAGAGAATAAGAGAATTATCAACGATAAAAAGTTCTTGGATTTTATCCAAGTGAAGTAACTATTTATGTATTTAGAGAAATTTTTTTACTTAAGTGCGGTAGGTATTATCTTAGGTAACTATCTTGGCTATAGGATGTACTTGAAAATAATATTGGAACTAGCGGGGCGTGATATGATGTTTAGTAGTAAAGTGCCATTAGTTGTGTATTTATTGGCGTCTGGAATTACAGTATTAATTACAATAGTAGTAATGATAGTAATGCATAAAAAAATTAAAAAAAGTAAACATGGTAGAAGCTCTGAAAGCAATAGAGTAGAATAGGAGAAAGAAATGGCAATTATAATAAATGACGAAGCGAAAAAAATTATTAAAAGAAAAGAATAAAAAAACTATATATTAGTATCACTATTTCAACAATCTTGTTGAGGTGGCGGAGTAAATAAAGTTATCGGGGTTTCGATAGCAAGTAAATTCGATAAAGAATTATATTCAAAATATATAGTTGATGGAATAGATGTTTATATTGACTATAGATTAAATATAGGAGAAAATGTAGAAATAGGTGTAGAAAAAAATTCCTATTTATGAAATATTTTTAACCAAGTGGGAATCACTTTAATTAATACAAAATGGATTATTATAGTAGTAATGATAGTAATGCATGAAAAAAATTAAAAAAAGTAAACATGGTAGAAGCTCTAGAAGCAATAGAGTAGAATAGGAGAAGAAAATGAAAATTACAATTAATGATCGAGCGAAAAAAATTATTAAATGAGAAAAAAATAAAAAAACACGTGTTAGTATCTCTGTTTCAACAGTTTTTGTTGAGGTGGGAGAGTAGATAGAGCTGTCGTGGTTTCGATGGCTGATAAATTTGATGCACAATTGTATTCAAAAATATGTAGTAGATGGAATAGATGTTTATATTGATAACAGACTAACTACAGATAATGAGGTAGAAATTTGTACAGAAAAAAATTCTTCTTTATGAGACAGTTGAGTCAAAAAGGAATAGATATTTAATAGTATAAAAAGCAACTAGAGGTGAATGTTTTATCTCTAGTTGCTTTTGTTTATTTTTAATATTTAGTGGTTAGAGACTAAATCCGGGGCATGGAAAAATTCCAGCCCCGGATTTCAAATTTTCTATACAAAAAGACAAATACCCAATATAATTAAAGTGTAGAAAAAAATAATTAACTAAGAAAGGATATTTGTCATGTCTAATTTTATCACAAATTTACTATTAATAAAAAGACCAAAAATATAACTATGGATGATAAACTTGATTTAATTAATGTAGATGGTCAAGATACATTCGTATTTCATGGGACTTTATCATACAATCCAAAAATGTTGTACAAACTGTGGTTGTATAAAAAGAAGGAAATAATATAGTTAAAAAAATGGATTCACAGATCCATTAAAAGTAGCTTTATTAAAGATGTCAGAATGCCCTACATATCTACGATTAAAGAAACAACGCTTTTAAATGTAAAGAATGTAATTCTAAGTTTTGTGCTGAAACATCATTTGTACAAAAAAATACTGCAGTATATCTAAAAAAATCTTATATTCTACATTATGAAGAATCTTTCTAAGACAATATCATTTAAAGATATAGCTGAATTAAGTAATGTATCAGTATCTACAGTAGTAAGAGTAATGAAATCATGTAGAGAAGCTGTAGAAGTTAAGACTCATTCAAACCTACCAGAACACCTATGTTTTGATGAGATAAAGTCAACTAAAGACAGTAAAAATGGAATGAGCTTCGTATTCTTAGATGCTAAAACACATGATTTTATAGATATTGTAGATGGAAGAACACAACATATATTAAAAACAATACTTTATGAGATATCCAAGGAAAGTAAGAAAGAAAGTAAAAACAATCTGTATAGATATTTATCCTCCTTATATGAATATGATTAGAGAGATGTTCCTAACGCTAAAAATAATTATAGATAGATTCCATATAGTACAAAAATATTAATAGAGAATTAAATAAAGCTAGAATAAAACTAATGAACCAATATAAGAACAAAAAAAGGCTCTATTTACACTGTTTTTAAAGAACTTTTGGAAAGTAATATTAGAAGATAGAGATAAAGTAAATTCAACAAAAATATTCTATTCTAGAAGCTTTTAAACGCTATGTAACTAGAAAAGAAGTATTAGATTATATATTAGCTATAGATGATGAGTTTACAGCTAGTTATGAGAGAGTACAGGAGATTAGAGAAGCTATTAAGGCTAAAAGCTTCTGAAGAATTAGAGAAGTATATAGATATGGATACTAGAGGATTATCTAAAGGTGTATCTAAAGCTATAAATACTATGAAAAAGCACAAAAGAGTATATGCTTAATGCTGTTAAATATAAGTATTCTAATGGTCCATTAGAAGGATTTAATAATAAAAATAAAACTACTAAAGAGAGTATCTTATGGATATTCTAGCTTTAGTAATTTCAGATTACGCATTTTAATTATGTCTAGATTATTTGTTTCTAAGTATAAAAATAATGTCAAACTTAAAGAAAATAAGAAAAATCTAAGCAGCAAAATGCTGCCTAGATTTCATTTCCTATTTTTCTCCATGTCCCGAATTTGACAAAGAGCCTATTTAGTTAGAAGCAGAACTAAGTTCTTCTTCTTTTTTATGTTTGTCGTTATAGATTTTTTTCATGATTCCGATAACGATTGATAATGCGAATAAACACATTAATCCGATAAATAAGTTTCTAACACCACCTGATAATGTACCACCTACATATGAATAAACGATAGTTGCAGGTAATTGTCCAACACCTGTAGCTATAAAGAATCTCCAGAAACTCATGTTTGTTAAACCTGCTGCATAACTAACAAAGTCGAAAGATACGAATGGTAATAATCTACAGATAAGGATAGCTTTGTCTCCATATCGTTCGAAGAATACGTCGATACTAGCCATTGCACCTTTACTTGTAAGTTTTTCTACTACATCACGTCCTAGTCCGCGGGCGATATAGAAGCACAGTGCTGCTCCAAGCATAGCTGTAGACCAAGATAAAGCAGCGCCAGCAACCCAACCGAAGATTGCTGCGTTAGACAATGTGATTAAGAATGCTGGAATAGGAGCGGCGATTGATTGAAGAACCATAAGTACTCCAGAAACAACGGCAGCCCAAGCTCCCCATCCACGTAAATATTCGATTACTGCATTTGTATCGAATTGTGATAGAGTGGCAAATGCTGTGTTAATACCAGTTTTAAAACTTGGTACTGTGAAATAAACTACAAAGAAGATTGCGAAGCAAGCAAGGGTAATGTATCTAACTTTTTTACGTTGTGCTTTTAATTTTTTCTCTTCTTCTGGATCTACTTCTCTTAAGTCACTAAGTTTTACTTCTGTTTGTTTTAGTGCTTTAAGTTCGTCTTTAGTATAAACTTTTTGGTATTTAGATAGTGTTAGAATAATATAAAGGTTTATTAAGTTAACAATAATAACACCAATGATGAACGGAGTTCTAATTTGATTAAGTGATCCAGCATGTAGCACTTCACGAGCTATATATAGTAAAGTTTTAGTTTTTACCAGAAAATATAGCCATAAGAAGTATAATAGCTTCTATAATGAAGAATGTGTATTTTCGATTGATACGTTTAAAAATATAATCCTGTCATTATACCGTAAACAGTCCAAACAAAAATTACAAGACTTTGATCGGCTAGCATTTCAAACTGTGTAAAGAAGAACAGTAAGAATGCGAAGAAGTAACCAACAGCTATACCAACACTTGTGAAATAGAATAATAATCTTAAGCGTTTCATTTATTTTTCTCCTTGTATCATAAATAGGGGAGCGACACAAATTTATAATTTTTGAGAAATTATAATTTATAGAGTCGCCCTTTAATAGTATATAAATATTTGAGGGGTTTTTTTATAAAAGAAAATTAAATATTTATATGCTATTATGAATATATATAAACATCTTACGTAGTTGTAATAATTAATATGGTTAATTATTATTTTTTTGATGCTGTAAATTACTCTCGCATAAGTTCCGTCTTCTGGTAAAAATATCTTCATTACCAGTAAATTTCACTTCTTTACGAGTTTCAACAGCCCCATAAGTGTAAGTAGTATTTGAGATAATTCCAACTGGGCAACTATCTAGACAAGATAAACATCCTGTGTTTTTGTCGATTGCACGCTCTAAGTTACCACCGAAGCGGAAATCAATTTGTTTTCCATTACTATCTTTTACAACTTCATTGATATCATATTTTTTCTTGGCACCATTCCAAGTAATTTCTGCTTTGATTGGAGTTCCTTCTACGTGAGTAGTAGTTGCATTATTTGGATTCATATTATTTCCAGGTTTTGCACCAATTTCAATTAAAGCGTTGTAGAATTCTTCTGGTTTAGCAAATGCTGTAAAAATTGATTTTGCACCATTTGTACCACTTTGTTCTACAGAGTTATGTCTTGTAGCTTCATCGAAGTATTTACCATTAATTTTTGTAAGAACAGTAATAGTACCTGCTTCTTTATCTACTTTTATTGGTTTATCTAGTGATACTCCAGCTACATAGTCAGCTGGTTGATTTGAATTTTGTGAAGTTGAATTAGATGAACTACTGCATCCAACAGCAGTAAATGCTAATCCAGCGACCATAAGGACTGATAATAATTTTTTTGGTTTCATGAACGAATCCTCCTTATTCTATAATTTTTATTATACATTTGTATTATAACATTTATATAAAAAGGTAACAATAATCTATAAGAATTATATTATAAATTTAATTTTTAAAGGTTTAAAATATTGAAAGATGATATAAAAAAATATTTTTTTCTATTTTGATAAAAGATATGCTGAAAAAAATTAAAAAAATATAAATTTATTGAATAAATAAATTAACATAATTTTTTTATATTCTAAATTATAATTACGAGAGGAAAAATAAATAGATTTTAATTGATAAATGTTATCGATTGAGAATTGATTTAAATTATTCAAGATAGTAACTATAATTATTAGCTTAAAAACTAAAAAAATATGGTATAATATTTTTAGTTATAAACAATTTCGATAAGATTTTTGTTGAAAATAAGTAAAAAAATAAGAAAGAAAGGAGAAACTATGTTAATTCAGCTAAATAATATAACGAAGAATTTTGTAGTAAATGAAATTTTTCGAATGTAAAGTTGGAAATCAATGATAAAGATAGGGTTGCAATAGTAGGAAGAAATGGTGCAGGGAAAAAGTACTTTTACTAAAAATAATAGCAGGGCAATTAGTTTCGATAGTGGAGAAAGAACCATTTCAAAAAAATACGACAGTTGGATATTTATCACAGGAATTTATCGTGAGAGAAGATTTGTCGATTTATGAAGAAATGATTACTTGCTTTTGATGAGATAATTACTTTGGAAGCAGAATTAGAGAAATTGTCTTTTGAGTTAACTCCGGAAAATATTGAGAATGATCCAGCATTACTTAATAAGTTTGATAGGTTACAAAAATAAAGTATTAACTCATAAGGATTATCATTACAAGAGTAAAATAGAAAGTGTACTTTATGGATTAGATTTTACAAAAGAAGTCTTTGATAAGAAAAATTAGTACTTTTTCAGGTGGAGAGAAAACAAGGCTATCTATGGCGAAATTGTTACTTAGTGAGCCTGATTTACTAGTTCTAGACGAACCGACTAACCACCTTGATATGGAAAAATGTAGCATGGTTAGAAAACTATTTATCAGCATACAATGGTGCAATAGTAATTGTAAGTCACGATAGATATTTTTTTAGATAAAGTTGTTAATGTTGTATACAACTTAGAATTTGGTAAGCTTAAGAAATATGTAGGTAACTATTCTAAGTTTTTAGTACAGTATGAAGAAGATTATGAAAAACAACTAAAAAGAATATACGAGCCAGCAAAAAGATATAAAGAAATTAGAAGAATTTGTTCAGAAAAATATTGCTAGAGCATCAACTAGTAAGATGGCTAAGAGTCGTCAAAAAGTATTAGATAAGATGGAACTTATAGATAATCCGAAAAAAGATGATAAAGCAGCAGGGATAGAGTTCTTAATTAAAGAACAAAGTGGTCGTGATGTTCTGACAATTAGCGATTTACAAGTTGGTTATAATGGAACTAAAGTAGGTCAAAGTTATAATCTTGCTGTGTATAAAGGAGATAGAATAGCTGTTGTTGGAAGAAATGGTATAGGAAAATCTACTTTAATAAAAACAATAGCGAAGAGACAAAAAGAAATTGCTGGAAATGTTCAATATGGTAGCAAAGTGTCGCTAGGATACTACGATCAAAAACAAGCAGAATTTGAATCTTCAAAAACGATATTAAATGAACTTTGGGATGAGTATCCTTTGATGAAAGAAGCGGAAGTAAGAACTGTTCTTGGTAGATTCTTATTTAGAGGTGATGATGTTCTTAAGATAGTAAGAGATCTTTCTGGTGGAGAAAAAGCGAGATTACAACTAGCTAAACTAATGTTAGAAAAGAATAATTTATTAATATTAGATGAACCGACTAACCACCTTGATATTACTAGTAAACAGGTGTTAGAAGAAGCTCTTAAAAATTACGAAGGAACTATTGTATTTTGTAAGTCACGATAGGTACTTTATTAATAAGATAGCCAATAAGGTATTAGATATTACTGATAATGGTCATAATATGTATTTAGGGAATTATGATTATTATTTAGAAAAAGAGAGCAAGAGAGAATAGCTCAACAATTAACGAATAAAGAAGTAGAGGTTGTTGAAGTAAAAAGAAACTAATAATTATATATTAGATAAAGAAACCAAGCGTCGTGTAAGAAAATTAGAAAGAACACGTGATGAGTTGATGGAAAAGATCGAAAGTTTGGAAGAAGAAATACTAGCGGTTAATAATGAACTTGCAAAAAGAAGAGGTCTATACTGATATGATAAAAAAACACAAGAGTTTAATGAAAAACTAAAACAATTAACAGAAGAAGTTGATGAATTAAATAATTCTTGGTTAGAAATTGAAGAGGAATTAGAAAGTATTAATGAATAGTAAAATTAAAAATAACAACATATGTTGATGCTGAAAAAAATTCATGAAGATTCTCATGTGGGGATACATATTGAAGAAGCCACAAGTGAGAAAAATAACTTATAGTGATAAAAATAACAAAAAAATAGAGATTTTTTTATTGACAAAATAAAAGAAAGTGTTAGTATAGAAAAAGACGATTCAAAAATGTACTTAGCATATACGAAAAACAAGTAATGACTATAGTACACAATATGGTCAGATGAAATTGGAGACACAACTTGTAAAAAAATAAGTAAGATGGCAAAAAAATAGTTTTACTTTATTTGAGATAGTGTACAATATATATTTCGGAAAAAAATGACAAACAGCAAAATAAATTGAAAATATTAGTGAAAAACATTTAGTAGGTAATTAGGAGGAATTTTTTTGGTGAAAAATAAAATAGTAGAATTAATACAAAATTCTTTAGCCAAATTAGAAATTGATGGAGTAGATATTCATGTAGAAACTCCAAAAAAACACAGATAATGGAGATTTTTTTCTTCAAATGTAGCGATGCAATTAACAAGAGTTTTACGTAAAAACCCCTAGAGTTATTGCGAGGAAATAATTAGTAATATAGAAGAAGATGAAGCGGTAGAAAAAATTGAAATAGCTGGACCAGGATTTATTAACTTTTTCGTTAAAAAAATCAAGTCTAGGTAGTGTTGTTGGAAAAATCTTAGAAGACGATTTTAAATATGGTGAAAACAACATTGGACAAGGTAAAAAAGTTCTTTTAGAGTATGTATCAGCTAACCCAACTGGAACATTACACGTGGGGCATGCTAGAAATGTCTGATATTCTGATTCATTAGCAAGAATAATGAAAAAAATCAGGATATGATTTATCTCGTGAGTATTACATCAATGATGCAGGTAATCAAATTAACAACTTAGTTATTTCTGCAATTGTTCGTTATAAACAAGCGTTAGGTATGGATGCACAGATGCCAGAAGATGCGTACCACGGTGAAGATATCAAAATTCTAGGTCAAAAAAACTAAAAGATGAATTTGGAGATTCATTATTAGAAAGAGAAGACTTAAATGAGTTTATTCGTGAGTATGCAGTTGCATATGAAATGGAAAAATATCAAAAAGATCTTGGAGATTTTTGGATTAGAGTACGACGTGTTCTTTAGTGAAAAATCATTATATGAAAAAGGTCTTGTAGATAAAGCATTAGAATCTTTAAGAGAACAAGGGTTTGTTTATGAGAAAGATGGCGCTTTATGGTTGAAAACAACAGCTTTAGGTACAGGTGATGATAAAGACCGTGTATTAATTAAAGCAGATGGTTCATTAACATATTTAACTAGTGACATAGCGTATCATAAAAATAAATTAGATCGTGGATTTGATTTGTTATTAGATGTTCTTGGTGCAGATCACCATGGTTATGTAGCTAGACTTAAAGCTAGTATAGTAGCTATGGGGTATAAAGCAGATCAATTAGAAGCGTTAATTATGCAAATGGTACAACTACTTAATAACGGTGAAGTTGTGAAAATGAGTAAGAGAACTGGTAAGGCAATTACACTTCGTGATTTAATCGATGAAGTAGGAGCTGATGCTGCTCGTTACTTCTTAGTGATGAGAAGTGCAGATAGTCATTTAGATTTTGACTTTGCAGTAGCGAAAGAACAATCAAGTGATAACCCACTATACTATGTTCAATACGCTCATGCTAGAATTTGTTCAATCTTACGTCAAGCAGCAGAACAAGCTGAATATGATGTTAATAATTGCGATTATGAATTATTAACTGATGAGTATTCAGTTGATTTATTGAAAAACTTAGCATATTATCCAGAAATAGTAGCACAGGTCGCTAAAAACTATGAACCACATAGAATTTGTAATTATTTACAAAGTCTTGCAAGTTCTTTCCACAAATTCTATAATAATAATAAAGTAATAACTGAAAATAAAGAGCAAACTCAAAGTTATTTAGCATTAATTACAGCCGTTAAAATAACTTTAAGAAACGCTTTAGACTTAATCGGAGTATCTGCTCCAGAGAAAATGTAATAAATAAAAAAAGAAGGGAATCTAATATAAATGGTAAAGTTAAAAGATTTAAGTACAGAAAAAAATTAAGGAAATGTCACTAATAGATTTATGTTATGCATATATGGTAGAAGAAGGAATTGAAAAAAATTAAATATTTATGATTTCCTAGACTATATTAAACCATTAAGAAATGTTGATGATGAAGAATTTACAGCGCAAAGTACGTACTTCTACACTGATTTAAACTTAGATGGAAGATTCGTTTGTGTAGAAGATGGAAGCTGGAAATTAAGAGATAGTTTATTTGTTGAAGACATTAAAAACTTTGTTGAACCAAGTGTTCAAAAAAATTTGAAATTGATGAAGAAGATGATATTGAAGAACTTGGAGATGAAGAACAAGAGGATATCCATGATGAAGTAGACGCTCTAATTGAGGAAGAAGATATGGAAGAAACTGAAGATGTCTATGATTTTGACAATGATGGAATTGTATCGAAATTCAATATCTCAACTGAAGAAGAAGAGTTTTAATAAAAAGAGCCGGAAGGCTTTTTATTTTTATAAGTCTTATTAGTTGCATATACTTTTTTTAAATAAAAGTATAATGAAGAAAGTCAATAAAACATATAGTAAAAAAATTGTAATACAGGTTCTAAGTTTTTTTAAGTGAATAACACAATATCACATTTATTTTATTTATTATCTTTAACAGCAAGAATACGATTGATTATTGATAATAAAAATATAAAGGAGATTGTAACTTATGAAACAAGGTACAGTAAAAATGGTTTAACGAGGAAAAAGGATTCGGATTTATCGAAGTAGCAGGAGAAAAAGATATCTTCGTTCACTTCTCAAGCATTAAAAAAAGACGGATTCAAAAACTTTAAAAGAAGGCGATAAAGTTGAATTTGAAGTAGAAGATGGTGCTCGTGGACCACAAGCAGCTAACGTAGTTGTTCTTTAATTAGAAATATGAGAAAGCTATAATTAGACTTTTATGTCTAGTTATAGCTTTTTTTGAGTCTATAATAAATACGGTTGATAATAAATATCAGCCGTATTTAAATTTATAAAAATAGAAAAGAATGTAAAATTCCTCTATAATTTAAGTATGAGCAAAAAAATCAAGAAAGGAAATTTACATTCATATGTGTAATTATAGCAAATCTCTTAAAAATAACGCTACAAATAACTGACAAAAAAATATAAAAAAATTCTAGATAAAACAGATGAAATTGAAATAAATGGTTGTAAGCATCTAGTTTATTATGGAGTATTGGAAGCTTCATCTAACTTTTGTCCTTATTGCCAAAAAAATGTAAGATAATTAATAACGGTTATAGAAAAGTAAAGGTTAAAATGCCCTCTATTTCTGACAAAACCAGCTATCTTATACTTAAATAAACATCGTTTTATATGTAGAGGTTGTCGTAAATCCTTTACAGCTGAAACTACTGAAGTTAGGAAGAATTCTAATACCTCTAAAAATCTACGAGCAGGTATTATTAAAAGATTGTCTAAAGAGAATACTTTAAAAAGAAATAGCTGAATCTTGTGCTGTATCTACTAATACTGTATTAAGAATACAATGTGATCTATCTAAAACTTTAGAAAGACCTAAAACCTTATCTGTTTGTATGTGCTTTGATGAAGTGTCTTCTACTTCCGATAGTATAAGTAAAATGAGCTTCGTGTATGCAGATGCATTAACTCATAAAATACAAAAATATACTTCAGGGAGAACTAACAAGATTATTAAAGACTACTTCTTATATTATTCTTATCAAGAGCGTTGTAAGGTTAAGGCAGTAGTTATTGATATGAACTCTGGTTATAAAAAGTATTATTAGAGAGCTTTTCCCTAATGCGAAGATAGTTATTGATAGATTCCATATTGTTCAGTTAGTTAATAGAGCTTTTAATAAATATAGGGTGTCATTTATGAACAGTATTAAAGACAAGAATAAAGAGTTATACAGACAATTGAAATGTTATTGGAAAAAAATCTTCTTACTAGCTATAATGAATTAGATAATGGTACCCACAAGAAGTTTAAATACTTTAAGTACATCACTACCGAACAAGATATTGTCAACTACTTAATTAAGCAAGATTCTCAGCTTTATAAGTGTTATTAGCTTTATCCAAGACCTTAGAGAAGCTCTTGAAAAAGATGATTTTGATAGTTTTAAAGCTTTTAATTAACGATAAATCTACTTTACCTAGATATATGTTTACAGCTATTAAAACACTTAGAAAATATAAAAGACAAATCAAAAATACTATGTATTACAATGGGCTATCTAATGGCCCTTTAGAGGGAATTAACAACAAAATCAAAGTTATTAAACGTATTTCTATGGTTATAAATCTTTTAGTAACTTTAAAGCTAAAATACTACTTATTTTCAGTCTATTTACACCTTCAGAGACTAATAAGAAACCTAGATATTCGAAAGAAGAGCGTCAAGCTGTTCTCGCTAAAAAGAAAGAAATAAGATTAAAACGAAAAAAATAGGAAAAAAAGCTATACTACTTAATATAGCATAGCTTTCTCCTAATTCTCAAAATCAACCGAATTTGACAAAGAACCGCTTTTTTTATTTAAAATTTTATAAGGTGAAAATACACAAAAAGAAAATATGAAAACGAATACTATAGATATTGAAAAATACTTCATTATATTTTTATAATTGAATTGCAAGGTAAAAAAATAAATGGAAATTAGGAGGATAATTTCATGAAAGGATAAATACTAATTTATTACATGGATATCCTGTAATAGATGATTATACTGAGTGAGATCAATTCCTAAATATCAAGTTACTACATTTGATCGAAAAAGAAGGATATAAAGATTGTGGTAAGTATTCGTATAGTCGTTTCGGGAATCCAACGATATTAGCATTGGAAGCGACTGTTGCTAATTTACATAAAAGCGAGATTTGGTTTTGCTTTCGCTTCAGGTATGTCAGCAATAACGACTGTATTGATGTTATTGAATTGTGGGGAACATATAATATTACCCAAAAGATGTTTATGGAGGAACATTCCAATTTAGTTCAAAAATTTTGAAAAAAATATGGAATAGAAGTTAGTTTTATTAATTATCAAAATTTAGAAGAATTAGAAGCTACTATTAAAGATAATACTACAATGATTTATATCGAAACTCCATCTAATCCTTTGTTAAAGGTATCAGATATTAAGGCGATAGTAGAAATTGCTAAGAAACATAATATAAAAAAACTGTTGCGGACAATACTTTTATGACAGCTTTATATCAAAAGCCTTTAGATTTAGGATGTGATATAGTAATAGAGAGTTTAACTAAATTTGTTAACGGTCATAGTGATGTTACAGCTGGTTGTGCAGTTACGAATAATGAGGAAATCGCCAATGAAATTTGTTTGTTACAAAAAGAATTTCGGTGGTATTTTAGGGGTAGAAGATGCCTGGTTAATCTTACGAGGAATGAAAAACTATGGGATTACGAATGGAGAAATCTGTAGAGAATGCGAAAATTCTTACTAAGTTCTTAGAAACTCAAGATAAAAATTAAAAAGGTATACTATCCTAATCTTACAAGTTGTAAATTTTATGATATTCATACAGAACAGGCTAGCTCAGGAGGGGCTGTTTTCTCGTTTGAATTTTTTTCGAACAAGATGATTTGAAAACATTTCTTAAAAAAATCAAAATTCCGATTTATGCAATTAGCTTGGGAGGGTAGAATCTATAATTTCTCATCCAGCAACTATGTCTCACGCATGCATGAGTGAAGAAGAAAAGGTTAGCTCAAGGAGTTACACAAACTTTATTAAGATTTTTCTTGTGGAGTAGAAGACTCAGAAGACTTAATCGAAGATTTAAAACAAGCGTTAAATAATTAATATAAAAAAATGATAATATAAATAAAGGAGATTTATTAAATGAAAATAACAGAAGTAAATACACCAAAAAGCGCCAAAAAGCAGTAGGACCATACGTACAAGCTAATAAAGTAGAAATCTAATTTTCTGTTCAGGACAATTAGGTATTAATCCTGAAACTGGAAAGATTGTTGAAGGTGGAGTTATCGAGGAAGCTAAACAAGTTTTCAAAAAAATATTGAAGCAGTATTAGAAGAAGCTGGAAGCTCTATGAACCATGTAGTGAAATCATTAGTATTATTAAAAGATATTGCTGATTTTGCTGAAGTGAATAAAGTTTATGCAGAGCAATTTAACGATGTGCTTCCTGCTGGATCAGCATTTCAAGTAGCGGCACTACCACTAGGTGGTAATATAGAAATAGAAGTTATCGCTGTAGAAAAAAATAAAGTTATTTTTATAGAGTTAGGTGCTAGAATTTTTCTCATGAGTTAAATCTGTAAATAAAAAGAATCAAGGATACAATTTGCTATCCTTGATTTTTGCATTATAACTTGCTATTGCAAAGCATCTATTTCTTCATTTGTAAAGTTAGAAATATCACCTTTTAGCTCATTTTCTATTATACTTCTGCTTATTGATCCCTCTTGAGTATATCGGATTGTATTGTAAGTTTCTGGAACTTGCTGACCGATAATTTGTGGGTGGATTTTTGTATTAGGTATAGAAGATGTCTTTTTTAGAGTCAGTTGAAGTTTGTTTTTCCAGTAGTGCTTCCTTTATTTTTCAGATGATTTTTTTCATTTTTAGAATCTTCTTTATTGCCTAATTCCTTTTTCTCTTCTTCTTTCTTAGTAATATTAGTTTTTGTGATCTTGTTCTAATTCTGAAGTTTCTGAATTTGAAAGTTTATCTTTTAACGCACTGTATTTAAATTCATATTTTGCTAAAATTGTTTTCACTGATCCGCATAGTTAGGAGAAGTTGAGTCTAATTTTTAAAATTTCGATAAGAGCATTATCGTAGTTTTCTAACTGTTCTTCTAAGTAAGTGATAGCCTTAGTAAAAGTGTGACCTGTATTAAGCTTTTTTTAGCATGTTTTTAGATGATCGTGTGCTTCTTCAATATTAGCATTGTTTAACGCTGTATCAATTTTTACTAATTCACTAGCGATGTTAATTTCGTTATCTATATTTCTTAATGTTTCTTTTTGCTTTTTTTCAGTAGTTAGTGTCTCAAGACCTTTTAAACCAGAATTGAAATCATGAGAATCATTTATTAATGATATATATTTTGAATGTTCTTCTTTAAAAATTTTTATTTTTCTGAAGTAAGATAGTAATATGTTCCTCCTACTAAGAAAAAAATCGCTAATATAGGCATTAAAATAGAGATTATTTTTTTCATAAAGAGCTACGCTCCTTTCTTTAATGTCTTTAACTATAATTAATTGTATAATGTTAAGAAAAAAATCAAGTGAATTAAATTATAAGTAATTAAATTAACTACGTGAAATATGTATATAAAAGGAGTATAAAGTTATATTATGGTGAAATAATTAGTGACTGTTAATGTTGAATTTTTGTAGAAAAAAATAATCTAATAAATATAGGTAAATATACTGTTTTAAAAAAATAAAAAAAGTATAATAATTTCTTGACAAGGATATAAGTTTGGTATAATATATTTAAAAGAACCGTGACAAAAATATAGTAAAAAGAATTTTACTTTATGTTTTTAATTGAAAGAGAGTTTAATCCTTAGGCTGAAAGATTAAATATTAATGATTAAAGTAAAGAACACTTTTTGTAAAAATTTAATAAATAGAAAAATAAGGTATCGGTATTCTGATATGAATTAGGGTGGCACCACGAAGTATGTTATCGTCCCATGTAGTTTAAAGCTATGTGGGGCGATTTTTAATTTATATTGGATGCACAGGATGATTAAAAATCGAAAGGAGAAAGAAATGGTAATTAGTATGCCAAGAGGGACTCAAGATATACTACCAGAAGAAAGTGTTAAATGGCAGTATATTGAAGGGAAACTAAGAGAGATTAGTAAAAAAACTTCTGTTATGAAGAAATAAGAACACCTATGTTTGAATCAACAGAATTATTCAGCCGAGGTGTTGGAGATACAACAGATATAGTTCAAAAAGAAATGTATACTTTTATGGACAAAGGGAATAGATCTTTAACGTTAAGACCAGAAGGTACAGCTGGAACAGTTCGTTCATATATTGAAAATAAACTTTTCGCTAAAACTATTCAACCACAAAAATTATACTATGTTGGACCGATGTTTAGATATGAAAGAAAACAAAAAGGTCGTTATCGTCAATTTGTTCAATATGGTGTTGAGGTAATCGGTGAGGAAAGCCCAAAAAAATCGATGCTGAAGTTATTAGCTTTAGCTTATAACATTTATAAAATGTTAGGCATTGAAAATATTAAAGTTAGTATCAACTCTTTAGGAAATCCAGAAGAAAGACAAGCCTACAATGAAGCATTAGTTAAGCATTTTGAACCTAGAATAAATGAATTCTGTGAGGATTGTAATAATAGACTTTATAAAAATCCTATGAGAATATTGGATTGTAAAGTTGATGCTGAACATGAGCTTATTAAATCTGCACCAAGATTATTAGAATACTTAGGTGAAGAATCTAAACAATACTTTGCAGAAGTGCTTAAACACTTAGATGCGCTAGGTGTAAAATATGAAATTGACCATAATTTAGTTCGAGGATTAGATTACTATACTCATACTGCATTTGAGATTATGATAGATAATCCGGAAGTCGAATTAAAAACACTTTGTGGTGGTGGTCGTTATAATGGTTTGATTAGACTGTTAGATGGGCCTGAAGATAAAAAAGGTATTGGTTTTGCACTAAGTATTGAGAGACTATTATTAGCACTCGAAAGTGAAAATATTGAATTACCTATAGATGATACAATCGATGTTTTTGTGGTAGCTATGGGTGAAGATGCTTCTAATGCTGGAGTTAAACTTACTAATGATTTAAGATTAGCTGGGTACAGTGTACAAAATGATTATTTTGATAAGAAAATGAAAGCACAAATGAAAATTGCTGATAGATATAATGCAAAATATTCTATAATAATTGGACAAAGTGAGCTAGAAAGTGGGGCACTTGTCGTAAAAGATATGAAATCATTTGAACAAGAAACAATTAAATTAGAAGATATAGTTGATTACTTACAAGAAAAATTGAGAGGAGAAAAAAATAATGAGCGCATACGGAAGAACGGAATACGCTGGGCGTATAGATGAAAAAAATATGTAGGAAAGAAAGTAACATTAAAAGGTTGGGTTAGTAAACGTCGGGACCTTGGTAACTTAATCTTTATCGATGTTAGAGATAGAATGGGTGTTGTTCAATGTGTATTCTCAGGGGAAAAAAATGCAGAACTACATGAACTAGCAGGAACTTTAAGAAACGAATTCGTAGTTTCTATTGAAGGGGAAGTAGTATTAAGAAATGAATCTACAGTAAATGAGAAAAATTACTTCAGGTAAAGTAGAAGTTATTGCTGATAAATTAGAAATTTTATCGAAAAGCAAAAAAACATTACCATTCGTATTAGATGATGCAAGTTTATCAAGTGAAGAATTACGTCTAAAAATATCGTTACCTTGACTTAAGAAGAACGGAACTTGCTGAAGTATTACAATTACGTTCAAAAATTACTAAAGCAACAAGAGATTACTTAGATAACAACATGTTTGTTGATGTTGAAACACCAATTTTAACTAAATCTACTCCAGAAGGAGCACGTGACTACTTAGTACCAAGTAGGGTTCACCCAGGTGAATTCTATGCTTTACCACAATCACCACAATTATTTAAGCAATTATTAATGGTTGCAGGATTTGACAGATACTATCAAGTAGCTCGTTGTTTCCGTGATGAAGACTTACGTGCAGATAGACAACCAGATTTTACACAAATCGATATGGAAATGAGCTTTATGTCACAAGAAGAAATTCTTACTATGATAGAAGGTTTAATTGCACATGTAATGAAAGAAGTTAAAGGAATCGATGTAGTATTACCGTTCCCAAGACTTGACTATGAAGAAGCAATGGAAAGATTTGGTAGTGATAAACCAGATACTCGTTTTGGAATGGAATTAAAAGATGTTAGTGATCTTGTTAAAAACTTAGACTTCAAAGTGTTCTCAAATGCAGTAGAACAAGGTGGAGCTGTAAAATGTATCGTAGCTAAAGGATGTGCAGAGCAATATTCTCGTAAAGATATTGATGCATTAGGAAAATATGTTGCAAACTATGGAGCTAAAGGATTAGCTTGGGTTAAAGTAACAGAAGAAGGATTAAATGGGGCAATTGCTAAATTCTTTACAGATGAAGTAGCTCAAGAATTGGTAGCTCGTGTAGATGCAGAAGTTGGAGATATTATCTTATTTGCTGCGGACAGTAAAAAAGTATGTTACGCATCATTAGGGGCACTACGTCAAAAATTAGCAGCTGATTTAGATTTAATCGACAAGGATAAATATAACTATCTATGGGTAGTAAACTGGCCTCTATTAGAGTATGATGAAGAAAAAGGTCGTTACAGTGCAGCTCATCACCCATTCACTATGCCAAAAGTAGAAGATGTAGAACTATTAGAAACTGCACCAGAAAAAGCATATGCACAGGCATATGATATAGTACTAAATGGTTATGAGTTAGGTGGAGGAAGTATCCGTATCTATGATAAAGAAGTGCAATCATCAATGTTTAAAGCATTAGGATTTACTCAAGAACAAGCTCAAGAACAATTTGGATTCTTATTAGATGCATTTGAATATGGAGTACCACCACACGGAGGATGTGCATTAGGATTAGACAGATTTGTTATGCTATTAGCGGGACGTGACAACTTACGTGATACAATAGCATTCCCTAAAACTGCAAATGCAGCAGATCCAATGACTCAAGCTCCATCACCAGTAGATTTAGAGCAATTATTAGAGCTAAATATCTCTTTATTAAGAAAAATAGTATACTAATAGAAAGACTTAAACTGAGGAAAAAAACAAACTTTTTCCTCAGTTTTTTTAAAAAAATGTATTGACATAATAAAAGACTGATGATAGAATAGTAGAAGTCTTCTCAAGAAGAAGACGAACAATATAAGATTTCTAATAATTAAATGTTAAGAAAAATATAAAAAAAGTTCTTGACAAAATAAAAAGAAATGATAAACTTATAAAAAGTCTTGAAGAGAGACAACATCAATTATTTCAACGAAGTAAACGGTTAAAAAGTTTTAAAAAAATAAAAAAACTTCTTGACAAACATTCGAAGAAATGATAAAATAGTTAAGTCTTCTGATGAAGACAAAAAAACATTTTTTAAAAAGTTTTAAAAAAAGACTTGACAAAGAATTTTAAAAATGTTAATATATAAAAAGTTGTTAATCGCAACGATTTGAACATTGAAAACTAAACGAATTAAGTCAACGTTAATTCCAAAAAGGACAGTTTTAAAAAGAAACTATAAAACTTTTTAATGAGCTAATCAAGCTAACAAATTTATTTGGAGAGTTTGATCCTGGCTCAGGACGAACGCTGGCGGCGTGCCTAATACATGCAAGTCGAGCGAAGTTTTTTTCTGGTGCTTGCACTAGAAAAAAACTTAGCGACGAACGGGTGAGTAACACGTAAAGAACCTGCCTTATAGACTGGGACAACTATTGGAAACGATAGCTAATACCGGATAACAGCATTAACTGCATGGTTGATGTTTGAAAGTTGGTTTTGCTAACACTATGAGATGGCTTTGCGGTGCATTAGCTAGTTGGTGGGGTAAAGGCCTACCAAGGCGACGATGCATAGCCGACCTGAGAGGGTGATCGGCCACACTGGGACTGAGACACGGCCCAGACTCCTACGGGAGGCGACAGTAGGGAATCTTCCGCAATGGGCGAAAGCCTGACGGAGCAACGTCGCGTGAGTGAAGAAGGATTTCGGTTCGTAAAAGCTCTGTTGTTAGGGAAGAATGATTGTGTAGTAACTATACACAGTAGAGACGGTACCTAACCAGAAAGCCACGGCTAACTACGTGCCAGCAGTACGCGGTAATACGTAGGTGGCAAGCGTTGTCCGGAATTATTGGGCGTAAAGCGCGCGCAGGTGGTTTAATAAGTCTGATGTGAAAGCCCACGGCTCAACCGTGGAGGGTCATTGGAAACTGTTAAACTTGAGTGCAGGAGAGAAAAGTGGAATTCCTAGTGTAGCGGTGAAATGCGTAGAGATTAGGGAGGAACACCAGTGGCGAAGGCGGCTTTTTTTGGCCTGTAACTGACACTGAGGCGCGAAAGCGTGGGGAGCAAACAGGATTAGATACCCTGGTAGTCCACGCCGTAAACGATGAGTGCTAAGTGTTGGTCTCATAAGAGATCAGTCCTGCAGCTAACGCATTAAGCACTCCGCCTGGGGAGTACGACCGCAAGGTTGAAACTCAAAAGGAATTGACGGGGACCCGCACAAGCGGTGGAGCATGTGGTTTAATTCGAAGCAACGCGAAGAACCTTACCAAGTCTTGACATACTGTGAAGACACAAGAGATTTTGTTGTTCTGACCTTTGGTTAGACACAGATACAGGTGGTGCATGGTTGTCGTCAGCTCGTGTCGTGAGATGTTGGGTTAAGTCCCGCAACGAGCGCAACCCTTATATCTAGTTGCCAGCAGTAAGATGGGGACTCTAGATAGACTGCCAGTGATAAACTGGAGGAAGGTGGGGATGACGTCAAATCATCATGCCCCTTATGACTTGGGCTACACACGTGCTACAATGGATAGGAACAAAGAGAAGCGAGCTCGCGAGAGTAAGCAAACCTCACAAAACTATTCTCAGTTCGGATTGTAGTCTGCAACTCGACTACATGAAGCTGGAATCGCTAGTAATCGCGAATCAGAATGTCGCGGTGAATACGTTCCCGGGTCTTGTACACCGCCCGTCACACCACGAGAGTTTGTAACACCCGAAGACGGTGGCCTAACCTTTTAGGAGGGAGCCGGTCACGGTGGGACAGATGATTGGGGTGAAGTCGTAACAAGGTAGCCGTATCGGAAGGTGCGGCTGGATCACCTCCTTTCTAAGGATAAGGAATACGTTGATAATTCGTTTAGTTTTGAGTGTTCAAGTAATACTCAAGCACAATGAAAACTGAATATATATATTAGATCAAAAATAATTTTCTATAAATTAAAAAAACAGATTTACAAAACCGAGAAAAAAAGTAAGTAAGTTGTAAAACTTATTCACAAAGAGTTCAAGGAAAAAGAACGAAGCGTAAAAAGCTACACACGATTAAGTAGTAAAGGGCGCACGGAGGATGCCTTGGCACTAGGAGCCGAAGAAGGACGTGACAAACGACGAAATGCTACGGGGAGCTGTAAGTAAGCAAAGAGCCGTAGATATCCGAATGGGGAACCCACCGCTTTTAAAAAGGGCGGTACGCGAAAGCGAGGTAACGCAGGGAACTGAAACATCTAAGTACCTGTAGGAAGAGAAAGAAAAATCGATTTCCTTAGTAGCGGCGAGCGAAAAGGAAAAAGCCCAAACCAATGTGCTTGCATATTGGGGTTGTAGGACTCTCAACAAATTGTATGACGAAGTATAGTAGAACTAGCTGGAAAGTTAGACCGTAGAAGGTAAAAAGTCCTGTATACGAAATGCTAAGTTGGCAGAGAGAGCACCTGAGTACGGCGGAACACGAGGAATTCCGTCGGAATCTACCAGGACCATCTGGTAAGGCTAAATACTACCTAGTGACCGATAGTGAACCAGTACCGTGAGGGAAAGGTGAAAAGAACCCCGGGAGGGGAGTGAAAGAGAACCTGAAACCGTGTGCTTACAAGTAGTCAGAGCCCCTTGAGGGTGATGGCGTGCCTTTTGTAGAATGAACCGGCGAGTTACTTTATCATGCGAGGTTAAGTGGAAGACATGGAGCCGAAGCGAAAGCGAGTCTTAATAGGGCGAAATAGTATGATGGAGTAGACCCGAAACCAAGTGATCTACCCATGGCCAGGTTGAAGTTTAGGTAACACTGAATGGAGGACCGAACCAGGACACGTTGAAAAGTGTTTGGATGAGCTGTGGGTAGCGGAGAAATTCCAATCGAACTTGGAAATAGCTGGTTCTCTCCGAAATAGCTTTTAGGGCTAGCCTCGTTGTGAGTTTACTGGAGGTAGAGCACTGTTTGGACTAGGGGCCCATCCCGGGTTACCGAATTCAGACAAACTCCGAATGCCAGATAAATATCAACAGGGAGTCAGACTGCGGGTGATAAGGTTCGTAGTCGAAAGGGAAACAGCCCAGACCGCCAGCTAAGGTCCCAAATTGTATGTTAAGTGGAAAAGGATGTGATGATGCACAGACAACCAGGATGTTGGCTTAGAAGCGACCCACCATTTAAAGAGTGCGTAATAGCTCACTGGTCGAGTGACATCGCGCCGAAAAATGTACCGGGAGCTAAACATACAACCGAAGCTGCGGATATAACTAATGTTATATGGTAGGAGAGCGTTCTAACATCGTAGAAGCCGAGCTGTAAGGCGAGGTGGAGAGGTTAAGTGAGAATGCCGGTGTGAGTAGCGAAAGATAGGTGAGAATCCTATCCACCGAATGACTAAGGTTTCCAGAGGAAGGCTCGTCCGCTCTGGGTAAGTCGGGACCTAAGGTGAAGCCGAATGGTGAAGCCGATGGACAACAGGTAGAAATTCCTGTACCACCAAATATCGTTTGAGAGAAGTGGGGACAGAGGAGGCTAATTGATCGTCCTGATGGAATAGGGACGTCTAAGCACAAAGGTTGAGTAGTAGGCAAATCCGCTGCTCATAAGACTGAAGTGTGATGGGGAGCGAAATAAAGTAGCGAAGTCAATGAAGCCAAACTCTCAAGAAAAGCCGCTATCGAGATAAGAGGTGCCCGTACCGCAAACCGACACAGGTAGTTGGGAAGAGAATTCTAAGGTGAGCGAGAGAACCATCGTTAAGGAACTCGGCAAAATGACCCCGTAACTTCGGGAGAAGGGGTGCCTACGAGAGTAGGCCGCAGTGAATAGGCCCAAGCGACTGTTTAACAAAAACACAGGTCTCTGCAAAACCGTAAGGTGAAGTATAGGGGCTGACGCCTGCCCGGTGCTGGAAGGTTAAGAGGAGTGCTTAGCGCAAGCGAAGGTATGAATTGAAGCCCCAGTAAACGGCGGCCGTAACTATAACGGTCCTAAGGTAGCGAAATTCCTTGTCGGGTAAGTTCCGACCCGCACGAAAGGCGTAACGATTTGGGCACTGTCTCAACGATGGACTCGGTGAAATCATAGTACCTGTGAAGATGCAGGTTACCCGCGACAGGACGGAAAGACCCCATGGAGCTTTACTGTAGCTTGATATTGAATTTTGATGCAGTATGTACAGGATAGGTAGGAGCCTATGAATCATGCACGCCAGTGTATGAGGAGGCGTTGTTGGGATACTACCCTTGCTGTATTGAAATTCTAACCCTCGGCATAGAAAACCGGGAGACAGTGTCAGGTGGGCAGTTTGACTGGGGCGGTCGCCTCCCAAAGAGTAACGGAGGCGTTCAAAGGTTCCCTCAGAATGGTTGGAAATCATTTGCAGAGTGTAAAGGCACAAGGGAGCTTGACTGTGAGACTTACAAGTCGAGCAGGTGCGAAAGCAGGACTTAGTGATCCGGTGGTTCCGCATGGAAGGGCCATCGCTCAACGGATAAAAGCTA
>BNJU01005294.1_pt1 | contig 26876 bp, 24 predicted proteins | sample 8539281 | NCBI WGS metagenome assembly BNJU01 (sample SAMD00202456, study PRJDB9452) | human saliva metagenome | isolation source: human saliva | place: Japan
CGTTCATGGTTATTAGCAGTGGATATTTCTCAGAGGCGATTAATATATCGGCGCATGGATCTTTTGAAATTCTATTAAACGTCTTGATGAAGAGATAACCTTGGTTCATAATACTGCCCAATGATACATCAGTGGTGAGGTTTTGATCGGTTAATTGAACTGTTACAAGATGCATACTATGAACAGTCTTATGAATCCCTATTAGAATGCCATCGAAATAACACCTGATGAATTAACCTATATTGACTGGTGTTTAGACCATGATTATTTGCAACAAGCATTAACCTTGTTTTGTGATAATACCCGGAATATGCAATAGAAAAGGTATTATTGTTTATGATGGATCGTTCATAAATATTATCAACAGAATCAGGTAGATAAAGATAAAAAATTACAAGCTGCTATTAAATACTTGGAATCAGGCTGGTATACTATTTCGTTTGCTAAGTTTTATAACACTGTAAAATCTAATAATGACAAATCGGTTCAGAATGGTTACACGTTGATGCCTATGCGATTATTATACCATTAATAGAACACGTGCTAATGGATCACAACAATTAAGAATGATGGAAAAATCAGTATCCCATATATTGATAAAGAAATTAAGTTATATTGCTTGTGTTATCAAGAAAAAAATTGTCATATATTAGAAAATCCGACATTGCAAAGGAACGAATTCACTTTTTATCAATGAAACAGAAAAATTGTTCCAGAAATGAGCTTATTAAATCAATATCATTTAGCCTTCACGTTAAGATGAGAAATAATAACTATACAATAAAAAGAATGGATTGTTTTCTGAAAGAGATTCTTAAAGATTCACACAAAATCTGTTGTTTAATAATGTAGGCTCATCATTACGTAGAAATATTATTGCTGATACCTTAAATAAAGAAGTGTATCAAAATATGTCTCTTGTAATCTCGATAGTGATTGATTACCCTGAAAGATAGTACTGAATTAGTTATAATGCTATATATATAATGCACTATTGAATAGTATAATCATATACCAGAACGTGAAAGACAACAGCACTAAGAACTTAATTCTTCATCAGTTACCATTGCAGGATACTTCACTCGTATATGCGGAGCAACCTTTTCCATCGAGGTCGTGGATTCCAAAGGAAACGGCGCTATTCAATGTTCACTGGTGTATTCATTCCTCATACCAGATTTTGAATCTGTTAGAAATACGCTGATTTTTATTGAACAATATTTGAAATCAGCTAGAAATGATTGTAACATCCACGCTTCAACAAAGAGCGTTATGTAATGCCGACATCTAAAGTGCATAGAGAACAGCGATGTGGAGTTAGCAAGACAATTGAGTCGAAAATAGGTTTGTTGATTTAGATTGTATATGTTGGGGACATAGGGTAATTAGTGGTTAAGGATATTTATAACTATTTATATGACGCTCTCCCGTGATGTTAAGACAATTATGAGGCTAAGAAGGATAAGAAGAAGGATAAGAAGGCAATAGATTGTTCTGTTAGTCGAGGTGCAAGGCTTTGGAGCTGAGGGATGAATTTGAGATACTGCCTACAAGTGAAACGGCTTATCAAATATTTATTAAAGATAGATGGGAGGAGCAAGATGTTGATTTTACTTTAGTATCGAATATTCTTGCTTTGCTAAGTGAGCATCTCCGTTGCAGATTGGTTTCATATCCAGATATTACAAAACGACCGTTATTTGATGTAAATACAACACATTTGGATGTTTTTATGTCAATCACAGATTAGTCGTTATGAAGCTTATTTTAATATTACGCCTCTCATTCTCAGAAATTAGGTGTCCTTGTGGAGATGGCTTGGATAATGCTAAAACAATTAGGGGATAATATTATCAAGCTATGTGAACAAATTATAGAGTATAAATCTGAATTACCATTAGATTCTAAGAATTAAATTATATATGATACTGGTGGTGGATTTAGAAATGCAGCAATGTTATTTTAATTGTTGGACGGATAATGTCTTACATGGGAATTGAAGTTGAAAATATATATTATACGAGGCTGGGTAGAGGGCGTATGTGCTGTTCATGAAATAAAGGATGCGCATGATTTACTTGATTTCAATTGCTGGAGTTTAGAGAGTGATGTTTGGTAGTGCAAAGAAGTTAAATGACCATTATAAAGTTAATGAGTCTAACTTACAAAATCACTCAAAGACTTTAATCAAAATCATTAGATGAATTGCTGAAAGCAAATGAATCAGTTTCTCGGATGTTATTAATATTTCTAGATCGAGGTGAGTTTGAGACTGAATTAAGTATTTTAAATCAAAACTATCTCAAATTCATTTTGACGGTGATTCAAGGGTATGAAGGTTTTAATTATCAATTGATAAAGTTGCTACAGGTGAACCTATTGAGAAAGAATATGCATCATTGACTGACAAAATCATTAGATATTATGGATGAGCTATCCTGTGATGGAATGAGTGTTTAAAATATCGACCATATATAATGCTAATACCTTATTTAAGGAGTGTACCTGATTTTCTCATAAAAGGCGTTATAGCTATTGATGAAGCAAAATTTTGTAACTATATAAAAATAAAATTAAAAGCAGTCGTGAATATATTAGAAACTGCATTGAATAAGTGGAACGCCATGCATCCAGAACGTCATTGCTAGATAATCCTACTTTTAAGCTTGATGAGTTTTCTTAATGTATACTGACGTTGAGCTAATCCGACAGAGGATGTACGTGGATGATGCAGATCTTGTATTTAATGAAATAAACGAATATCGAAACATTATTTGCTGCAAAATATACAAATAGAGATGCTCTCTTTAAAAAGCTATCAGCTGTTAGTGAAGGGCATATGTCGTGGAGGCTCAAATAAAGAATTTTAGAACTAATAAAGATTATATAGACATAGAAGAACGTAATAAAGGATGGGAGGAATTCTTGTAGTCTAAGGAAAAGAGGTGCTTGGAATGCATATTTAATGAGATTAAAAGCTTTTATAAATTAGTTCCTGTTACGAGATGAAAAGCTCACATGCTCAAAAGATTATGGATCTTTATAACTGCTATTACAATGAATGTAATGGCTTTAGAGAGACATTAACCACTTCACCTTATACCTTAACAGAGACATGTTATATATAGAAATTCTACAAAACTAAAACCATATGTACCTGATGAAAATCATATTTATTTTGTATTTGATGACGACTCTACAGATATAGGTAAACTTACGTGTTGTCTTTGTATATAGGTTTTAAAGGAATGATATAAATGATAATGTATTACATTTAATGATGTGTACTAAAGGATTTATTATCAAAGAGTATGATTTTTGAGATCAGAAGCAAAGATATTTTTAAAAACTATAATGAGGCATTATATAAAATTCAAAGTCAGTATGTCTGAAAAATTTGAAGAATCGTTAGCAAAGGTAATAGAAGTATTGAAAGCTTATTATTTTCGAGAAATTAGCTCGTACTGATACAAAATCATGCTAGGAATAGAGGAAACTAGTCAGTTTACCGCTCAAGTGAGATTAAAACAGCAATGACTATATGCATTAAGCGCATTAGAGATTTCAATTGAATCAAAACTAATAATAGAAAACCTATCCTAATATACTGGATAGGCTTTTCTACCTATAGTCTAACGAATATTAATAGATTAGGTTTAAGAATATAATGAAGATGCCAGCAATGAGTAATCCTTCAATATATTTGGAAATAGAGATATGTACTAGAATCTTTTTGAGTGAAACTTCTAAGCATTCTGGTATATTTTGTATGTGGATTGTTACAGCTATAGAAAGGGGGAATAAATATGGGATAAAGAATAAGAATTGTCTAGGCTATTGTGTTGAGTTGTATAAGGAGGATTATATGTCGTCATTAGTCAGTGGATGCCAAGCAGGTGCAGTTTTGATGGCGGTGCTTGATGGCATTGATGATTAAGAAATTATTTAAAATAAAATACAAGGAGGTGAGGAATATGTGATGAATTATTGAACTTGGTTCTAGATGCTTGAGCTGTTGATGCAGCGGTAGATGTTTTAGCTTGGATGAATTATTTGCAGTTAGTTAGAGGAGGAATTGATATGTTACCAGTATTAGGATTTTATAGCTAGCCATCTGCGTGGGAAGTTTTCAACAACTGTAACAGTAGGGACAAACAATATATCGAGGCGACACGGGACTGCTTAAACTCTGTAATAAGGAGGAGGTGTTGTATATGTTATCTTCAGTCGATCTTGCACTTGGTTTATGTATGTGTTGAGGCATAATTTTGAAAATAATAAGTGAATATAAGAACTCGATAGACCTATTCGTATGATGTCATATGGATAGGTCTCTATAGAATCGAGGCAAAAAGGTTTTTCTACGACCCTAAAATGGCTAAAATATGAGTTAAACCCAGATGTTACCCATATTTTGTGGCAAAATAGACCTATTGGAAAACTCTACCCTCATATTGACGTACTCTCATAAAACCCTTACTAGTTGCTGTATCCTCCAGAAAGGTTTCCACCAGTATTTTACCACAGGTTTCTAGACCTCCTAGAACCTAATGAGGCAAAATTTACCGTTTTACGGTTTGAGGTTTCAAAACTAGCTTTTGGAACCATGAAATACTGGCTTTCTAGACCCCGCTGTTGCAACAGCACTTACCGCTTGCGGTATTGAAAACAATACAGCTAGTTGTATGCGTCTGTTCCTTTTCTGTTGCAACAGCACGTACCGCTTGCAGTATTGAAACTTCGTTGCATACGGATGTAATTGCTAATTTCCACATAAACGTTGCCTTACTGCACTTACCGCTTGCGGTATTGAAACTAATGAATTCAGTAAACGTGGTATGACCGGTGATGAGAGAGTTGCAGCAGCACCTACCGCTTCGCGGTGGTGAAACTCTAATATCACTATCGGAGCATCAATCCCGATAGTATTGTTGCAACAGCACCGCTTGCAAAGCACGGAAACCAGTGAAGCTCTTATGTGACATAAAGGCGATGCAAAGTTGCAGCAGCACTTACCGCTCGCAATGACCATGACAAGTGAGCATTCTCTCCTGCATAGCCATTACTCATAGTTGCAACTGCACCTCACCGTGCGGTATTGGAAACTGGTGCTGGTAAGAATGTCGAATTTGGATTACACTCTGTTGCAACAGCACTTACCGCTTGCGGCATTGAAACCGGCCGTGCGTTGATTACCTCATGACGTGACGGTTTATCGGTTGGACTGCCGTTGCAACAGCATCTTTACCGCTTGCGGTATTGAAACAAATACCGGCAGGAGGATACATGCATGAAACTTGCCAGAAATGCTTGCAACAGCACGCCCACCGCTTGCGGTATTGAAACTTAATAAATGGTTTATAATCACATTCCAGATACCTCATCGTTGCAACAATGCATCACCGCTTGCCAGTATTGAAACAACTCAATAAGAGTCCAAAGTACATCAGAAAGCACGCATGAGCTGCAATGAGTGCTCACCGCTTGTGGTATTGAAACTCTAGAGTATCAACTGATTGGATTGCAAAGCCACCATTGACTGTAGTAGTACTTACCGCTTCGCGGTATTGAGAACAAATGGAACTTTTCACTTGCATGATACGACCCGCACGATTTGCAACAGTGCTTACCGCTTACGATATTGATACTCACATCCGTACACCATCTACAGTTGCTTCAAAGACTAGTTATATCGTGTAAACCAGTCATGGTATCTACACGAGAAGATATTTTCGATCTACGAGATCGTTGGATTGACGGTCGGATTTAAAAAGGATGTGCTGCAAAGAGCTTCTAGCGATGGTACCAATGGGAATACTTTACGTTTGATTCTTGGCTCACCTATTGGTTATATGCCAATCTAAAATTAATGAAGAAGTAGTACACCGTGTCCAAGAAGTCGCAGTAGAAGTATGATAAATAACTAATAATGTATTAAATGGAGGATAAAGGTCATGAACAAACTATTAGACTTACTACCGAAGGTGCTGAAGATATTATTAAAACAGTTTTAAGAGTGAGAACTGATGCTGATGTAAATTAAACTCTGTAACACCATTACCAGATTTGTTGGAGGATTAGTTGCATATGTAATTAAAAGGATAAGAGTAAGACGTTACTGTCTTGTTCTTGAAAGCAAAGGTATATTATCCGGTGTAGTATCTAAGGCCGGGCCGAAAATAAGTGAATATAGGCAACAAATTAAAAATCACTTCAATTCAGCCAATAGCTAGTTTGCTGCTGATAAGTCTTACATGTTTGACTGCTTTAAATATGAAAGTAGATGGATTGGTCAATAGAACGTTTTGAATCTACTTAAATATACGAGAGGAAGAATTAATTTAATCTATTGAATCTCGCAATAACAGAGATGAAACAGAGTGGAGTAATTTTTCTTTTTAACAGCGCAGATTATGAGGCATCTGGGAGTTATAGAATATAATTTTGAAAGAATCCAAGTTGCCACAACACTCACCACTGACAGTATGTATCAATTGAATAGATATTAACCCCTGAGTGTAATCATCTAGTTTACTCGGGGTTTTGTGTCATAGCTTTTCTGAATATATTCATTGTTATTTATTTTATACTACTCAGATGCTAGACCGATGAGTTATGGAAATTTTAGATAGAGGATACGTCCTAGTAATTTTGATACAGAGACTTTCCCGACTCTAGGTTTATACTTAGATTAGTACTTATAGTACTTGTTAAAAGGGAGGAATACTATGTTTCCATTATTAGGTGCTGTTGCACGGGAGCTTTGTAAAGAAGGTGTAACATTAGGTGTTTCAGTATATCAAGCCGTACGGTCTCAGGACCAATTGTGGCTTTGTTTATACAAGAAAAGTAGGTGTTATACATGATGCCATCAGTCGATCTTAGATTAGTTCATGTATGCTGAGGTATAATTTTGAAAGTACAAGTGAATATAAGAATCGATAGACCTATTCGTATGATGTCATATGGATAGGGTCTTTTTGTCTTAGTTTTTATTGAATATATATGTAATTATTTTCTCAATATCTTACATTGTAATCGTGAGCTTTTGGAAATCAAGATAGGAATATGTCCTAGTAGTTTTGATAGTAAATCCAAAACTGAGAGTATACTATAATTAGTTGTTTTAGTAGTGAAGTGAATATAAGTGTTCAAAAAATGTAATTAATATGTGTTTGTAATTGCATGAGGGTGGAATATGGAAGATATTTCAGATGAATTTATTGGTTATAACTAACCGTAAAGCCAAAGGAAATTAGTAACTCAGATTGAAGAATTCTGAAAAATGATTCAGAGCATGTATTTATTTTGAAAGGATATGCTGCAACTGGGAAAGAACTGATTTTAAAGGGTTAGAAAACTATTTACGTAAAAATTGAACGTGGTATGAGTTTAGTGACACCGACGAATAAGGCTGCATTTTGGTTAAGATAATCTGTCGATAGACCCGTATCTGACACATTCTATGATTTATGAATATACGGAAACGAAAGAATCTGAAGATGGGCAACCGAGGGAGCATCTAAATTTTATTTATAAAGTTAAGAGAATCTTGATTCAGTGGATCGTATGTATGTGATTGGTGAAAGTGGTTTTACTGAATGATGAAATTTCAGATTGTAACTATCTTTGCTATGGTACTGGTAAACTCACTAGAGGACTTGATGAGCTTTATCGATCCTAACGCAACTGGTTGTAGAAGAAAGGTTATTTTTATTGTGATGATACCCAAATGGCACCAGTGACAAGTGCATCGTCTGCACTTACGTCAAGTTATTTTAAAATATGTATGGTGATGCATTTCCGGTTAGAATATTTCGGTTAACGGATGTGGTAGACAAACAATTAAAACTTAATTCTTAAAAATGCAGTACGTATTCGTCATGCTATAGTAGAAGAAACGGTATAATCGATTAGTATTTGAACGAGATGCATCTACCATGATAGAGCTAGATGAAAGTCAGTTTTTACCGACCTATATAAAGTAGCATCAAGCGGTAGAAGATAATAAACCTATTATTGTTGCTCTCTATGAATCAAACGGCTACAATTATATAATGCACAAATTGCGAGCAACTGTTCTGGTAAAACTTCAGTTCAGCCTGGTGATTGGACTATGTTCACTAAAAATGTGTGGATAGGGGTTATCAGGCATTTACTGGTGAGTTTGCTACAGTTTTAGCTGTTAAGGGTTCTGAAAATAAATATATAGACTTTGTACTGTAGTAGAGAGTTAAGATTTAGGTATGTTGATATTGAGATTACTAACCGGTATGGTGAAAAAGAGAAAGTTATCATGTAAATTGTTTGAGAACCTGTTAGATGCGTCTGGCTCCGTGTTACCAGATGATGAATGGTTGGAACCATTAATAAATACGCTCTATTATCCTGTAGTATACGCTCAATATGGTTATGCAATCACAGTTCATAAGCTCAAGGCGGTGTATGGAACACCGTATTCTTTGATACCAGTTTTATCAGAATATAAAAACTAAGGCTGGTTTAAATGGCTGTACAGGACTTACACTGGCGAAGGATAGATTGTATTTTACCAATTGGACTGATATGGATCTAAACTATTGGGAACGATGTCATCGCTTTCTAATACCTCATCTAGTAATACTAAGAATGCAATATAGTCTGAAGGTACCTCTGTTGCAATTAATGGAAAACCACCTTTGCCATCTATAGCAATACCGGACATTGAAGGACCTACTGCTTATCGAGAGTATGTGCAGGAGGTTAGTGAAGAACTTACTATAGTTCTGAGCCAATTAAATATTCAAATTGTGAAGATTAATAATATGTATTTTCGTATTCGGTATACTTTCAAACGTGTGCAATAGTGATGCTTCTCTAGATGCTATTTATAAACAGAAACAAATTGTTACATCGATAGAGAATCACTAGAAATCAAGGGACGATCAAAACTTGGCTAATGAGATTGAGGTCAATCATGGAACGACTAGTGGAGTAAATAATCGTTACCTAACAAATCAGTTGGAATATCAGCGTTTGTTAGATATATGTTTGTATTGTGTTGTGTTGTGTTGTAAATAAAAGAGAGGGTATGTATATGGAACATACAGAACATGTGACAGTCGTGATGTATTTCGATCTACGTCGTGAGGGTAAGTTAGATGAAGCCTATGCAATGGCTAAACGATTAATGGAGAATCCCAATTATAGCGTATGGGATAAGCGTGCATTTGCTTGGTGCTTGCACAAGATGATACAAGTAGAGGCAAAGGAAAAGGTCATTAATTTTGAGCGAATCAAAACTTGTTTAAATGAGGTCTTTACCTTTGGGCTTCACAATGACATCAATTTTATGGTTACCTTTGAGACCAATCTTTAACCATTAAAGAGGTGGAGCAACATATTCTGTTATATCAATACGCTTACAGCTAGATTTCACCAAACTGAACGGGAGGATTATGAAGTCAAACCTTATAAAGGTTCAGATGGAATGATGCATGATTGGTAATCGTCTCGTTATACGGGTGCTAAGAAAATCCTTAAATAGCTAGATAAAGCTGCAGATAAGGAATCGATTATTGCTTTACTTGACTTAGCTCATAGAGCATACTTACTTGAATGAAAGTACGTATTACTTAAAATGGTCTATGGCAGTATCATGTTATGTTACACATGAATTAGATAAGGCAACAGATAATTCCTGAATCATTACAAGGAAACCGAATGAGTTCTGGCTTTGGAATGGGTTGCGTGAATACTATTGAAAAATCGATCATCTATTTGCATTGTCTTGCTATTGTAATCTTCACTGTGCCAAAACAGATTACAATTCAATGGAGCCGCTAAGTTTGGTGTGATTAAAGAGTTAGTTGCATTAGGGGCAATATGATATGGGATTAGTGCCGAACTTCATAGAGCTGGTAACATTTAAGATTGATAACCATCAAAAGATTAATGATCAATTGAATGCATATCTTCATGCAGATTGGTATAAACCCTGATGCTGAAAGACTTCTAAGGACTTTTATAGAGAGTATAGTAAATACCTGTAGAACTCTTAGGTCAGTCCTTACCAAAGACTCATTGGCATCGTTAACTATGTTTCCAAATCACAAAATAGAGCCTTTATTGTTGCTGATGGAGACATATCCTTAACGTATCAATACGATTCAAAGAACCTTTGCATGAAATGGATGTTGTGTCTGTTATCTATACACGCTATGAAAATCAAGATGGCACAGTAAGATACAATATTGCAGCTTGTAAAGTCAAGACAGATGAAGAATCGCCTACATCCCTTTGTAATGAAATTTAAAGAACCTATCAAAGTGATAGATACAGGATTGGCTCACAAAAGAAAGTAATGTATTTATTGAAATAGATTGGTTCAGACCCACAATCTCATGAATGGGCACATCGTTTCTGCGTTGCAGTTCGCTCCTTTACAAGAAAAAGAACTGCTGGGCTGGCAAGCAAACTCGAAATAGTCATAGTTGACAATGTTAATCATTAAATCCCTAAGACATGCCAGATACATCTAATGTAAGGCAGGAACCTGCAAAGTCCTGTGAATCTATATTATTAGTAATGAAAGACCCATCTGTCGAGCTAGACGGATAGGTCTTTTTCCATATAAACTGAGCAAAAAGGTTTTTGTTCTTAGTTTTCTGATTATCTTATTTTTCCTAGACCTCTATAATGAACTTAATCAAATGTGTTGTGTTAATTGAGGTGTGATGAGGTGCTTTTTGTTATTGCTGATACTCGCGTTACTTGTTGATTTTTCAGAATCAAATCGATAGGAGGGGTACTATGGAAAATTTCCGTGAAGAATTAAAAAGCAATGTTGTATTTGTCTGGTCGTAGAATCGTCGTCCTATGTAATGAATTCCATCACTGATATTTGGTATAGGGTATCTTGGCGGCTTATCGATTTCTTTTGGAGCGTGTATCCGAATTTTTCTGGGTGCTTGACGGATCATTATCGCATATTCTGTGGTTCGAGAGCTGACGATTGCATCACGCCAGTATCCATGATTTAAATGCTACCCAACGTATCTAGCTCATATCTATATTGCAGCTGCTATAGTAGCTATCTTTGTCAACCTTTGGCGAAGGTTATGGTCTTTGGTGAAAGTTGGTTTTAGCATTAATGCCTGGGTGATAGAGATACCAATGAGTATGGTGAAAGACCAGCATCCATGATTGTTGTGTAATAAGGTGATAGTATAATGACTGGTATATTAGCAATATTTTGGAGGCTTAGTTTTAGTTATGATTATTGACACCCTTTATAAATGGTAAGGTAGTTGATACGAACAAGAGGTGTAAAAGGTAGAGATAATAATGATAAAAGATAATGGAAGGAGATTCTATGCGGTATCTTATTTTCCTACGATCTTTCAAATACAAAAATTAGAAATAAGGTGGTTAAGTATCTCAGAATCTTTTGTTATCGAGTGCAGTATAGTGTATTCTTATGTGTTCATGCCTCGTATTCGCATAGAAACGATTATAAAGCAGCTTTGAAATGCTTACAAGAAATGATGAAACCAAACGACTGCTTTATCGTTTTTCATATCGGATACGGCTAAAACACCTATTTAAAGTGTAATGAGCCTTTGCCGCTACAAGAGGAGCAGATATTAATAGTTTTAATTAATAATAGGAGGGTTAGATTGTGGTAGAAACAATATATGTTACGACGCCGGGGGCATCCATTCATCAAGATGGTGGATTATTAGTGTTAGAACAGGATCATCAAGTATTAAAAAGAATTGCCTGGGCAACAGTGGGTAATCTTGTATTGGGGAGAACGGTACAAATTTCTACACAAGTTATTTTTCTCTAGTAAAGCAAGGTTCGTTGATTCAATTTGTGAGATTACAAATACAATGTGGTGGGGACATTAGGGATGAACATACAACCTTATCAAAAACCACTATGGCAAGCAGAGAACTTTCAAGATGAAACTTTTGCATTGCGAGGTGCTAAATATATCGTGCAACGAGTAGCAGCACAACTCATCCCTATTGAATCGATATAATAAAACTAAAAATATACCAAAAGTATGAATTTGTACGTAGTACATGGAGCGATTGTTGAATCGCATTAAACGTACGAGAACGATTGACGGACTTCGAGGCATTGAGGTCTCGCATCTAAAAACTTATTTTTCCGTTTGGGGTGCAGTATTATCTAACCTTTGGGAATTTTCTGGTTTGAAACGTCATCCCAGTCCAGATCCAGTGAACGCCATTCTTAGTTATGGGTATTCATTTCTTGAACGTGAGTCAGGGCTTGTCTAGTCACAGCTGGACTTGATGCGTATCGGAGTGCTTCATAGTACAAACAATCGCAAGGATAGTTTTTGTTTACGATGTAATGGACTCATTGCGACAAGAGGTTATCGATCGTTTTGTTTGAAAGCCTTAAATACGCATAGGTTTAATGTTTCGGATTTCGATATATCTGAGCGAGGTTTGCTATGTGGCAAAGGAATCGAATATGGATTCAACTATATGAAGAATATATGACCAGCCTGTTATACGGTTTGGTGATATAACACCTCAGCGTGTAGATTCAAAGAGGAGTAAACTCATTTTATGGTATATTTACAATCTACAGAAAGTGATATGTTGCATAATGTATGAATATATATTTGATACTTAAGGGGCTAGGATATCTAACATATTCGTGAAAAAGCAAAATTTAAAATGGAATATAACCGATTAGAAAAATATATATAAATTGTATTTTTATAAGTGATCTCATAATTTGATATGATTGAAATATGAATAAAAATGAATTTGTATCGAAAATTTTCATAAAGAGAGGGCGTGTTATGTTTATTAATCCTACCAAACCCATTTGTCGCAATATTGGTCGCAGAACAAGCTGCTGCAGCGCATCAATATGGGTTATAGATTTACCATTTCTAGTATCGATCCACAGGCATCATCTGGATGAGGTGATGGACCTCGCTCAGCTATGGCAGGTCGCATCATTGCCTTGGATCCGTCTGCTGTATTGTGCCAAGGAATTTGTCTATTGTCATGCGCTAGTTGAAAGACTACTGGCCGCAGGGATTCTGTACTAGCTGCCACTAGCGAGCGTGTTGTAGAGGAGTTTTCACATAATGGTATAAAACGAAAAAGGGTTAACTTTCAGTTCGTCCAATTTCAGGGAATATATCGTTAATCGTAGTTGTTTGTAGTTAAGGAGTGAGCCTATGCAAGTTAATGCTATTTTAGTTTTGATGTACAGTCGATACAAAATACATCTTTGCAAACAATAAACTAGAGCCAATGTTGAGTCTTCTGTATATTGTGGATAGATTGTTGAGGATGTACTACGTGCGACATCATTGACTTGGTGTAGAGGTTGATCACTACATCGTGTTGACACGTAGTGATAGTATTACATCTCTATCTAAACCTGTCTATGTTGCCTATATTGTGTGTGTGGTGTTCTCTGGTTTTCAATAGATAATGAGCATAAAAGAACTTCACTGAGGAAACCGTAAAGAAATTTTACCTCTAAAGTATTAGTTCCAATATCCTGGATTAAAAGGTCGGTGCCACAAGCGTACTATCTCTCTTGAGGGGACAGCATTTTCTACCGATGCTAGAGGTAAACTTGCTATAAACAATTAAAGAGAAATCACTTTACTTTTACATCCCATCGTTCAGCTAATACACAGTGACTGACTAGCATTTCCAGTGATTTTAGTGGCGATGTAGCTGATACAGTTCAGTTTTAGCAATGACAAACTTAGTAGCGACATCTTTTACATCTAAATTTGAGCTTTTGGGGCTGCAAATACACGACTCAAAAAGATTTATTTAATACCGTCAGCTGATTGGGTATTCCCATCTGAACTTGAAGGACTTAGGTCAAAATATAATCGCACTGAAAAAGAGTAAAACTGGCATTAATGATATGTGCCATTGTTCATATTGATGGGAATAACAGCACATTTGAGAGAATGTAAGACCTTAGAAGAAAGAAGTGCTCTATCTAGCAACGTAGCAACTAAGACATTGCAGAGCTTGCATACTTTAGTAGAATGGATTATTGCTAAATACGATATTCTTGATGAACATCTAGAGTTAGCTGAAAATATGTTGCCAATTCGTCCAATCATCGTTGGTGGTGATGATATTACTTTATTTGTAATGCGCGGATTGCGGTACAAGCTTCACATTATTTGATGCAACAATTATTGAGTGATGCGAATGGCAGTCTATTTTTCTTGTGCAGGTATCGTCGTAATTCCAACATCATATCCTTTCTTTAGAGGTTGTGAAATGGCGGAACAATTAGGTGATAGCGCAAAGTCCAAGATGCTGCATACAATGATAAGGTAAAATGAATCTTGTTGGATGGATTTTGCATTCTTCATGGTGAAACTGCACTTTACATTAGAGCAGCGTTTGCTAACGAATACAGTAGATCTAACAGGTAATATGCATTATAGAGCTTATCGTATATGGTGCAACAGATAAAAATGCAACTAATGATATGGAAGCATTAGTTCAATTATTAGATTGTACGAGCAATTTAATGAGGGACTGTGATGGCTAAAATAGAAGTGAAAGAGCTACGTTCTGTATTACAAGATAATGAATATAGTGGACTGTATTCCTTGAACAATTACATGAAATACAGGTAAATCAATGCCGAAAGTAGCTAGTTGAGAGCTTTTCAGAACGAAAAACATGTACTAAGGTTGATAATAAAATGCGTACGCCCTATGTAGATGCAATTGAATTAATGGATTATATTTTGCCTGGATTGGAGGTAAGTATGTACACATTAACTATTAAATTATTGTCGCAACGATGCTTATGTCTGGTCAAGGCGATGTCAGCACGGATAGCTACCATCGTCCATGCATCGTTACGGAATCCCATTTATTTCGCTAAACTGTGTACGTGGTGTATGATACGCTGACGTAGCAGAAATGATGATGCTGCAGGAATGGGGCCACCATTGACATGTAAAGGTGAGTATTTAATCGACTTGAGGTGCAGAGGATAATCCTAGATTGTCTGGTCTAATCCGAATATTGAGCATTATGATGTTGTGGCTAGTGAATTAGCAATCCTAGAGGAACAACATCCAACGGTATTTAAAGGAACGTGTTTGAAGAGTATACATCGATGCGTTACTACACATCTATCGATAAAGAAACCGGTTCTACTGTTAGGTACAGTACATAATCACGGAGTTCTTAATCGTGTACTTTACGTTCAGGGAAAATCGATGTAATGGATATGACTGATACAGAAGGGTTCATTTTGAGTTGTGTACGCAATTTGACCGGTATCTGGTGGAAAAGCGAATCGCGGTTTTGTCAAGTTGAGTGTACAATTGATCGATAAAGCTTTTGATTTAGAAACTTTAGGGGGTAGCTATGGAACAAGTAGATTACGATTACTGTTAAATCCCCAACGCTGATTACGCGAATTCCTCTAGCTGTGGTATTGACATCTGACGTGGTTCTATTGACGGTCGAGTTTCATGGCATTTTTTGCTTTCCTTAGTTTATTAGTTCTCATAAACTTGGTAAAAGAAGCCATAAGACCAAGAGTTTATGGATCTATTCATGTGATTTACGATTTGTTTCACTCATAGATACTCGTAAAAGGTACATCTTTCCAACCACTGAGCCTACAAAAGTGCAAAATGCAGAGGCTATAGAGTGATGATGTAGTCGATTTTATACAGGTAAAGATTTGCTTTGGATTTTAAAGGTGTTAAAGGTTTTTATCGTCCAAGAGATGGTGAAATGTGGTAGTAAGTACAAATTGAAACGGCAATCAAACCATATATGTCCTGCCTTTTGGAGCAAGAACGTGTACAAGGTAGTAAAGAGGGGAAATATATTTAATTATGAATATTTAGAACCAAATCAAGTGTTTGTAGGGGCTGTTATTGGTCCTAAAGCGTCTCTAGATGTTTTGTTCGTCAATTTCTAAGACGTTAGATTGCTATATTTGGTCGTGCGTCGCAATGTACTATTGTGTAGTAGAAATCAAGGATGTTGAATCTGTGCTATTATCTGTATATAATGGTGATTCTGTTCTATGTACACTTCATACACCATTATTATTAGGTAATGAATCCATTGCCACTGTTGTAAATCGTTCTGTAGAAACAATTGGATCGAGCATTCTTTAGCTATATTTGCATCTATCAAGAGGAACAAAACTTAATAGATTCTGGGGTATTCGCAGTGCTAGTGAGTCTGCTGCATCTGCAGGTAGCACTATCGAACTTGTAAAAGCATCTGGTTGGTCTCTAAGACGATTTGTAAATTACAAGACTTTATATAACGGATAGAACACGTTTACAAGGAGTTATGGACATATGTGCTTATGGATGCCTGGTGAATTTAAGATGGTGAAATTAGGCAAGGTAACTGCAGCTAGTAATTAGTGAAAACAAGTCATCTTTACATATGCCCGTTTACGTGCCACATGATGTAAATATTGCATTAAAACGTACTACGCAAACCAAGTTCATCTTAGAGATTTTGCATCTGTACCATTAGCTGAACTGGGCACGGATCACAGCAGTACCATGAGCAAAACGTAAAGCGTAAAAGGTTCAGAAAACTAGAGTGATATGGATCCGAGCTTGAGGTTCTCATTTGAGGATGTTATATACAGCTCAGCCAAATGCTAAGGAATTTCATGACATCATTGTACTCTATGAACATTAGATAGCAGCTATTAAGCTAAGGAGGACAGTCATATGTTAAACTCTGCAAGTGTAATTGGTCGGTACACTCTAATCTGGTACTGCTTAAACTCACAAGCTCACTTATTATTCAGGCTGGTGTAAGTAATGATATTTTTAAATGACTACTGGTAGATGATATAGTGGGACCTATCATGATGGTCTAACCATTTATTCTCAGGTACATCTTTAGCCGGTATTGCGTCAAGCTATTCAAGATCTTGAGCCAGCATCGGAATTCTGCATTATTTGGTTCCATTGATGATAAAAGGAACACAAAGTGCATTACAAAATTAATGATATCCGTTAGATAATACGAACTATTGTTGACGTGATGGCATTCGCTACTGATGAGGTACGAGGTTACCGAAGATGGTGCTAAATATGATTTTGAAAGTAATTATCTGGTGCAAGAGGGTCAACTACGTATTGACTGTATTATTCGACAATGTCATCAAGGTAAAGAGGGATAAGATTACAAGCTCTCGTAGCATTAGCTAATTTGTTTAAAAATGGAGTAGCTATCGGTGCTCGTACGGTTAATTCACTGTACCGTGTAGCTTGTAAGATATTTCTTTAGAACTGCTTGATTTTACTAAGGCTGAGCATGTAAAGGCATGGTTATTACGCAAGTCTGACCTTCTATTGCCATTCCAAGCATCGTATGGTCCTGATAATTATCCGTGATTGATATGTATGCTATTTGGAAGATACAGTTCTTATTAAATCTATCTTTGAAGAAGTGGAAGACAAATCTATCGGCTCTTTATTCCAGGTACGTCCATAAAAAGGTGTGTTGCGTCATCATTGTGGTCGTATATTAGATGTATTAGGTATTGATAAGACGATGATAGATAATCTTTTGGTTATAGTAAAGATAAGACCCAGGAAAGCTGTAAAGGTCGTGTTGGTTGATGAAGTACTTGACAAACCCCTTCCCACAAGAGGAACGCATTGTGTGACGCTTTACTGTGGTGCTAGGAATGTACCTTTGTTCAAGATCATCCTGTACGTACACAAAAAGGAAATCAATTGATAATCTGACCATGTATGACGGGTGTGAAAAGCTGTAAAGATAGTGACGGGTAGCTTATTAGGTCCAATGACTGGAATTACGATTAGGTCAATTTAAATCGGTTCAGTATCAAGAGTTATCGATGGTGCTGGTATCACTGGAGGACATAGCAGCAAACTAAATTGCAGTACAGCGTTGCATCACTTACAAAAGGTGCAATGTTAAGGAGGGCGCTCATGAGTAAACAATTACAGCTATGAAGGTGTATATACACGAACTAGCGGCATATGTGTGGCTCTATAGTTGATGTAAATATTCAATCTGTGGTATAAGAGCATATGTCTCAGCTGAGCGGTCCTCGTGATTTACTTGGTCTGTACATGAAGTAAAATGGGTTACTATAAACAAGGTGGATTCTAGTTTTTCTGATGGTACAACAGATGTTGATGTTACCTATATCTACAAGAAATGCGTATCTTTTAATGAGGTTAAGAGTTACGTGTCACAGTACAACAGGGGAATGTAGAATATCGATATATTAATGATGAGTCCGGTAAATCTGTATCTTATGTAGATTCATCATCTCGCCTTATCGGTGAAAATGATGCGAGAGTGCACAGTTTAATCCGGTAGAGGGATTTACTAGTTTAGTAGATACAGGTCGTAAACTGTTACAAGTTATTCCGATATTAACAACTCAAAACCATATTGCTATTTGACGACACGTAATTATATTGGCTATTTAGATAATCACCGCTGAGCTATACGGATTATCGATATGTCAAAATTGTAGATAAGGAGGTCTAGTATGGCAAAAGCAATGGCTGATAGAATGAAAGCGTCGCTCGAAATGAAAAGTTAATGGTCAAGATTTTGTAAATCAACAGACTAAAATACTGACTTACGTCAACAAGGTATCCACGCAATTATAATAAACAAAATAACTGTCGAGATAATTCCTATGTCAATAATAGGGCAATCGGTGAATACAAGTACCCTGATAAACCAGCGAGTGCAGCATATAACTTTATACGCCTACTACGCAGTCATTCTGCTGAATTTTTATAATGGTAATTTAGAAGGGGTTACAACTGATGTATTAAATGCATACTCAAACATGTGAAAACAAGAAGGTAGTCACTGGTTATATCGATCACCCTTACTACTGAAACCCTCTATTTTATTGGCGGACCGTCAAACAAGATGTAAGCAACACCACTTGAGTTCTTATGGCGTACTCAAAATAACTGACCATTCCTGGTGCTAGTCTTAAAGGGATGGTTAAAACAGATATTCAAGATTGTTACTGCTAGTAGTTTTAGACTGCATCAACGTGGCTCACTTAGGTGATTTTTGAAGATAGACATCTATATTTCCGTGATTTTGCAAGCCTATAAATTCTCAAAGATTACTATGCCATTCGCATGGTAGTGATCAGATGGTAGAGGCAAAGAAAAATGAACAAAAGTAACACTCGGATTTATTATTCAGACTGTGAAACAATACTTTGCTACTCCTAGTGTATCTAAAAAGATGTCTTATATCGATGATTAGTGAGATGCAGAAAAAGAAAGGATAGAGCATCTGCGATTGGACTGATAAATATAGAAGTATTCATACTGGTGAAAATGAATTCAAGATGTCTTATATGCGTATTACACGTCCCAGGCAATTTTTGAGGGTCAACGAATCCCAATTTTACGGTGATTGTCTTGATAGCTATGCCGATGATAAAAATCGTGGTACATTGAATCTATTGGACAAAAAGTAGGTAAAACTGGGAAGCTGCAAAAAGTTATACACGGTAATGATGTTAAGTTTGTAGTACCTTGCTTCTTTACTGAGAAAAGATGGTGTCGTGGTACACTTTGTCATGGTCGTTTCTATCGTATTGCTTATGATTTAACGATTGTTTTCATTTACCAAGTACATTAAAACCAACATAACAATGGCATGGACTATAGTGATAGTGTCTTTTGGTTGCTGGTGATAATAAGGTCGTTTATGCTTCTCTGACGACACGTAGTTGGTCCTGTTAGAATGTGTCAATCCGAATATCCACATCCATTGATGGGACTCTAACCCAACATCTTTTCAACTATATTTGGAACAAGATGTAGATGATCATGTTAGATATAATCACTGGGGCATAAGATACTTTACGCGTGGATAATCATGTATTAGCATCAACCTCTTGCAAAGGCAAAAGCTTGGACCGTACACAGGAGAAAAGTGATCAAGGGTACACAGTAAGATTCGACCAGAGATATTGGTGTTGCTTTACAAGCCGTATTCATTTTAACTGTCTCAGTGATGTTGAGTTAGGTGCACTATTAATGACGTTGAATCTTGATTCTTACTCTGGGATGATCGCCACATACTACAAGCTTGGTATGGGGAAATCCATTGGTTTTGGCAGTATTAAATTAGAATCTACAGTAACATTGCTTGATGGACAAGAGCGTTATGCTAATCTATTTGCTGGTAATACGTGGAATACTGGTAGCACTCCTACTAATGGTGATTTTATTCAGCTTCACTCAATATCGAGATAATACTGGCTTCTCACTTGTCTCTTATAAGGAAAATGTTAAATGATTTATATAGGATGATGGATTGAACATCTAATGGTCCAAATGTGGCTAAAAATTGACTGAAGGTATATCCATGATGACCATTAAGAACAATAAAATGACGATCGCATTACAAATACCGCAGAACCTGATATGCAAAATTCTTTATCGAAAAATGGTCTAAATAATGTTAGGAACTATTATTTTTACGTTATGGACTCACAACGCAGGTCTCTCTACCTGAACTTCCTGGCTGTTTCCTGCATGCTGCCGTCTTTTCTCTTATCAGTTCCATTGATGAAGAGGCAGGTATTTATTGGCATGATATGTCTGGCATAAGCCTTTCACAGTGGGGCTAGATTATCAGCATCGCCGTCGTGATTATGTGATTCAAAAAGGAGATATTCTTTATCTAAGAATTAATGTGGCATCGTGATTTGTGGTATGTCTTAGAAGAAGTTTTAGAATCTATGCGTGTACAAATCGGTCCTTTACAAAACAACGATTGTCGATGTTCACTATGAAGCACTTTTTTGACTTGCCACTATATGAAGAAAAATATCTCGATTTGGTTCACGGCGATTAGAATCTAAACCAGCACGCAAAATTGAGTTTGAATTTCAATGCCTATCATGTTTAATGGTACGCATGGTGATATTACATTTCCCACAGCAGAGCTTATCTTTTGCCCATTGTCGAGTAAAATGGAATGCTGGCTGATGTAGAGATGTATTGGATAAACCACGTATCAAAGAACTGTGTAACGCGTTATATTGTCCGACTCGAAACGGTCAGACAAAACGGATTTACTGGTCGCGCATCGAGGTACACCGGATTGTTGGGCTGACTCAATCTAGCTGTTAAGTACAGAGGAGAACCAACTCATCACTATTTTTGGCACTCTTTGGTCAACATTGTGGTGTCGGTAGATTGTCTCAGCCAAGGGCTTTGGGCAAGTACGTGTACTATTAAAGAATAAAAGTATATATAGATATATTAGAACTGTAAAACGTTCATGATATATACTCTCCGAATGAAAGAAGTCTTAGATGCATCTCATGCAGATGTTTTTAGGCTTCTTTTCTTCCTAGTTTTATTGATTACAACAACTCTTTTGTGGATATAATGAGTCTCAAGTTAAGCCTGAAGGGTAGGGAAACAAAGAGTAGTCATGATTTTTCTCCTTTCAAATATAAATAGATTTTCCTTCGGAATGAATAATAAAATTTTACCTCTTTTAAAGTTTCGCTGAGGCGGGGCAATATAAATTCTTGTTCATCCCGCAGGCTTAACGATTATTAATTTGTTTGTATGTTGTTATATATGATTTTTATTGTGATTTTGATAGCCATCATTATAGCTATCATCAATAGTTTGAGGTTTTCAGCCTCTAAAAATGCTGAAAATAGTGATAAATCCAGTAAATACCTATATTTTATAAAAATAACCCTTTGGAAAAACCTCCTCCATATTGACGTAATTTCAGAAAACCCTTATAATTACTGTATCCTTAGAAAGGTTTTCCACCAGTATTTACCTAGGTTTCTAGACACTTTAGGACCCAATGCGGAGAGGAAATTTACCGTTTACGGTTTGAGGTTTTCAAAACCAGCTTTTTGGAACCGCATAAATACTGGCTTTTCCAGACCCCTGTTGCAACAGCACTTACCGCTTGCGGTATTGAAACAACTAGCCTCAGTTATATTAATGTCTAGCTATATTTAGGTGTTGCAACAGCACTTACCGCTTGCGGTATTGAAACCTCGGCTTACACCCACTAAAGAAAAGCCCCAACAGTTGCAACAGCACTTACCGCTTGCGGTATTGAAACTGGCTTTTAATATAGCGGAGATGGTGCAGAGCAGAACTCTGCCGTTGCAACAGCACTTACCGCTCTGCGGTATTGAAACTCAATAATTTGAGCTAAGGCGTCACAGCCCATGCCAGTTGCAACAGCACTTACCGCTTGCGGTATTGAAACCACCCTCCACCCTCAAATCCTGGCAAAACCGTCTCGTCATCGGCTTGCAACAGCACTCACCGCTTGCGGTATTGAAACTCAATACCTGAGCTAAGGCGTCACAGCCCATGCCAGTTGCGTAACAGCACTTACCGCTTGCGGTATTGAAACCACCTCCACCTCAAATCCTGGTGCAAAACCTCGTCATCGGTTGCAACAGCACTTACCGCTTGCGGTATTGAAACGCAAACAAACCAACAACTACTACTACTGCCATTGTTGCAACAGCACTCACCGCTTGCGGTATTGAAACCTTTTCCATCTGGGTTCCCAACAATCCATGCAGAGTATTGGTTGCAACAGCACTTACCGCTTGCGGTATTGAAACAAGAAATAATATATTACCCTCTAGGATACATAATCCTAGTTGCAGCAGCACTTACTGCTTGCGGTATTGAAACCATCTTCTAAGATGGCAAGTTCAAACAATCCCTGGTTGCTAACAGTCATCTACCGCTTGCGGTATTGAAACTAAGCACCGAAATCTTTAATTGTTCCATGATAATACCCGTTGCAACAGCACTTACCGCTTGCGGTATTGAAACACGAACAATATTGAAATCTTTTAATTCTACTTTGGTTGCAACAGCACTTACCGCTTGCGGTATTGAAACCACATATTTCTTCATTTGTCTATAAAGGCTGTTATGAATGTTGCAACAGCACTTACCGTTTGCGGTGATTGAAACCGTTCATACCCTGATGCCTAATAAGATTATATATGTCGAAGTTGTAACAGCACTTACCGCTCTGCGGTATTAAAACCCCATCAAAAAGAGTCTTGTTTGTCAAAGGCTCTTTAACTACGTTGCAACAGCACTTACCGCTTGCGGTATTGAAACTGATGATTATATGATTATTGCTAATAAGAAAAATCGTGTTGCAACAGCACTTACCGCTTGCGGTATTGAAACAAGAAGATTTCAAGCAAGTCGATAACAAATATAAACGTTGCAACAGCACTTACCGCTTGCGGTATTGAAACATACGACGGTAGTATTGACTCAGCTGGTTATATCGAGTTGCAACAGCACTTACCGCTTGCGGTATTGAAACCTCCTGGGCATGCGCCCGAAAATAAAAGCCCTTAAACGTTGCAACAGCACTTACCGCTTGCGGTATTGAAACACACATTCACTGAAGTGCCGTTGACATGATTTTGATACCCAGTAAGTTGCAACAGCACTTACCGCTTGCGGTATTGAAACGAAGGAGAGATTAGTCAATGCTAAGTTGAATGACAGCTGCAACAGCACTCACCGCTTGCAGTGGTATTGAAACACCGCTCAGCGTGTATTTAACGATCTCCGTGGTCTGGCAAGCTGCAACAGCACTGACTGCTTCTGCGGTATTGGAAACCACCTAACAGCGAAAGTCCTTCAGTGGTTTGAGCAGTTGCGACAGCACTTACCGGCTTGCGGTATTGAGGCACTACAACTTTGTGTTCGCTGGAGCGTACTCCTGCTATGATCAGTTGCAGCAGCACTTACCGCTTGCGGTATTGGAAACAGTTAAAACACCAGCGGTGATTGGCGTCTCTTTGTTTGGTTGCAACAGCACTTACCGCTTGCGTGTATTGGAAAACGTTACAGGTAATGCTAATCTTTCTTCACCGAATTGTTCAGCTGTTGCAACAGCACTTACCGCTTGCGGTATTGAAACGTTCATAACTTCGGCTAACTTCTGGCAGTCGGAAGTTGCAACAGCACTTACCGCTTGCGGTATTGAAACTTAAAAGATTTCATGTTAATTACATTTTGATAAATACTACGTTGCAACAGCACTTACCGCTTGCTGGTATTGAAACCGCTTTGAATGAGGATGATTATATATCATTCTCACAAAGTTGCAACAGCACTTACCGCTTGCGGTATTGAAAACGCATCTTTGATGCTATTGATAGTTTCCACCTCCCGTTGCAACAGTACTACTCGTTTACGGTATTGAAACGGCACCGTGTTCTGTTGGGACGACCATCGACACTCCTGCCGGTAACAGTACTTCACCGTTTACGGTATTGAAACCACAGATGGTCATTGCGCCTCTTCGCGCTTGTAGCTGTTGCAACAGTACTTACCGTTTACGGTATTGAACATGGATTATTTCATCCATTATTTCTTAGTCCATCTAGAGTTGCAACAGTACTCACCGTTTACGGTATTGAAACCACGTGTGAGCCGATAGCATAGGGTATATTCAAGTTGCAACAGTACTTACCGTTTTACGGTATTGAAACCCTTCAACGCTATTATATTCATGGTCAGCAGTGACGTGTGAGTTGCAACAGTACTTCACCGTTTACGGTATTGAAAACTATGCTCATAAATTAGAACAGTGAAAAGACTCACCATCGTTGCAACAGTACTTACCGTTTACGGTATCTGAAAACAAAACCAACATTAGTCATAACGACCTCCTTTAGGTTAGCAACAGCACTTACCGTTTACGCATTGAAAACTGGCTCGAGATTAGGACGCAGTTACCGCCTTCCTTGTCGTTGCAATACGCACCGTTTACAGGGCATTGAAACGACCGAACGCATCTTTCGTCGAGGTCATCGCCGCCGGCATCGCTGCAACAGTACTTACCGTTTACGGTATTGAAACTCGTTAATTGCGTTGCAATGAGAGCCTCTATTTGAGCTTTCATTGTGAAACAGTATCTTTACCGTTTACGGTATTGAAACGAATATAGTATCTTCATATTCTTTGTCCTTTTTGTGTTGCAACAGTACTTTCACCGTTTACGGTATTGAAACGGTCACGACCAATCGACCATCGTTCGTCCCAAACACCAGTTGTAACAGTACTTACCGTTTACGGTATTGAAACGTTCTTGCCATACCATACGGCATTCTTTCTTCCCAGTTGCAACAGTATTTTACCGTTTACTGGTATTGAAACATTTTAAATTTTCATTTTCATGAAGATTACCGATTCGTTGCAACAGTACTTTTACCGTTTACGGTATTGAAACATGCTTAAAAGCGCGGACAAGAAAAGTTCGTATTTAGTTGCATACATGTACTACTGTTTACGGTATTGAAACATGGTAGAAAGAATACGTTCATACTCATCTCTACGGCTGTGTGCAGCAGTACTCACCGTTTACGGTATTGAAACACATATCACAACCATTAATATCAGCTACATGACCTCTTGAGTTGCAACAGTACTTACCGTTTACGGCATTGAAACCACTCTTCTAGCATATTTTTCTTTCGTTTCAGTTGCAACAGACTTACCGTTTACAGTATTGAAACTCACGATCCCATACCATGCGATAGGGCATCGTTTTTCTTGTTGAATAGCACTCTACCGTTTTACGGTATGCGACGAAGGGTGAGAGACAGAGGAGCGAAGCAAACGATGAGGTCCGACATCTCTAGTCCCTGACTGAAAGGAAGGGAAAACGAAAAATAGAGAGAGTGAATGTACTTATCGCTTGCGCATTGAAACAGGTGTTGATTCATCAAATCGGCAGTTTTGCCGAAAGAGTTGCAAGCAGTACTTACCGTTTACGGTGTATAACGAAAATTGAATAATCAGATGATATCCCCACAACACAAAAACTCTACCCTAGATCTCCTAAGGTGAGTTTTATCTATAACTTATAACACGATGCTTATTGTATCGTATATTTGTTTGGTACATAATTAGCATAAGATAGTTAGCGAGGTTAGCACTCTCTTCGTTATTGAAGTGAGGGAGTGCCCTATGAGTGAATATGGAAATCATGTATGCTCCTATTACAGGTGATGACCGTGGTTATCGCCTGTGAGCATAATAGCGCTGATTTGTTCTAGGAAAAGACAAAACAGCCCTCGTTATCTTTTGATAATTCTGATAACCGAGCAGCCATTTCTACATGTATATGTAATTTAGAGATGAGCCTGACGTGTCTACTGTCTGACTATCTTCTTATATTATAACGACGGTTTCATTCATCGTCAAATATAGATGATTACAGTCGTTGTTGCTGGGATATTAATAGAGTTTTTGTCTCAGAAAAGAAAATAGCCTTTCATTATCTGAAAAATCAATAACAGAAAGACCATTTCCTAATATTTTATAGATTTAGATGAGCCTGACGTATCCACTCGTCTGGTTATCCTCATAGTATAACGACGGTTTAGTTCATCGTCAAACACAGATGAATCAAACACGTTTCGTTTAATGAGTATGTCCGCCATTAATCATACAGGACATGAATTTTGAGCTGTTTTAAACAGCTCTGTTCCTAGTTTTTGATTATCTCCACATAGAGAATCTCCGCATACTCAAACTCACGTTAGGTCCATTGGTATATATACGGAGGTTTTTATGGAACGATTTACTATTTAGAGAAATGATTTTTATCCCATGATTGTATCGGGTACTTTCACTTATATTATGTAGGGTACGGGTGACCAGGCACTCTGGATTATTTTAATAGCTGATATGTATATAAAAACATTGCCATCTTACTATCACAGACCAACCGGCACAACAGATTACAATACACGTTAATAGAGTTTTGTTATATAGTTTGTTTATAGGAGGTA
>BNJU01004289.1_pt1 | contig 26844 bp, 31 predicted proteins | sample 8539281 | NCBI WGS metagenome assembly BNJU01 (sample SAMD00202456, study PRJDB9452) | human saliva metagenome | isolation source: human saliva | place: Japan
AATTATTATTAGTTAAAATGCCGAAATTACAAAAATGCTACTGCGTATACACACAATTTTATGTTAAATATAATAACAAGGGTTAGGAAAACCTACTCATTTACCTTTTCGAGTAAAAGATATTTCCTATACTGATTTGGAACTCAAAAATATTTTATTTATATATGAGGCACATATGTCATTAATTAACAAGGAAGTTGGAGAGTTTAGGTCACAGGGATTACTAGGCAGGAGATTTCGTTGAAGCATCCAAGAAGGATATCTTAGGAAAGTGGAGTGTATTCTTCTTCTATCCTGCAGATTTCACATTTGTATGTCCTACAGAGTTGGAGGATTTACAGAAGAACTACAAGGAGTTTGCTGAGGCAGGATGTGAGATTTATTCAGCTCAACAGACACATCATATCACACATAGGGCATGGCATGATCATTCAGAGCGTATTTCAAAGATCGAGTATCCGATGCTTGCAGATCCTACACATGTGCTTTCAAGAGATTTTGAAGTATATATCGAGGAGAACGGTTTGGCAGAGAGAGGTTCTTTCATCATCAATCCTGACGGAAAGATCGTTTTATGAAGCAAAATGCAGGTGAGTAGGAAGAAACGCAGAAGAGCTTTTAAGAAAGCTTCGTGCTTGCCAGTTTGTTCATGAGCATGGCGATCAGGTTTGCCCTGCTAAGTGGCAGCCGGGTGCTGAGACATTAAAGCCAAGTCTTGATCTTGTAGGTCAGTTATATTGAGGGGACACTATGAGTAAAAACATGTATGATGCAGTCATTGTGGGCGGAGGTCCTGCAGGTCTGACAGCGGCTATTTACTTAGCCAGAGCATATTATCGTGTACTTGTTATAGAAAAAGAGAAATTTGGCGGTCAGATCAGTCTGACCGCTGAAGTTGTAAATTATCCGGGAATAGAGCATATCCTCAGAGCAAAGTTAGGCGAGCAGATGAGAAAGCAGGCGGAAAACTTTGGTGCCGAATTTTACTTGCTAGCAGTTGACTCCATTGATATGGATGGTGATATCAAAAGATACATACATCAAAGGGAGATATTGAGGTTTTCGGAGTAATCTTGCAACAGGTGCATCGCCGAGAATGATAGGATTTCAGGGTGAAGCTGAATTCAAAGGACATGGAGTTGCATATTGTGCGACATGTGATGGAGAATTCTTTAAAGGAAAAGAGGTTTTGTTGTTGGTGGTGGATTTGCTGCAGCGGAAGAAAAAGTGTATTTTTGACCAAGTATGCAAAAGCACGAACCATTCTTATAAGAGAACCTGACTTTACGTTTGCGCAAAGACCACTGCGCAGCATAGCTTATGATAACGAGAACATAACCGTACTACACATACTGAAGTGGTTAAAGTAGAGGGTGGAGACGTTCTTGAGAGAGATTGTTTATAAGAACAATGAAACAGGTAAAGAAGAAGTATTTGAAGATAAGGAAGGGTTTCTGTGTATTCGTATTTGCAGGATATGAGCTGGCAACCTCTTTGGTAAAGGACTTTGGAATACTTGATGAAAAGAGGATATGTAATTACAGACACCTCAAAGAAAAACTGCAATTGACGGATTGTAGCGGCAGGAGATGTTTGTATAAAGCCTCAGACAGGTGGTAAACAACTGTAGGAGATGCAGGTTGCAGGCAACAGAATCCTGAAAAGTATATCCTGTACTGCATAAAAAGACAGGTATCGCCTGTAGTTCCTATAAGGCAATCAGGTGCAGAAAGGGAAGTTTACTAAGGAAGAAGGTCAAGGAAGAAGGATTATTCTATCTGATATGCTGGGCACAGTTAAACACTGTATTCGGTAAGATGGAAAATGATATTTTACTTAAGGTATATGTGAAGTGATGATGTATCAAAAGAACTTCTTTCATATATGACAGAGCTTGCAAACTTACAGACAAGATTTCTGTTGAAGAGGTAAAAGATGGAAAGCAAAGGCGCCTGTTGTAGAAATACATGAGACGGAGAATACAGCGGTCTGGCATTCCACGGTGTTCCGGGAGGACATGAATTTACTTCATTTATTCTTGGTATATACAATGTATCAGGTCCGGGACAGGGATTATGATGATATGAGAGAGAAGATACTTAATATAAAGGATAAAGTATCGTTGAAATCTTAGTATCACTCAGCTGTACAATGTGTCCGGATCTTGTTGTAGCGGTACAGAATTGCTTCGTTACAATGCGAATATTGATGCGCAAGTTTATGATATAAATCATTTCGGAGATCTCAGAGAAAAGTATCATGTAATGAGTGTGCCGTGTTTGGTAATGAATGAAGATAAGGTTTTCTTCGGTAAGAAGAGTATAGAAGAAGTTCTTGAGTATACAAATAATTAAATATTAAAACTATTGATTTCGTAGGCTGAACCGTGTTATAAAAGTGAAGTTTTGTAACGTTCAGCCTTGCTTTTTATTTGAAAAAGATGATAAAATATTGAATGTCTTACAACGTAAATTGTAATATATTTATGGTCGAAGTTGTGGCTTATAAATATAGTTTTTAAGCTTTTAGGTCAAAAATTAGAGAAGAATAATGAAACTTAATCAAATAAGTATTTTAGAAAATGCAGGCATGGGAAAAACTTGGATACTCTCTACCAAAGTATGACAGAGAGCAGGGTGAAAAAATAATACACTTGCAAATCCGAACTGGATACATTTCGGTGCCGGAAATATTTTCAGAGCATTCAGGCAAATGTTTTTAAACAATCTTTTAAATGAAAAAGAAACAGATATAGGACTTGTTGTTGCAGAAGGTTTTGATTATGAAATAATAGATAAGGCATTCAAGTCATTTGACAATCTTACAATATATATGAAGCTCTGCATGTACGGAACGGTTGAGAAAAAGTATTAGGCTCGGTTGTAGAGTCTTTGAGAGTAGATCCTGAAAATGCGGATTATAAAACATTAAAGGAACTTTTCAGAAAACCTTCACTTCAAATGGTAAGTTTTACAATTACTGAAAAGGGATACGCCGTAGTGGATGGAAACGGTAATAGCTCCTGCAGGTATTGAGGCTGATTTTAAAGTAGACCTGAAAAGCAAACAGCTATATGGGTAAGGTAGTGCGATGCTCTATGAGAGATTTAAGGCAGGTGCACTTCCGGTTGCCATGGTAAGTATGGATAACTGCTCACATAACGGCGATAAGCTTAAAGGCGCCGTAACAGCATTTGCAAAGAGTTGGTCTGATAACAATGTCTGTGACAAAGGGTTTTTATCATATGTAGAAGATTCCAAAAAGGTAAGTTTCCCGATGGTCTATGATTGATAAAATAACACTGAGACCGGCTGACTCTGTAATGGATATGCTTGTTAAAGACGGTCTAGAGGATGTTGATTTTGTATAAGACAAGCAAGAATACATTTGTGGCACCGTTTGTAAAATGCAGAAGAGGCTGAATACCTTGTAATTGAGGACACTTCCGAACGGCAGACCTAAGCTTGAAGATGGTGGAGTAATGTTTACAAAGCGTGAAGTTGTAGATATGGTAGAGAGAATGAAGGTATGTACATGCCTTAATCCTTTACATACAACCTTGCAATATATGGATGTCTCTTGGGACATGAAAAATCAGTGATGAGATGAAAGACACAGAGCTCACAAAAACTTATATCAGACTATCGGATACAAAGAGGACTTCCTGTAGTTACAGATCCGGGAATTATAAATCCTAAGGACTTCATAGATACAGTAGTAGAGGTAAGACTTCCAAACTGTTTATGCCTGATACACCGCAAAGAATTGCTCAGATACATCACAAAAGCTTGCAATAAGATTCGGTGAGACGATAAAGGCATATGAGAAGAGTGAAAGTTTAAAGGTATCAGACCTGCTTATACCACTTGTATTTGCAGGATGGGCAAGATATCTAATGGGTATCGGCGACAATTTAACAAATTTGAGCCAGTCCGATCCTACTTGATAAGGTAGTTCCTATGGTGAAGATATTAAGATTGGATACTGATGTACATTCAAGACTGGAAAGCTCTTTAGCGATGCTTCATATTTGAGTAAATTCATGAAGTAGGTCTTGGAAACTTTCCAGAATTATTTTGTTGAACTTATAGCCGGAAAGGAGTGTAAGAGAGACATTGAAGAAATATGTGGGATAAATTATAGCTATATAAAATAAAAATTTTATATTTATTAGGAAATAAATATTTGTTTGTTTTCTACTCCTTTTTTATTGATAAATCAGTATTTCTATTAGAGATTTACGTCTAATAGAAAATTACTGTATAAAGGTATATAAAGAAATCATTGTTATTAAAGACATAATAAGGTAATAATAACATAATACTATTGCAATAAGTACAAAGATATATGTTCATTATGCCGAAAATATTTTACAACATAAATATATTGATTTCAAATATTAATATGCTAATATATTAGTATATTAATTTGTTCGTAAATAGGAGGAACTATGAAAGAAAATTGTTGCACTTTATGTTAGCTACATTAGCTCTGTCTGCTTGTGGTGGAGGAACTAAGACTACAACCGAAGCAGTAAGGCTGCTCCAGAAGAACCTAATAGATTGTTATCAGTCATATACATGAAAACCATACATGGCATAGGGTTCAGAGGTTTAAAGAGGTTGCTGAGGAAAAGTCAGGTGGAAGACTTAAGTAACTATTTATCCAAACTCACAGACTTGGTAATGAGTTGATACTATTCAGTCGATTCTAACGGTGGTGGATGTGATATTACATTTACTGCGGAGTCTAGCAAACTTATGCAGAGGAGTTGGTGTAATAGGAATGCCATATGCTATAAAGGTGAAGAACAGTTGTACAAGTACTGGATGGTGAAGTTAAAAGAGATGGAAGACGTATGCTCAATTCAGGTATGAGGGTTTTGCTATTTCGTCAGAGTTCCAAGAAACATCATCAAATACACCATTAAAACACCTGATGATTTAAAGGATTCATCGTAAGAACACCACAGTCCTATGACAGTTGCTGCATTGAGGCAATGGGTGCAGCTCACTCAAATGGCATTCAGTGAGGTGTTTACTCATTACAGCAGGTGTTATAAACGGTCAGAAAATCCTTTGGCTATGATAAAGTCAGGATTATGAAGTACAAAAGTATGTTAATGAGACAGAGCACTTGAGAGCATGGGTTTACATCGCTATGGGCGAGAAGAAATGTCTTTGCGCGGACAAATCAAGCAGATTCCGTGTTGAAGGCATTGCTTTGGGCAATTGCACAAGGCTGCAGTGAGAAGTTTGGGAAGTGGACTGAAATCGAGAGCAAGAAAGCAACTGAATGCCTATATTTTCAATATGGATGCGTTGCATCGGTAAATGTCTCGCGATGACATAAAAGACAGGCTTACCTACAGTAGAGATGTAAAACTTATAGGAGAAACTATAAAACAACCCAAGAAATCTTGTACATGCGTAAAAGGTTGTATGTTACAACTTTTGATGCCTGTATTTGACTGGACCAGACACTGACTTTACATCATGAGTTGTCTGACGGGTCAAATGCACTGTTTCTATGAAAGAGTTATCAGAGAAGATCCTATTGAGATGGCCAGATATATCATAGAAGGACTGGAAGGAGGCATACACCGTCGGCGAGCCGAGACTGAGACATCTGAAAGGTGGAACTTTTGAGCATATAAGTCTGTTACCAAAAGAAAAGCTAGGACTTTCAGCATTTTCGAGGCGATACTGTCTACCAGAGGAATGTAATATCAAAGATGGCTATTCACCAGGATGATCCGCCATGGGATATTTTCGGACTCCATGATCTTTTTGGTTGATGAAGCCGCAACTGACAAGTTTTAAAGCTCGTAGACATCCTTATTCAGGACTACACTTTGTTCAGGTTCACTTGGTGCAAATGAGAAAAAGAAAGTTACAAATATAGTAGAAAACACTGTGACAGAATCTACTTAAAATATAAAATGTAAAGTACTATGAAGGAGGAGATTTTCTGGAAGTTTCACATAGAGATTGTGACGGAGATGTAGGTATCTTAGATATAATCAAGCATATCATGACTGTGGATATACGGATTATTCGTCCTGACCATGGAAGACATATCTGGGATGAAAAGTGTACAGATAAACTTGGAATCACGTAGGCAGCTGCAACAAAGATACTGGATAAGGATTATGAAAAGTATCTGCATGTATAAATGCTTTAGCAGAAAAATATCAGCTCGATCGATACTATGAAGCTTGTAGGCCGTGAGGTAGCAGCCGCTTGGTTCCATACTGTGCCGCAAAAGCTGGACTTGATTACGATATTCCCGAAAACGCTGAAGTTATTTCCTCAATAGGCGTGTTTTGCAATGGTAAGAGATGTAGGAAAGAGTTATACCGAACCCGTCACAGGAAGATATTAGAGAACTTAAGAAAGAGGCTATTGACAGTGCAATCTTAAAAGTGCATCCTGATTCTATAGAGGCATGTGGAGATAGATTCTCAAACCGGAAAAGGTTACGCAATAGCCAGGTTCAACAGAGGTAAACTATGCATCTGTTAAAGGAATGTGACGAAGTTGAAGTTACAGAGTTGGTAACAAGAGATTTCAGTAAGGATGCTGCAGATATAAGATTATCAGATAAAACTGATAAATTCTTTTTGTTTTGAGGCGACAAAGAAAGAGAAAATGCTGTAAGAATAGTGGATAAAAAGGATTTATAAAGGTCATGTTCTACAGGTTCTGTAAGAAGGTGTAGAGTCAGAACTATAAAGAAGTTGTAGAAGAACTTGGAAGGAACAAGCTGAGTTTAAACAGATTCAGTTATAAGGCTGGATTATTTTGTTTGTTACAGCTAGAGAGTAAGTGATTATTCTGCAGTAGACTTAGAACAGATTTATTTACTGATGGATTGGATTCGGTGATAGAGATGAATGAAGAGATAATTATTGTAGCCCTGACAAGCGTTTAATTTATGTAAAGAAACTTTGGAGGATATATGGGCGAACAACCTATGGATTTAAAACCACTATTTGACGGTATATTTGGCAAACAACGAACTGTTCTTTATGAAAGGCCGAATTTTGAAAAGAGAGAATTGGTGGATATGCTAAGGAATTTGGCTGATATTCCTCTTTTACATTGGGATAGGTATGCTTTTTCAAGAGACCCTCTTGAGGGAAAGTTTGGATGAACAAAGAAAATTTACATGAAAAAAGCTGGGATTGTAATGAATGGCTGGACAAGTCAAAAAAGGAGTATGGGAATATATCACCTGAAAAATTGGCAAATGCACTTGGAATGGAAGTGGAATACCCTACTTTACCGGAAAACACAGACAGAGTATTATTTGCTGAGTTTAGAGAGCCGAATCATATAAGAATTTATGATGTGCTATAAATAAGGTAGAAAGAATTTATAAAGGAAGATGATATAAAAGATATATTAGGTTCTGTAAATATTGCTGACGTTTTGTGCTTCATGAACTGTTTCACAGTATCGAGAAAATATAAGAATGAAATTTATACTAAAACTGAAAAAATCAGACTTTAACATTAGGTTTTATTCACTATAATTACGTTTAATTGCACTCAGTGAGATAGTCTATGTCTTTTGCATTCAGTTACTCCGGAATTAAATTTTCACCATACCTTTTAGATGTATTGCTTGTTTACGGATATTCGACTAACGAAGCTTGAGGACTTGAGAGGAGATGATAGGTTGTTCTGTAAACAGATGAGAGGAAATACGTATGAGCATAAAGATTGATTTTGAAATTTTGATGAAAACAATAAAAAGCTTTGATAAATGCCGGAATGAAAGGAGGTTAAAGCTGATATTTGTTAGAGTACATACTGAATCGAGTGCTGACGGTGTAGAAAGCCATGGTGCAAACAGAGTTCTGATTTGTAGATTATATTCAAAAGGCCAGGTAAACCAGATGGAGATCCTATATTGATAAGACAAAGAGATTTTGCAGAAAATTATGATGAAATCTTAGCTATGGAATAAGTAATGCTATTTTTGGGATAGAGCAGCTGAACTTAAAGAACATGGAATTGGATAGTAACTATTAAAATGCGACGCACTGGATGCGTGTGGAACATATGCATGGAAGATTGCGGAACATGGTAAAATAGGTATGTGCTGATACAGCTGTAGCGTAGCGGGAAGTGATGAGCGGCGATAGAAATAATCCGTTTTGCGTTGCTGTACCGAGAGGAAGACGGTGAAATAGTGCTTGATATGGCAATGAGTCGTATGCATTCAGTAGCTGGGTGTTTATAGGCTAGGAAAAATTACCTTATCCGGGAGGCTTTGATGAACAAGGCAATCTGACATATATGACTGGTTCTAGAGAAAACAAAAGAATTTTGCCCACAGGGTATTGGAAAGGATCATCAATGTCGGATTGATACTTGATTTTCTTGCATCTGACTGGCAAACGGAAAAACAGGTGCCGATTTGGATGATGAAAAGAGGGTAGCTGTACAGGCTGTTCTCAGGTGTTTATTGTATTGATCCTTATCTGTTTGTGAAAAGAAGATATACAAAATAAATGGAATACAGAGTTAAGAGGCGTTGACAGTGCATATCGATCTCCGGATTCACCCACAATCACCGTGAGAATACAATGAAGAAAGAATGGAAAGAAAACGGAGTCAATATTGATGAACAAATCTGGGCTCAAATTCAGTCCATAGCGACGGAAACCTGGATGACTGATATTTCATAATATATTTGTGTAAGAGGTGAATATGTTTTATTCAGAGATTAAAATAGCTGAAAAATATAATTATTTGAAGAAAATTTCAGTAGCTTATAAATAGCTAAAAGAACAGATTTAAAGACATTTGCAGGTAAAATCCTATTTTAGGTGATATTGGAAGGCCATTATTCAGAATATACCACCTGCCTGTAGAGGAAAAAAGATCTGAAACTCATGACCTATACTTTGATATTCAATATCTTGTAGAAGGTATTGTGGAATATGTAAAGAGAAGGGTTAAATGAAAAGATAGCTTTAATCCTGAAAAGATGTTAGATTCTCATGATATACAAAGATCCATGGCATATTATTTTGAAACTGGGTGACTTTATAGTAGTGGCACCTGGAAGATGCACATATGCTGTGAAAGTCGTGTGAAAGATCTCTATTCCTGTTAAAAGAGGTAGTTATTAGCAAGAGATAATAGCACATAAGATACCGATCAATTCAGTGGTTTTATTACAATTGGACTGTTAGTGGAATGACCACAAGAAAGGAAACCAGTGGAAAAGTAGTGACTTTGGGTAATGGACTCAGACTTTATAGATTTATCAAAAGACTGGATCCGGAGACAGAAAAGAGAAAGATGTCATTTGTTCCGCTTTATACAGAGGAACGATTGACTGGACCTCTCATACTAATATAGATATTATGAGCCATCAGGGAACATGACATTGTGAATGTCCATATCATCAAGGATGGTCACTGGCTCAGTGTAGGAGAGTTACCACTTTCAACATTCTCGGAAGGGTTGTTTATGTAGATTTTAAGGAGACTGTTCTAATTCACATATTACAGCTGCAGATTCTGATGAGAGAAGCAAGTGATGGTGAGAGGAGAGACTGTTATCATTGATTCTTCATATAAGCTTACACCATTTGGTCGTAGGATCAACACAGAGATTGTTGATAAGAGGTTATTTGTAAACGGAGACTGCAAAAGTGGGTTTGTTTATCACAAGGTAAAATGTAGATTTGGAGATGGTGTTTATGCTGAGAACTGTAAATGAGGATGTTAAGCTGTTCCATGATATAATATTGGCTGAGAGTATTGCTCTGAAGTTTTAAGAAACCTTGAGTTACTTGGAAAGAATATATTCTTATGTCACTCACCACCTCCCATAATCGGGCTCCATGATCCAAGTCCACAGTACGTGCTTATGCTATTGAGACTCAAGAGTTTAGCTAATTTAAACTTTTGAAAGGAATACCTCTTTTATGAAAATAGCTATAATCGGAGCCAGGAGCTATGGGCTCAATTTACGTGGTCATTCTTTCATTAACAATGAGGTTTACTAATAGATACAAATGAAACTATGTAAACTATATAAATGAGAATGGTCTACATTGATGAGGATGGAGAGCTAAATATTTACAAACCAAAGGTAGTAAACTAAATAGCACGTGAACACCTCGCTCATGATCTTGTAATCTTTGTTTAGTGAAAATTTCTATATTCAAGAGCAGCACTCGAGAGAGAATGTAAAGTCATATTAGGAAAAGAGACACACCTAATGATCACCTCAAAACGGTCTCTGACACAGCATATACTTGAAGAGTTCAGACAAGTCATATAATTATTGGAACCACCGAAGACAACGAGTAGGTACTAGCAGGTGATGACATATTGAAGAGTGTGGATGTTGGTAATACTAATATAGGTATGCTATAGATGATGATCGTAGGATAAACTGCAAAATCAGCTTTTGATTGTTGCGTGATTTAATGCAAGATTCATAATAATACAGCTGCTGTGCTTATAAGGAATAAACTTTTTACAAAATGCATCTTTAGCGCAGTTACGGCGGTGTGTTATTGCAGGGTTAAGATTGGATATATCGTGCATCAAAATGAATATGTTTGGAATATGACTCAAGACTTTGATTCATGAGGCTACGTAGAGGGTCATGCACATATCCTAGCTTGATGTCTGATAAAGACAACACAGGACGTAGAAATGTAACTGCAAAATCTCCTGGCTGTGTCACATCCATGCAGCTGATTTGTGCGCTGACGAAAAGCCGAAGGTTGGACACAACAAGTGTATTCTGTAGTAAGAGCGGCAGCAGTGTATTAAGTCTTGCCACATGAATTTGTTGTAAATATGACTCATTAGCAGGAAGGCAGAGAGAGTAACGAATTTATAGGATTACGACTAGTCTTTCATTACTTAAAAAGGTAGGAAAGCTGTGATAAGAAATTAAATTTATATATAAATGTAAGTAAAACACAACCTTTACACTCTAGTTAGCACATTTTGGAACATTATCTCCAGTAGATAACAGCAGCGCATGCACAAAAACCCTATTTTAGAAAACGAGGCACAGATGAAAAGAATACAAAAGAAAATGTGTGCTTGGGTTTATAAACTCATGGCGCTTGGATTTCAGCAATAGTAGCTGTTCAACATAAAAGACAACAACTACAACAGAAACAACAATACAGCAGAATAAAACTGACTGCAACTAATACTTCAAGTATAACAAATAGTTGGTGAATATTCAGATGAAGACTAATACTCCAATATCTCATGCTGACTCAGATACAAAGATTGAAACTCAGTGTTTTGTAGCCAATATAACGAGACGAAAGTGCTGGAGCATTTGAAGATGGAACAGTCAAAATAACAAAGGTTAGTACATATGTTCAGCGGAGACTTTGACGGACAGATAATAACTGAAGTGATGAGGATGAGTACACCTGATATTCAACGTGTAAATATTACAAATACCACATCTCGGCTATTAATGTGCTACAGGAAAGAAAGTCGTACTCACACTTGTAGAACGGAACAACAAACACTTCTCAGCGACGGAAATGCAAGCTATGAGTGCGCGGACGGTGAAGATGAGATTCTGATGCAACACTTCTGTTATACCCTAACGATGCTCACGGAAACGGCAGTCTTCCAAACATTGATTCCTAATTATGTATGGCAGGCATAAAATCCAAAGAGCGCATCATACCTTTATTATACTTTGAGTATTACTAGCTGGATTCTAGTAGGATAGCGGCCATAAAAGCGGCAAAGATTCTGTTACTACTGAAAATGCAAACATATAACTACAAATGCAGAAGATGACTGCATCATCAACAGACGGTGCGTTGGTAATACGACAGCGTAAATATCAATATGTAGCACAGGCCGGTGAAGGTCATTGGAGCTGCTCGCTGACTGATATCTAACGTAGAAAGAGCTGGCGCTGCTGCAACAGACGTGACGTCTGAATGCAAGAGGTCTTATCGATGATAAGTGCCTCGACGCTGAAGAAAAGGAAGCGATATGGAGAGGACGTAGGCGCGTTGCTACTACTAAAGATCACAGGCGTGTGGCGGAATTGCAGACGTGAGCAGACGGTATTGATTCAAACGGTCAGGTATATTGACGAGGAGAATCGCGTATATACATCGGGAGCCACTTCAGGTCCGGGACGCGGTCATGCGACTACACGGTGAAAGCGACCGTATGTGATTGCGGAGTATCAGGCACGGTGTTCTGTGAGATGTCAAGCAGACATTTTCGCTACTCAACACAGAACTTTATAACCGCGTACTGGTCTAGTGCTCTCGAAGCAGGAACGGAGATAAAGGTCGCAAACTGATAAGAGCGGGTAATGTCGTTAAAGTTGTTAGTGGCTGCAGCTTGGCCTCAAGTTTTTGCGGTGTTATATCTCAGATAAGTTAACTACAGGAAGCTGAAACATATACGGTAACTGGAGAGATGCCAGCGAGGAGGTGAATCGCATTTAAGGCAGGTGTGAAACTATTATCGGTGAGGCACTCGGTAGAGGCATGGAGGCTCATGTGACGGATGGAAATCGAGGTCCCAACTGACAGGAGAGCGCTGCCACAAAAGCCTAGCCTCGATGCAAACGTGTAATGAACTCTGGAGAAAATGTTTGTGGAGTCGCCATCGCTGTGATTCATCTACAGACAGATTATTAATATATTTGATAAACGCATATATAAAATGATAAACTTAGATACAGAGGGCTGTTTGCCCCTCATTGATTTGACGGAGGACGGCGGAGACATGTCATGGCAACCTAGTGGAGGGTGTAACGAAACTATGTTTTCACAGGAAAGGTATACGTAGCTATTTAAGCGAGTGGACAGATGCCCTTTGCACCTTTCATTACACCGTACATGCGAAAAGGATTTTCAAAACTCCGAATTGATGGAACTAATTCAGAGTAATGGCTGACGACACTTTGATACCGCAACACTTACAAACAGTGCAGTGCAGAAGATTTTAAAGCTTGGCAGGATGAAATTGAAGAGATGTAATATAGTGAATTCAATATAAACCTTGGGTTGTCCTTCAAGAACAGTACATCAAAGGGTCGTGGCTCAGGTTTTTACAGGACCTGAAGTTTTAGACAGATTCTTTATGAAATATTTGGAGAAGAAAATAATATAACAATTTCTGTAAAAACAAGAATAGTTTTCGGATTATGGAGAATGGGATGATTTATTAAAGTATATAAAAATATGATTTAATGAAATAATAATTCATCCGAGACTACGAAGGTGATTTTTATAAAATAATATACACTTGCCTTCATTTACAGTAGTCTGCAACACTTTTTAAATGAATATTATATATAATTGTGATATAAAGACATTGGACGATGTCAATGATTTGAAACAAAAATATTTGATGAGAAAGTTACAGGAATTATGATTGGAAGGGTTTGAAAGAAATCCTCTACTAGCGAGTCCATAAGGAAAACATAGAAACTATCTGTATTAGAAGGACGATAGAATTTTGGATGATATAGTTGATATATATGTCTTTGGGTTTCGGAGAAAGAAATACTTATTTAAACTCAAAGAAATCTGGGAATGATAATGGGTGATGATGAGAGATATAAAATACTGAAAAGATAAGAAATCCAGTGGACCTGGAAAGAATACAGGCAGCCATAAATGAGATTGTATTTAAAGCTAAAGCCGGAATTCAAGATGAAAATTATTTATGAATAAAGAATAATGTTATGCAAAAGTGAAAAATTTAGAGATATAAATCGTTTGCGGAATAATCGACTACTATATATACTTTTAAAAAGCATTGGTACATTTAACGCGTTATCACTGCCAAGAAACCATGTTTTTAGGAGGCATAAACATTATAGGTGTATTGCAGTTCTTTGTTAATTGTATGGTTTTATTTCTCTACGCATCTCTTTGATTGTACAGATATGTCCAAAGGCCTGGAGGCGATGAATGTGGAAGGACGGAAATCAATTATTCCATTTTATAATCGATTTATCTCTACGCAGAAAGACCTTGGGACTGAAGTCTATTATTTACTTATGTGTGTGCATTCATTCTTTTCAAAAGAATTAAGTAGCATTGATAGCGAGAAAATCGGCGGATTTATCGCTCGCTCCTTCAGCTAGTAAGCTTTTATGCATTCTGCGTACTCTTCTAAATTGTTGCAAGAGCAAGATTCTGCTATTGGAAAGCGTAGCTTTTCGGACACGATGTAGGATTTTGGCAGGTAGGCTTTGCCCTCTTTACCGTTCGTGTTTTGAGATTAACTGCTCAGTCTCAGTGATGCACAGCATCAGGAAATGTGTGTTCGCAGAGCGGATCACAGTGTACAGTTAAACTATTTACTCACTACATATAAAGAGGGTATGCTCCTCTATCTTCTATATTGAGACATAAGTATATAGAGAGTTTTGAATACATTATCAGGCTAGCTTCAAAACACATAGTAGACTAATAACTGCTAAACGACATAATATACGGAATTCATACTAAACAATGCAAAGGAAAAACGAGTTCTGGTAAAATTATGTTGTTTTTATAATATATGAAAAAATATTTATATATAAAAGTTTATAAATCTATTTTATTTTATATTTATTTATATAACACTTGACGATATATATATTTATACTATATAATGAGATTTAGATACAATTTTCACATATTTATATAAGGAGGATTTGAAATATGGGAAAAAGAAAGTTGTTAGAAGGCATACGAGTCATAGAATATGCGAATTTTGTTGCAGCACCTATAAGTGGTAGGGTTTTAGCAGATTGGGGTGCAGAAGTAATAAAAAAATCGAACCGGCATTTGGAGATATGACTAGAGCCGTAGGAATGCAATGGAATTTTTCCTACCGGAGAAGATGAGTGTCCGTTGTTTGAGATGGAAAACTCCGGAAAGAAGGGTATTGTAGTTGACACAGGAACACCTGAGGGAGTCGAGATAATATTCAAGCTACTTGAATCTGCTGATATTTTCTTAACTAATACTAGAGAAAAGGCTTTGGTTAAGAGCGGTTTAGACTATGAAAGTGTTCACAAGAGATTTCCGCATGTTATATATGCTCATTTGTTGGGATATGGTGAAAAAGGGCCTGCAAAGGATAATCCGGCATTTGATTATACAGCATATTTTGCAAGAGGTGGAGTAGCAGCAAGTCTTATGGAGAAGGATACATCTCCATGTAATTCAGCAGCGGCATTAGGCGATCATTATGCCGGAATGAACCTTACAGCAGGTATACTGGCTGCTCTGTATAATAAAAAGGTCAGACAGGAGAAGGCGAAAAAGTAACAGTGTCTTTATTCCATACAGCTGTATTTGGATTAGGCTTATATGTTAATGCGGCACAGTATGGATACAATATGCCGATAACACGTAAGAATCCTCCAAATCCACTTAATACTACATATAAGTGTTCTGATGGAAATTGGTTGCAATTGGCGTTTTTTTCCAATACGACAAGTGGTTCCCGGATTTTGCGATATAGTAATAGAACGTCCGGATTTAAAGGATTCTAAATATAGCACAATGAAAAAGTGTTGTAAATTATATTGAAGAATTTGTAGATATGATGGAAGTTGAATTTGCAAAACGTCCTATCAATGAATGGTGTGAGAGATTACAAAAAAAGCAGGTATTCCATTTGAAAAGTTACAGACTCCTGTTGATATTGCAAATGACATGCAGTGTTGGGATAATGACTTTAATTAAAAATAAAAATACAGAAAATGGAAATGAAAGAACTATGTTCACAAATCCTGTACAATTCCCAAAGAGAGAAAAGGAAGAGTACAAGCTTTCACCTTTACTTGGAGAACATACAGCAGAAGTATTAAAAGAGGCAGGATACAGTGATGATGAGCTTAACAAACTCAGAGAAAACAAAGTTATAAATTAATCATAATTAATGAGGTAGAAAAGTGTATACAATGGGATTGGATTTCGGCTCTACTGCGTCAAAGGGAGTTGTGCTAAAGGATGGTAAAGAAATCGTTTGTACGGCAATTATTACCTCAGGCACAGGCACCAGTGGACCGGAACGTGTAAAGGAAAAATTGTTAACGGAAAGTAATCTTTTAGAAAGTGATATGGAGGCTGTTGTTGTAACCGGTTATGGAAGAATGACATATCAGGGAGCAAAAAAGCAGATTAGTGAGTTGAGTTGTCATGCTAAAGGAGTACATTTTCTTGTTCCGGATGTGGGAACAGTTATTGATATTGGTGGACAGGATATAAAGGCACTTTTATTAGATAAGAATGGAAATTTGTCTAATTTTGTCATGAATGATAAATGTGCAGCAGGTACAGGCAGGTTCTTAGATGTTATGGCAGGAGTATTGGAAACAGAGGTTTCAATGTTGGGTGAAATTTCAATGATGTCAAAATCACCTGTTAATATAAGCAGTACATGTACAGTATTTGCAGAGTCGGAAGTTATTTCACATTTGTCTGCAGGTGTTAATAAAGAAGATATAATAGCCGGAATCCATATTTCTGTAGCAGGCAGAGTGGCAGCACTTGCAAAAAGAGTTGGTGTAAAGGATAAAAGTTGTCATGGTTGGTGGAGTGGCAAAAACATAGGTGTCGTGAAGGCTATGGAAGATGCGCTTGGAAAGAATATAGAAGTTCTAAACTCGCTCAGTTGACAGGAGCTTTAGGTGCAGCTCTTTTTGCATTCGAAGCATTGAATAAGTGATTATAAGTAAAGGAGGAAAAATGGCAGAAGAAAATAAAATCACTGCGATGAAGATGATTAACGGTCTTTTAGCCAAGTCTTACAAAGAGGCATGGGAGGCTAAAGAAAAAGGAATTCCGGTAGGTTGGTCTACATCTGTATTTCCACAGGAAATTGTAGAGTGTTTTGGATTACCTTTATTATATCCGGAAAACCAGGCGGCCGGTGTGGCAGCTAAAAAGGAATCATTGTCATTACAGGAAAAGGCTGAATCAAGAGGATATTCTATTGATTTATGTGCGTATGCAAGAACAAATTTCGGATTACTTGAAAACGGCGGATCTGAAAATCTTAATATGCCTAAGCCGGATTTTGTGTGTTGTTGCAATAATATTTGTAATGAAGTTATAAAATGGTATGAGAGTCTTGCAAGAGAACTTAATATACCTTTTAATAATGATTGATGCAGCATATAATAATTCAGGTGAAGTTAGTCAGAGTCGTATTGACTATTTTGTAGAGCAATTTAAAGAAGCTGCAAATCAATTGGAAAAAATTTCAGGAAAGAAGTTCGATCCTAAAAAAATTAGAAGAAGTTATGGCTATTTCATCCGAAAAACGGAAAGTTATGGAAAGAGTCAATGTCATTATCAAAAGATGTATATCCTGCTCCAATGAATGGGTTCGACTTATTTTCATATATGGCAGTTATAGTTTGTTATAGAGGTAAGAAAGAAACTACAGAGGCCTTTAAGCTACTTATTTCGGAACTTAAGGAACATATAAAAAATGGTACAACTTCTAACAGATGTGAAGAAAAGTACAGGATAATGATGGAAGGAATACCTTGTTGGCCATATATCGGATACAAGATGAAGTCTTTTGGAAAATATGGTGTAAACATGACAGGAAGTGTTTATCCTCATGCATGGGCTTTAGTATATGAGAAGAATGATCTTGACGGATTAGCAAGAGCATACTGTAGTATGTTCAACAATGTTGATTTGAATAAGATGACAGACTACAGAGTAAACGCTCTTAAAGACGGAAACTGTGAGGAGTATTCTACCACATGAATCGTAGCTGTAAGCTCATGAGCTTTTATACAATATCAAATGGCTAGAGAAGTACATGAAAAAACAGGTTTACCATATGCTTCATTCGATGGAGACCAAGCCGATCCGAGAGCTTTTTCAGACGCACAATTTGAGACCAGACTTCAAGGTTTAGTAGAAGTCATGGAACATCAAAAAGAAAATGGAGGTAAGGCAGATGACAACAATTGATAAATTAATAAGTGAATTGGAACATATTGCTGAAAAATCCAAGAGAGGCGGTTGCTGATTATTTGAGTAAAACAGGAAGCAAAGCAGTTGGAGTTGCACCTGTATATACACCTGAAGAGTTGGTTCATGCAGCAGGAATGCTGCCGGTAGGCATTTGGGGCTGACAAAATGTTACATTAGATCTGGCCAAACAATATTTTCCTGCATTCTGCAATTCTGTAGTGTTTACTTGTATGGAATTAGCATTAAAAGGCACATATAATCAATTGTCCGCAGCTATAATTCCCGGTATGGATGACACATTGATTTGTTTGGGACAAAACTGGAAAGCTGCTATTAAGGATATTCCCTTTTATTACACTTGTATACCCACAGAATAGAAAATTATCTGCAGGTGTAAAGTATCTTGTTTCTGAACTTGAGAACGTAAAAAAAGAATTAGAGAAGGTTTGTGGAAAAGAAATATCTGAGGAAGCAATTTTTAACAGTATAGATATTTACAATGAGCATAGAAAGACTATGAGAGAGTTTGTTGAGTTGGCAGCAACACATCCTAATTCTATAAATAATGTACAAAAGAAGTCATATAATAAAGTCAGCTTACTTCATGTTAAAGGAAGAACATACACAAAAGGTAAAGCTTATTAATGATGAGTTAAAAAAATTACCTGAAGAAAAGTATGACGGTCACAGGATAATAACAACAGGATTCATTCTGGATTCCAAAGAAATTCTTGAAATTATGGAGTCTAACGCGTTAAGGATTGTTGGTGATGATATTGCTCATGAGACAAGACAGTTCAGAACCGATGTACCAAGAAAAGAAAATGCGCTCTTAAGCATCGCAACACAGTGGTCAGAAATAGAAGGATGCTCTTTCGCCTATGATCCTTTTAGAATTAGAGGAAAGATGGTTGCTAAAGCTTGCAAAAGATAGAGATGCGGAAGGTGTTGTATTTGCACTTTTTAAAATTCTGTGATACAGAAGAGTATGATGCTCCTATTTTGTTGGACGATATTCATGATGCAGGATTAAAGGCTGTTACAATTGAAATTGATCAGGAGTCGGGTAGCATTGAACAAATAAGGACAAGATTACAAACATTTGCTGAAATGCTTTAAAAAAGCGGGGGTAATATGATTTTAAAAAGAACACGAATTGCTAAGAAAAAACTATCAGAGATTTTTGTAGAAAGAGAGATGTCTACTTATCCTGATGAGGTTGATAAAAACCGGGAAAATCCCGGAGGAAGTTATTGATAAACTGGTAAAGTATAAGTTTATTTCATCAATAATTCCAAAGGAATATGGTGGTGCAGGAGCAGATTATGTTTCTTATGCCATAATTATGGAAGAAATCAGTAGAAGATGTGCATCTACCGGTACATACATTACAGCAGGGTCATCTCTGGTTGCACTCCCTTTGGTAAACTTTGGAACACCTGAACAAAAAGAGAAGTATTTAAGACCGCTTGCAGAAGGAAAATATGTTGGAAGTTTTGGACTAACGGAACCGGGAGCAGGATCAGATGCAGGAGCAGGACAAACAATTGCTATTGATAAGGGTGAATATTACGAATTAAGCGGAAGAAAATGTTTTATAACTAACGCTCCTATTTGTGATTTTGCAATAATTTCAGCAATGACGGATAAAAGTAAGGGAACTAAGGGAATAAGTACTTTTATAGTTGAATCTAAATGGGATGGTTTTTCAGTCGGTGCACATGAAGATAAGATGGGAATTCGTGGTACAGAGACTTCAGATATTATATTAGATAAAGTAAAGGTGCCTAAGTCTAATTTACTTGGAGGAGAAGGTCGTGGTTTTAAGATAATGCTGAACACATTGGATTACGGACGAATTGGAGTCGCTGCACAGGCCCTTGGAGTTGCACAAGGAGCATTAGATGAAGCGATAAAGTACACTCAAGAAAGAATTCAGTTTAATAGACCTTTAGCAAAATTCCAAAATACGCAGTTTACCATTGCAGATATGGCTACAAAGGTTCAGGCTGCAAGATTGCTTGTGTATGATGCAGCTATGAAAAAGATAGTGGCGGAGTACCGGGACTTGAGTCAGCTATGGCAAAATATTATGCAGCAGAAACTGCAAACGAGGTTGCATATAAAGCACTACAACTCCATGGAGGATACGGATATATCAAGGATTATCCTATTGAGAGAATATATAGAGATGCAAAGGATTTTTGTCAATTTATGAAGGAACATCACAGGTACAACAAATGGTTATTGCAGGCCATGTGATAAAAAGTGATAAAATAACAAGCTTATAGTTTATTTTTAATTAACATGGAGGATTTATTTTTGAGAATTATAGTATGTGCAAAACAGGTACCTGATACTACAGAAGTGCGTATAGATCCTAAAACAAATACGCTTATAAGAGATGGTGTACCTAGTATTTTAAACCCGGATGATGCAAATGCCTTGGAAGCAGCATTAACAATAAAAGATAAGTTACCTGATACAATAGTAAGTGTCATTTCTATGGGACCGCCACAGGCTGAAAACATGCTTAGAGAGTGCTTGGCTATGGGTGCGGATGAAGCATATTTGATTTCAGACAGAGCATTCGGTGGATCAGATACATGGGCTACATCAAATGCATTGGCATCGGCGTGTCGCAAGTTGAAAGATTATGATTTTATATTTGGTGGAAGACAGGCAATAGATGGAGATACAGCTCAAGTAGGGCCACAGACAGCAGAGAAACTTGGAATTCCACAGATAACATATGTGCAGGATATTGTATTAAATGACGATAACACTGTAACGGTACAAAGACAGTTGGAAGATGGATATGAAGTAATAAAGGTAAAGTCACCGGCTATGTTAACTGCTGTTAAAGAATTAAACAGTCCAAGATATATGAGTGTTGATAGAATATTTGAAGCTATGAAGATGGATATAACACGTTGGAATATTGACGATTTGGATGTATCACCAACAGATGTAGGTCTTAAGGCTTCTCCTACAAGAGTATATAAATCCTTTACTCCACCGGCTAAGGGAAATTCTGTTATGCTTGAAGGAAGCGTAAAAGATATGGTTGAACAATTGGCTGTCAAGTTTAAACATCATCACATTATCTGATAGGAGGAAAGCATGGATAACAGAGATATAAAATCATTTAAAGGGGTGTGGGTATTTGCCGAACAGCGTCAGGGAGTACTTACACCTGTAGTTATTGAACTTTTGGGAGAAGGAAAGAAACTTGCAAGTAAGATTGGCGTTGAACTATGTGCATTTCTTGCAGGAGATAATGTTGATGATTTGATACCTGAGCTTATACAGCACGGTGCTGATAAGGTATATTATGTAAATAACAAGTTATTACATAATTATACTACAGACGGGTATGCAAAGGTGTTGGAAAAGGCAGTAGAAGAGTATAAGCCTGAGATAATTCTTATTGGAGCCACCCATATAGGTAGAGATTTGGCACCAAGGATTGCTTCAAAACTCAATACAGGACTTACTGCAGATTGTACAAAGCTTGAAATAGATGAAGAAGATGGAAAGCTTTTGCAGACAAGACCTGCATTTGGCGGTAATTTGATGGCGACTATTATCTGTCCTGAAACAAGACCTCAAATGTGTACAGTCCGTCCGGGAGTTATGGATAAGGCTATAAAAGATACATCAAAAACAGGAGACATCATTGACGTAAAGGTCAATTTATCCGAGGATGATATAAGAACAGAAGTATTAGATATAATAAAAATAAAAAAGGATATGATTCCTTTAACTGATGCGGATATTATAGTGTCAGGTGGAATGGGAATCAAAAATGCGGACGGTTTCAAACTATTAAAGGAACTTGCAGATATTTTAGGAGGCACTATTGGTGCTTCAAGAGCTACAGTTGACGCGGATGGATTGACAGATCAAGACAAGTTGGGCAAACAGGAACAACTGTACGTCCAAAAGTGTATATTGCATGTGGTATTTCAGGTGCTATACAGCATTTGGCCGGTATGCAGGATTCGGGAATTATTGTTGCTATTAATACAAATCCCAACGCACCTATATTTGATGTAGCTGATTATGGTATTGTAGGAGATATATATGAAGTAGTCCCACAACTAATAGAGCTTTTAAAAGATGGTGCTCGTTTAGAAGAATTATTTAATAAAGGTTAAGGAGGAAGTATATGGATAAGAATACTTCTCAAAAATCAGCTTTAGGGGCAATGTTTTCAGTTGCGGCGGTTTGGTTTGGCACACATGTAGGTGGTGGATTTGCAACAGGTAATCAAACTGTACAGTATTTTGTAAAGTATAGATTTACCGCCCTGTTTATGCCTGCATTGGTAATAATACTTTTGGGATGGTGTTATTATAATGGTGCAGTAATGGCTAAGAATCACAAAGCTTTCCGTTATGATGAATTGGCACATCACTTGTATGCTCCATTTTCATCTGCAGGTAAATTGTTTTTTGACATTGCTTTCTTCGTATTGGTTGTAGTAGGTGCCGGTATTGCAATTGCAGGTGGAGGAAAGTTGTTTGCAAGCCTTTGGGGATTGAACTTTTACATCGGTTGTATAATAACAGGAGCGATATTCTTTGTTCTGACTATATTTGGAGCAGGACTTGTTAGAAAGGCATCTACAATTATAACAATTATGATTTTGGTTTGCCTTATTGCACTATTGATTCCGGGATTGTCACTTGGACAGGCAGGCATAAGTGAAGTTGCTGCAACAAAGCATGTAGAAGGATCCTTAGGAACTGCAATATGGAACGGACTGTTGTATGCCGGATTCCAGAGTTTGGTAGTTGCATCTATCATCAGTACATCTCAGCTCCTTGATACAACAAAAAAATGTATGGGATTTGCTATAATCGGAACTGTTATAAATGGTCTTATGACAGCACTTTGTGCCATAATGATACTGGGAAATATGAATGCGCTCACACAACTTGAAGATGGTATGAGTCTTCCGATTTTCAATATAGCTAAATTTATAAATGCACCAATTTTATTATATGCATATTCAGTTATACTGTTCTGTGCATTTGTATCAACTGGTGTAGGAGTAGTATTTGGACTTGTAACAAGATTTGAGAAAGTTGGATTTAAATCATTAAATATTGAGCAAAGAAGAATAATTATATCACTCATTTCAATTGTGATAGCTACCTTGTTGTCATTTGCAGGACTTACAAAGCTTATAGCTGTAGGTTACGGATGGATTGGTAGAGTTTGCGTATTCTTGCTTGTAATACCTTTGGCAGTTGTGGCTCCTATAAAGAACGCGAAGTTTAAAAAGGAACACCCTGAAGTGGAATAAAATTTATAACTTAGGTTTATTATATAAGAGATATAGTAAACCTAAGTTTTTCTATAATCAGATATAAAAAAATATATAGGAGAAATGACAATATATGAGTGACAATCAAAAATTATCCTCACTGACTACGGAGCAAACAGAATTCAAGCGTGAAATCGGTGTATTTGGCGGAATAAGCATTATTGGTGGTATTATGATCGGTTCAGGTATATTTTATCTTGGGTCATATGTATTACAAAGAACGGGAATGAATAGCGGATTGGCATTGATTTGTTGGATACTTGCAGGTATTGTATCGTTAGTAGCAGGACTATGCTATGCGGAACTTGGAACAGCAATGCCAAAAAGCTGCGGAAGAGTAATATATCTCAATGAGGCTTTTTCATCCCGTGGTTGGATTTATGGCAGGTTTTACCGATTGGTTACTTGGTGGACCGGGTTCTATTGCTGCAGTTGCTATTGCTCTTATGAATGTAGCAAAATCTTTCTTTCATATTAGTGATTTTGGTATAAAGGTTGCAGCCATTATACTTATTATTGGAGCTACTATCTACAATTTAGTTGGGGTTAAGGTGGCTTCCGCCGTACAAAGCCTTTCAATGGTTGCAAAACTTGTGCCTATTGCAGTGGTTATGTTTGTTGCATTATTTGTTGGAAAAAGTAAGTCCGGATCTTTCGCTTGGATCGGCAAGTACTTATGCAATAGAACATAATACAAATGTGGTATCAATGTTAGCTATTGCAATTGTAGCCGCACTTTGGGCATATGAGGGATGGAGTAATCTAAATACTGTTGCTGAAGAAATAAAAAATCCAAAAAAGAATTTACCACTGGCTATTATCATAGGTATAGGTGGTGTGACTGTTCTATATGCATTGTTTAATTTTGCAATTATGAAAGTATTGCCACATGAAAAGATTGTAGAAATGATAAATAATGATGATTTGTATCTTGGAACGGCAGTTGCAAAAACGGTTTTTAGGAAATGCCGGTGGAATAATTGTTTCAATCGGAATGATATTCGCTATGTTTGGTACCATGAATGGAATGGTTCTTGCACAACCCTAGAATGTATTATGCTATGGCAGAAGAAGGACATTTTTTAAGAGTTTTTAAAAACTTCATCCAAAGTATAAAGTTCCAACTGTACCAATTATTGTTCAATGTATTTTTCTGTAGTATTAGTATTACTTAGAAATTTGGATCAGTTGACAAATCTTGTGGTAATAAGTGGAATGATATTTAATGTGTTGGTTATACTGGCACTTCCTATATTGAGACACAAGTATCCCAATATAGATAGACCTTACAAAGTGTGGTTATATCCGATATCTGTTATTGTAGTTGCATTGGTATTTGTAGATCTTTTGATTCAAGGTATTATAGAAGATCCTATAAACGGTTCATTGGGGCTTGTAGTTCCTGCAGCAGGTGCTGTTGTTTACTTTATCTTTTGATAAAAAGAATAAAAGAGTGAGGCGAAATAATATGAGAAAGGTCTTGTTTAATGCAAAAGTTTATGTTGAAAGAGGTAAGTTTGCAGAAGCTGTTCTGGTAGAAAATGATAAAATTGTTGCTGTGGGCAGTAATGATGAGATTAAAAATAATTTAGATGATAAGCAAAAGATAGAAGTAATTGACTGCAAGGGAAAAACTCTTATTCCTGGATTGAATGACTCACATTTACATTTTATGCAATTTGGCGAGACGAGAAATCAAGCTATGATTGAAGGTGTTACTTCGATAGATGAGATGATTGATATTTGCAAAAAGAATTTGCAAGTTCACATCCGAATTATGTGAAAGAAGGGCTTCATGCTATAGGTTGGAATCAAGATAATTTTATAGACAATAATAGATTACCTGATAAAAAGTGATTTAGATAAGATAAGTACTGAATTTCCTGTTGTGTTAGAGAGGGTATGTGGTCATATAATATCTACTAATTCAAAACTTTTTAGAAATATTGGATATAGAAAATAATAAGAACTTGTTTAAAGATGGAGACTTTCCTTGTAGGAGAGGATGGAAAGCCTAACGGTATTTTTTTACAGGTAACGGTTGCAATATTGCAAAACGTTTGATTCCGGATTTTTCACTTGAAGAACGTAGAAAAATTTTGATTGAAACCATGGAATATGCAGTAGCACATGGACTTACCAGTGTGCAAAAGTAATGATGTTGGAACAACATTTATGGATGGACCGGCTGCTTTTTAAACTTTTTCATGATATATATGATAAAGGAGAAGGATTGCTTTAGATATAGGCATCAAGTATGTTTTAATAATGTAGAAGACTTTAAAGAGTACTTAGAAAATGGTGAATATGTACATGGTGTTTATTCAAAAGATTCTTGGCTTACTCTTGGACCTTTAAAATTATTTAAAGATGGAAGTCTTGGGGCTAGAACAGCTCTTATGACAGATGGATATGTTGGTCGACCTGATGACCATGGTCTTGAATGGATTAGCGTTGAGGATATGGACAGGTACTGCAAGTTAGCTAAGGAAAAAGGACTTCAAGTTGTTACTCATGTTATTGGTGATGAGGCTGTAAAACGTACTATTGATAGTTATGAAAAGGCATTTGTGGATGGTGAAAATAAATTAAGACATGCTCTGATACATTGTCAAATTACAAGTAGTGAGTTAATAGATAGGATTGCTAAACTCAATATACTGGTTTTTGCACAGCCAATATTCTTAGATTATGATATGAAGATTGCGGATAATCTTGTAGGCTCTAAGCTTGCCTCAACCTCATATGCGTTTGGAAGTTTGGCCAAAAAAGGGGCGCATGTAGCGTATGGTACAGATTGTCCTGTAGAAGATTGTAACCCTTTTCCCAATCTATATATGGCTGTAACCAGAAAGGATAAAAATGGAAATCCTAGGGAGGGTTATTACCCTAATGAATGTGTTGATGTTGAAACTGCTATCGACGCTTATACATTGGAAAGTGCATACGGAGAGTTCATGGAAGATGTTAAAGGACGTATAAAACCCGGATTTTTAGCGGATATGGTGCTACTGGACAAAGATATTTTTACTGTGGAACATGATGATATAAAAAAATATATTGCCTGTATTGACTATGGTGGGTGGTAAAGTTGTATATAAGAAATAATGATGAATTCAAGTTATACCTGTGTTACAATGGTAGATATATGTGAATTGATGCCTAATCCCGTATGAATGTCATATTGTTCAATAAACTACTATGAAAACACTGCGGGCTGTTGCCTGCGGTGTTTTATGTCAAAAGACATGGTGATTGTAAAATGACATATTACAAATAAAAAAACTGCTTGCATTTAGTGGCTTCCTATGTTAATATTGTCAAGTAATGAGCGGTGTGGCGGAATGGCAGACGCGACAGACTCAAAAATCTGTTATTCGAAAGGGTGTGCGAGTTCGAGTCTCGCCACCGGCATTAAACTGTATGAGGAATTCATGCAGTGATGCAAAAATATAGTATCAAATCGGATATAGAGATGTAAAAATTAGACATAGCATAGAAAGTTTTAAAAATACTTCTATAAAATGGAAA
>BNJU01003067.1_pt1 | contig 26803 bp, 35 predicted proteins | sample 8539281 | NCBI WGS metagenome assembly BNJU01 (sample SAMD00202456, study PRJDB9452) | human saliva metagenome | isolation source: human saliva | place: Japan
CATGCAGAACATGTATCAGATGTAACAAACTTTATGTATTTATCTCCTGTAGTAGCAGCTATAGTGGCAGCTCTACTCATCGGAGAAATTCGAATTTAGGTCTTTATATTGGGGCGCCAATCATCTTATGTTCCCTATATATGTTTAACAAATGTAGATAATCAATTGAGTTAAACATCATTGTTTTCTTCTTTTTTTCTGATATACTTTTTACTAGAGAAACGTGCTATGTATATGCACAAATAAGAGAACCACTAATAAGTTGCAGCTTATCAGTGGTTCTTTTTTCTTGTGTTAATAATTTATAGAACGTAAAAAGACGGCACTGCACAAGTGCGCGACTTTAGTAGTGTCTATCGGTACATAGCGTAAAGAAACCCTTACACAAGCACAGCGACTTTAGTAGGGCAAGACCTTTGGCCGTGCCCGTTAAGCTAGCTGGAGCGAGCATATGTAGGGTTTTCTTTCACATTAAATACTATTACCTAAAGTTTAGTGTCTATTAATAAATATTATATTTTTAAGTTATGTACTGATATTAAAAATTTTGATATACTAAACAAGCATTTTTTTTGCAATTTTTGTTTTGAAGTAGTAAGGAGAGTTTCTAATGAAGGTGAATTGGAAATTATTCGCACCGCTTGTAGTAGCTATTCTTGTATGGCTCATCGGTGCTCCTGAAGGTCTTAGCGCAAATTCTTGGATTTACGTAAGTATTTTCGCAGGCCTCGTGGTAGGTTTGATTTTAGAACCAATGCCACCAGCTTTCATCGGTATCATTGCAGTTACCGTATCTATGTTGTTTAAAGTAGGTCCAGCCCCTGTTGTAGATAAAGCAACTGGCGTAGCAAAGGCGATTACTGATGCACAAGCTATCAGTTGGGGCCTCAGTGGTTTTTCTAATGCTATCGTTTGGTTGATCTTTGCAGCCTTCATGATTGGTATTGGCTATGAAAACTCTGGTCTTGGCCGTCGTATTGCTTTGTTCCTAGTAGCAAAGCTTGGTAAGTCCTCCTTGGGCCTTGGTTATGCCATTGCTATTACTGACCTTGTGTTGGCTCCATTTATTCCAAGTAATGCGGCTCGTTCTGGTGGTACGATTTACCCAATCGTATCTAGTATTTGTCCTATGTTCGATTCTTATCCAGATAAGAACCCTCGTAAAATTGGTTCCTATTTGAATTGGGTAGCATTGGCAACTACATGTGTATCTAGCTCCATCTTCTTGACTGGTGCAGCGCCAAACCCATTGGCTCTTGAATTGTCTGCTAAAGCTGGTATCGTGGCAGCTAACTGGGGCACATGGTTCCTTGCATTCTTGCCAGTAGGTCTTATCTTGTTCATCATCACTCCATTGTTGACATATGTATTCTGCAAACCAGAGGTGAAAGGTTCCCCTGAAATTGCAGCATGGGCAAAGGATGAGTATAAGAAATTAGGTTCCATGACACGCAGTGAAATCTTCATGGCTTTGATTTCTGTATTGGCTCTTGTATTGTGGATTGGTGCTTCTACATTCAAAATTAACCCAACTACAACAGCTTTAATTGTTATTATCTTGATGATTTTCACTAAGATTATGATATGGCAAGACTTCCTTGCTAACAAACCAGCATGGAACGTTTTGACTTGGTTCGCTACACTCGTACCTATGGCTGCGGGTCTTAAAAATGTAGGCTTTTTAGAATGGCTTGCTAAATCTGCAGGTGGTTCTTTAGTTTCTTTAGATCCTACAATGGCAGTTTTTGGTTTATTATTAGCATTCTGCTTACTTCGTTACTTCTTTGCTTCCGGCACTGCTTATGTAACAGCTATGGTAGGCCTGTTTGCTACTTTAATTCTTCAAATTCCTGGTGTTGATCCAGCTCAAGTTATGTTAATTCTTTTAGTACCAATGGGTATTATGGGTATCCTTACACCATATGGTACTGGTCACAGCCCAATCTGGTTTGCTAGTGGCTACAACAAAGGTCCTGAATTCTGGAAATTAGGGGCTATCTTTGGGATTATCTACCTTGCGATCTTTATCGTGGTAGGTATTCCATGGATTCAGTTCGTAATGCCACTTTTAGGCTAGTTTTAAAGCCCTAATATATCTCTCTGCGCTCCAGTTCTTCGCAAGTCGCTCGATAGATATATTAGGGCTTTTTCTATCCCAAAGTGGCATTACATCTGTAGGGAAGTCGCGCTAACAGAACGCTTCGTGGGTCTTTTTTATATCCCAAAGTAGAATGACTCACTCAGAGGTAAGTCGCTCGATAGATATATTAGGGCTTTTTCTATCCAAAATTGGAATTACATCTGTAGGTAGGTCGCGCTAACAGAATGCTTCGTGGGTCTTTCATAACCTAAAATGAAATGCTAGATTGTGTTATAATAGCGCATATAGGGGTTGTATATAAACGCGAGGTATAGATGTCTATTCTTGAACGTACGATACAATCAGTAATATTTGAACTGGGTGTGATTTTAATAGGCATGCTAGTCATTGAATTTATTCCTCATGAGGGGCAACCGTTGTTGCTGATGATATTAATTTCGTTGACTGCAGTCATATGGAATTTCATATTTAACTGGATCTTTGATAAATTAGTACCAGGTGATCGATTGGCACGAGGTCCCGTAATTCGTACGATTCATGCTGTATTGTTTGAAGGTCTATTATTGGCGGCTACGGTGCCAATGATTATGTACATGATGAGTATAACTCTGTGGATGGCCTTTATTACGGATATTTCAATGACATTGATTATCTTGGTATATACATATGCTTATAACTGGGTATATGACCGGGTGCGTCTATTCTTTGTGAAAGCTTAATCTTTTTGTTTGAGGTAAGTACCTCTTGTAAAATTTATATCGTATAAGGGGAGGTTCTTATGTCTACAAAATCTATTACAGGCACCGGACTTTTGTTGGCCGTAGCCTTGTTAGCGCAAAGTTTGCGCCTTATGTTTCCATTTATTCCAAATCAGATTAGCATGTTCCTTATCGGCTCTATCACATCGGCTACATTTGTGCTTGCCACATGGCGTTATGGATGGAAAAATGGTCTTGTTATTGCTTGGGTTGCGCCAGTTGTAGCACATTTACAAGGCATGTTGCCGTTGCCGCCATTTATCTTTATCACCGGTCTTGGCACTACTGCATATGTACTCGTAGCGTATTGGTTACAACATAAATCTACAATACTACTTATTATCGTTGCCACATTGGTGAAAGCAGGTGTCCTATTTGGTGGATATTCGTTATTCTTTTCTTTGTTTCAACTACCACCAAAGATTGTAAATGCAATGTTATTTGTATCTAGCTGGCCGCAACTTGTGACATCCTCCTTAGGTATTATATTGGCATTGCTTATTATGAAACGTGTTAAATAGGTTTAGAACTTATTTGTAGTAAATTAAATACACAATAAAAAGGTGTTACACATCCTTATTGTATTGATAACAGTTGGTACTGTTTCAATAGGGATGTAGTAACACCTTTTTATATGAGATATTCTATTGTTTTTTCTTAAAAGATTTTAGGATGAAACCACCCACAGTCCCAGTGATACCAAAACCTAAGAGGCCCATGCCAATTGTATGCATTAAAATACTACTTTGATTGTTTTTAGAAATTTCTTGGGCCGCTTGTACTGCGCTTGTAGCCTTTTTGGCTATTTCCACATTATTAGCTGATGGATCTGGAATAATAAATAAGATTACGATGGCAATGATTAGACTGATAATACCAGCAATGAATAAATACTTTCCGCGTTGATTTACTTTTTCCATAATACCCGCTCTTTTATATATCATGAAATAAGATATATACTATTCGATTTAATTATATACTGTATGTATATAAATGTAAATTAATAATTTTTGTTATGTGGTTTTTGGGATTAAAGGATTAATGAGTCCGATAAGAATTAAGTGAGAATTATCAGTTTATAAATAATTTAAAAAAAGTGAAAAAAATACTACATGCTTTATTTCAAAGGAGAGTAGATATTGAGAATATAAAAAAATAGTTAATAATTCAATATAGCATATAGATGGCATTCATATGTGATTTACGTTAAATTCATGAAAGCAGAATGGAGATAGTGTGTATAAGATTGTTATATCTTATTAAAAACGTTGATTATTTATAAGTAAAAAGAGTCTATTATAGTAAAAAGTACATAAAATTTTCCAATTTTTGAAACTTATCATAAAAAAATTGATGAGTATATGAATATGTTAAAGAACAATAGCAATCATGCTATTCACTGGGCTTACCAATATATTAGCCAATTAGCTAGTAATGGTATCCTTGTTGGTTACCCTGATGGCACATTCAAAGGCGATGCGACTATGACTCGTTACGAATTCGCAACAATGTTGTATCGTGCTCTTCAAAATGGTGCTCCTATCGATGACAACATGCGTCGTGCTATGGACGAATTCCAACCTGAATTACAAAATATTCGTCTTAACCATTACCGTGTTGACCGTATCTCTGATGGCGACAATGATCGTCATAAAACAGAACGTGTTCGCGTTAACAACGAACCATATAACCAACGCGACGTTTACGGTTCCCGTATTACCCAATAATACAATAATAAATTCCCCTCGAGCTTGTGAAAGCTCAAAAGCAGGATGTATCTATGTGATACATCCTGTTTTTTTCTTTTATTGCTACGGTTATAAAACTTCATCGAATATTTATGTAAAATAGTTGCATTTAGATACGCATAGGAGTATAATTACATTCGTGGTAATAAATATACAGAATATATGTATAAAATCATAAATATAGTAGTTTGATAAAGATATAAATATGAGGGTAAGACAATGAAAGAATTTAGACAGTTAACAGTAGAAGATACAGCGGAATACCATAAGGTTTTAATTGATGGTTATGCGGCTATTAAGGATTTTCCTATCACCTTTGATGCCATTGATTTTACGGAAGAAGAGTCCAAAGAATGGATAGAAAACTATCCTGTATATGGATTGTATATTGATGGACAATTAGTGAGCTCTATTACATTCTGTATGCCATGGGTTAAATACTCTACACCGGATAAATTCCCACATATTGCCCATTTTGTAACAGCACCAGCTTTCAAAGGCAAAGGCTATGCACGGGAAACTCTAGGCTATGCAGAAGAGTTGTTAAAAACGCAGTTTAAAACGCCAGCCGTTACATTAGGTACAGCTAAAGAACATCCATGGTTGCCTAAGATGTATGAATCCTTCGGATTTAAAGCATATGACCAAGTGCATTTTAGAGGAAAACAACATACAACAGTATTGTTTAAAAAAGATTTGATCTAATTGCATCAGAAACGTGGAAGGGCTTTATAATATATACACCTCGTGAGAGTATCCTCATGAGGTGTATTTTTTTAGTACAAGATAGTGCAGAATTTTTACATTTAGATATATAATATATACATATATGTTATATCTATACGTTCAGCTTTGAATGGTAGATGGTTTTTGAAAGGATGTGAGACTATGTTAGTCTTATCTGGTATTTTAGTGATGGTCATCGGCTTGATGCTGCGCTTTAATGCCTTGTTAGTTGTCGTAGCCGCAGGTTTTGTAACGGGCCTTGCAGGTGGTCTCAGTATCAACGATATCGTTGGCGCTATTGGGGAAGCCTTTGTTAAGAATCGTTATATGTCATTATTTATTCTAATTTTACCTGTTATTGGTCTTATGGAACGTCACGGTTTACGTGAACGGGCTGAAATTTTGATCAGTAAAATCAACGCTGCTACAGCAGGTCGTATCTTTATGATTTACTTATTTGTACGCCAAGTAACAGTGGCCTTTGGTATTAATATGTCCGGTATGGTTGCCATGGTACGCCCATTGATCGCTCCTATGAGTGAAGCTGCGGTAGCACAAGGTCGCCCTGTATCACAACGTACTCTCGATAAGGTGCGTGGTGTGGCTGCTTCTGCAGATAATAGTGGTAACTTCTTTGGTCAAAACCTATTCCTTGCTGCCGGTGGCTTGCTACTCATCAAGGGCGTTATGGAACAATTAGGTTACAACGTTGAATTAACAGATATGGTGCTTTACGGGTTGCCAACAGCTATCTGTGCTTATATTGTTAACTTCATTCGTTTTATTATCTTTGATAAAACGATTCAAGCTTCTGTAGCACGTGACGAAGCGGATATGAAGGCTGGTAAATTGGTACCAAACGAATTTAATATCCTCGTTACACCAGAAGGATTAAAGAAGGAGGCTGAATAATATGTTAGAACTTATCTATAAAATGCAGCCCTTAGATTATGTATACCTTCTCGTAGGGATTATTTTATTTATCTTCGCTATTCAATCATTCCGTGATAAGGAACATAAATATCGCATCGGTACAGGACTATTCTGGCTCTTGTACAGCGTATCCTTTATCTTTGGTTCGTATTTATCTAAGGAAATCAACGGTTGGCTAGTTATCATTATGGCCGGCATCGTGTTAGTAAAACAATTAGGCAAAGGTCATTACTTTGAATCTCCTATTGAATTTAAAAAAGGCGAAGCTGTTCGTATCGGTAATGTCATTTTTGTACCGGCCTTGCTTGTTGGTATTATCACATTCATCATTGGCTTCTTTACTAAATTGGGCGCTCTTGTAGGCCTCGGTATTGCGGCTATCATTGCGATGTGCGCTGCTCTTTACATTACGCGAGGCACTATCAACCAAGGCTTCCACGAAGGTCGTCGTCTCATCGATGCTATCGGTTGGACCGCTATTTTATCCCAATTATTAGCGGCTCTTGGTTATCTATTTAATTTGGCTGGCGTTGGTAAAATTATCTCTGGTGCTGTAGCTAGTATAGTACCTGCCGATAATGTATTCCTCGTTGTTGTAGCATACTGCCTCGGCATGGTTATCTTTACTATGATCATGGGCAATGCCTTTGCTGCTTTTGCCATGATTACCAGTGCTATTGGTATTCCAATGCTCGTTGTAGCTCATGGTGCTAACCCAGCAGCTGTTGGTGCTATCGCTATGCTTGCAGGCTATTGTGGTACCTTGATGACACCTATGGCGGCGAACTTTAACATCGTACCGGTAGCGCTCCTCGAAATGCGCGACCAATACGGCGTTATTAAAGCGCAAATTCCAATTGCATTGGTTATGCTTGTATTGAATATTTTATTGATGTACTACTTTATTTAAGACCTTGTTCTGTGGTTGAACAATCTTTTGAAATATTCTTATGAGGTGTTATGATGAAAACAATTTTAATTACTGGATTTGATCCATTCGGTGGTGAACCTATTAACCCTGCATGGGAAGCGGTAAAAACAATGGATGCTTATACAGATGGCGATTACAAGGTGGTCACTCAAATGGTACCAACTGTACGTTATACATCTGTTGATACTGTGAAAGCAGCCGCTGAAAAATGCGAACCAGATTTCATTCTATGTGTTGGCCAAGCTGGTGGTCGTACAGATATCACGGTAGAACGTGTTGCTATTAACTGCGACGATTTCCGTATTCCAGACAATGCCGGCAACCAACCAAAGGATGAACCAATCGTAGCCGATGGTCCTAGTGCTTATTTTGCAACATTGCCTATTAAAAACATCGTCAATGCATTGCACCAAAATGGTATTCCTGCAAAGGTTTCTAACACAGCTGGTACATTCGTATGCAATCACTTGATGTACGGCGTATGTCACTATGCAGCGCAAAAGGGCAATATTAAGGCCGGTTTTATGCACATTCCATACTTGCCATCTCAAGTGGTGGATAAACCAAATCAACCTAGCATGGCTGTTGAAACTGTACGAGCTACATTAGAAACCATCGTTCACGTATTGGCTCATGGTGAAAGCTACGCCGCACAGGATATTACGTATACAACACCACATGAATAAGCGGCGTCTCTAATATGTTGTATCGTATTTACATAGTATTATGATGCTATGTAGAGCATATAGATTCATATAGTTTGTTTGTGTATAGATGAGAGTGGGTTATCTCTATGAATAGAAAATTAGTAGCAAGTTTAGTTTCTTGTTTTGTATTGGGTTCTGTCAGTGCCTATGCAGCCAATCCATTTAGTGATGTAGAGCCTTCTAGTTGGGCCTATCAATCAGTAGAACAATTGGCATCTGCCGGTATTATTAATGGCTACCCAGATGGGACTTTCAAAGGCAATAAAGATATTACACGCTATGAAATGGCTCAAATGGTAGCGAAAGCCATGGCGAATCAAGACCGCGCTAATGCAGAACAACAAGCTATGATCAATCGCTTGGCCGATGAATTTAGTAATGAACTCAATACATTGGGCGTGCGTGTAGCAAAATTAGAAGATCAAGTGGGCAATGTAAAGGTAACCGGTAATTATCGTTTACGCTATCGCGGCAGCCAATTGAAAAATGATGCGTATGCTTATGGAAAGCATTCCTCCTTTGATTATCGGGCGCGTGTGATTTTTAATGCTAAGGTCAATGATAAAACCGATGCCGTTGTTCGTGTACAAGGTTCCGGTGAGCTCGGCAATAGCAATGCTAATATAGCTCAGGTAAATCTTGCCTATGTAGATCATCATTTTGGTAAAGGACACAACATTGCGCGTAGGTCGTCAACTCTATACGCCTGCACTAGGGCTCATGTATGATGACCTCATCGATGGGGCGCGCCTCATGTATAAACATGGTAAGCTAGATGTATCCGCTAGCTATGGTTACTGGTGGGGTGGTGCAGGTACGTACCAAAATAAGGAAAACACTATCTCTGCAGCTATGCTAGAAGTAAAAGGTAAACTTAATAAACATGTTACCCTTGGCGGTATGTATGGCCGATTCCATAATGGTAAATTATACCAAGGTCAAGACATTGATGCGGCTACAGGTAAACAAGTTAAATCCTTTATCGATTCCCCGTACAAAAATATTTGGGGCCTTAACGCGAACATGAACTTTAACCGTTGGAACGTATTCGGCGAATGGCTTACTGCACCAGGTGTATCCAATTCCCAAGCTTGGATGGCTAGTGTAGGTTATGGTAATTACAATATTAGTAAAGCTCGTACTTATAGCGTACGTGGTCAATATTACTATGAAGAAGCTAACTCGCCTGTCTTCAGTAGTGCCTTTGCACCGGCCTATAGCTTCTACAATCAACACTATGTGGATACTAAGGGCGTTGCTCATGTACGTAATGGTTTTAAAGGCTTTGTAGCTAATGTAAACTACGTACCATTCCAAAATGTATCCATCGGTGCTTACTATGGCTTCGGCAATAAAGACATGGACGGTAATAAATTAGGTGATTACTGGCGTACAGACGTGAACTTTATGTTCTAATCTCAGAACGTCCTATACATGTGGTTTCAGAATTAGAACAGGCCTGTACTAATTCTCAGAAAGGGATATAGGGTACTAAAAAATAGAACAGGCCTGTTCTATTTTTGTAGAGAGTTGTTCAAAATGTAATAAGAGGCTGTCATTGCTGACAGCCTCTTTTGCTATTGTTGAGGTATATTAGGATGCATGAAATTGATGTATTTTTCGTCGAGTAAACGTATGAAAATAAGCAGATCGTTGTTGGATATAGGATTCTAATATATCTAATTTTGCATCTGTTAGTATATCTGATGGGATACGATTAAATTTAAATCCTAATAATGGTGTTAACATGGCACGGTGCGAATCGTGAAGATATAATTTTGCCAATGTATCAAAGGAGAGTCCCCAAAAACTGATATCTTTTCACACCATTTAAATCTGCATATTCATCGTTAGTTATATTGTAGAATAATGAATTTCCATGATCAAATAAAGGTGCAGGACCTAGGATACGATTGCTTTCATTATCGATGAGAACACCAAAATTGTTGAGATGTCGGTCAGTATTATGAATGAGTGCATCGAATACCATCATATCAGAAAATGGGATAATACCGTACAAGCTAGCTATATCGTGCTGTGTGTCATATAACATAAGTTCGTCACGAGATATCGTTTCTTTTAGGAGACCAGATATAGGCATGTATCCGACCTGTTCCGATGTGAATAGAGGGCACGCACTAACTAGTTGGTTGTGGAATGTAGTGAGTTTATATTCCACATGTGCTAACCCCATAGCTGCTGCAATCTGACTAGCATATACTTCACTGAGTGCCTCAAGCCCTCCATTGGCATAGCGAGGTGTTGAACCTTTGTATAAATAGATGACACCATTTTCACGATGCCAACACTTACGGAGCATGCCGTTTGTTGTGTATTCTGGGGTCGTCACAATCCCTTGTATATGACTATCTTCGCCTGTGAAAGCGATGCCTGCCACAATTTCGCTAAATGGATTGTCGTATAAATTAACATCTGACCATGAAATAGTGGAATGAGTCGGTTTTACCCAATATGTATCATTTAGGGATAGACCATAGGTTACATCTAAATATCGATATGGATTTTCTGTATCTGAAATGGCATCTAATAAATTCTCAACAAATGCACGATTATTTGGAATCTTACGTTGTAATAACCAATTTTTTAGTCCTTTTATGGTAGGTTGCATATTTATTGGCAATGTCGCATTATCTATGATTGTTAAATCAGAAATATCCATGCGAACCAATGTGGTTAAGTTGACAACATCTTCGTGCCTCTCGATGCAAAACTGCAAGAGAGGGTATCCTGTTGAGTAATACATACTCCATGTGAATCCTCCTTTCCTTTGAGTTTTATATATGCTCATTATAGCATAAGAAAAAACCTTTCTATGGATGTAGTTACAACTCAGATTATCTGAGTTTATTAGCTTTTAGATTGGATGCTATAATAAATAATATAAAGTTGTTTACGGAGAGTAATGATAATGTATGAAATTGTAAATGAATCTAATTTAACAATAGCATTTGATATGGATACACAACTATCTCCTTTTTGGAGCCTTTTGGTATTTATATTAAACAAGGGAATCATTGTTGCTCAGCTATCATTGATACCGGTGATTGGTGGGGGATACATAGAGGTTATAATGAGCTTGTCGACATGAATCAAACTTGTAAAGGAAAAAGCGAGTTTTTCGCCATTATCTGAGTAGCGGTGGCAATAAACTTATATTTACATTAGATTCCAAAGGTGGTCTTAATATCAATATTGTTATATGTGAGTATAATTACGAGTGTAAGATGACTATTGAAAGCTTAGACCAAACGTATTTACCCAAGTTTATTGAGTTTTTTTCAAAGTTTTTCTTGAACGAGAACCTAAAGAAATTTAGTTTATATTGCATAAATCTAAAAAAATTATTGAAGTAGGCATATAATAGCTATATATTTTATAAATTAGTACACGCCTGTACCAATTTCAAAGTAGCTTATATAGTAGTTTCAGAATTAGAACAGGCCTGTACTAATTCTCATAAAAGGGTATATAGGGTACTAAAAAAAATAGAACAGGCCTGTACTAATTCTCATAAAAGGGTATATAGGGTACTAAAAAAATAGAACAGGCCTGTACTAATTCTCGGAAAAGGGTATATAGGGTACTAAAAATAGAACAGGCCTGTACTAATTCACAGAAAGGATATATAGGGTTCCTACAAAATAGAACAGGCCTGTTCTATTTTGTAGAAGGGGATGTATTCGAGCCCCTATCTCCTAATGTTCTATAATTTAGCAATTAAAAAAGAGTCGCTCCAAACGGTGCGACTCTTTTTCTGTACCCAGTTTCTATATACAATTATTTTTGTAACAACTTTAAGATCTGCAGGAATTTTTAGCTTCTACAGCTTCGCCTTTTGATAACTTTTTGAGCTGTATCGATAGCGATTTTACCCATTTGGTCTGGTTGTTGAGCAATTGTTGCAGCCAATGTGCCGTCTTTAACAGCTTTGTCTGCATCAGCAGTACCGTCAAAGCCTACGATGAAGATTGTTTTGCCTGCGGATTTAGCTGCTTGGATAGCGCCCAATGCCATTTCGTCGTTATGAGCGAAGATAGCTTGTACGTCTGGGTTAGCTTGCAAGATATTTGTTGCTACGTTCAAACCTTTTGTGCGGTCGAAGTCAGCACTTTGTTTTGCTACTACTGTTAAGTCTTTGTCAGCTACGTTGTGGAAACCTTGGCCACGTTCACGAGTTGCGGAAGCACCAGGGATACCTTCGATTTCAGCTACTTTTGCAGCTTTGCCAACTTTATCAACGATTAGTTGAGCTGCCATTTCGCCGCCTTTTACGTTATCGGAAGCGATGTGAGCAACGACTTTGCCTTTGTCAGCAGAGCGGTCAACAGTGATTACAGGAATGTTTTTAGCATTTGCTGCTTCTACAGAAGTAGAGATAGCTGCAGAGTCTACAGGGTTGATGATCAATACGGATACGCCGCTTTCAATTAAGTCGGAAATATCATTTGCTTGTTTTGCAGGGTCATTTTGAGCATCAACGATTTTAACTTTAAGACCAAGCGCTTTAGCTTGAGCCTCAACGCCTTCTTTCATAGATACGAAGAATGGGTTGTTCAATGTGGAAACAGAGAAGCCGATAGTGCCGGATTTTTTGTCGCCGCCGTTATCAGCGCTTTTACCACAGCCTGCTACAAGACCGATAACCATAACGGCCATCGCCAACAGTAACAATAGTTTTTTCATAGGAACCTCCTAGGCTTTCTTACGGTCTGCAAGAACAGCCAGTAAAATAACAATACCTTTTACAACTTGTTGATAGAAACTGGAAACGTCGAGAATATTTAACCCATTGTTGAGGGTACCGATAATGAGGGCACCAATTAATGTGCCAACGATATGACCACGACCACCAGCAAGGCTTGTGCCACCAAGAACTACTGCTGCGATAGCGTCAAGTTCGTAGCCTGCACCTGCTGTAGGTTGTGCAGAGTTAAGACGAGAAGTGATGATTGCACCAGCGATACCACAGAGCATACCAGTCAAGGCATACACGAAGATTTTAACGCGGTCAATCTTGATACCAGCAATGTAACTAACCTTTTCACTACCACCTACGGCGTATGTTTTACGGCCTAAGGATGTGCGGCTCAATACGAACCAGAGGATGATGAAAGCAAGGAACATTGTGATAGCTGGAACTGGAAGGCCTGCAATATCCCCTTGACCAAAGCCGTGGAATAGAGGATCTTGTGTAAGACCGGAGATTGGGTTACCGTCTGTGAATACTAGCGTCGCACCACGGTAGATTGTCATGGTCGCCAAGGTAGCGATAAATGGAGCTACGCGGCCATAAGTAATAACGAGACCGTTAATACCGCCCAATACAAGGCCTGCACCGGCGGCTAATACAATAGCTAATACAGGGTCAGTACCAGTTACGATGAGGTTGGCCATTACTGCACTAGAGAGGGCAAGGATAGAACCAACGGATAAGTCGATACCGCCAGTTAAGATGACGAAAGTCATACCAAAGGCGATGATCGCATTGATGGATACTTGGCGTAACAAGTTACGCAAGTTAGAGAATTCAAGGAAACTGTCGTTCATGACAGAGATAATGATAAATAATAGGATAAGGCCGATGAGGGGGCCTAATTTTTTTACATATTGTAGAGCTTTGCTGTCCATTATTGTCCTCCTGTGGCTAATGTCATAATCGATTCTGGTGTTGCATCGCAGCGGTCCAAGATACCTGCTACGCGACCTTCATGAATGACCATAACGCGGTCGCTCATGCCGAGCACTTCAGGTAACTCAGAGGACACCATGATAATGGACACACCATCGTTCGTTAATTCGTTCATTAAATCATAAATATCACGTTTCGCGCCGATATCGATACCGCGTGTCGGTTCGTCCATGATGATAATGGATGGCTTTTTTTACCAACCCATTTCGCGATAACCACCTTTTTGTTGGTTACCACCAGATAGGGACGATGCCGGTTCGTGAATAGATTGTGTTTTAACGCCTAGTTTTTTAGACAATTCGTCAGCAAAGGAGTTGAGTTTGCCCTTATCAAGTATATGAGATGGACAAATATCGCCAAGGTTCGGCAATGTAATATTGGAACCGATGGAGAAGTCGAGGATCAAGCCTTCGCTCTTTCTGTTTTCTGTGATGAAAGCAATGCCAGCTTTGATGGCATCTTCTGGTTTTTTACAGTTGAGAACGGAGCCGTTAACCGTTACGGTACCGCCATTGTGTTTATCTACGCCGAAGATAGCGCGCATAATTTCTGTACGGCCAGCGCCCATGAGGCCTGCTACGCCGAGGATTTCGCCTTTGCGCAAGGAGAAGGAAATGTCGTTGTCGAAACCTTCTGGTTTGAGGTTATCAACGCTCATGACTACTTCGCCTGGTGTTGTGGTACGAGCAGGGTAGAACTCGTCGATAGAACGTCCTACCATGTGGCGTACCACTTCATCTACAGAAATCTCAGCAGTTGGTTTTGTAATGATGGTGTGACCATCACGCATAACCGTGATGGTATCGCATTCGCTAAATACCTCTTCCATACGGTGAGAGATATATACGATAGCCACGCCGCGTGCTTTCATTTTGCGCATCATTTTGAACAATGTCGCCGTTTCACGTTCTGTGAGGGCTGCTGTCGGTTCGTCCATGATGACAACCTTGGCATCTAACATCAAGATACGAAGGATTTCCGTCATCTGTTGGTGACCGACGGAGCAAAGACCTGCTTCCGTTGTGAGCGGCAATTCGATACCCTAGTTCGCGGCACGTATTTTTGTGCTTCTTCGAGCATCGCCTTTTTATCGAGCATACCGAATTTATTGCGCTTTCGGTCTCATTAAATATAGATTTTTCTAACAATGTTAGATTTGGCCAAATGTTGAGCTCTTGGTGGATGAAAGCTACACCGTTTAGCTCGGCCTCTCTCGGGTTCGAGAAGGTCCGCTCTACGCCGTCGATGGTGATTTTACCAGCATCTGCCTTGTGAATGCCCGTAAGGATATTCATGAGGGTGGACTTGCCGGCGCCGTTTTTCGCCCATCAAGGCGTGAACCTCGCCCTCCTTGAGGGTAATACTTACATCGCGTAGTACTTGGTTCGTACCAAATGCCTTTGCAATGCCTGACATAACAATTTCCATAACTACTCCTATATGATTGGTGAAAGTATCTCTTAATCTATTGCTCTAGGGACGATCGCTGAAAATACAATCGGCGTGCAAGATAATGTTCGCATACGGAGATGCTTCACCAGTTCTAATAATGCATTTGCATTGTTTTGTTGCTTCTTTGAAAGCTTCATGGCTCGTTTCAATCCATTCGTATTGATTGGATGGGAAGGTGGACTCCAAGAAGTCATAAGCTTTCAGGATTATATTTCCTTAATTTCCTTTGCCACATGAATCGCTTCGATTTCATATGCTTTAGCGATGATGGATACCACTTGTTCAAAAGCTTGGTACACCAAAACTCTAAAGCTAAGATCAATCTTTTTGAACCCTTCAGGTACTGGTAATCCGCAGTCAGAGATACAAATTGTATCTGTGTGACCTAAATCAGCAAGTACCTTAGCAATATGGCTATTTAAAATTCCGTGTCGTTGCATATAAATTCCTTTCATTCCAATGAATGAGGCTGTTAAAGCCTCGTTCATTGTTCCTTTTATTATATAGAGGTCGAAAGTATTCGTTATTAGATAAATGTTTGTTGGAGCTGACTAGGACTTTCAAAGCGACTTTGGCCCTGCGAAGGCCGAAGGCCGTAGTCAGACCCGGCCGGTGGAGCTTTTAAAGTCCTAGTCAGCTCCCTTCTATTTATCTGATAAGAATGCGTCGACCTCATCCTTCGTAGGCATGCCACCTTGGGCGCCCAAACGTTGGATGGAGAGGGCCGCAGCTGCATTGCCGTAGTGCAACGCGTCAGCTAAGCTTTTACCATTAACGATAGCTGTTGCGAAGGCACCGTTAAAGGTATCGCCTGCGCCTGTTGTATCTACTGGTTCTACCTTGAAACCAGGATACGATGTGAATTTCGCCATCGTCTGCATAGCCTACACCCTTGCTACCAAGGGTAACGATAATCTTGTTTTCATTAGCTAATAATGTTTCCTCTGTAGTTTTGTTAGGGTAGAGTGCCGATAATTCGTGCTCGTTTGGTGTAATATAGGTTGCTAGTTCCAACCATTCAGGATTGAGGTCGCCTGCTGGAGCCGGATTTAAGAGGACTTTACATTAGCCTCGTGACAACGACGAACGATATATTCGATAGTTGGAATAGGAATCTCGTTTTTGCACCATTACGAGATCTGCTTGTTCGATAGCAGACCAAGCATTATCGACGACAGATTGGTCCACCTTAGCATTAGCACCTGCAATGACAATAATGCTATTGTCGCCTTCAGCTAATGTGATGTGAGCTGTACCTGTTGTCGTATTTGGGACAGTGACGATATAGTCCGTATTGATATGATTTTTCTTTTGAGGTTATCCAAAATCATTTGGCCGTATGCATCTTCGCCGATGCAACCTACCATGGTAACCTCTGCGCCTAGACGAGCGGCAGCTACCGCTTGGTTTGCACCTTTGCCGCCGTGAGCGATGTGCAATTCGTTGCCCATAATTGTTTCGCCTGCTGTAGGGACGTTTATCCGCGAGGACCACAATATCCATGTTGCAACTACCTATAACAACAATGCGATTCATGATATAACTCCTTATATATCTATTAGTGTATCTTAATCTGTATATTAGTATAGCGTAAATAACGTGGTTTATCTACATAAATAAGGATAAATTATGGGAATTAAAAAAACGGTATACACTTTTCTGGACATGAAAATGTATACCGAATGTATTTTATAGTTTTATAAACCGTTAAGGATATTAATGTAATCTTGTCGTTGATCCACTATAGAGAGTAAGTAAATAGTTTTAGTTTCTTCTACAACTGTATAAAATATAATGAGTTTGTTTAAAATTAGCATACGAAAATCATTGTCTTTAAGATTTCTGATTTTTAGGGGTATTACCCTATATGGATGTAATTGAAGATTTAAAATAGCTGTTTGGATATTTTTCTTTAACTTGTAGTGCTGTCTCTTTAGAAAATTGCATAGCTACATAGAGTATTTGTTGATGCAGTTCTTTGGTGAATTTTTCTGTAGGAATAATGGTGTAAGTTTTTATTGTCATTATCTTACTCCATTTGTTCTAACATGTTATCGATGCTATTAAAAGCTTCTTCTACGGTAGTAGTTCGACCATGAATAATGTCATTTTTGACCCTCTATTAGGGATGATAGTAACTCGATTTTTGCTTTTAACATATTATATGTATTATATCCCAAACTGACAGTATCACCACGACCATTTACGGTAATTATGGCCGCCTCATCTTTTAATTGTAAGGTCTTAGATATTTCAGGATATTTATTTCGTAAATCTGATGATGGACGAATTGTTTCACGTAAGATGCCCATATTTATCTCCTTATAATTTACAATATCTCTATTTCTAATTTATATACTGTAATTATATCATTTAAATGATATAATTACAGTATATTTTATGTTGAAGTATTAAAGATAGTACTTCGTTATAAAATAAAAGACTATCTTCCTATTCAAGATAAGAAAGATAGTCTTTGTATCCTATAAAAACGATGGTTTATCGTAGTGTGTACCCGGTTCACCCACACCAATGCTGGCACGGCTGAATGGCGTTTCATCTTCAACGTGTAGGATATCATACACGGCTTTTTACCACAGCTCTCGTGTAACTTGTGCATCATTGAAAGGAGCACCTTCAGGGATGAATTCATAATTTGTGTTTTCCATATCGTTATAGAGCCAAGGTAGACGTAAAATCGTGTAGTTTAAGTTGGATTCGCGTAATACGTTGCGCGCCTGACGTTCGCCTTGCACATAGCTAATTGGTAGACTATCGAAGGTAAATTTTTCTAAAGCTGTTGGAAATTCACCAGATAAGCCAGCCATGGATAAGCCGATGATACGACGAATGTTTTTGGCGAGCAAGTGCTTTCACAATCGCCATATCACTGCCCGTTTCCATAGCACTAAGGAATACGACTTCTGTATTCTTAACGGCTTCCTCTAATTTTTTAGGATTTTGAAAGGATCCTTCGATAACGGTTATCCGTTCGTGTTCTAAAATTTCAGGATGAATGCGTGTGCTCAATTGGCGTCCATATAATGTGATGTGCATATCTGTATATGTTAGAAGTGTTGCTGTCAATCGTTGTGCGATTTGGCCTGCAGCGCCTAAAATTGTGATATATTTGTACATGTAGACCTCCTGTGTGGGCGTAATTAATATATGCATTATATCATAACTATGTGACGAGGAAGTGAGAAAGCTATGTATAGAAAGATTTTGAATATAAAACCTATTTTAGATTTACGTAATTATTCTGAAGTATTGCGTGATGCCGCTATAGATAGTCCCGTATTCTTAACTAAAAATGGTAGAGGCCGATATGCAATTATGGATATTCAAGATTATGAACGTGTAATGGCTACAATAAAACTTATCGGCGCTTTAGAGATAGGTCGTAAATCTGGTGAAGAACAAGGGTGGATTTCATCAGAACAACTAAAAAGTGAATTGGGAGTTTAACGATGGATAATCAAATTAGCTATGCGTATGCACATAAAGCACTATCATTAATAGATGGTGCTATAAAATGATTTTAATAGTAACATGAAGATGCGTGAACACTCTTTATAATTTGAATGCATTGTGATTTAATGATATAAAAGTAAGATTTTATTTAATTTTAATCTGTAATTGAAAGAGAGAAGGCATTCATTACAAAATTATTTGGAGGGAACTAACATGAAGTTTTTAGATCAATTAGGAGATGCTGTAAAGGATGTAAAAGAATTAGCTAAGTCTAAAGCTAGTGTTGTAAAAGATTTAACTGCTGATGCTGCACAAGAAGTAAAGATATTGGCTAAAGAAAAAGCAAAAGATGTGAAGGCTAAATCTGTTGATGCGGCGCAAGAAGTAAAGGTATTAGTTAAAGAAAAGACGGCAGATGTTAAAGCTAAATCTGCTGATGCAGCACATGATGTAAATGAATTAGTAAAAGCTAAGTCTGCAGATGTGGCAAAAGGACCTAGAAGTGACCCTTAAGGTGAAGGCTGAAGAGCTAAAACAAAAGTCTAGAGAAGTAAAAGATATAACTGCTGATGCGACTAAAAGATATTACTGAAACAGTTAAAGAAAAAAATCTGCAGGGCGGCAAAAGACATTAGAGCGAAAGTTGTTGAAAAACTAGCGAAGATAAAAATTCAGAAAATAAAAAAATGAGAATGGCTTGATATTCTTAGTTGGGTATTAAGCCATCCTTATTTTATTTTTAGAATAAACGATGAAGTTAATGTTTTACAAATGATATAATTGTATATATAAATTTCTTAGCTTTTATGTGGTGTGTAATCTAAGGAAGGGGTAACTATATGTCGGATGGTCCATTTTTAACACCAAGAGAACAGGTAGAACATAGTTTATCTAAAGGCATTACATTTAATGACATCACTGAATCATGAGCAGAAGAATATTTGGTAGAGAATAATAACTATTTTAAGCTTAGAGCCTTTTAGAAAGAACTTTTCAAAAATCGACTAAAACTGGAAAGTATATAAATCTAGATTTTAGCTATTTAATAGATTTAGCGTGTATTGATAATAGATTGAGAAAAATCATGCTAGAGATGGCTATTGGTATAGAGCATTTTTCAAAAGTTCATTTATTATCTATTTTACAGCAGAATAATATTGATCCCTATGATGTAGTTGAGGAATATATGGATCATCTAGAGGAATCTAATCTTGAACAATTACGGCATGACTTATGGAAAAATAGTGGTAGCTTATATTGTGGTAATTTATATGCTAAATATATTGATGATCAAAATAAACGTTGTCCTGTATGGGCTTTTTCTTGAAATGATTTCCTTCGGACAGTATTTATACTTCTATAAATATTGTGCAGATATATTGCAAAAAGACTGAGATTACAGAACGATTATACTTAATGTATATAGTTAAAAGTTTACGGAATGCGTATGCTCACAACAATTGTATTATTAATGATATAAATTCTACACATAATAAAACGTATTAATACTAATTTATCATGTGAATGTGTTAAATTTATAAAATCTCCATCAAGCAGACGTAGACATTTGAGACATATTTCAACTTATCAAATCTTAACTACGATGTACGCTCATCAAAGAATATGTATTAGTACTGGTGTTCATCAACATATATGCGGTGAATTAGATGAACTTAAGAAACGCTTTTTCCGAGATAATGATTATAGGTTACATGATAATATAAAGGCTACATTTGATGTGTTTATTAGAGCTATTGACACATGGTTTCATATAATGTAATATTTAAGTACATAGAAAAACCATTTTGGTTTTTCAAGACGGCATCGTTAATTCGGTGTTGCTTTTATTTTTTTATATAAGCACCTGCGGGGTGCTTTTTCATATTTAAAACAGTAGTTGTTTGTAATGGTATAATATTGATATAAAATACGTAAAAATACATGTTTTTAAAGTCATATATTAAAAATTAAAGCTTTATATGACTTTGCATGTATTATTGATAATGCAAGGGTTGAAACGATGATTAATATACGAAAAACTAGAAAACGAATTATGGGAAGCTGCAGATGCGCTACGTGCAGGATCTAAAACTGACGTCAAATCAATATTGTATGCCTGTTTTAGGGACTTATCTTCTTGCGCTATGCATATAGTCGTTTCAAGCTTGTTGAGGCTGAAATTTTAAAAGATAGACCTATGCGTAATGGCCGCGTTATGCCTGTAGAGGCTAGTGACTTTAAGGCAAAAAGTGCACTTTATTTGCCAGTAGAAGCACAATATGATTATCTTCTTAATTTGCCAGAGGATATCAAAGGTGTAGCTTTAACTAGTAAAGATGGTCAAGTTATGAATAGCCTCGGTGAAGTAGTAAATAATGCTATGGCTTTAATCGAAGATCAAAGTGCACAGTTAACAGGGATATTGCCCTAAGAACTATACAGACTTTTTCAGATGAGCTATTAGCAGAAATCCTTCGTATCTTTAATAACTCTGCCCTTGATGAAGTAGGTGGAGACATTATTGGTCGAATTTATGAGTATTTCTTAAACAAATTCGCTAAGAACATTGCTTCCGATGATGGTGTGTTCTTTACGCCTAAGTCTCTAGTTAAGATGATTGTTAATGTTCTTGAACCGACACATGGTACGCTATTTGACCCTGCCTGTGGATCTGGTGGTATGTTCATTCAGTCTGGAGACTTTGTCAATTCTCATGGGATGAATGCCAATAGTGCGATGACATTTTATGGTCAAGAAAAGGTTGAGTATAATGCTCAGCTTTGTTTAATGAATATGGCTGTTCATGGTTTTAACTGGTGTTATTAAATCTGGTGATGAAGGCAATAGCTTTTTACAATGATGCGCATCAATTAGATAGTCGCTGTGACTATATTATGGCGAATCCTCCATTTAACGTAGATAAGGTTAAATCTGAATCTACACAGTGACGAGGACGTTTGCCATTTGGTATGCCTGGAGTTAATAAAAACAAGGAAATTGGTAATGCCAATTATCTGTGATTTCTTATTTTTATAGTTATTTAAATGATACCGGTCGAGCTGGTTTCGTTATGGCATCCTCTGCTACGGACAGTCAAGGTGAGGATAAGGATATCCGTGAAAGCCTAGTTAAAACTGGTGCAGTAGATGTAATGGTGAGTGTTGGTAATAACTTCTTCTATACAAAAATCCTTACCATGTTCTTTTGTGGTTCTTTGATAAAGCGAAACCAGAGGCTATTAAAGATAAAGGTACTCTTCATTGATGCCCGGAATTACTATACTGTTGTTGATCGTACATTAAATGAATGGACAGAATGGCAATTAAAAAACTTAAATGCTATCGTTTGGCTCTATCGTGGAGAAGTTGAAAAATATACAGCACTGCTTAATGAATATCGCAAGACATTAGGTGGAGGAAAAAACTTTGCTGAACATGTAGAGAATCTTTCTGAACAAGTGAAAGCTATTGAAGGGAAGGTAAACAAGCCGTTGCTGATGCGGGCCGAGGTAAAGGCAAAAAAATTCAACAAGAATACGATGATAAGGTAGAAGCTATTAAAGAAATATTAACCATTGCCCAAGAAGCACAGTGGTTATATGAAAAATTTGGTGATGGTGAATATGTAGATATACCAGGTCTATGTAAAATTGCGTATATCACAAATGAAGCTAAAGATGATAATGAGGGGGTAAGTATTGAAGATAAAGGCTGGTCCCTCACACCAGGTGCTTATGTCGTGTAGCCCTGTAGAAGATGATGGGATTAATTTTGAAGAGCGTATAGCCGAAATACATGAAGAACTATTAGTATTACAACAAGCATCTAATGTGCTCATGGACACTATCTCTAAAAATATGAAGGAGATGGGGTTATGATTTTAAATGATGTATGTGAGCTTATTGTAGATTGTCTTCATTCTACGGCTTATGATGAAGGTTGTGGCTATCCGTTAATTAGAACTCCTAATATTGGTAGAGGTAGGTTAATTCTGGATGACGTTCATAGGGTGTCTGAAAAGGTATATATTGAACGAAAATGTACATGAGCTACTCCACAAGAAGATGATTTGGTTTTACGAGGGAAGCACCAGCAGGAAATATAGCTGATAATTGAGAAAATCAGAAAGTTTGTTTGGGACAGAGAACAGTACTATTAAGACCTGATATAAAAGAAGGTGTCTTCTTTATATTTAATGTATTATTTATTGATGCCTAATCAGCAATATGAATTATTGAACTGCTAATGAGCAACTGTTCCTCACGTTAATATGTCAACAATTAGAAAGTTACCAATAGCCTTGCCTGATTTAGAGACACAAAAGAGAGTTGCTGAATCTATAAATGTATATGATAACCTTATTGAAAATAATCAAAAAGCAAATCAAGCTCCTTGAAGAGGCTTTGCACAGCGTTTATATAAGGAATGGTTTATAGACTTACGATTTCCTGGACATGAAAAATGTAGAAATTGTAGATGAAGTTCCAGAAGGATGGAATATAGGTATTCTTAGTGATATAGGATCTTTTCAAACGTGGTAAGACTATTACCAAAGCAAAAATTGTTGAGGAGAAGTTCCGGTAACATCTGAGGTTTAGGCCTGCGTATTATCATAATGAGAGTAATACTGTCGCCGGTTACTACGGTGAGTGATCAGGTGCAAAATGCTGGATTTACCAGACTGTATTATACAAAGGTTTTTGCTTCTGATTGTTCGTTTGTTGATACTGAGCAAACGCCATATTTATATTGGATTTATTTATTTTGAAAAATAATAGTTCAAGGTTAGATATGTTGCAAAAAGGTTCTGCACATGCCACACGTATATGCTAAGGACATTAATGCATTAGAGTGTGTTATTCCAATAAAAAGAGGTTCTTAATTTATTTTTGTGAAGTTGTGGGTTCATATTTTAATAAAATTGGAATACTGGAGCAACAAATAATTAGATTAACCGAAGCCCGCGATCGTTTACTCCCCTAAAGCTTATGAGTGGGGAAATAGAGGTGTAAAGGAGGTGTTACTATGAGCCATGATTATTCTGAAAAGAAACTAGTTCAGGATAGTGCCTGTGATGTGCTACAGAATAAATTGGGGTGGAGGGTTGATATGCATATAAATCCGAGAAACTAGGCGTAGATGGTACATTTGGTAGGACTAGTTATAAAGAAGTCTTGTTGACTAGATACATACGTGAGGCTCTTAAAAGACTAAATCCTTGGATGAATGAACAACAAATTATAGAGGCAATTTACTAAAATTAACTCGTAGAATATCAACAGCATCTTTAATACAAATCAACGAAGAGAAATACAACTATCTTCGTGATGGTATTCCTGTAACGATTAAGCGTCCTGATGGGAGAACGGAGATTAAAAGGGTGCTATTATAGATTTTAATAATGCACATAATACTGAATTCTTAGCAGTGAAGGAGCTCATTATTAATGGTGATTTGCATAATCGGACGATATTGTTGGCTTTGGTGAATGGTATTCTTTGCTGTCTTGCTGAATTAAACGACCGGATATCGATGTTTGAAATGCATATGAGGATAACTACAAAGATTATTTAGATGCTATTCCACAATTGTTCTATTACAACGCCTTTGTAATGCTTTCTAATGGCTTGAAGCTAAAGGTTGGTACGTGTTGATAGTAAATAGAATTCTTTCATGAGTGGAAGTGTTTAGCAGAGGATGAAAAGGGAAGTGTAGCCTTTGAAACCATGCTTCTGGTATTTGCAGAAGAAAACTTTCTGATTTGTTAGAAGAATTTTATCCTCTACGATCATTCTGATGGTCGTACCACTAAAAATTTTGGCTCGAATCACCAATCACTTAGGCGTAAATGTAGCGGTAAATGCCCATGCTAATAGAAAATTATCGGATGGTAAAACTGGTGTGTATTTGGGACACCTAAGGTTCTGCAGTAAAAGCTGGCATGGGTAGCTCATAGCACAGAAGATACGTCGTAAGATGGCCCGTTCACCAACCCTGTAGTCCTTACAGACAGAGAAGAATTAAATACACAAATTAGTGATACTTCTTTTGCACCATTGTGGCATTCTTGGTAAGGATAGTGAGCACAGAAACAACGTATTGCCACCAGCGTGAGGATTTACTGCCATACCAAAGGGGAACCCTAGCTTTATCTTTGTGCATTGATCTGCGTAAGTTTGAATAAATCTGATGTTTGAGCCGATCTTATCCTGACCATGACATCATCATTATGTCTGATGAAGCATCGAAGTCAGTACGGGCTGTATGCAGATAATATGATGAATATTACCAACAAGTACTGTATTGGGTTTACAGGAACGCCATTACTTTCGCATGATAATATCACTGCACGTACCTTCAGTGCGCTATATATCGGTCTCATGATTTTAAACAGGCTGTTAGAGACGACGCTAGGCACGACTGTTATTATGAAAGCCGTAGTGCTAAGCTCGATGATTTACAAAACCAGAGATAACAGATGAGATTCTGATGCTATCGAAGCATGACAGATCTGGATAGTGCACAACAAGAGAAGTTAGAAAAGCGAATTTGAAAAATCTATTCATATTCTTACTTGAGCCCAGATTGCGCTCCATTGCTAAAGGACTTTGTACAACACTATTCTGATGTGGACGAGTGGCAAAGCTATGTTTGTTTGCTTAAATAAGGTTACATGTGTTCGTATGCACGACCATGTACAGGAATATTGAAAGAAGAAATTAATCGTCTTAGAAAACAAATTAAAACATCATCGACACAACAAGAAGTACAAGAATTAAACGCAAACTAAAATGGATGAAGAAACGATGTGGCTGTTGTTATCAGTCAGGACCAAAATGAAATCCAAACATTTAAAGCATGGGGATTAGATATTGAAACGCATCGACGGGAAAATGGTAAAACGAGACCTTGATAGAGAGTTTGAAAGATGCAGAGAATCCACCACGTATTGTGTTCGTAGCAAAGCAGTGCTTAGCAGGTTTTGAATGTTGGGTCATTTGGTCCGTTTATATTTGGATAAACGATCAAAGCGCAGCATACTCTAATGCAAAATCGACATTGCTCAGTGCTAATCGTAAGTTACTGAAGGCAAGAGTAATGGTTTATCTATCGATTATATTGGCATCGTAAAAGCTCTTTAAAAGGCGTAGCTGAAGGCGCAGCGAATGTTGGCAATTGGCATGATGGTGGTCAGTGCAACAATCGATAAAAGAGCGCTTATTGCTCGTATATTGAGAACTAATTGGTACTGTAATATCTCTAAACAAAAAGATATTTATTTATCTGATTTTGTTGAGGTCGATGGTTTTGATCGATTAGCGAAGTTATGAAGCTGCTAACGCTGTTGTGATGGTGCTGAATCAAAGCAAACTTTCACGGCTTATGCATCAGAATTGCATAGGTTGATGAAATATATCATCGTAATGATATTTCGGTGGATACACGAAAATCTATGAAACTATTGCGGCTATGCTATCGAGAGCTTAATAAAAAGAAACGTGATGTAGCACCACTGATTTGATGGTGACTATTAATGCTATTATTAGCGACCATATAGAGGTACAAGACTCTTTTACAAATAAAGGTTGGCAGAAGGTATTCGTTTTGATATTAGTGCTATTAATTTTTGATGCATTGGTGCAGAGTTTGCCAGAGTTAGAAATAAGAATTTGTATTATTATAATGATTTAGCGATTTAATACAACAACGTTTTAGATGAGAATGTTAAGAAAATCCTAACTCGTGAGATTACTATGAGCGTTACAGACAAATCATTGAGGATTATAACTCTGAAAAAGACCATGTAATATAGAAAAACATTTGAAGCATTAATGCAGTTGAGTTAAAAGAGTTAACGAAGAAGAATCGTTATATTCGGGAAGGATTTGCTAGTGATGATGAATTAGTATCTTTGATTTGCTAAAACGTAACTCCTAATAAAAGCAGATATTACTAAACTAAAGGCATCTGCTGCACAGAGATGTTTTAGCATAACAGAGGCGATTTCGAAAAATGGACTGACTGGGCGGATAAGAGATGAAAGCAACAGCGGAGATACAAAATCTAATTCGTGATATCCTTTGAGAACTCAGAAAGCTATGATGAACAACAAATAGAAGTTTGTCGTGAGATGTTTTGAGTATGTATATACTAGATTTGGGTATATGGCATAGGGTTTTAGTTTTAATATATTTTGATAGTATATTAAAATATTGATAAGAGGCTACTTACGTAGCCTCTTTCCTTTGTATAAATGGAGAATA
>BNJU01003376.1_pt1 | contig 26794 bp, 32 predicted proteins | sample 8539281 | NCBI WGS metagenome assembly BNJU01 (sample SAMD00202456, study PRJDB9452) | human saliva metagenome | isolation source: human saliva | place: Japan
TCAACAATTACACTATATTATCAAAAGTGTAGAGACTGGTTCGATGAATGAGGCTGCCAAAGCAGCTCTTTATCACTCAGCCCAGTCTGTATCAAATGCAGTTCGTGACCTAGAAAAATGAGATGGGAGATTGAGATTTTTATCCGAAATCCTAAGGAATTACCCTCACACGTGATGGGATGGAGTTTTTATCCTATGCCCGTCAGGTTGTCAGAGCAAACCCAACTCCTAGAAGAACGTTATAAGAACCCTATCGCTCATCGTGAGCTTTTTAGTGTGTCTTCGCAACACTATGCCTTCGTAGTCAATGCCTTTGTTTCCTTGCTCCAAAAGAGCGATATGGAAAAAGTACTGAGCTTTTTGCGTGAGACGAGAACCTGGGAAATCATCGACGACGTCAAGAACTTCGCAGTGAAGTCGAGGTCCTCTTTTTAAATAGCTATAACCGTGACGTCCTTTCCAAGATGTTGGATGATAACCATCTGGTTGCTCACCATCTCTTTACGGCCCAACCCTCATATCTTTGTCAGCAAGATCAATCCTACTTCTAAAAAGAGACAAAGTGCAGTTAGCAGATCTAGAAGACTTCCCATATTTGAGCTATGACCAAAGGGACCCATAATTCCTTCTACTTCTCCAGAGGAAATCTTTTGTCTCAGGAACACCACAAGAAATCCATCGTTGTTAGTGACCGTGCAACCTTGTTCAATCTCTTGATTGGTTTGGATGGCTATACCATCGCGACTGGTATCATAATAGTAACCTTAATGGGGACAATATCGTTTCGATTCCACTTGATATTGATGATCCGATTGAGTTGGTTTATATCCAGCATGAAAAGACTAGCTTGTCTAAGATGGGTGAGCGTTTCATCGAGTACCTACTTGAAGAAGTTCGCTTTGACAGCTAATCGTATTCTATTAGAAAGAAAAGGAAAAATATGACCAATGAATACCAATGATTTTTGATTTTCCCTTGCCAGAGGAGCTGATTGCACAGACGCCTCTGGAAAAAGCGCGATGCCTCTAAACTCTTGATGGTCAATCGTAAAACAGGGGAATTTCAAGATCGCCATTTTCACTCAATTATTGAAATGCTAGAGCCAGGTGATGCCCTGGTTATGAATGACACCCGCGTTTTGCCAGCTCGACTTCATGGTCAGAAGGAAGAAACAGGTGGTCACGTTGAACTCTTGCTCTTGAAAAATACAGCAGGAGACGAATAGGAAGTCTTGGCAAAACCTAGCTAAAGCGTCTCAAGGTTGATGCCAGTGTTGTCTTTGGGGATGGTCGGCTAAGCGCAGTCGTGACCGAGGGAATTAACCCATGGTGGCCGTATTGTTCGCTTTTGAATATGAAGGAATTTTTCCTGAAGTGCTTGAAGTCTGGGAGAAATGCCTTTGCCTCCTTATATCCACGAAAAGTTGGATGACCGTGAACGGTACCAGACAGTCTATGCCAAGGAAAGTGGCTCAGCCGCTGCTCCGACTGCAGGTCTGCATTTTACCAAAGAATTACTAGAAGAATCCAGCAAAGGGTTCACCTAGTCTACCTGACCTTGCACGTTGGATCTTGGGACCTTTAGACCTGTTTCAGTCGATAATCTGGATGAGCACGAGATGCACTCAGAGTTTTATCAATTGTCTGAAGAAGCTGCTGCGACCTTGCGATCAGGTCAAAGAAAATGGTGGGTCGTGTCATTTGCTGTTGGGGACAACCTCTATCCGTACGCTAGAAACCATCGGAAGCAAGTTCGACGGACAGATCCAAGCCGACTCTGGCTGGACCAATATCTTTATCAAACCAGGCTATGACTGGAAAGTGGTGGATGCTTTTTCTACTAATTTCCATTTGCCTAAGTCTACCTTGGTCATGCTCGTTTCTGCCTTTTGCAGGCCGTGAATTGGTCCTCGAAGCTTACCAGCATGCTATCGACCAAAAATACCGTTTCTTTAGCTTTGGCGATGCCATGTTTATCTATTAAAAAGCTTTTGAGAAAATCAAAAGATAGATATAAAGAGGCTAATTCCTTCTTGGATCAGCTTTTTCTGATCTTACATATGCAAAATAGCTATTGAATTATAGAGCAAATAAATGATACACTGAAGACTAGGGACTTGAGCCGTCAAAAATATATATGCATTCTGACGAGCTCACTTTTATACTGGGTCTCATTTTAAAGGAGATTATATGAAAAACAAAAACATTGCGCTACACCAGTCTTTCAGTCTTGACCTTGTTGGCTGTGGTGACACTTGCTGCTTGTGGAGGAAAGACTGACAAGAACACGTCATCTTCAAACCAAAAGGAGACAACAAGCAAGGTAACTACAGAAGTCATGCAAGTAAAACAGAAGCTAGGCCAAAAAGAGGAGCAGAAGTCAGAATCAAATAGTGCGATCAGAAGCTACAACCACTCAAAGCAGATACAGAAAGGAAGATGAAGCAAAAAATCGCAAGAAGCTTACGCTAAGTTTGCTGGGACTGGGAAAACTATGCGGGAACAACTGCAACAGTCACAGCAGATGGAATTGTGACGATTCAAAAGTTCAAAAATGGAACCTTTCCAGTACGAGATGGGCCAAGTAGAGGAAAAAGACGGCTACTACTCAACAGGTATCCATCTTGTCGATGGTGGAGAAAGGTGCACCTCATCTTTACACCAGCAGGTGTAGCAAATGAATTAACTGGTACGGATGGCAGCCAAGACGTCTTGGCAATCGGCCAATCACCAAGCGACAAAGATAGTCATTTTTACCGTAAATTAAGAATGAAAAAGAAAAATGAAGCCAAATCGACAGCTCGCTTTTTGAGTGGTGAAAAGTATGGATGAGATTGATTTGACAGTAAAAACCTTTTAAGTAGCCGTTGACAAAAGTAGAACAGATACAAAAGACTGATTTCAAAGGCTGTTGTATTAGATGCCCTGCATAATTTTGAAGAGTTTTCATGTTGAAAATAATCAAAACTATTGAAATAAAGTAAAAAGTTGAATTATAGTGAGTATTGTGTCACAATAGGTAATAGATGAAATAATTAATGAGATTGGATATAATTCTTTCCCTACCTTTACAAGTAGGATTGGTTTATACATTTTCATCGCAATTATGATTTAGCTCTCGAGTTTAGCTAGTTTTTATAAGCTCTGATTTCGACTCAATAAAACAAATTTCAAGTGCAAAAGACAAGATGGTGACATTGCTACAGTCAGTCGCCATGTCTTGCTGGCACAGCTGTTTTGTGCCGTCAGCTATTTACCAGTCAATTTGATCAAAGGGCTTAATTATTATTTTTTTGAAAGGTCTTTTATGGAAAAAAATTCTTTCTTTAGGTCTGACAGGTAGAAATTACTTGTTCAGGGTTTCTTGTTTGTTCTGCTAGGTCTTATCTTGATGGTCACGGGAACTTGGTTGCCAGTGACAGTTATTCGACTGGTTCTGTTTTTAGCTTGGATAGCAACGGTCTTAGATTTAGTATTACGTATTTTTCAAAAAGTCAGTCAACGGACACCTTGGGAGTTGCACTGGTTAAATTATTAGTGATGGGATGTTGCTAGGCTCGAATCTTGCTACTGATGTGCCAATTTATATTTTTGGCTCTTGTGATTGGAATTTATCAGATTTTTCATGCTAGTATCAACCTTGTCACCTATGTTCTCTACCGCAAAAACAAAAATTCGACCTCGTTTTCGTTTCTTACTAGATGGTCTCGTACTAGTTTTTTTCTTGGTGGGACTAGTCTTTTGTCCTCTACAGGAAATTCTGTCTTTCAACTCTTTGTATTAGGGGCTTATTTTTTTCCTTTTATGGTGTGTCCAATATCCGTGATGGTTTCTTGTTTGAGAGGAAAGTGGGAAAAAAACCATCTCAAACGTCGTGTCAGAATGAGCTACCTATTGCCCTAACCCGCTCTCATCCCTGCAAGTACTTTAGCTAAAAATCAATAAATTCATGCAGGAAAAATGCTGATGAGAGAGGATATCTATCTTGGAATGGTGAAGTTTGGTAAGACAGCAGATCTTGAAATTTTTCGTTCATACAGCGGAACTTCTCTATTTTCAGCTATTGGTCATGTGGACCTTTGTTATCAAGGACGTGTGATTTCTTATGGAAACTATGATCCGTCATCTGAGACCTTATTTGGTATGGTTGGAGATGGTGTTTTATATTTTTGCGACCGTGATAAGTACATTGACTTATGTAAACAGGAGAGTCAAAAACGCTATTTGGTTACGGAATAGATTTGACACCGGAAATGGAAGAAGCGGTTCAGGAAAAAAATTAGCTGAATTAAAACAACTAACGATTCCTTGAGAGCCAAGCGCAGATAAAATTAAAACGGAAGATGGTAAGGAAGACTACACCTACGCTTATAAAATCAGACATGAGACGGATGGGGAACTTTATAAATTTATCAAATCTAAGTTTTAAATCCTACTTTGTCTTGTCTACAAACTGTGCTCTTGGCTGATACCATAGTCGGTCAAGCTGGCACCGATATCCTCTCACCCAAAAGGTTTATCGCTCCAGGAACTTACCAAAGCCTACCTTAATCGAGAGTTTGAAAAACCAAATAGTATAGTCGTATCTAAACATGTTTATTAAGGAGAATTTATGAAGTTAGTTAGAAAATACACCCCGTTAATCCTTTTTTTATAGGGCTGGTTGCTCTTGTGATTCTGAGATGCGTCGAGCTTTATATCAGGAGCAATCTCTCTCTTTGACGTGACTTCAACCTTGATTTATGGCGCTGTTATTGCTTTTTGTGCTCAATGTTCCCATGAAAAAAATTGAACAATTGCTAGTCAAAATGAAGGTAAAAGGCAGAGTTGCGTCGTCCGATTGCCATGGTACTTGTTTTCCTAGCTCTTATCTTAATCGTGATTGCTCTTTTTGGTTTTGGTGCTTACCAAACCCTAGCTCAGACTATTAGTCAGCTGGGAACAGTCCTTTCAACAGTCCTCTACTCAACTTGGGAATTGCTGGAAAGCTCGGAATTTGTAACCAAAGACATGTTGTCAACTATCTGTATCAGGAATTCAGGGACAGTCTAGCTCTATTAGCCAAGCTTTGATAGGTTTTCTTTATCAGGTCTGACTAGTAATATCAGCAATATTTTTTTCAAGTTTGATGAATGCCTTTTCTGATTATAGTCTTTACCTTTTTCATTTTTATCCAGTAAAGGAACATTTTGGCAGCGATGACGAGTCGACTTCTAAAGTCTTTTCTTCCAGAGAAGGTGGTGATAAAGTTGACTTACATTGGACAAAGTAGCACTAGAGACTTATGACCAGTTTTTGATGAGTCAGCTGATTGAAGCAGTTATCATAGGAGTTATGATAGCGGTTGGTTACAGCGTGTTTGGGACTACCCTATGGGAGTAATGACAGGTATCTTTGCAGGAGTGCTATCGTTCATTCCTTATGTAGGGTCCTATGATTGCTTGTGTTGTGGGAGCGATTTTTATCTTTCACAGTCAGTCCTACTCAAGCCTTTACTGTCTATCCTTCTATATCAAAGTTATACAGCTGATTGAAGGAAACCTTATTTATCCCTAGAGTTGTAGGGTCAGTCTATTGGTTTGCCAGCTCTTTTCACGCTTGCAGCTGCTAGTATTGGAGGCAATCTCTTTTGGACTACTTGGGATGATATTCTTTACACCCATATTTGCTGTTATCTATCGATTGGTTAAAGAATTTGTCGTTGCAAAAGGAAAAATCAGGTAGATTGAGAAAGACTGAGATTTAATAAGATATACTAAGAAGAGTGAAAGATTCTCTTCTCTTTTATTTTCTAAATGACTTGCTCTTGTTCTGTTGCGAAAATTTATGAATTCATAATAGCCCATTTTAATCTCTATGCGGATTGGCCATGTAATATGGGCACAAATTAGTATAGTTTAGTTAATTATAGACTAGCTCTGTACTGTAAAAAACAGTTGGTCTTATCAAATATTGCTAGCAATTGATTGAGAATAAATGATAAGTTTGATAAGGTTGGAAAACCTTTATAATGATTTGCTACAAAAAGTTATTTGGACATCAAAAAGCCTTGAAATCAAGGCTTTTTCCTGTTGTTTAGATGCCCCCTACATGAATTTGTAAGAACTTTTCATATTGAAAATAAACAAAAATGTTGAAATATAGCTGATTTTAGGGAAATACTTTTAGGTGATTTTCAATGTCAGGATTTAAAAATGGGGCAAAAGTGGGGCAAAAATAACGAATGACTCATATTTGGTTTGAAAACCTATAATACCTAATGATTATGCCATACTAGATATATAGTGTTTGTTATAAATAAATGTCAGTGCGAGTTCAAATCGGAGGATAAAATGGAAAAAAACAAATTAATGCAAAAAGCCTTGGTTCCCAAAGCTTTTTAATGTTATAAACTCATTAAAATATCCCCAGTTAGATTTGGAATATTTTTTTATTCTGTGTCATATAAAAATAAATAAAATGAATAGTTATAGCTAGAGCTAAAATGGTTTGTTATACTCACTACTATTATAGGATTAGAAGCAAAGATTAAAGAGAGAATCAAGGCAGCCAGATAGAGTGTCGCTTGGACACAGTAGTAACTTTTCGAATAGCGAAGATAGTGTTTGTTATGGGGCCCATTTACTAGGGACAGCAACTTGAAAGAGGCCAAATCCGATATAAGAGAAGCTGGTTGCAAAGAGACGATTAGCTTCAGGATTCAGAAAAAAACTCATCGATACAGTCATCATCATAAGCCCAATGAAAAATAGGATAGTGACTGTAAATTAGAAATAGCCCCTTTTGATTAGATTTTTTTCATCAATAGCATGGTCGAATTGACCAAAAATAAAACAAGAACAGAGAAATCATAATAATGAAATAAAGAACCGAATAAATCGAGAAATTCTCGATTGTAAAGAAATTAGCTAGCTCCGTAATCATCTCTCAAACATAATAATGACAAGAAGGAGATGCGCTCGATTAAATGGGGAGATTTACCTGGTAATGCTTATCTTTATTAAGCAAGATACTTGGCATAATAAATGTTAGCAGAATACTAGCAAATAAGACAGAGACTCCAACGTAAATAGGAAGAAGAGCTGCTAAATAGACTCCTAAACTTCCTAGACCTGTTATCCATAGAAAACCTTTGATACTTTTCCCGATGAACATCATCGGTTGATTTTTCTAAAAAAATTCAACCAAATATTGAAAAAAATAAGGTAAGGGTTAATGTACCAATAGCCCAACAGAGATAATGAAAATATTGTTGCCAATCAGGTCCAATCATATTGGCTATAAAGGTAAAATTCCCATTTTGATAAACATGATTACTATGTTAAATAAAGGTTCTTTCCATAGCGATTGGTATAATCGGTTTGAATCATCCAGGAATCGATGAGAACCAAAGAAGCAATGAAAAAAATCAAGGAAAAGAATTCCAAGTCAAAAATACCGTTATGAAGATGGTCAATTAAAGTAGTTACTTTTTGAAATTGCAAAAAAACAAAAACTAAGTCATAAAAAAAGTTCTGAAAAATTCTACGTTTATGTTTTAATAAGAGTTGTCATCTTAAGACCTTTCTATTTTAGAAGTACAATTTATTATAACAGAAAATGGTAATGAGAAAAAGGATATGCTTAAATAATTTCATGTGGCGCGAATTGTCAAAAATCTTGACTTCTTTTTGTCATTTACTTGAAAAAGCAACCCTGACGAGTTGATTAAAATCCTATTAAAAATTAACTTTGTCAGGATCATCCTGAGTTTTGATGCCTTGAATCTTATCCAAGACTGCCATATCTTCCTCTGATAAGTCGAAGCCGAAGATATCCAAGTTAGCTTTTATATTTTTAGGTGTCACAGACTTAGGTAGTGTAAGAAACCTTTTTGAAGGCTCCAACGCAGAGCAACTTGTGCCACAGATTTACCGTTACGTTCAGCCACTGCTTCAACATCTTCATTTCCCAAAAATACCACCTGTACCTAGTGGACTATAGGCTTCAAGAAGGATATCGCGCTCTTGGCAATAGGCAACTAAGTCTTTTTGGTCACAACCTGGAGCCAAGAGGATTTGATTGACATGTGGCACAATTTCAGCTGTTTCAAGAAGAGCTTCTAGGTGATGTTGCATAAAGTTAGACACACCGATAGCACGCACCTTACCTTCTTTGTAGCTTCTTCCATTGCCTTCCAAGCACCCTGCATTACCAGACTTCCAAGCATCATTCTCACGAAGCGCCTTTGGATTAGGCCAATGGATAAGCAAAAGATCCAAATAATCCACACCAAGTCTTTCGAGAGACTCATCGATGAAGTCTTAGCCAACTCGTAATCGTGCTTATCATTCCAAAGTTTGGTAGTTAGGAAAAATATCCTCACGTGCCAAATCACTATCAGCAATCGCCTTACCTACAGAAACCTCGTTACCGTAAATTTGTGCGGTATCAATATGTGTGTAACCCGCCTTAAGTGCAAGCTAACGCTGTTATAGGCTTCTTCGCCTTCAGCAATTTGCCAAGTTCCAAAAACCAATTTTAGGAATAGCAACCCCATTTGCAAGTGTATATGTTTCCATGATTTTTCACCTTTTTCTTTTTTTAATAGTACTATCTTAAATAAGATAAGGCAAAAATGCAAAGATTTGCTACGGCTATTATTATGAATAGTTCCTTACTTCTTTTTCCGATGTTCGTAACAGCCTTTGGAGATATTATTACTTGGGAAGAGAATGAATTTGTTGGTATTGTAAAATACAATCTTCAAAAACTGCGACATTATTATCAAGAGCTTGAAATATTTTTCTTCAGTATTTAGATAACTCATATGTGACTGATAACTTTGAACTGGATTTATATAGACAGGCTGTGTTAAAAGATGGTCCCTTGTCTTATAACCAATGTTTCGGTTTTGTTCCTTTACTAGCATTAGGTGCCTTTAAAGATGTGGAACATATGGATAAGCTAAAAAAACCTTGGAGCACATTTATCTCATGTACCAACTTACAGGCGGAGTAATGGACGATTGATAATAAGTAATCACCGTGAGGTGTTTTTTTCTATTAAATCGAGGTGTTAGATAAATAGCGAGTCTTTGATGAGAGTCGCTTATTTTGTGAATATAAACTTTTTGGTACAAAAAAACAAAATGACAAAGCAAAAAAAGCCTTATAAATCAAGGCTTTTTCCTGTTGATTTAGATACCCCTACATGGATTTGTAAGAACTTTTCATATTGAAAATAAACAAAAAAATGTTGAAATATAGCTGATTTTTAGGGAAATACTTTTAGGTATTTTTCAATGTCAGGATTTAAAAAAATGGGGCAAAAAGTGGGGCAAAAAAACGAATGACTCGTATTTTGTTTGAAAACCTATAATACCTAATGATTATGCTATTCTAGATATATAGTTTTGTTATAAATAAATGTCAGTGCGAGATCAAATTGGAGAATAAAATGGAAAAAAACAAATTTCTACGCAGAATGGAATGCGAAAAAAAGTGATAATTAAAGAGACAAAAAAAGCTGAGAATATGATTTTCCCAGCTTTTTTTGAATGCGATAGAAATAGCAACTAGACTATTTACGAAAGGCCTCAATAATGTAGGTGAAGCCAGTAACTAAAAACTGAAAAGGCAATGACATAAACGACAAAGACACCTGTAGCCACTGGATTGAACAGAATCACTAGACCTAGTAAAAAAATTCAAGCAAGGCTACCCACGTGATATTGCTACCAATAATAGGGAAAAATCAATCTTAGACGATTGCCTTTAAAAGAAAGCAATAATGAGCTTCACAATTAACCAAATTCCTACAATGGTCGGAATGACGACCGGCAGGGTCACAAAGCCATAAGCAACGAGGTAAAAGAGCTAGAGAAGACTAACAAATCCTTGGAAAAAGATAAACAGGTGAGCGAAGCTCTTTTGGTGCAGAGAAATAGCCTAAAATAGCTGCTATAGAAGAAACCAGTAAACCAAATGAAATCCACCAGCTGTAAGCAACAAGATTAGCTACTGGGTTTGTAAATAGGAAAAAGTCCTAAAAGGACAAAAACAACTCCTGCAAGGAATAGCAGTAAACGATTAGAAAATTTCATTTCAATACCCCCTATATAGTATAGTTTTCTAATAAAACTATTGTACTTATTTTTATAGAAAATGTCAATAAAATAAATAAACAATTTGGAAGTTTCAGTCTGACTTACAAAAAGAAAAGGAGTTTTCACTCCTTTTTCACAGATTGAAAGACAAAGTCCTTATAAAAGTGTCTTCTAAAGATTTTTAACTTCAATCTGAAGCGAGGATATCCTCGCTTTTTTTCTATTATCAAACAATTCCTTATTTTTCAATTAAGAGCTCTAGTGGAGATTTATCTCTTGCTTCAATAAAACCAGGTTCATATTGGGTATGAAGTGTTCTTTTTCTGAGAAGTTGGATCAATATACAACTCTTTCTCCATCTTCTGTGTATAGTTGGTTGCCTCTTGTTAGGTAAAGTAAATCCTCTAAGTACTGTCCATCAGTATGTAGGAAAATGCTCGATGTATTTGACAGCTTTTTAAGATTTCACTTACTTTTATCAGAGTATTCATTAGATTCAAGAACACTCTTTTCTAACTCAATCTCTTTACTCGTTCCAAAGAGTTGGGTTGGAGTTGCATTAAAAATATTCTGCTATCTTATCCAAATTTGCAAAGGTAGGATAGCTTTTTTGTTTTTCGTAATCAGAGATGTCTGGAAAGATTGCTCATAAAAAAATGTGGGGCAAATGATGGGGCAAATCAGTTATAGACAAGCAAAAAAGCCTTATAAATAAAGGCTTTTTCCTGTTGATTTAGATGCCCCCTACAGGGCTCGAACCTGTGACCCATAGATTAAGAGTCTACTGCTCTACCAACTGAGCTAAGGAGGCAAATAAAAAGCTGTATTGGTGCCGAAACTTCACGGTTTGTATTGAACCCGCGCAATTAAGCAGGTGGGCAACTCGCTCTAACTGAAGCTGTTTCCGTGTGAGACGGCCTACATGCTGTTAGAAGACTTTTGTTTCCCTAATAATACAAAAAATAGTCGGTCAACACTTAAATGTGAAGTCGTACACCACAGCGTTTCTATGATTATATGATACCACTTTTTCAAAAAAAATCAAGGGAAAATTAAAAATTTTGAAAAGGATTTCATAAGTTTCGTAATTTATCAATGGTTTCCTTGCGTTGAGCCAGGGCACGTTCGTATTTTCCACTATCTTCTGGTGAGAAGTAGCTATGGTTGCGGATTTTTTCTGGCAAGTACTCTTGTTTGACCCAGTGACCAGGATAGTTATGTGGATAGAGATAGTTTTGGGCATTGCCCTAGTTCCTTGCTACCGCTATAGTGACCATCTCGCAAGTGACGTGGGATCGGCAGGTGACCCTGATGTTTTAAGGTCAGCCAGAGCCTTATCCATAGCTACATAGGCTGAGTTGGACTTGGGTGAAAGTGCCAGATCAATGACGACATTGGCAATGAGGATGCGGGCTTCGGGGAAACCGATCCTTTGCGCAGCATCCAAAGCAGTTACGGTATGAATCTGAGCTTCGGGATTGGCTAAGCCAATATCTTCATAAGCAATCACAGTCAAACGACGAGCTAGGCTAGGAAGGTCACCAGCCTCTATCAAGCGAGCAGCATAGTGGAGACTAGCATCGACATCGGATCCACGGATGGATTTTTGCAGGGCAGATAGAACATCATAGTGTCCGTCTCCATCCTTGTCCATAGTGATGTAGCTTCTCTGAAGACTATTTTTCCATGATGTCGAGCGTGATGTGACGGACACCGTCATCATTTTCTGGGAGTGGAGAGAACTGCCAAAGTCAAGCGAGTGAAAGGCAGAACGGAGATCTCCGTTGGTAGATGTTGCGATAAAATCAAGGGCATCATCATCTAACTCAACAGGGAAATCAAAACCTCGTTTCAGGGTCAGTCAGGGCTATTTGAACGGCCTCTTTGACATCTTGGTTAGACAAGGGTTCCAACTCAAAAATCTGAACACGACTGCGGATGGCTGGAGTGACAGAAAAGAAAGGATTTTCAGTTGTCGCCCCGATCATGATGACTAGACCACTTTCTAAGAGAGGAAGGAGGAAGTCTTGTTTCGTCTTGTCAAGACGATGAATCTCGTCTAGTAGCAGTACAAGGCCACCTGAGAATTTAGCTTCCTCAGCGATTTCTTGGAGACGTTTTTTTACTATCAACAGTGGCATTGAAGGTCCGAAAAGGCATACTTTGGTCGTTCCAGCGATGGCTGAAGCGATACTGGTTTTTCCGATGCCTGGAGGTCCGTAGAGTATCATAGAGGATAGGCGATTGGCTTCCACCATACGGCGGATAATCTTGCCTGGTCCAACTAGATGCTCCTGACCGATGACCTGGTCGATGGTTTTTGGGGCGCATACGAAGCGCGAGATTGTCTGGCATAGCAGTCCTTTTCTAACATGGATTTTTCTGATACTAATGTGGTAATATGGTAGTATCTATTTTTAGCATATTTCCGAGTATTCAGGGGCGATTTGAAAGAGTCGTATAGAAAGAGGACAAAATGGCAACATATGGATTTTTAGATGTTTTTACAAGAAGAGTTGGATAAGAACTTTCCTTTTGATTATGAGATTAGCTGGGACAAGCGCAATCATGCGGTTGAAGTGAGTTTTTCTGCTAGAGGCGCAAAAATGCTGCAGGGGTGGAGATGTTAGATGAAGACGGAGAGGTTTCGTCAGATGATATCCTTTTTGAAGAAGCGGTACTTTTTACAACCCTGCCAAGTCAACAGTTAATGCAGAAGACTATCTCACAGTCATCCCTTACCTGTCCTAAGAAAGGGTTTTTCTCGTGAATTTTTAGCTTATTTTGCGCTATTTCTTAAAGATACTGCAGAGGTTGGACTAGATGCCCTCATGGACTTTTTGGAAGACCCAGAAGCAGAAGAATTCGTCATGGAATGGAACCAAGAAGTCTTTGAAGAAGGGAAAGTCGGTTTGGAAGAAGGAGAATTTTACCCTTATCCGAGATATTAGAGAAGAAGACAAGCCTGATTTGAGTAAATGTAAAGGGAGATAAATCTTGACAGCGGAAAAAAAATATATTGGTGCTTATAGCCGAGATGCTAGAGACTATTTTTCATTATTGCCTACAGAACGAGAAATAGTAGAGCAGTTGCAGGCTATATACAGAGAAGAGAAAGGGCTTTTTTGTCTTATGTGGTAACAGAGGATCAGGAAAATCAAGTCTGAAAAAAATATTTCTTTGGAATTTGTTGAAAAATCATAGAGGTGCTAAAAGATAACAAAGAAATTCTTGTAGTAAATGTATCTTTTTTTAGTGGCAATAAAGATTTTCATAGAGAAATTTTTGATGCAAATCCCTAATGCTATTAATAGAAGAATGAGCGATATTGAACATGATGTTAATGATTATGTTTTATAATGATGGCAGGTATTATCCGACTCTAGAGTATAATGCTAAGGAAAAAGTAAAAAATATGATTGGTTAGAACAGAATCAAAGAAGCAAAAAATTTTTTTCAACAATAAGTAAAAAGGTTGAAAAATTGAGGAAAAATTTGAGATTAATTCAAATATTTATAATTTATGTAACGAGTTATCAAATCAAACTAGTAATTTATTTGAACAGTTTAAGCTTTTAAATACACAGAATAAACTCCAAAACAGTAAGTTTTCTCTGTTTCAAAAAAATAGAGTAGATATTTTCAAATTTTTCGAAAAACATTGACGAACTGTATCAAAAAGGTTGAGTATTTTTGAAAGAAAAAGCGAGTGAGCTGATAAAATTAGAGGAATTCTTGCTTATTTCTCAACGACAACTGCAATATTTTTGATGTAGAAATAACAAATACAAAAAGATATTTAGAATCAACTACTTCAGATATATCAGCTGAGTCATCTATTGATTTAAGTGCTGGTATAGGAATAATAAAATCGGGATTACAGTTAAGAGGAAAATTTCTTCAAGTAATAATGAAGAGTTGTCTCGGGAGTTAAAAAGTATTGTTACTGAGGAATTAAAAAGAGCGTCAGTTACTACGACTTTTAAAAACATGTCTGAATACTTTAATATTACTTTTTCTATAGATGAATTAGATAAATGTAACACAGCTACAATAATTGATATGATTGATAAAAAAATAAAAGGTTATTCTTTGATTGTAATGTTTCGACATTGCTAATTACAGATATATCCACTGCAATATCTTTTATTGGAAAAATCAGATTATATTTCTGAACCTAATATCATTGTTGTCCCTGACTTAGGTATTTTGGATTATATTCACAGGATTAATAATAAAGGACTACCCCTAAGCTATAATTTTATTACTATTCTAGATTCCTATTTCGTGAATAGAATGAATAATAGGGAGTTAAATTATGGTAGAAATTATGAGGGAAGAACTTATTATTCCAAGGGATTTGAACTTTACAAGTTTATGAATTCGACTCTTTATAAAGGTATAAATGAACTTTATAGACCGATGATATTGAAATTTTTATTGGGAGTTAATTGACTTACTGGATTTTTGTCGGGAATTATCTAAAGAAGAATATGAACAGTTTGAGAATAGTTTTTTAATAATAATGACTTGCATTCTTTAAAAAAATTAAGTTTATTCTGCGTAAAATAATAGAGCAATTAACGACACAATCTTTTGATTACTTTTTTATTCTAAAAGATGGTCGAAGCCAGTATAGACAGACTGAAGTATTGGGAGAGTTTAATAAAAATGAATCCCATATTCGCAATTTTTTTGCGACAGCTAGCTTTAAAAACCAACGATACTTTCAGATGAGACTGCTTTTTGAAAAATTAATCATATAGATCCTCAAACTGAGAAATTTTTACTACTTTTGATATAGAATTCTCAGATTATCTAAAAAAATTGGGTATTGATGACGAAAAAGTTCAAAAATATTTTGTTGCAACTATCTGAACCAGGAAAAGAAAGGTATACATGATGGAAAAACTTATCGTTTTTGCAGAGGAATTTTTATGATCCTTCTCAAGGAGTTGATGATGCACGAGACATTGTAGAGAGAGAAAATACAGTTGGTGTCATTTTATTCGATCTATGCGATTATTCGGAGAATGCTAATCCTAGTCACCAGCCACTACGAAATGGTATTATTGTAACTGTGACTGATTTTGATGAAATTATACTATATCCATACTTAGGTTATAATGATCTACATTCTCACAGACCATCTTATCTCACAGATTTTTAAAAAAAGAATTGAGTGATCAAAATATCCTAGTTTACGAAGTAGAAGATGAAAAATTTATGGAAAGGATGTTTCGAAAAAAAGATAATAAAGATCTCAAAGATAAAAATTTTTGATGTCTGTAAAAAAAGAAATAAAAAAAGGTGGCTTAGCGATATGAAATATAGAGGCAACAGGTAAACATCTTGACTAAATCATTGATTTATATTGTCATTTTATTATATATCGTTATATCTCCTTATTATGAAAAACTGGTTAGCAGAGCTGGAAAAAGAATTAGACAAAGGAAGCTGATATGGAAATAGAAATTTCTGATTTCACAGGTTGTAAAATTGCCCTCTTTTGTGATGATAGAATTTTGACCATTTTGCGTGATGACAAGGAAAAATATCCCATGGCCCAATATGTGGGAACTGCCAGTGGTGGAAAAGAGTGTCAGGGGAAATCTGATATAGTTTCTGCATTACAAGAATATCCTTTTCAAGGTTATTCTTTTTATTTTGTCCCAAAATAGTTGATTTTTGTCCCAAAGAAATATAGTATTATTTTGTGTAAGGAGGAATGAATCATGAAAAAAATCAGATGTTCTTGATTTAATAAAGTATCATTATGAGGGCAGAGAGACAGAATTTAGAAATCAATCCATAGCAATTGCTCGGAACTTCAATAAACATGGTGATACACAATTAGCACAATATATTATGGGGTTAATGTCTCAAAGTGATAGATTCATGCCACAAATAGAAAAATTCTAGTGAGTATTTGACTCCTGCTAAACTAGATATTGGTCCTCTCCCATTGCCTCTTTCAATTATGAATGATTTAAAAGGAATAATAAACGCTGTCAATCATCATATTGGAATAAATAAATTTTTTTATTTGTGGGATCTCCAGGTACTGGAAAAAAACTGAAAGTGTAAAGCAGGTGGCTAGACTTATTGGCAAGGAATTACTTGTAGTAGATTTCAGTCATTTAGTAGATAGTAAGCTGGGGCAAACAGTCAAAAACTTAGCAACTCTTTTTAATGAAATCAATAATCTTCCTTTCAAAGCAAAATTATATCATCCTATTTGATGAAATTGATTCCATAGTGTTGGATAGGGTTAATCAGAATGATTTAAGAGAAATGGGACGAGTGACTTCTGCCTTTTTAAAGGAGTTGGATAGGCTGTCACCAGAAATTGTATTAATTGCAACAACAAATCTTTTTGAAAATCTTGATAAAGCAGTAACGAGAAGATTCGATGCCGTAATTGACTTTGACCGTTATACTGATGAAGATAAAGTAGAAGTAGCTACTATTATTTTTAAATGAGTTATTAAAAGCAATTTAAGAATGTAGCTAGAGATTTGAAAATTATTTAAAAAAATTATCAATAGTGCTAATGTAAATACCGAAATCCTGGTGATTTGAGAAACTCAATAAGAACGTCATTGGCATTTCAGTGATCCACAAAGATCCGCATGATTACCAAAAAAACGTCTCTTAAGAAGTTTGCATAATGGAAAAAAATTTATCTATTTCTAAATTATCAAAATTAGGTTTTTACAGTTCGAGAAATTGAAATTTTAACAGGTGTTTCTAAAAGTAGTGTATCACGAGAATTGAGCGAGGGTTGACATGAATACATTATTGACATTACGTGGAAAAAGTTTTCACAAAAAAATCAAGAAATAATGGTATGGGACCAATAACGATACCCAAAAAAAGCAATAATTACATTGGAACATTTGAAGTATCTTCATTCTTTCATTAGAAGAAACGAAAACATATTGGGAGAAAAAAATAACGTTATCGATGGTATTTTGATCAGTATTTACTATAATCGAATTGTTGCCAAAAAGTAACCGTATTAATGGCTATTTCAATGTAGGAGGAGGGAATCCATTCCCAAATGATACCATTGTGGGGGCAAAATTCAATGATGAGAAGACAAAAACATATTGTTACTCATTATATTTCTAGAGATGCTCTTAATAAAACAATCACCATTTTAAGTAAGATAATTGAAGTTTTTGAGGAACATTTTGATAGAGCGATAACATGTGAGATGTTCTCTGATTCATCAACGTTTGCTTCTATAAATTTTTCGGAGTATGGTATTTCAAAAAGCAAATTTCAACAGTATTTGAGAGATTCTTGCTTTATTGAGAAATTTTGGGGTTGAGTATACTACAGTTTCTGATATTCAAAAATTCTATCGTGACATTTTATGATGTCCATACAGATATTATTAGATTACTGAATAAATTAAATATTGATATTTCAGAAGCTAATATCATGAATCAGACCACGGTCTTGCTTGATGAAAAAAATATTGAATTATTACTATCAAAAGCTCCCTATCTTGTCTCCATGATTGTGGAAGATTTTTTTCTAAATTATCTGTAGATGATTTTTTTCTTTAGATAATAACGGTTTTTAAAAATAAATCTTACATCTCCAATGAACGAACCAGTTGTTGGCGTTATTGATACCTTATTTGACAAAAGAGTTTACTTTAATGAGTGGGTAGAATATCATGATTTTGTCTCACCTGATATTAGAAAAGATAGCCAAGATTACAAGCATGGGACAGCTGTGACTTCTTTAATCGTTGATGGAGCCAATTTGAACCCTAATCTGGATGATGGTTGTGGAAATTTTTAGAGTGAGGCATTTTGGTGTGTCACTACAAAGTGGATTTAATTCATTTACAATCATAAAACAGATAAAAGAGATTGTTTCTCAGAATTCTGATATTAAGGTTTGGAATCTTTCTTTAGGGTCCAATGATGAAATAAGAGAAAATTTTATCTCTGCAGAGGGAGCTTTATTAGACGAAATTCAATTTGAGAATGATGTAATTTTTATCATAGCTGGGACAAATGCTTCAGTAATAAATGGGAAACGTAAAAGAATAGGTGCTCCTGCTGATTCACTTAATTCTATAATAGTAAATTCTGTTGATTTTAATAATCAATCAGTGTCATATTCACGAGAGGGTATTGTTTTATCATTCTTTGTTAAACCAGATGTGTCATATTATGGAGGAGGAAATGGTGACTTTATAAATGTTTGTGAACCTCTAGGATTAGGTCGTGTAGCTGGAACAAGTTTTGCGGCACCTTTTATTGCAAGGAAAATGGCCTATCTCATTCATATTATGGGACTTAGCCGAGAAGAAGCAAAGGCTTTGCTAATTGATGCAGCAATACCCTGGAATGATAAGAAAACATTCACTGATTTATCTTTGATAGGAAATGGTATTGTTCCAATAAAAATGGATGATATTTTATCTACACCTGATGATGAAATTAAATTTATTGTGTCAGATATCTCTAGGGCTTATGATACCTATAATTATGATTTTCCAGTACCTATTTCTAGTGAGAGTTATCCATATGTAGCTAAGGCAACAATGTGTTATTTCCCTAACTGCTCAAGAAATCAAGGGGTTGATTATACAAATACTGAGATGCAGCTTACTTTTGGTAGGTTAAAGTCAGACGGTATCGAATCGATAAATAAAGACAATCAGCATGCCGAAGATACCCCAGGATATGTGAGAGAAAACGCTGCTAGAAATATATTTAGGAAATGGGATAATGTCAAGCATATTGGAGAGTCGTTTACTTCTAGAAAGAGAGCTAAAAGCAATTTTAAATCCATCAAATCCTCAGTGGGGGATGAGCATTAAAACAATCGAACGTTTGAAAAGTGGTGATGGACAAGGAGTACGTTTTTGGTGTAGTAGTTACATTAAAAAGAATTAAATGGCGTTAATCGTATTGAAGATTTTTATTCAGCAAGCTGAATTAAGAGGTTGGCTAGTTAATAGATTACAAGTTGAAGCTCAAGTAGATCTCTTTAATAGTTTAAATGAAGAAATTGAATTTGAATAGTGGATATATTTATCATTATTTTGAGATATTAGGAATACAAGAGGGTAAGATATGAATATCACTTATATCGTCGGAAATGGTTTGGATTTACAATATGGTTTGAAAACAAGATATAAGGATTTCTATGAATTTCAAAAATAAGGTTTACATAAGTAGGAAAGAGAATGAGGAAGAATATTCAAATCTTTATTTATGATTCGCTATTTTCTGATAAAGTAAATGATTATGAAAATTGGTCAGATTTTTGAATTGTCAATTGGTAAATTGACAAAAGATTACGACCTCATCTCTTCAAATATAGAAATGAAGGAGGAAATTTTATAGACGATTTTAGTGAAGTAGTTGACGATTTAAGAGAATATCTACGATTACAACAAGAACAAAAATCTCGAGGAATGTATTGTAATTGACTTTTGTAAGCACTCTAAATGATATGAAGAAATCTCTCCCTTTAATCAATCAATCTACTATCGATAAAAAAATATAAATGAAAAATTTATATCAACACGACATCGTGAATATATTAACTCTTAATTATACAAATGTAATCGATAGATTATATGATGAGATCAGGAAAAATCATTTGAAAATCAAATTACGAAACAATAGTTTATAAATTTTTATATTACATCTCCAATTCATGTACATGGGACAGTAGATATTTGCACAGTTTTAGGAGTTAGTGATGATACACAGATTTCAAATAGTTTTGATGAAGAACAAAAAGAATTCTTAATAAAAAAATTTAGTTTTGAAGAACTATAGAGAAAAATATGGATGTTAAAGAAATAGTGATATTATAAAAAAACTCTGACATCATTATTCTCTATGGGGTTTCTTTTGGGAGAGACTGATAGGGTATATCTGGAGTCAGATTGCTGAACGATCAATTAGAAAGTTCTGTTCCTGTCATAATTTATTATTATGTACCTCATTTTTGATCCAGGGAATCCCACTAGAGTGAGAGCGTTTATATAAAATGGTAGAAGACAAATTTATACAGAATAGTGGTATAGACTTAGAGTCAGAGAAGAAAATTAAGAGATAACCTTATTGTCGTTATTGGTAAAAGACTATTTTTGATCTAATGGAGAGGTAATTTTAAAATACAAAATGGAAACATGGCAAGAGCTAAAAAGTTACAGTAAAGCGTGAGGGAGAGGAGTTGGTCTCCAATCTCTTGATCGAGTTAGGTGCCCAAGGGGTCGCAATCGAAGACAGCATGGACTATGTTGGAAATGTCGATCGTTTCGGTGAGATTTTTCCTGATGTCGAGCAACAAGAAGAAATTGTGGTGACAGCCTACTATCCTGAAACGGTTGATGTGGTAGCGGTTGAAGCGGACTTGAAGGCTCGTCTGAGCAGAATTGACAGACTTTTATGGATCTGGGTGAAGTCAAGATGGGACGACTGCCTTGGCTGAGGAAGACTGGGCCGACAACTGGAAGAAGTACTATGAACCAGCTCGCATTACCCATGACTTGACTATCGTGCCGTCATGGACAGACTATGAAGCGACGGCTGGCGAGAAGATTATCAAGCTGGATCCTGGTATGGCCTTTGGGACAGGAACGCATCCGACGACCAAGATGAGCCTTTTTGCCTTGGAGCAGGTTCTTCGTGGTGGCGAAACAGTGCTGGATGTGGGGACAGGTTCAGGCGTCCTTTCTATTGCTAGCTCACTTCTAGGTGCCAAGGAAATCTTCGCCTATGACTTGGATGATGTGGCAGTTCGAGTCGCTCAAGAAAATATTGAGCTCAATCCTAGCATGGAAAATATCCATGTAGCCCCAGGTGATTTGCTCAAAGGTGTGGAGATTGAGGCAGATGTTATCGTGGCCAATATCTTGGCGGACATCCTCATTCATCTGACGGATGATGCTTATCGCTTGGTCAAGGATGAAGGCTACCTCATCATGAGTGGCATTATCAAGGACAAGTGGGACATGGTCCGTGAGTCAGCAGAAGCAGCTGGATTTTTCCTTGAAACCCACATGATCCAAGGTGAGTGGAATGCCTGTGTCTTCAAAAAAACTAAGGATATCTCTGGTGTGATTGGAGGCTAGCATGCAACAGTATTTTGTAAAAGGTTTGGCTAGCTCACCTGTCACTATCGAGGACAAGGAGACCAGCAAGCACATGTTTCAGGTCATGCGTTTGAAAGAAGAGGACGAGGTTACCTTAGTTTTTGATGATGGGATTAAGCGCTTGGCGCGCGTGGTAAATGTAGAGGCTCGTCAGTTTGAATTGGTTGAAGAACTTGATGACAATGTGGAACTGCCAGTCCAAGTGACCATCGCATCAGGCTTTCCCAAGGGAGACAAGCTGGAGTTTATCACTCAAAAAGTAACAGAGCTGGGTGCTAGCCAGATTTGGGCCTTTCCTGCAGACTGGTCAGTTGCCAAAAGTGGGACGGCAAGAAATTGGGTCAAAAAGGTTGAAAAGCTAGAAAAAATTGCCCTTGGAGCAGCAGAGCAAAGCAAGCGGAATCTTGTCCCAGAGCATTACCCTTTTTTGAGAAAAAGGCAGACTTTCTAGCCCAACTCGACCAGTTTGATCGCATCGTGGTGGCCTATGAAGAGTCGGCCAAAGAAGGCGAATCAGCGCTGCTCTGTACAAGCTGTATGTGGTCTTGAAAAAGGAGCTAGTGCTCTTTATCTTTGGATCCAGAAGGTGGTTTATCACCTGCAGAAATTGAAAGTTTTTGAAGCTAAAGGAGCAGTCCTTGCAGGCCTTGGGCCTCGTATCCTACGAGCAGAAACCGCCCCACTCTATGCCCTCAGCGCAGTGAGTGTTGTCACAGAATTAATGAAAAACGCGTGAAGGTAGATCTTCACGCGTTTCTTTTATATCTTATTTTATTCATAATTTATTCGTTTTTCTTATTTTTATATATTACAAATTAATGGATTTTTATAAAAAAATGGAGTATTTGTATAAAAAGGGAGCCTACGTTTGGGATTTCTGACTGATAGTGCTGGAAAGCTCCTCAAATAGCATGAAAGTCAATCGGACTAGTTTTCATATAGAGCTAAAAGTGATAGAATAGAAGGCAAGAAAGTGGAGAAAACTAGATGCCGAAAGAAGAACCTTTAACAGGGGGCCAGGTTATTGCCCTTACCAAAAAATACTTGTCGGGAGAGGATGTTGCATTTGTAGAAAAAGCTCTCCTTTATGCAGTCGACTGCCATAGTGGGCAATTCCGTAAATCAGGTGAACCCCTATATCATCCACCCTATTCAAGTTGCCGGCATTTTGGCAAAATTGAAGTTGGATGCTGTGACGGTTGCCTGTGGTTTTTTGCACGACGTTGTCGAGGATACAAACGCGACCCTAGATGATTTAGAACGTGAATTTGGGCACGATGTCCGAGTGATTGTTGATGGAGTGACCAAGCTCGGGAAGGTCAAATACAAGTCCCATGAAGAGCAGTTGGCAGAGAACCACCGCAAGATGCTCATGGCCATGTCTCAGGATATCCGTGTCATCTTGGTCAAGCTAGCAGACCGTTTGCACAACATGCGGACTTTGAAGCATTTACGCAAGGACAAGCAAGAGCGGATTTCTCAAGAAACCATGGAAATCTATGCACCGCTAGCCCTACCGTCTCAGGGATTTCCAGCGTCAAGTGGGAATTGGAAGATCTATCCTTCCGTTATCTGAACGAAGTCGAGTTCTATAAAATTTCCCATATGATGAAGGAGAAGCGTCGCGAGCGGGAAGCCTTGGTAGAGGAAGTCGTCCAAAAGATAGAGTCCTATGCGGCAGAACGCCACCTCTATGGGAAAATCTATGGTCGTCCTAAGCATATCTACTCCATCTACCGCAAGATGCAGGATAAGAAGAAACGCTTTGATGAAATCTATGATTTGATTGCCATTCGCTGTATCCTGGAATCACCGAGCGATGTCTATGCCATGCTGGGCTATATCCACGAGTTGTGGAAGCCTATGCCAGGCCGTTTCAAGGACTACATCGCCAATCGGAAGGCCAATGGTTACCAGTCCATCCATACCACTGTTTACGGTCCAAAAGGTCCCATCGAGTTCCAGATCCGTACCAAGGAAATGCACGAGGTTGCTGAGTACGGGTTGCGGCACTGGGCCTATAAGAAAGGGATCAAGGGCCAAGTCAATAGCAAAAGAATCGGCTATTGGGATGAACTGGATCAAGGAGATGATGGAACTCCAAGACCAAGCGGATGATGCCAAAGAATTTGTAGATACGGTCAAAGAAAACTATCTAGCTGAAGAGATTTATGTCTTTACACCAGATGGAACTGTCCGCTCCCTTCCAAAAGATTCTGGACCAATCGACTTTGCCTATGAGATCCATACCAAGGTAGGGGAAAAGGCTGTCGGAGCCAAGGTCAATGGCCGGATGGTGCCTCTCAATACCAAGCTACGGACAGGGGATCAGGTGGAGATTATCACCAATGCTAACTCCTTTGGTCCAAGTCGTGACTGGCTCAATATCGTTAAGACTAGCAAGGCGCGTAATAAGATCCGCCAATTCTTTAAGAACCAAGACAAGGAACTCTCGATCAACCGTGGACGAGAGTTGCTCATGGCTCAATTCCATGAGCATGATATGATTGCCAACAAGTTCATGGACAAGAAGCACATGGACAAGGTCTTGCAAAAGACTAGCTACAAGACCGAAGAGGCCCTGTTTGCGGCCATCGGTTTTGGAGAAGTGGGAGCCATCTCTGTCTTTAACCGTTTGACGGAAGAAGAGCGCCGCGAAGAGGAAAAAGCCAAGGCGCGTGCGGAAGCAGAAGAGCTGGTCAAAGGTGGCGAAGTCAGGTTGAAAATAAAAAGACACCCTCAAGGTCCGCCATGAAGGTGGCGTCGTCATCCAAGGGGCTTCTGGTCTCTTGATCCGGATTGCCAAGTGTTGCAATCCCGTGCCAGGAGATACAATTGTCGGCTACATTACCAAAGGACGTGGGGTTGCCATCCACCGTCAAGACTGTATGAACCTGCGGGCTCAAGACAACTACGAGCAACGTTTGATCGACGTCGAGTGGGAAGACAATAACACGACCAAGGATTACATCGCCCATATCGATATTTACGGCCTCAACCGTGCAGGCCTCCTCAACGATGTCCTTCAAGTCCTCTCCAACACGGCTAAGATGATCTCAACCGTCAATGCCCAACCAACCAAAGATATGAAATTTGCCAATATCCACATTTCCTTCGGGATTCCAAACCTGTCTATGTTGACAACGGTTGTGGATAAGATTAAGAGTGTGCCGGAGGTGTACTCTGTTAAGCGTACCAACGGCTAGTCGGCTGCTCAGTTATCTTTTATTGCTTCGTTAGCTCGCCTCGCCGTACTACAGTACTGTCTTCGTCTCACTGCCTTGCCTGATGTCGATGTTCTTTCAAGGTTAGCGGTGAATGCCCAATAGATTGTTTAAATAGGATAATAAGATGAAATTAGTGATTCAACGGGTCAAAAGGGCCTCGGTTTCTATTGACGGTCAAGTTTATAGTCAGATTCAAGAAGGACTTCTTCTCTTGGTGGGAGTGGGGCCTGAGGATGACCAGAAGGATTTGGAGTATGCGGTGCGCAAGGTCACCCAAATGCGGATTTTCTCGGATGAAGAAGGGAAGATGAACTTATCTGTCAAGGATATTCAAGGAGAAATCCTCTCGATTTCTCAATTTACCCTCTTTGCCCAGACAAAAAAAGGCAATCGTCCAGCCTTTATCGGGGCAGCCAATCCAGAGATGGCCAGCCAGCTCTACGATGACTTCAATGATTTGTTAGAAAAGGAAGTCCCTGTCAAACGAGGGGTCTTCGCTGCAGATATGGCAATCGAACTCATCAATGATGGCCCAGTGACTATCATCCTCGATACGAAAAATCCATAGAAAGAAAAACATGCCCTTGATTAAGAGCATGTGGGATTGAAGAAATAGTATTCTAGAAACTTTCCTTAGGTGAGTACGGACGTCAGCGAACTTCTACGAAGTTCCATGACTTAGTTTTGAACCTAAGGTTTCAGCACTCGAATGCTTGAAACATTATTGTTTCAAGCATTTTTCTCACGACGGAAAGTTTCGGATTTACTTTTAATAATTCAAAGTAACAGAAGAACTTATTTTTAAAAATTATCCAGCTATCTTAAGTAAAAAGTGGTTTAGCTACATTCAAACATGCCCTTGATTAAAGAGCATATTTTTTTCTATGTAAAGTTGTTGGGCAATCAGATGATTGATCTGGATGTCTTGGTCTTTGATCTGGAGCTGATAGAGGCCGGTGTAATCATCATAGCCTTTTGAAGAGAATGACATCTCCAATGGTCAGCTGGATCTGGTCTAAAAATTCAGCAATTCAAAGCTATCCTGGACTCTTCGCAAAACGATAGGTTCCCAGTTCGCTGACATCACTCAAACGGTCCTGGTAAGCCTCGATGAGAAGTTTTTCCTTTAGGTGGAATGGTTCCTCCGTGGGGCAGGTCTTGGGAGTGTCTAACATTTGGTCAAGTTTATCTATAAAGCGGTCGGAGACAGTATGCTCGAGCACTTCAGCTTCTTCATGGACTTCTTCGGCCGTATAGCCAAGTTTTTTGAGCAAGAACACTTCGATCAAGCGGTGCTTGCGAAAGAGATCAGAAACCGTTTGGAGGCCGAGCTCGGTGAGCAGATAGCCGTGGGTCTTGTCCTTGATGAGGAGATTCTCCGAGATCATGCGTTTGACCATCTCAGTCACGGCTGGAGGCGAAACCTGCATCCGGGCCGCAATCTCTTTGTTACTAATTTTTTCATGTTGCGTGCCGATTTCATAGATGCACTTGAGGTAATCTTCTTTATTTGGTGTCATAGGGTCCTCTTTTTCTTCGCTCCTTTTAGTATATCAAAAAAAGCGCAAAATGGCTTGGCCAGTGGATAGGAATTGTCTGGGAGGGTGAAAGATGATAGTATAGAAGCATAAACCAAAAGCAATGTGGAAAGGAGGGTGCAAATGCAGCGATTGGAATTGGAAAAACTGGGCTGGACGACCAGAGGTCTCAGCTACTTAGAAGAACGACTGCAGTCTTGCGAAGATGAAGCAAGAAGGCAAGACTGTTACCGCTCTGTCTTCGTCTTTGCCAGCCCTCTTTTCCAAGAGATGTGGCAGAGAGAACTGCAAGGGTTGACGGAAGGCCGTGCCCAGGCCCTCTTAAGAGGGGTCATGCACCTCTGTCTCATGCCACGGGATTTATCGGGGACCTGTGAGGAGACCGCCTTCTTACTGAAGCGGTTCTGGCCAGATTGGCCCCCTCATTCACCTTTTTGGTCTTCTTTTTTCAAGAGTGGTCCAAGTAGCATTTGCTCAGGATCCATTGGCTAGCAAAGAGGGAGACCAGCTCTTAAAACGCCAGGTCCACCAGTTCCGCTATCTGCTCTCTGCCTATCAGACCCAGTGGATTCGGGAGCATTATGCCAAAACTGGACAGACGGATGAAGAGGCGCTACAAGCTTTACTTGCAGGAGACAAAAGAATTAAAATCGATGCTTATGCAGCGGCTCGTCTCCATAATAAGGTCTATGTGGATCAAGACGGGACAGCTCGCCTTCCCATCTCGTGCTCAGGCCCAGTTGAACTTCAAGGTCTTGCTCAACTTTCATACTGAGTATATCCTGGATCAGGGTGGCCAGTTT